>Ga0308157_10005768_pt1 | contig 15236 bp, 13 predicted proteins | sample PhyBR1_FD_201035 | JGI IMG/M metagenome (GOLD analysis project Ga0308157, IMG submission 201035) | Phyllosphere microbial communities from UC Gill Tract Community Farm, Albany, California, United States - DLSLB.R1 | ecosystem: Host-associated > Plants > Phyllosphere > Unclassified | place: USA...
TCAGGAACGGTGCAATGAAATGATCAAAACCGAGATAGCCAAACCACTTTCCAAACGAGGATTTATTTTTCATGGGCAAATATCGAGAGTCGTTGTAAGACATTTAGTGAACCAGTCTGGCGGTATCACCGCCGCCGCAATTCAAATCAATTAAGGTCACATCCACCAAGCCCAGCTGGATGCCAAGCAAGCCATTGAGCAAGGTTTGAAGCTGACCACCCAATGTATTCAATAAGGGCTCTACTAATTTTTCCAGTATTGCCAAAACCGCCAGCAACACATTGCTTACGGCCGGATTACTGCTGTTGCCATTCAATGGCTTTTCGACTTGGCATGTAGCGTCACAAATGAGCAGGTTCAACAGTATTTGAACAATATTGTTTAAAAGAGTACCTACTCCTGTCAGTAAGCCATTGACCAGATTGCCAACGCTCCCAAGCAAGCCAATAACACCAGAGCTTAATGATCCATTCAACAGGCTTTTCACATCATTATTCAAACTGTTCACAAATGTCTGCAGGGATGTCGTCGATGTTTTCAAGGCTTCCAACGTAACTTGCAGCCCATTGCTGTTAGCTGCTAACAGACCAGTAGCCAAATTATTCTTAGTTACGCCGGTTAAAGGGGTGTTGAGTACTTGTCCCAGCAAACTCGCAAGTACTGCATTCCATACATTGGTTACAGTCGTGCCTAATTGCAGATTATTATTTCCCACCGTTGCCGTCTGTCCTTTACTAAGAGTGACCACACCCCCGCCAGGAAGTGCATCTAGCGTAAAGCCACTTTTTACCTTGACCAAGCCATTCAGGACATTAATGAACTCATGGGTTCCCGGACCTGCATTGCAGGCGCCGATTGTCGAGAAAGCTGAAGCTTCGGTCATATTGCCGACACAAGCCCTTAAGATGGGCGCGTCAACCTGTATCGTTGCGGTTTGATTTCCATTCGCGTCGCGTTGATTGCACATGGCCGTAATCGTGCCTTGTCCATTCACAACATCGATTGCAATAGGCAAATCCACATTCAGTAATTTACTCACGGCCGATGCCGGAGGTGCTGGCGCAACAATATGATTAAATATCCGCACTTGCGAAGTGAAAGCCGTCGCACCGACGCCGCCAATACCAATAGAAGGTGGCTCGACTATCCCCGTTTTGATATTGGCCCCTATCAATCCCGGTATATTTAAGCCTGTACCAGCATCAACAAATCGATGACTATTCGCGACCCCAACGGCCGCTGTCGCTAGTTCCAATAAATTGATATCTGAGTTCAGTGCTGCTTGACCATTAGCCGCATCAGCCAGCACAAACAATCCGCGACCAGTGGCATCCGACAATAGCTTTACCGGCAAAGTAGTTTGACCAGCTTTAATACCCAGTAGATCCAGCAAGCTCTGCTGACCTGCTACCGTAGACATAGCCCCGAGTAAAACGTTTAGCGGACAGAATCCATTGCCGCAGCCATCAGCAGTGTTAGCCAATACGGCGGACCGTATTGTTGCGACATCGGCAGAAGAAGATACATTTACACCCAAAGCCTTCAACAAACCACTGGGCTTAATGTTTACATTCGCCAAGCCGTTATAGGATGCCAGCGAAGCGCCAGCGACATCGACGCCCAAACCAGTCAATAATTTTGGAGCCACTCCATTACTCTGGATCTGCAATAACTTTGATCCCACTGAAAACACTGCTATCGGCGCATCCGCTGTCGCAATCGCCATAGCGGAAACATCGCGATTTGCCCAAGCCCCAAAGAAACTGCGGAAGGCGCGATTGACCCAGACTTGTACTGCGGACGCAGCAGGGCTGCCAATCGGCGCAACACCTCCCGCATAGGGTTTGTAATGCGGAGCAAGATTGATGGCTGATGGATCCCATTGCCCACATGTAGCCACGAATTCTGCACTGGATAGATCCTGAGTCATCTGCTCATCTGCATTCGCCTTTGCACTCAGCAACGCCGATGCACAAGGATTGGGCAAAGTAGATGATCTAGCCAATTGTTGAGCGCCTGCCAACGCCGCCATGTCTGCTACTTTCTGCAGTTCGCGCTTTTGAAAAAACAGATAGGCGATATCGATGGAAGCCAATGCGATGACCACCGTCGAAATCGCAATCGCCGCCAGTACAACAATCGAACCACCTTGCGTCGATACCCTGCCCCTGCGCAAACGCGCATTTGTTTCCTTCGTACAGGAACGGGACAGGTTTTTCATACATCACCGATCAACGAAATTTACTGCCCGCTGGTGTTGCTTTTGCTTACCGCTCGGTCGAATGATTCCGGGATTTTGTAGGTGAAGCTTTCTTTATAACGTTCCCAGCTAAGTGAGCTGGTTGCTCCCAACATGGGTAACGCGGGTCCGGCAGCGCTGCCGCTGACCTGCATCGCCAATAAAGATGAGGTGACATCCCCCACCTGCCGTGCCGGTGGCTTCTTGACGTGTACCGGAACCTGGGGCTCCATAGATTCCTGCGCCTGGCATATCGGCGTGATGCAAAGGAATGCCAATGGCATCAACACCGCCCGCACTCCATTTAATGAGGTCTTATTCATACATTCTCCTGGTATCAGGCAGGTCAAAAATTAACGCTTACTCATGGCGAGACAAGCCGCCAGTGCCTGGCGACAGAAGTTGCAACTGGAGTTGTAGCTGCATACCATTTCCATTCGCGACCGCAGGCATGATTTTGCTTTTTGACTCTGGCTTACTGGCTATTTGCGCATTGCGCTTTGTAATCACTTCTTTACGTTTACGTATTTCCGCTCTTACTTCCCCAGGAATATTTGCTTCCTTCATCAGTGCCTCCGCATTGGAGGTATCACCTGTCACCAGGAAGTACAGGGCCATGTTGCTGATCACTTTGCGGTTTGCTGGTGCCAGCTCCACTGCCTGCATCAACGGTACGCGCGCAGCATTGTTATCTCCGGCATTCAATAAGGCATAACTCAGGTCGCTCAGCACGATTGCATTAGTCGGATTGAGACGACTGGACTCACGCAAGCTAGAAATGGCAAGCGTGGTATTCCCTCGCTGCGCCTCCAACAGGCCCAGGCCATGCCAAGCCGCAGCCGCCTCACTGCCACCAAGCAAGCCTCTGTATTGCTTCTCTGCAGCTTGCTCTTGCCCGGTTGCCCGCAACGCGTCAGCGTACAAACGCTGGACTTCTGGTGACGAGCCATAACTCTTCTGATAAGCATCGATGTGCGCAATCGATGCAAAGTAAAGCGAGCGTTCCTGCATTTTTTTGATCATGTCCAGGTAAACCTGTTTGTTATCGAGTGCAGGCTTATCCAGTTCTGCTTGCTGGCGTTGCAATGCTTCTTCATTGCGCGCCGCGTATTCATTGGCCGGCGCGTTAAAGCTCGCACAGCCACCAAGCGATACCAACAATGCGACCGTCGCTGTCAGACCACCGAAATTCTGTAAGTTCATGCATTGCCTCCCATCTTCGACAGGACCCGGACGATGGCCAGAAAGCCTGCTCCACCTGTAATAATTAACAACGCTGGCAGCAGGGCAAGGACCATTACACCCGTCATCTTGACCGTCAGCTTGCCTACTTTTTCTTTCATGTCTAACTTACGTTGTTCACGCAAACGATCACTGAATTGCTGCAACGGCTGTTGTACGGCACCACCATAACGATCAACCTGAACAATCAAGCGCGCCACCGCGCTCATATCTTCATTCTCAAACACCGTAGAAAAGCGCCGCAAGGATTGGTCACGCGTGCGCCCATTCAGATACTGCTGTGCAGCCAGTTGCAGTTCCTTACTCAGGATAGGCAAGGAACTGGAGAACTCGTTTTCCACTACATGCAGACTTTGATCAATCGACATACCAACCCCTTGCAGCAAGCGCAAAAGATCGATCAGAAGGGGCAACTCTTCGGCCGCGCGCTGCCGCCGTTCTCTTGCCCTGATCTGCATCAGCCATTTCGGCCCCATGTATCCAAGTGCAAAGCCGATAAAGCCTGCGATCAAAACCGTCGTTGTTGATTTATCGGAAAAGACGCCCCATGCCAGCAAGGGCAAACCGATGCCCAACACCACCCGGGTCGCAAAAAACATCGTTTTCCCACGGCTGTCATTGACGCCGCACTGATCTAAGAGGGTTCGGTCTTCCTCCGCTACCAGTTGTTTTCCCAAGGTTGTGTCGACCCAATGCGACATGTATGCGAGGAAGCCATCGATCCAGCGCCGCAGTACCGGCCCCTGCGGTACTTCTTCCTGTCCAGGATGCTCCTGCACATCAATCATCTTCTCCAACATTTTTTCGCTGCGCATGGATTGCCAGAGCCGACGCAGCAAGACACCCCCGATCAGCAGTGCAGCTGTCGCAAGAAGCAAGACCGATAAAATATGCAAGAGATGCGGCGTCATATTTTCATACCGATTTAGCTAGCCGATAGAGCCAGTAAGCGCCAATCACTTCCAGCGCAAACGCGAAAATTAGTAGATTTTGACCAATAGGATCTTCCAGCATCGTGACAAACATTTTGTTGTTGAATATCACCATGAAGACACCGAGCCCTATCGGCAACAAACCGAGCACCCAGCCCGAAAGCCGTGTTTCGGCAGACAACGCAACCAGTTCGTTCTGCGCGTACTCACGATCGCGCATAAATCCGGCCATGCGCTCCAGCACCATGTCCGCACGTCCGCCAAAGCGCAATGCCACACCGATCACCGCAGCAATGAGCTCGAGCTCCAATACTTTGAAGACGCGTGCTTTTTGCAGCAATGCATGCTCCAGATCCATGCCCGCCTGTACCAAGCGATTACTGCGATCAAGTAATTCACGCAGCGGCGCTTCTGTCGTCAATACCGTTGCCTGAAATGCCGACTCCAGACTGTTACCAACTATCGTCAGCCTGACCATGGTGTCGAGGAATGCCGGCAACTGCCGCACCATTTTCTGGTGTCTACGCACCGCCTTTAGCCATAGTCGGAAATAGGACAAAGTCACGTACAGAAAAATGGTCCCCACAGCAGACAGGACACCACCGAATATCGCGGCCAATATGGTCAACACCATCCCAGGCACGATCAAAATCAAATAGAAAGTTGGCGTACCCTTGATTCCGGCCCGCATTAAAAATTTGCGCCAGACATTCGTTTCCATGCGCAATTGTGGCGCCGCGTATTGCTCACTTTCTTCGGCTGCCTGCGATAACTCCATGCTACGTATCTGGTGCTCAAAAAAAGCCGAGGTTGCGTCCTGCTGCTGATGCAGCTGTGCGTTTTGCCACAGCACGATGCCTCCGGCGAGCAGCAGTATCGCTATAGCAGCCAACCATAAGCTCATCGCCGACATCAGCTTCTCCTCTGCGGATTGCTGCCATTCGGCGACAGCTGGCGCTTCTTTTGTAGCTTGGGTGAATGCGGCTGTATGCCCAGTGATATCCAACGATCTTTCTCTTCGCCGTCCGGGCCATTAAAGCTCTCATGCCGATAGAGTTCTTGTGTCGTAATGATGTTGTCGCCGACACCGGTAATCTCCGTGATCGAGACTATGCGTCGACGGCCGTTCGATAAACGCCCGATCTGCACGATGAAGTCAATCGCGCCGGCAATTTGCCGACGCAGACTAGACTCACTCCCCTGAAAGCCTGCAAAGCCGGCCAGCATCTCGATTCGGTGCAAACATTCGCGCGGTGTGTTTGCATGTATGGTGGCCATCGAGCCGTCATGCCCGGTATTCATCGCCTGCAACATTTCCAGTACTTCGGCACCACGTACCTCGCCGACGATGATACGGTCCGGTCTCATCCGCAAGCTGTTACGGATCAGGTCACGTATCGTGACCACACCAGTACCCTCGAAACTGCCTATGCGTGACTCCAGGCGTACCACATGTGGATGATTCAGCGATAGCTCTGCCGTATCTTCGACTGTAACGACCCTTTCATTCTCTGGAACGAAGAACGCAAGCGCGTTCAGCAATGAGGTTTTGCCGGAACTGGTTCCGCCAGAGATCAAAATATTGCATCGGGCCTTCACTGCGCTCTCCAGCAGCGCAAACAATTCTTCGTTCAGGGTTCCCAGTTGCTGCAGGTCACTAGGCTTAAGCGGGTCACGACGAAATTTTCGAATCGACACCATCGGTCCGTCTACCGCCAGCGGTTCTATCACCACATTCAGGCGCCCGCCATCCGGCAAACGCGCATCGACCATAGGATTGGATTCATCAAGCCTACGTCCCAGCGGTGCGAGGATACGCCGCACGATGCGCAACAAGTGATTGTTGTCTGTGAAGCGCAAGGTTTCGCGCTGCAGTACACCATGGCGCGACACAAACACGTCGTTATAACCGTTGATCAAAATATCTTCGACATCGCCATCCGCCAGCAAATCTTCAAGCGGCCCCAAACCTGCCAGCTCTTTGGTCAGCGCATCCGCAATCAGACGTACTTCATTTTCATTCAACGGTATACGCCGCAAACGGACGAACCCATCGACGTCGAGATTAACAAACTGCTGTATCGCAGAACGCGACCAGCGACCGAACTCGGCGCCAAGCTCCTCTATCCGCGTCAACAGATTGTCGTACGCCGCTGTTTTAATATCCTGGAATCTCTGCGTATTAACAAAGGCTCCATCTTCACTAGCCAATCCCGCTTGTTCGTTCATCTCGCTACGCCTCTATCCCGGCCTTTGCCGATGTATGTTTTATGGCTTGAGCAAGCCCGATACCCAGCTCGACAACTTGCCCGCATGTTTTTCGGCATGCGGGTTGAGTAGTTTTTCGCTTAAATCATGAATCTCGCGCACGTATGGATCATGCTTGTTCACTTCATGCAATAACTTGCCCTGATTGGCACTGCTCATCAGACGCAATGTGCACTCAGGAAGCACCGCTGCCAATGTCATATTGAATCGCTCAGCAATCTGCTGCGCACTCATTCCGTAACGAATGTCATAGCGATTGAGAACCAGTTGCCGGCGGCTGGCATCACCACCTTTCTTATTAAATTCTTTCAACATGTTCGAAAGCGAAACCAATGCACCAGCACTCTGATCGGTCACAAACAACACCTGGTCTGATGCATTCGCCATGTACTCGACTAATTGCATATCCGAAAGGCCGCCCAGATCCAGCACCAATACATCGAAGTAATGGCGCAATTGTGTGAGCAAGGACAATACGTCTTCGTGTGATATGCCGACCATCTCTTTGAGCATGCGCGGTAGCGATATCACCTTGATGCCATTGTGGCTGCTAGTGAGCGCAGTCTGGATCAATGTACGATCAAGACGATGGCGATTTTGCAGGGTGTCGATAAAGCTATAAGTCCCCGCGACGTTCAGATACAACTGCCCGTCACCAGCGGGCAAACCGAGGTCGAGCAAGCCGATTTGATAATCCTTGTGCTGTGCTGATTTGCGTAATTGCAGAACGTCAGCAAGATGGACAGACAGCGTCGTGCAGCCCACGCCTGGCCGCGATCCAAGTAGACTAATCAGAGTGCCCTGTATCGCCACGGCCGGAGCCGCAATTGGCGTCACCAGTTTGTATATGACGTCATGTGCCTCCTCGACAGGGGCAGTCATATCGATGAAATGGTGTACGCCTGCACGCAATGCGGCGACCGCGCCTTCCGGATAGTCCATGGTCCCGATCGCCACCACGGGCACGTTCGGTAACTTGGTCTTCATCATTTGCGCCAAAGCAATCATGTCAGCCGTGCAATTAGCGGTGCTATCGCCACAGTTACCCGAGAAGTCGAGCAACACCAAACGCGGCTTGCACTCGGCTACACGTACAGTCAACAAAGCAATCGGAGCCAGCTCCTGCTGCACGACATGCCATTCCTTTAAGGCATGTGCCAGCCAGCGCAGATGCGCGCCATTAGACGAGCAAAAGACGAAGCGATTGCTGTCATTGTGCGTAGTCTCGCGCTGCTGACTATGTTCCATGAGCTTATCCAACGATCTCTTCTCCACTGTTTATTTTGAAAACCCTGGCAAATCGTCACGCCCCGCCGCACCCATCACATAATTGCCCCAGGCGTTCGTGGGGGTATCGCGCCGCTCTTTATCGTCACCGGGTAATGGCAATTGCGCCCCCTTGGCAATCGGTTTAACGAGATGTGGGGTAGCGATGATTACGAGTTCTTTTTCATCCTGGTTGTATTGCATGCTGCGGAAGAAGGGGCCAAGTATGGGTAGGTCACCGAGGAAAGGAATTTTGCTGACATTGGATTTGGTAGTGCGGGAGACCAGGCCGCCGATGACGAAGCTTTCACCGTCACCTAGCTCGAGCGTGGTCTCTGTGCGGCGGGTGGAGATCGCAGGAATCATCATGTTGTTTGTCACGATTGCATTTGCGTAATCGAGATCACTGGCTTCCGGTGCGACCTTCAAGGCAATGCGATTGGCTGACAGAACCGTTGGCGTAACCGTCAAACCTATACCAAATGCTTTATAAACGATGGTGGTCGTACCCAGGCCGCCAGACTGCGGAACAGGTAACTCACCGCCCGCCAGAAAGCTGGCACTTTGTCCTGACAATGCGATCAGGGACGGACGCGCCAGCACGCGCGCCAAACCGTTTTGTTCTATCAGCTTCACACGCGCATTGACACTGGTACTACCTAGTAAGTTGAATGCTTGTGCGACCGGCGTCTGCACCGCCGATGTCAGCACATTAGAAAAATTGTTCAAGCCAAAACTAAACGTGGCACCGCGGTTTTGGTTAAATATGAAGTCGAAGCCAGCTTCTTTTAAAACATTGCGACTAAATTCAACGATCTGCACATCGATTTGCACCATACCGCTAGTAGCAACAGTTGAGGTATCGAGTAATTTTTCGCGCCCCACTGCTTGTGCGCCTGCCGCTGTGATATTTGAGTGCGATAACAATGACGGAGACTGGCCACGTAGACTGGCACTATCAGCGTTAATTCGCAGCTCAGCGCCTTCTTCCGGTAAGACACCTTGCAAGCTACTTTGCACGAGTACCTGCCAAACCCTGGTCGGACCATTACGTTGCCATGCGGTCACGCTGGTACTACCGGGCTTTTTGCCGACCAACATGATGCTGCCGGGTCGCTTGCTGGATCCTTTGATAATCAGAATATCCGCGACTTCCGGATCAGCCACCGCAATACGCTCTAGGTCAGCAGGTGTCTTGAGCTGGAGTTGCTCCTTTACCCGCACCGTCAGATTCATATCCTCAGCCAGCGCGGAGGAAGAAATCAGACCAACTGCAATCACTATGGCAAGCAATATTTTCATTTGTCAGCCGTTCGCTCAGATTATCGAAATTGGTTTTATATTTAGAAACTGACGTTTTCCCGCTGTGTTCCTTTAATCACCTCTAAAGTATTCGACGATCTGCTTTGCGTCCTGGATGCAGGGTTACCTGCCGCAGCATAAGGTCGCGCTGCATTACCACTGCCTGCCCAACTCGAGAAGTCGACGCCTGCAAATGCCTGGTTGTCGCCCGTCTTCATGCCTTCCCTGTCGGCTTGCGACAGACCTGCTTTTTCCCGCAATACATTCTTGGGCTCAGGGAACAGTGCAATATCGGCGACGCCCTCATCATTTGGATTGCGTAGTACCAATGTCAATTTCCCGTTCTGGGCTGCCAACAACAGTTGATTAACCTGATCTATCGGAGTCGCCAGCACTGCTGTGCGCGCTTGTGCTGCCTGGGAGCTCTGGTTGTTTGCCAGCGGGCTCGGCCCTTCCTGCGCCTCACCCATGGTGCTGGCTCCATAGGTCAACACCAGGCGACGCGATGCCACTAAGCGTGATTGCCCTATATCCGCATCCGCACCTTTTCTAAGCGTGAAGAACACGTCGACATAGTCGCCCGCAGTAATCCGATTACCCACCCCAACCACCTCATCAACCTGCACCGCGACTGCCCGTTCGCCATCAGCCAATTTCAAAGCCAGACCTCGCACCAGTTGCTGCTCCGAAATCAGAGTATCGGCTGCGATTTCAACTGCAGGTACTTTGCCGATCACATCTGCAGCATTGGCGTAGGTACCATTCGTCGTCATAGGCAAAGTGACGAGCTTTACGCTATCCAGCGTGATTTGCTTTCCCTTCTCCAGTTTCTTCGCTGCCGCTACAACCGTATATTCGACACCTTTAGGTGCCTCAACGGTCTTTACTGCTACTGCCGGCGGCGGCATTGTATTGCCCATCCACCACGCAAGCGCGGCCAACGTCACAGCCAACAAGACGAGAATGACAGCAATGATCTTGGTCAGTTTGTTCATGGGCGCTTTATTCTTTATTGTGGTTTGCTAATCGATTTGGATAATGGCCGAACTTTCCAACTTATCTGGGACTACCACCTTCATCAAAGGGCCAAGTAACAGTGGTACGAGTGGATTTTGACCGTAGTTTGCATAAGTGACAGTCACCCGATAGCAACGAACGCCGGTACTGTTATTCGCGGCGCTACTGTAGGGACAGGTACCAAGCGTATTTGTCACAGTCAGGCGCGGCATAAGCCAATACGCGACACTACCGGTGCCGATCGCGGCGTTTGTAGCATTCGTCTCCCTATCGGTATCATTCGCTGCATATCGCAAGGCGGCACGCGCACCTTCGGCTGCCGCCAGGGTGATCGACTGCTGCGCAACAAATATCAAACCGTAAGTGATAATGGCGTAGAAGATGACGAAGAACAGCGGGAACACCAGCGCGAACTCAATGGCTGCCGCACCATGATTTTTCTTGTACGCATGCCTCACGTTATTCATTGCCCGCTCCACGTTACGGCCAAATAAAAGAGGACTCCCACTGCCAGGTATGCTGCGTATGGCGTACCTTTTCTTCCCTGACGCACGCTCAACATACGTTGGTACAGATTGCTATCGCCGATACGTTGCATCGCTTCATACATACCTGCTGGCATATACATCAGCCATCTGTTTGATGAGTAAGCAACGACTGCATGAAAACCGGCAATCAGGCTGCCAATTACCCACACTACGAGCAATCCCTTCCAGCCGAATAGCGCACCCAATACCATCAAAAATTTGACATCACCCGCCCCCATCAGACGTAATGCATACAAGGGGACAAAGATGAACAACGCAATCGCAAAACCTATCAACGACTGCGATACATCTACATCCAGATACCCGGCGCCATTAACGATGAGGTAACCGATGTGCACCAACAGTGCGATGAGCAGCAGGCTGTTGGGTACACGTCGGAAGACCAGGTCATACACAATGATGAGGGCACAAAAAACAACTAGCAGTACAATCATTTGCCTTCACCAATTTCGACGACACCGACACATCATCAAGTTGGGGCAGCCGCAGGAACAACTGCTTTCAATTTCGTAGAAATCGCGTTGAACACAGCCGACAAATCTGTACCTACCGCAGTCACCGCAACGATGATTGCAACTGAAATCAAACCCGCAATCAGTCCATACTCAATTGCCGTAGCACCTTCTTCATCTTTCATAAAACGTATAATTTGGCTTTTCATTTCCTGCTCCTGTGTCTCTATCAAATAACTTTCATTTGGTTTTAAATGACGCATTCAACAGAACCGTCATCCATTTTTTGCTTCAATAGCTTCTGTTCGTTTTCGATGTCAGACTCCTTTCTCCAACACAGCCTATGCAATTAATAGGTAACGCTTTTCTCCCCATCTGGCCATCTTGTCTTGCGCGATGGCCTTAGTCTTATCTTTTGCTAATCCAACTGATACGAGTAGCCAAGGTTTAATCTCGGAGCGCGCTTGCTTGCATTAATCGGGATCTCACCGACCGGTTGCGCTATCGACAGATCCAGCGAGTAATGACGCAGATCGCTGAAGCGCACACCTGCACCAACGGATGAAATTTCGCTGTGTGACAAACGCCCCGCATTGACGTAGACCTTGGCTGCGTCTGCCATCAGATAGGGCTGGATTCTTTTCACATAGTTACCGTCGTACGGAAAAGCACGATTGAATTCGAGCGAAACACCCCAGCCTTTGTCGCCGGCAATTTCACCTACCGGATATGCCAGGCCGTATAGTTTTGCGCCGAAGCTGATTTGCTCGGACAGCGGCAGGATGTTGCTGCTGTATTGGCCCATACCGCTGACGGTGATGCCGTAGCTGCCATCGAAGGTATTGGTGCGCGTAAAGCTACCTTTCACGCGCAGGAAATCGAGGTCGATGTTGCCGTTGATCTGACGCGCTCCGAGACTATCCAGTCCTTGGTAAACACCAAGCGACCATTGCATGCTGCTGCGATCCGAGACTTCGTTTGATGACAGCTCCAGGCTCAGCGCGCGGATATCCGAACTGAACTCAATGGTCGGTGCTGGAGCAGCTACATTCAACGAGTAACGCGAAGAATTTTTGACTGCGTAGATACCGCCGGATAGTGTCAGGCTGCGCGTCGGCTTGAGTATCAATGGATAGCTCAGGCTCGCGCTGACTCTTTGTGTTTTCGTTTGATAACGCGATTGCAGTTGCTGCGCTGGCAGCGACTGGTTTTCCGGTTCACCCTTGTAGTCAGAGAGCGTGACTTGCAACAACATGCCTTGATACCGTATAGGCTGTATGTAGTTCACACCGACATACTCTTCGCGCGAAGGTCCGCGCGGCGCAATCGCGCTTACTGTCACTTGCTCACCCAGCGGCGTCAGGCCGTTTTCCGTCACGCTGAAAATGCCACGCAGCGATGAGGTCGCGGTATCGACAGCAAATGCAGTAGTGATCGGTTTGCGACTGACATCCAGCGTCATCTCGGATGCGCCGTCGGTATTTTCCGGCGGCTTCACAGTTGCCTTGATGCGCATCCCCGGCTGCAAGCTCAATATGGTCGTGATGCGATCAAAGGTATCCCGGCTGAGCGGGCGATCTTCTTTTAGTTGTTCCGCAATACTCCGCAGGCGCTCTTCCGATGCGCCCGGGTTACCTTCTATTTTGACCGTACTGACATAGCCTTCGACCACATTGATTTCGACGATATTGTCTTGAAAAGTTTGCGCCGGCACGAAGGCAAACGAGAGCGGATAGCCTTTGGCCTGATAGATTTGGGTCACCTTGTTTGCGGCTTGCAGCAATTCGGCTACAGTAACTTCGCGATTTGTCAGCGGTGCGAATTCCGCAGCGACAAGTTCGAAGGGGATGCTTTCAACCCCGGCAATTTTGAAACGGGAAGGCAGGATGCGACTAGCCAGCAGGCGCTGCATGGCGGGATCAAGTGCTTGTGGCTGAATATCTACAGTGACGGCGGGCGCAGGACTAGGTTCGAGTTTAGGCAGGTTATCGAGAGGATTGCCCTGACCAGCGCTGCGTGCGTCTGCGCTGGCATGCGGCATCAAGGCCATTTGGCCAAGCGCGCTTGTCAGACAGACTGCAACCAATCTCTCGATGAATCTTTGCATACAGTCCCTTTGTCAGCATGCTGTGACACATGCGTCCTTCCAGTACTACATATCTCGATATCACTACGTGTCTTAACAACAGCGCTACTCCAGCTTAGTTTCCATATGGCAATAGTCAAACCCCGGATTTACATATCCGCATTTTGGTAAGTGCTTACTGACGGTCTTACACTTTGAGCAAGCACCACACGGATAAATGCGCACAAAAAGTTTGCAATTGTTAACCAGCTGAAGTTGCTTAAAAGAATGAGCGTGTCCGGCTACTCTGAACATCCCATGAATGTGGTATTTTTGGAAAAAAGCGACAAAAAAATATTTCTACGAATCAATACTTTAAGAAAAATAGCTCACAACTTGCACCAACAATATTCACGCTCGTCAACATCACATGGGCAGGCACGCTGTGTAAGCATAAAATCCTCCTCGCTAAAGCATTTCGCTCGTTCAATATCCGATGTCATGCTGTTTATGGCGTCAGATTTTTTCCTTTAAATCCCGGCTGTTATTCCTACCTGGCCTCCTCGTGCAAAATCCTGATCACAAGATCAGGATTTTGCAGAGGGAAGAAGGAAGCTCTTATTTTTTACCGAGCAAACCATTCACAAGCGTGGCCACTGTATTGGTCACTGGTGCCAGCACATTAGTCGTACCCGTTGTGCCGGTTGCGCCACCCACAGCACCGCCTACCAACGGGGCAACAACAGGGTTCACGATGTTGGTAACAGGCGACAACAAGTTAGTTGTACCTGCTCCACCAGCGACACCACCGAGCAATGGCGCAACGATAGGCGTCACAATGTTGGTCACTGGTGCCAACACGTTACCTGTACCAGCACCGCCAGCTACGCCACCGAGCAATGGATTAACGATGTTGGTAACTGGTGCCAGCAAGCCACCTGTACCGCTACCGCCAGCTACACCACCCAACAGGGGATTAACAATGTTAGTCACCGGTGCCAGCAAGCCGCCTGTACCGCTACCGCCGCCTAAGCCACCAAGCAATGGATTAACGATGTTGGTTACTGGTGCCAGCAAGCCACCTGCACCGCTACCGCCAGCTACGCCGCCGAGCAGCGGGTTCACCAGGCTTGTGATTGGTGCCAACAGATTGCCTACGTCTGCGCCACCACCGATGCCACCAAGGCTACCGCCGAGCAGAGGATCAACGATGCTGACAACAGGTGCCAACAAGTTGCCACCATCAAGACCGCCACCTACACCACCCAGACCACCACCAAGGACAGGATTAACGATACTGAGCACTGGTGACAGCACGTTGACGGTGCCGCCTTCGCCACCTATGCCGCCGAGTAGGTTGCCCAACGAGAACGACCCCGAGGCGCCGCCTGTACCATGCAACAGGATGCCAGCGATGGATACTGTGTTACCGGTGGTGACTACTGGGCCGCCCAGGTTGTTCACGACAGGCAAGCCACTGGTTTTCACGGTGCCACCAGCTTTGCTCACTGTGCCACCGGCAGCGATCAACAAATTGCTGACTGGTTGGCCCAGGCCAGTTGTTTTACCAAGCGACTGTGTCAATGTGGTTACTTGGCTGGTCAATGGCACGATGGTGCGGCTCAGGGTTTTGGTCACTTGTTCCACTGGCCCGGTCGTCAGGACTTGGGTCAGCGGAGCGGAAGCATTGGAAACAGTCTCACCGACTTTGGTGACCAGGCCGCCGACAGGGGCGGTGACAGGTGCCAACGCAGCCAATTGACCCGTACCGAGGTTGCTGACCAATGTACCTGCGCTTTGTACCGTCACACCGGTTTGGTTGACGACTGCGCCCGTGCTGCCGACAGTAACGCCGACAGGATTATCGATTACGCCCATTTGACCCAGGCCACTGCTAATGCCATT
>Ga0308157_10005769_pt1 | contig 15234 bp, 19 predicted proteins | sample PhyBR1_FD_201035 | JGI IMG/M metagenome (GOLD analysis project Ga0308157, IMG submission 201035) | Phyllosphere microbial communities from UC Gill Tract Community Farm, Albany, California, United States - DLSLB.R1 | ecosystem: Host-associated > Plants > Phyllosphere > Unclassified | place: USA...
ACTAAAAACTGATAATATCTTTTCAAGGCTTAATTTTAAAAACATTAAAGTACTAAAAGTTTTTATATGTGTAGATTTGTTAGGTGTTAATTTCTAAATCTTTAATATAATCTTCGTATTCGTAGAAAAATAGTTCAAAACTGGTCATTTTCTCTGCGAAAAAATCATAAATCTCCTGCCATGTGTTTTTATTGTTCACACTTACGCTTTTGTCGATATCAACCCAAATTCTACTGATTAATTTTCCGTTTGGCAGGTAATAACTCTGTTCAAAAATTGCATCGGGCAAAAATTCTTCCAACAAAATAGCCTTTAACGATTCTACTTTTTCAAAATAAATCTTGCGTTTTTCATCGTCTTTTGGTTCAATTTCTAACGCAACCTGCGCTGTTTTGTTATCCACAAAAAACTTAAAAGTCACGTCTTTTATCTTGGTATTATGCAACAGCCATTTGCGCGGATAAGCATCGGCAAAACCCGTCCAGAAATCTTTTTTTATTTGTAGCGCTTCTTGTTTACTAAACATTGATTATATTTAAAAATATTTTTGTGAACTATGCAATTTGAACAGTTTTTAGATAAAATAAGTGTTGTGGCAAAACAACCGTTATTTGCTTTGGATGCCCATTTAAAAATGGCACCGTTAGAGCGTGTTCAATACCTTCAAAATTACGATTATTCTGCAAAAAATCCTAGAGCATCGGCAGTTTTAAGTTTATTCTATCCTAAAAACGGCATGGCGCATCTGCTTTTAATCGTTCGGTCGTCTTATCCGGGCGTGCATTCTTCACAAATTGCTTTTCCGGGTGGTAAGAAAGAATTAGAAGATTTAGATCTGCAGGAAACCGCTTTGCGCGAAGCAAATGAAGAAGTAGGAATTAGTCCGGCTGAAATTGAAATCGTGAAACAATGGAGCGATTTGTATATTCCACCGAGCAATTTTATGGTTTCTGCATTTATGGGAATAGCGCAACAACCGCAAAATTTTGTGTTGCAACCCGATGAGGTAAGTGGAATTATTGAACTTCCTGTTGCTGATCTGTTGAACGATTCGTTGGTGCAAAACGTGCGAATGACCACATCGTACGCAACCGATATCGATGTGCCTGCCTTCGTCATTAACGACCATATTGTATGGGGTGCCACCGCCATGATTTTGAGTGAAATTAAGGAAACCTTTAAAAGCGTTTTTTAATTTTCGGTTTGAAATGAATAAAATCTATATTTTTAGTGGATTAGGAGTTGATAAAAGAGTGTTTGATGAGATTGATTTTTCAGATTTGAATGCGTTTTTTGTTGATTGGATCGATCCTTTAAAAAATGAAACATTTGAAAGTTATGCACAGAGGATTTCAAAAGATTTTGAAGAAGACAGTATTTTAATTGGATTATCTTTTGGCGGGATGTTAGCTGTTGAAGTTTCTAAAATTATTCCTGTTAAAAAAGTTATTCTAATTGCATCTGCCAAAAATAAAAACGAATTACCTAAATGGTTTCTGATTGCTGGAAAGTTAAAGTTGAATCAGATAGTTCCATCTTCACTATTAAAAACAATAAATTTTATTACAAATTGGCATTTCGGGGCGAAAACTCGAACTGAAAAAGTATTATTGAAAAACATTATAAAAGATACCGATCCGAATTTTTTAAAATGGGCGATCAATCAAATTGTTAATTGGAAAAATGTAGTTGTACCAGAGAATTGTATACTTATTCATGGAACAAACGATCGTATTCTTCCTGCAAAACATCTAAAAGTTGATTACACATTAAAAACGGCGGACATTTTATGACGGTTAATAAAGCCAAGGAGATTGAAACCATTATTAAAAAGCATTGTAGTTGATCATTTTATATTCAATTTTCGGTATGTTAAAAACCAAAAACCTATAGTGTTTAAAATGTATCTTTGTTATTTCAAAGGAAAATATGAGCTTGTTTAAAAAGGATCCGTTCGGACATATAATATTTATCAAAAAGTGGTTAATCAGAATCTTTGGGGCTCTTACGCATAAGCGCTACCGTGGCTTTAACCAGTTAGTAATCGATGGATCTGAAATCATAAAAAACCTTCCTGAAAACAACGTGCTTTTTATATCAAACCACCAAACTTATTTTGCCGATGTAGTGGCAATGTTTCATGTTTTTAACGCCAGTTTAAAGGGTAGGGTTGATAATATTAAGAATGTTCTTTATTTGTGGAATCCAAAAATGAACCTGTATTACGTTAGTGCAAAAGAAACAATGGAATCGGGTATTTTACCACGAATCATGGGTTATACCGGAGCTATTACGGTGGAAAGAACGTGGCGCGAAAAAGGTAAAGATGTTGCTGAAAAGAAAGCTGTAAACCCAAACGATACCGAAAATATTAAAAAAGCCTTGCAAGACGGCTGGGTTATTACGTTTCCGCAAGGGACCACCAAATCGTTTAAACCGGTGCGTAAAGGAACGGCGCATATTATTAAGGAACACCAACCTATTGTGGTGCCTATTGTTATTGATGGTTTTCGACGTTCGTTTGATAAAAAGGGATTGTGGCTGAAAAAGAAAGGTATTTTACAGACTTTTACCATTAAAGAACCTTTGCAGATTGATTACGAAAACGAAACCATTGAACAAATTGTAGAAAAAATCGAGTATGCAATTGAGCAACATCCGTCGTTTTTAAAAGTGATTCCTACAGAAGTTATTGAAAGTGATAAAAAACTGAATAAAGACCGTCGTTTTCCGTTTGAGTATTAATTAAAAAGCATTCAGCGGAATATTAAATCCTAACGAAAAAGTAAAGCCTTCAATAGGTTTTAAGTCTTGTTTTGTTTTAATATCGAAACCGTATCCAAAACCAAATTCCACAATACTTGCTATAGATAATCCTACTTTTGGCGTGGCAGTATACGGAGTTAATTCGCCTTCTACAAACGGAACTATTAAATTGTTGAACGTTGGGTAAAACGTAAAACTTCCTTCGGGAATTACCAAAAACTGATCTCTAAAATACGCGAAATTAGCATTAGCTTCTAATTTTATTCCTACTGCATTTCCTGCCAACGGTTGTAAATAATAACCACCCACTTTCAGCATGTTTCCTGCCTGCGACTGATAAGCCACCGACGGACCTACTAAAAAATCTTGTGCATTTGCAAAAGTGCTTGTGATTAAAGTTGCTATTATAAATATCCTTTTCATTAATTGCTGTATGTTTTAGAGAAGAAGCCTAGTCTTGAATAAAACCAAGCTTCCTGTTTATTAATTAGAAGCTTCTCGTTACCCAACGAGAAGCTTCGTTTTTATATCGCGTTTATAATCGCAGTAAAATCTGCGGTGTTTAAAGCTGCACCACCAATTAAACCACCATCAACATCGGGTTGTGAAAATATGGTTTGTGCATTGTCTGGTTTTACGCTGCCACCGTACAAAATGGTCACATTATCTGCCAAACCGCCGTAGTGATGTGCAATTTGCTCGCGGATAAACTGGTGCATTTCTTGTGCTTGTTCCGGAGTTGCAGTTTCGCCCGTACCAATTGCCCAAACAGGTTCGTATGCTATAATAATGTTTTCCCAAGCTTCTTTTGGTAAATGAAACAAAGAATCTTTTAACTGATAAAAAACTATGTTTTGAAACTGCTTGCTTTTACGGTCTTTTAATTCTTCGCCTACACAAAAAATCACACGCATTTTATGGCGTAAAGCGGTATCTACTTTACTTGCCAGTGAAGACGCCGTTTCCTTGAAATACTGTCTGCGTTCCGAATGACCTAAAATAACGGTTTCAACTCCCACACTTTTTAGCATATCGGCAGAAATTTCGCCTGTAAAAGCGCCACCTTCTGCCTGATGCATGTTTTGTGCAGTTACTGTGATATTGGTGTCTTCCAAAATCTGCGTTGCCAGCATTAAGTTGGTAAAAGCCGGCGCAACCATAACCTCGACTTCTTTACCGGTTGGCATATTGTTTACTAAATCGTTTAAAAAAGCAACAGTTTCCTGCGCGTTTTTATGCATTTTCCAGTTGCCTGCAATAACTTTATGTCTCATATTAAGGTTGTAATTTATCTAATGTTTTAATTAAAAGTGTATCGTTTGCAACAATGGCTTTTTTTAGCGCGATGTTTCCTTGGGCGTCGACTAAAATATAACGTGGAATCCAATCTAATTGAATAGACTGACCAAATTCGTCTTTCATTTTTTCGTTCAGATAATAATGATCGCCTTTTAAATCATATTTTTTGATTGCTTCGGTCCATTTGTCTTTTGTTTTATCTAACGATAAAAATACGTAAGCTGCATTTGGATATTTTTGCTGAAGGTTCTTTAATTCCGGAAATCCTTTGATACAATCAGGACACCATGATGCCCAAATATCAATAATGATAGGTGATCCTTTATGTTTCTCTAAAATATTTTTGAACGAAATTTTGTTTCCTGCAACATCGTCAAATTCCTTGTTTAAAGTTATTTGACTGAATTTTGAATCATCAACCGAAACCGTATCTTTCTTAATTGCCAAAGTATCTTTAAGATCTTCTATTTCGTGTGCAATTTTCTCGTCAACTTTTTTTGTATCACAACTAATTGCGACAAATCCCAAAGTTATAAGGGTTATAAAAATCTTTTTCATAATTATTTCAATTTAATACGTGGGTCTAAATAAGCGTAGATTAAATCTACTAAAATGGTAATTAATACAAAAGTAGTGGCTACAACGATAACCGATCCCATGATCACCGGAAGGTCTAAATTGTTCAGCGCATCAACTATTTCCTTACCCAAACCGTTCCATCCGAAAATATATTCAACAAAAACCGCACCAGCCAACATTGATGCAAACCAACCCGAAATTGCCGTTACAACAGGATTCATGGCATTTTTCAACGCATGTTTCGTTATAATTTTATAGGTCGATAATCCTTTGGCTCTTGCGGTACGAATGTATTCCTGATTTAAAACTTCTAACAGCGAATTTCGCATTAACTGTATCACAACGCCCAACGGACGAATGCCTAAAACTACTGCGGGAAGTATCGCATTTTTCAATGCTAAATGCGTTCCTTCTCCAAAATCGTCTACTTCGTACAAACTTCCGGTCATGTTTAAGCCGGTGTAATTGTGTAGCACGTAGCCAAAAATCCATGCGAATAAAATGGCACTAAAAAACGAAGGAACACTCATACCCAGCGTACTGATCAATGCAATTAATCGATCAAAAAAACTGTTGGCATTCAAAGCTGATAAAACGCCCAATACCACACCAATAAGCAATGCAATTACTATGGAAAGCACGGCTAAAACTACGGTGCTTGGCAGGGTGTGTAAAATAATATCGGTTACTTTTTTACCGTTTTTCTGAAAACTCTCGCGTAAATATGGCGCTTTTAAAACGACATCGTAATTTTTTGTGCTGAATAAAACGCTTCCGCCATATTTTTCATCGGTATAAAACGTATAATGATCGTTTTGCGTTTTATGGAACGATATAGGCGATAAATCGTTTAAATAATATAAATATTGTGTTGAAACGGGTTGGTCAAAACCATACTTCTTTTTAATTAAAGCCAATTGTTCCGAGTTTTCGTTTTGATCTAACATCATTCTGGCAGGATCGCCCGGCAAAATGTTGAACAATATAAACACAACGGTTACTACGCCAAAAAGCGTGAAAAACGAATAGCCTAATTTATTTAGAAAGTAGGAAACCACTATTTTTTAATTTCTGAATAATTCTTTTTCAAGATGGTTTTTAGTTCAGAACCGACGAATTTTTTCTCGTTAATTCCGTCCCATTCCTTGATTTTGTTACCATTCCAGAAATAAATGATTCCCGGTGTATCTTTACCACTTCCCAATAATTTCCAAAACGGAATTACTTCAATAATTTTGTAAGGATATGTTGCGCCGGCAAACGTAAAGAAATCAGGAATTTTCTCTGGTTCTTCGTTCATAAAAACAACTTGAACTTGCGGGAAGTTTTTATCTTTTTTCTTCATTTCAGCTAGTTCTTTTGCCACATCTCTACAATGTTCGCAACCAGGAACAAACAATGCCAATATTTTTTTACCTTGATCTATGTTCGAAAAATACTGTGCATAACCCGATTTTACTTTTGCAGGTTCATCAACAACTGGTTTAGCTGTTTCAGTTGGAACTTCTTCTGTAACCGTTGTTTCAGTCGGAGTTATAGCAACCGTTTCAGTTGGTTGTGTTTCAATATTTTCTGTGTTTTCTAAAGGCATTTCAATTTCTTCCGTTGCAACTTCTGCTACTTTTGGCTGAATTGGAGCCAACATAAACAATGCTAAAATTGATGCAAATGTTATGGTTGATAAAACCCAGAAATTACTGCCTTCTTTTACTGTTTTTGGAACGATGTATAAATAAATTCCCAATAAAATAATGGCTACAATGTTCTTAATAATAGCTTCAATTGGTGTCATTGGCAACAAACTTCCAAAACATCCGCAGTTACCAGAATTGCCTCCGGTTTGAATGGTATCAATACCTAAATGAACCGTGAAAACCACCAGCATTAATATGGTAGATGGAACTACAATTCTTCGCAAGAAATTATTCTGTAACAGTAAAATTCCCAATGCCAGTTCAATTCCAATCAAAATTCGAGAGAAAAATACGGCGAAATCTTCCGAAAATCCAAGAGGATATAATTGCTTAACTTCAAAAGTCGAAATTGCGAAATACGGACTCGGGTATAATTTGGCAACGGCAGAAATTAAGAATAAAAACGAAATAATTATTCTAATTGTCCACGGTAAATATTTTTTAAAGTTTTCCATTTTTTATTTTTTTACTTTTTTCAAAAATAAGATTTGATATAAATGTAAGTTGTTAATCATCTGTTAATAGGTTGTTATTGGGCAAAATCCATTAAAATTAAAGCAAAAACAGCATAATTGATCATGTCCTGATAATTAGCATCCAATCCTTCAGAAACAATGGTTTTTCCGTTATTGTCTTCAATTTGCTTAACGCGCAACAGTTTTTGCAGAATAATATCGGTGTGAGACGAAATACGCATATCGCGCCAAGCCTCGCCGTAATCATGGTTTTTATTCAGCATTAATTCCTTGGTAATTGCCAAATGTTTATCGTACAAATCAATAGCTTCTTCGTTAGATAAATCGGCATCTTTAGAAACACCTTTTTCCAACTGAATCAACGCCATAATGCTGTAATTGATGATTCCGATAAATTCCGAAGTTTCGTCTTCATCAATTTTTCGAACATCATTTTCCTGTAAAGATCTAATTCTGCACGCTTTAATATAAATTTGATCGGTTAACGATGGCAATCTTAAAATGCGCCACGCACACCCGTAATCTTGTAATTTTTTAATGTATAATTGTCGGCAAATGGCAATTATTTTATCATATTGTTCCGCTGTAGAAAGCATATTCAAGTATCTTTGTATAAATTTTATCAAAAATAACAATCTGTTTTCACAATAAAAATTAAAAGCAGGTAATTATTCCAATAATAATGAAATCAATCAACTGTAAAGGCAAATTAATCACGTTTGAAGTTCCAAAAGTAATGGGAATTTTAAACGTTACACCCAATTCTTTTTTCGATGGCGGATTGCATAATTCCTTAAATAAGATCGAACAACAAACCGAGAGAATGTTGCTAGAAGGAGCTGATATTATTGATGTTGGAGCGTATTCTACCCAACCAAATGCGCCTTTTGTTTCGGAAGAAGAAGAGTTGGAACGAATGACGCCTGTGGTGAAACATTTGGTGAATAAATTTCCCGATATTATTTTATCTGTTGATACTTTTCGTACTGAAGTTGCAAAACAAACGTTGGATTTGGGTGCAGCGATAATTAACGATGTTTCGGCAGGAAATTTAGACGATAAAATGATGCAGGTTGTAGGTAGTTTTAAAGCGCCGTACATTATGATGCACATGAAAGGAACACCGCAAAATATGCAACAGTTTACTAGTTATGATGATGTAATGCAGGAAATGATTTATTATTTTTCTGATAAAATGGCACAGGCAAAACAACACGGAATTGTTGATATTATTGTTGATCCCGGTTTTGGATTTTCGAAAACATTGGATCAGAATTATGAAGTTTTAAATAAATTGGATTTGTTGCAGTATTTGAATGTTCCTATATTATCGGCACTTTCAAGAAAGTCGATGATTTATAAATTTTTTGAAACCACACCGCAAGAAGCATTAAACGGAACAACGGTTTTAAACACCATTTCATTAACAAAAGGAGCCAATTTGTTGCGTGTGCACGATGTGAAAGAAGCAGTGGAATGTGTAAAATTATTTAAGAAAACTTATAGCTAATTTGCCACAGATTCACAGATAAAAAAGCTTATTTATGAAGATTTTCTAACAGAACGTTCAATTCAAAATAACCACAGATTTAAGGATTTATACAGATTTTATATTTAGAAATAGATTGAACTGTATTTGAAATCAATAAAAATTTTAAATCCGTGCATCTGTGGTAAAAAATAAAATCTATTAATGATTATGAAAACGAAACTATTTACTTTAATTTTTGGAGCGATTTTACTTGCATCGTGCCAGCAAAAAGAAATGAAAATCAGTCGATCTGATTTTTCTGTTGTAACCGAAATGACTGATTTTAGTCCGGCTTATATTCTTAAAAAAAAAAAGTTGAAATCAAAAAAAACAGCTTGATAGGAAATACGCATTGGGTACTTTCTGTTGATAGAGATTTGACGTTAAATGAAGTTGCTCCGTTTTTACATGATTTAACCGAAAAAAAGCATAAGGTTGGCGGTATGCACGAAGACACAAAAGATATTTACATGGTTTACAGCGATACCGTTCACAAGCAAAATGCGTATGTAAAAGTACCGTTTAAAAGTTTTGCTTTAGGCGAACAACCTGTTTATGAGTTGGGAGAAGATGTTCAAAGTGTGCTTTTAAAATCGGTTGCCGATGCAAAAAACACTTTCGATAAAACGCAAACTTATTTAGTACGAATCGATAAAAATATAAGTGTTGAAACTTTTGTGAATATTTTAATTGAATTAGAAAAACAAAAGATTTCAGAAAGCTTGAATAGTGAAGTTTATGTGAATTAGGTTTGTTTTAGGTTTGCTTTAGGTTTGTCACATCGAGCGGAGTCGAGATGTCTAAAACTATCAACAATAATTTTTTCAAAGATTTGGCTAAAGCCTTTTGTATCATAATTTAATCCTCATCGAACTAAAGTTCGACGCAATTCAACTCTAAACTTCAAACCAAAAATAATCTACTGATGATGATAAGGTTCATTCTTTAAAATAGTAAAGCCACGGTAAATTTGTTCAATAACAAACAAACGAACCATTTGGTGCGAAAACGTCATAGCTGAAAGTGATATTTTTCCGTTAGCTTTTTTGTAAACTTCGTCTGAAAAACCATAAGGTCCGCCAATCACGAAAACTAGAGTTTTAATACCTGCGTTCATTTTCTTTTGCAGTTCATCGGCAAAACCAACACTCGAAAAACTTTTTCCGTTTTCATCCAATAAAATTAAATGATCGGTAGCAGTAAGTTTACTTAAAATCAGTTCGCCTTCTTTTTGCTTTTGTTGGGCTTCCGAAAGGTTTTTTACGTTTTTAATATCGGCAATAACCTCTAAATCAAACTTTATATAAAAGCCCAAACGCTTGGTGTACTCGTCAATTAACGCTTGCAGATTTTTATTATCGGTTTTACCAATTGCCAAAAGTTTGATGTTCATAGAAATTTGTTTTTGCAAAAATAGTTTAGTTTAGCCAATTGCCAAACCATTTTCTACAGCTTTTCCCGGAGCAAGCAAAGTAACTTCTTTATCGTTACCAACAACACCCAAAACAAGGCATTCGCTCATAAAATCGGCAATTTGCTTCGGTGGAAAATTAACCACAGCAACAATCTGTTTACCAATCAAATCATCAATGTTATACAAAACGGTAATCTGAGCCGATGTTTTTCTGATACCTATTTCTGATCCAAAATCAATCCACAACTTATACGCCAGATTTTTAGCTTTTTCAAACGGTTGTGCATCAATAATTGTTCCTACACGAATATCGATCTTTTCAAAATCGTTCCAAGAAATTTCTGTTTTCATAGTTGTTTTTGCTAGAAGTATACCTCAAAAATACCAAAATTTCGTACTTTAGCCATTAAAGATAGAAAAAAATGATATCCACAGAACAGTTTAATAAAGAATTAGAATTAATCATACAAAATGCCATTCGCGAAGACGTGGGCGATGGCGATCACAGTTCGTTAGCTTGTATTCCTACAAACGCGATGGGGAAAGCAAAATTATTGGTAAAAGACGAAGGGATTTTGGCTGGAGTTGATTTTGCCAAAATGGTGTTCAATTATGTGGATTCCGGAATGCAGGTTGAAGTTTTAATAAGCGACGGAACTCCCGTGAAATATGGCGATATTGCTTTTTATGTTACAGGTAAATCACAATCGATCTTAAAAGCTGAACGTGTGGTTTTAAATGCTATGCAGCGAATGAGCGCTATTGCGACGAAAACCAAGTTTTTTGTGAATTTAGTTGAAGGAACGAAAGCAAAAGTGTTGGATACCCGCAAAACCACGCCGGGAATTCGCGCTATTGAAAAATGGGCAGTGAAGATTGGCGGAGGTGAAAACCACCGATTTGCATTGTATGATATGATTATGTTGAAAGACAATCATATTGATTTTGCAGGCGGAATTACACAAGCAATTACCAAAACAAAGCAATATTTAAAAGATAATAACAAAGACTTAAAGATTATTGTTGAAGCCAGAAATTTGACTGAAATTGAAGAAATTCTTACAAACGATGGTGTTTATCAAATTTTAATCGATAACTTTAATTATGAAGACACCAAAACAGCTGTTGCAATGATTAACGGAAAATGTTTTGCAGAATCTTCGGGAAATATCAACGAAAAAACCATTCGTAACTATGCAGAATGTGGTGTAGATTTTATATCAAGCGGCGCATTAACGCATTCTGTTTACAATATGGATTTAAGTTTAAAAGCTGTTTTATAATTGGGTAAATCATCAGTCAAAATAACAAAACTGCCGGTTATCGGTAAACTTATTAAGCTTTCTATGCGGACAAAACTGCCCGGTTTAGAAGGCTTAACTTTATATGAATTGCTACGTATTTACATTGCCGGAATTGTAGAAGGCGCGTTGAATTATAAAGCAGGATCTATTGCCTTTACCTTTTTTATGGCGCTTTTTCCGTTTGCGTTATTTTTGCTGAATCTGATTCCGTATATACCAATTGATAATTTTCAGCAGAGTTTTTTGTTGTTTGTAGAACAAAATGTTCCACCGAATACCTATGATGCTATTGAATTGATTTTGGTAGATATTATGAGCAATTCGTACAAAAGCTTGATATCAACCGGGGTAATTATGTCGGTTATTTTCATGGCAAACGGCGTAAATGCAATTATTAACGGTTTTGCGTCCTCTTCGCATTTATCAATTTCGCGAAATTTTTTCAGACAGTATTTAATTGCCATCGTTTTATCGGTATTGTTAAGTTTAATGCTGGTGGTTTCTGTAGCCGTTTATTTATCGGTTGAAGTTTTGATGCATTTTTCGGAATATCCTTATTTGGCAGATATCGGCAGAAATGTTTTTGTGGTTTTAATGATCTTGCTAACCGTATCCATTCTTTATAAATTCGGAACAAAAGAAACAAAACATTTGTCTTTTATATCTTACGGATCAGTTTTTACAACCGTGCTAATGTCTTTAACATCAGTGGGTTTTGGGTTCTATGTATCAAAATTTGCAAAATATAATGAGTTGTATGGATCAATTGGTACACTTTTGGTTATAATGATTTATATTTGGATAAACTGTATGATTTTATTGTTGGGTTTTGAATTAAACGCAGCGATTTATACAGCAAAACGAAGAAATTTGTATATTAGTAACAGTAAAACAAAAAATAACGTATGAAAAATGTAATTGCAACTTTTGTATTAACAGCTTTTGCGACTTTAAGCATGCAGGCGCAAGCAGTAACAGGTAAGTGGAAAACAATTGACGATGAAACAGGTAAAGCAAAATCGATTGTAGAAATTTCTGAAAAAAACGGAAAACTTTACGGTAAAGTAGTCGAGATTTTAACCGATAAAAAAGATGCCAAATGCGATAAATGTCCAGGTGCAGATAAAGGTAAACCAATTAAAGGTTTAACAATTATCAAAGGGCTTTCTAAAGATGGCAAAGAATATTCGGGCGGAACAATTACCGATCCTTCGTCAGGTAAAGAATATAAATGTGCCTTAAAATTAAACGGATCCGATAAATTAGACGTTCGCGGCTATGTTGGGATCCAAGCTTTAGGACGCACGCAAACATGGGTTCGCGTTAAGTAATTTCCTTTTAAAGTCATTATAAAATATACCTGCAAGGTTTTTAGAACCTTGTAGGTTTTTTTTATGTTTAAAACGTACTATTTAATTGATAAAACATCAGCAAGAAAACAAATCACCACAATAAAAGAAAAGTAAAAGCTTTTCATATCTTTGTTTTATGGACTATTTTATAGATGTTATTGTGCCCATAGCAGTAACAACTACTTTTACATATAGGGTTTCGCAGGCAGAATACAATTTTTTGCAGCAAGGCATGCGCGTTGCCGTTCCGTTTGGCAAACGTTTGGTTTACACCGCAATGGTGTTGAACAAACACAGCCAGAAACCACAGGTTTACGAACCTAAAGATATTCATACTATTATAGATGAACAACCGCTTGTAACTAAAACTCAGATCGAATTTTGGCAATGGATTGCGCAATATTATATGTGTTCGTTGGGCGAAGTTTACAAAGCAGCGTTGCCAAGTGCTTTTTTATTGGAAAGTGAAACAATCTTGAGTTTAAACCGAGATTTAGTTGTTGATTTTAGATCACTATCTGATGATGAATTTTTATTGTACGAAGCTTTTGAACAGCAGCCTATTCTGCGGTTTGATGAGGTTCAGAATATTCTAAACAAAAAGAAAGTTTTCGGCGTTATTGATGATTTACTTAAAAAAGACATTATCTATTTAAACCAGCATATCCACGAAAAATATAAGCCTAAATTGGTTAAATATGTTTCGTTACACGATAATTATAAAGAAGAAAAAAACTTAATAAACCTTTTAGACAACGAATTAAAAACCGAAAAACAGCGTGCGCTTGTTTTAAAGTATTTTCAGTTGAATAGCCAACAAGCACCAATCGAACTAAAAGAATTACTAAAAGAAGCCGAAGTTTCTGTAGCCATTTTTAATAACCTCGAGAAAAAACAGGTTTTTACGGTTTACACGTTAGCCGAAGATCGTGTGCAGTTTACCGATGCTTTTTTAAACGATATTGAGTTTACCGATCCGCAAACAACAGCCATTCAAACAATAAAAAATCAGTTTGAAAAGAATGATGTAACTTTATTAAATGCTGTTACCGGAGCAGGAAAAACCGAAATATACATAAAGCTGTTGCAGGAATGTATCGAAAAAAATCAACAGGCATTATTTCTAGTACCTGAAATTGGCTTAACCACGCAATTGGTTCAGCGTTTAACAGCCTACTTTGGAAATAAAATTGCGGTTTACAATTCTAAATATTCCGAAAATGAAAGGGTAGAAGTCTATCAACATGTTTTGAATAATACAGAAAATGCACAGATTGTTGTGGGTTCGCGCTCTTCCATTTTTCTTCCGTTTAAAAATCTGCAGCTAATTATTGTTGATGAAGAACACGAAGCAAGCTACAAGCAGGTTGATCCCGCTCCACGTTTTCATGCGCGCGATGCTGCTATTGTGCTGGCAAAAATGTTTAATGCGAAAGTTTTACTGGGATCGGCAACGCCAAGTCTGGAAAGTTATTACAATTCGTATCAGCAAAAATACGGCTATGTAGAATTAAACCAGCGTTTTACAAATGTGCAATTGCCCGAAATTGTTTTGGTCGATCTAAAAGAGGCTCGAAAAAAGAAAGAAGTAAACGGAATTTTCAGTCTAAAGTTGATTGATGCCATTACCGAAGCTTTTTATAATGGCGAACAGGTTTTATTGTTTCAAAATCGCCGCGGTTATTCGCCTGTTTTAGAGTGTTTAACCTGCGGAAACGTGCCACATTGTACTTCGTGCGATGTAAGTTTAACCTATTACAAGCGTCAAAATTATTTAAAATGTCATTATTGCGGTTACACCATGGCAATGCCTACAAAATGTCACAGCTGCCACAGTACCGAATTAACTACGAAAGGCTTGGGAACCGAACAGATCGAAGATGCTTTAAGATCGATTTTTCCAAACAAGCGAATTGCTCGAATGGATCAGGATACAACCCGAGGAAAATTTGCTTTTGAACGATTGATCGATGCCTTCAAAAATCAGGAGATCGATGTGATGGTTGGAACACAAATGTTGGCTAAAGGACTCGATTTTGACAATGTTTCGCTTGTAGGTATCATGAATGCCGACAGTATGCTGACCTTTCCTGATTTCCGAGCGTATGAACGTGCGTATCAGTTAATGACACAGGTTGCAGGTCGTGCCGGCAGAAAAAACAAACAGGGAAAAGTACTGATACAAACCTACAATCCGTACCATAACACCATACAGCAGGTTACCCAGAACGATTATAAAGGAATGTTTAAAGAGCAGATGTATGAACGCTTGAATTTTAAATATCCGCCTTTTTACCGTTTGATACGTTTGCAAATGAAACATGCCGATTTCAATAAAGTAAAAGAAGCATCGAACTGGTTGGCTGCAAATATGCGGAACAATATAAACGGAATTTTAGTTTTAGGTCCGCAGGAACCATCAATAAACAGAATTCGAAATCAGTATATTCAAATTGTTTTAATAAAGTTACCCATCAATCAACCGGTAAATACTTTAAAAATGGCTATTCAAAAAAGCATCAACAGTTTAGAAACCATCGGAATGTATAAAGGAGTAAAAACAACCATAAGCGTTGATTTTTATTGAGAGATAATGTTGTCATTCCGACGAAAGGAGGAATCTAAAAATTTATAAATTTTGATAAGATTTAGAGATTCTTCATTCCACTTCGTTTCATTCAGAATGACAGGTTTAATTATCTCAAAAATAAATCTACAAACCATTTGCTAAAAACAATAAACTGTTATATATTTGCACCCAATTTTATAACAAATTAAATATAGTTATTATGAATCATTATGAAACTGTTTTCATTTTG
>Ga0308157_10005770_pt1 | contig 15234 bp, 12 predicted proteins | sample PhyBR1_FD_201035 | JGI IMG/M metagenome (GOLD analysis project Ga0308157, IMG submission 201035) | Phyllosphere microbial communities from UC Gill Tract Community Farm, Albany, California, United States - DLSLB.R1 | ecosystem: Host-associated > Plants > Phyllosphere > Unclassified | place: USA...
ATCGTCTGACCCGCTCGCGCGATGCGCTGGTGGCGGACTTGCCTGGGTTGACGCGAGATCGTCACTATGGCGAGGGCCGTGTCGGCGAACGTCCCTTCCTCGTCATCGACACGGGCGGCTTCGAGCCGGTCGCCAAGGAAGGCATCATGCATCAGATGGCGCTGCAGACCAAGCAGGCCGTGGCCGAAGCCGACATCGTCGTGTTCCTGGTCGACGGCCGCCAGGGCCTGACGCCGCATGACAAAACCATTACCGACTTCCTGCGTAAAAGCGGCCGTCCGGTCATGCTGGTCGTGAACAAGTCGGAAGGCATGCGCTACACCGCCGTCGTCGCCGACTTCTACGAGCTGGGACTGGGCGAGCCATACTCGATCTCCTCGGCGCACGGCGACGGCGTCGCCGACCTGGTGGAGGAGGCGCTGGACCTGGCCTTCGCCCAGCGTCCGGAAGATCCGGAAGAACTGGAAAAGACCGACCACGGCATCAAGATCGCGCTGGTCGGCCGTCCGAACGTCGGCAAGTCCACGCTGATCAACACCCTGGTGGGCGAAGAGCGCGTGATCGCCTTCGACATGCCGGGCACCACCCGCGACTCGATCGAGATTCCGTTCGAGCGCGAAGGCAAGCAGTACACGCTGATCGACACCGCCGGCATCCGCCGCCGCGGCAAGGTGTTCGAGGCGATCGAGAAATTCTCTGTCGTCAAGACGCTGCAATCGATCTCGGAAGCCAACGTGGTCGTGCTGATGCTCGACGCCCAGCAGGACATCTCCGAGCAGGACGCCCACATCGCCGGCTTCGTGCTGGAGACCGGCCGCGCGCTGGTCATCGCCGTCAACAAGTGGGACGGCCTGCGCAGCGACGAGCGCGACGAAATCAAGATCGACATCGACCGCAAGCTGGACTTCCTGTCCTTCGCCAAGATGCACTTCATCTCGGCGCTGAAGTCGCAGGGCATCGGCCCGCTGATGAAATCGGTGGACGCGGCCTACGCCGCCGCCATGTGCAACCTGTCGACGCCGAAGCTGACCCGCGCCCTGATCGAGGCCGTGGAAAAGCAGGAGCCGCGCCGCAAGGGTTCGATCCGTCCGAAGCTGCGCTATGCGCACCAGGGCGGCATGAATCCGCCGGTGATCGTCATCCACGGCAATGCCCTGGACGCGGTCGGCGAGCCGTACAAGCGTTACCTGGAAAAGCATTTCCGCGACACCTTCCAGCTGGTGGGCACGCCGCTGCGCATCGAACTGCGCACCGGTAAAAATCCATTCGCAAAAACACAGTCGAAATAAGCGGTTTTTTTTGCGGGTGCGCCCTGCAAAAAAGGCAAAAACAGGTTACAGTGGCTTAGAAGCACCATTCCCGGCTTGGCGAACGGTGTTTCAGCGAAAATTGTTTGACTTTCGCTGGGCCACGTACTTGAAATTAAGCGTTTCGCCTCCAATTCCAACACAACAACATAAAATGGAGCTGTTATGAGCAACAAAGGGCAACTGTTACAAGACCCATTCCTCAATGCCTTGCGCAAAGAGCATGTTCCTGTCTCGATCTACCTGGTCAACGGCATCAAGCTGCAGGGCCATATCGAATCGTTCGACCAGTACGTCGTACTGCTGCGTAACACCGTGACCCAGATGGTTTATAAGCACGCCATCTCCACCGTGGTACCGGCACGCGCCGTCAACCTCAACATTGAATCCGACGCGGAATAAGCGCTTGCAATACCGCTTCTTTTCAACTCACCCAGCCTTGACCGTCGTATGCGCGCAGCCCTAGTCGGTATCGATTTCGGTCAAGGCGACTTTGCCGCCAGCGTCGAGGAACTGAACCTGCTGGCCCGTTCGGCAGGTGCGGAACCGGTGACGACGATCACGGCCAAGCGTTCGTCACCGGACGCCGCCTATTTCGTCGGCAGCGGCAAGGCCGACGAGATCGGTCTTGCCGTGCAGGATCATGGCATCGAAATCGTCATCTTCAATCACGCCTTGTCGCCTGCCCAGCAGCGCAACCTGGAAAAGCGCCTGAACATCCGGGTGCTGGACCGCACCAGCCTGATTCTCGACATCTTCGCCCAGCGCGCCGCCTCCCACGAGGGCAAGCTGCAGGTGGAGTTGGCCCAGCTGCAGCATCTGGCCACGCGCCTGATCCGCGGCTGGACCCACCTTGAGCGTCAGAAGGGCGGTATCGGTTTGCGCGGCCCGGGTGAAACGCAGCTGGAGACCGACCGCCGGCTGATCGGCGAGCGGGTCAAGGCCCTGCGCGCGCGCCTGGACAAGCTGCGCAAGCAGCATGAAACCCAGCGCCGTTCGCGCGGCCGCAGCCAGACGTTCTCGGTGTCGCTGGTCGGCTATACCAATGCCGGCAAGTCGACGCTGTTCAACGCCGTCACCAAGGCCGGGGTTTATGTCGCCGATCAATTGTTCGCCACGCTGGACACCACCTCGCGCCGCGTCTACATGGGCCAGGAAGTGGGCAACGTGGTGATCTCGGACACGGTCGGTTTCGTGCGCGAGCTGCCGCACCAGCTGGTGGCGGCGTTCCGCGCCACGCTGGAGGAGACCATCCATGCCGACCTGCTGCTGCACGTCGTCGACGCCTCGTCGCCGGTGCGCATGGAGCAGATCGAGCAGGTCAACCTGGTGCTCAAGGAAATCGGCGCCGATCATATCCCGCAGATCCTGGTGTGGAACAAGATCGACGCCGCAGGGCTGGAGCCCTCGGTCGAGCGGGATGAATATGATAAGATTTCCCGCGTTTTCCTCAGCGCGCGCACCGGTCAAGGACTGGACCTTTTGCGCGGCGCCATCGTCGAATGGGCCAAGAGCGCGCCGGGTGCCCGGCTCAACCAGGCCTATGACACCGGCGAGGAAACCGACGAAGAAGCAGGCGAAGAAGCAGCGGAGCCGGATAGCAGTCCCACCCTTACTCATGTCGGATCACACTAATGCGTGTCTCGTCACTTATGAAACGTCTCGGCTTGAAGCTGTCGCTGAACGATCCCCGCTGGGGCTCGGACAAGCAGGACCGCAAGCCGCAAGCCAATGAAGGCAAGAAGCCCGGCGAAGGGCCGCCCGACATGGAGCAGCTGTGGCGCGATTTCAATCAGCGCCTGAACAGCTTCTTCGGCCAGAAGAACCGTCCCGACGGCAGTGGCGGCGGTAGCAGTGGCGGCGGCCGTCCCGACCTGGCCGGCATGCGCGCCACCGCCGGCGCGATCGGCGCGGTGATCGCGCTGATCTGGCTCGCCAGCGGCTCGTTCATCGTGCAGGAAGGCCAGACCGGCGTGGTCTACACCTTCGGCAAGGTCAGCCACATCACCGGTTCCGGTTTCAACTGGCGCTGGCCGTATCCGTTCCAGAGCGACGAAACCGTCAAGGTCTCGCAGATGCGCATGGTGGAAATCGGCTACCGCAAGGACCTCAAGAACAAGCAGGCGCGCGAATCGCTGATGCTCACCGATGACGAGAACATCATCGACATCCAGTTCGCCGTGCAGTTCAAGCTCAAGGACCCCGTGGCCTGGCTGATGAACAACCGCGACGAAGAGGAAACCGTGCGCCAGGTGGCCGAGACCTCGATCCGCGAAATCGTCGGCAAGAACAAGATGGACTTCGTGCTGTACGAGGGCCGCGACAAGGTCGCCCTCGAAACCCAGCAGCTGATGCAGCACATCCTCGACCGCTACGCCTCCGGCGTGCTGATCTCGAACGTGACCCTGCAGGCGGTGCAGCCGCCGGAGCAGGTGCAGATCGCCTTCGACGACGCCGTCAGGGCAGGGCAGGACCGCGAGCGCCAGAAGAACGAAGGCCAGGCCTACGCCAACGACGTGATCCCGCGCGCGCGCGGCAGCGCCTCGCGCCTGCTGGAGGAGGCCGAAGGCTATCGCTCCATGATCACCGAGAACGCCACCGGCAACGCCTCGCGCTTCAAGCAGGTGCTGGCCGAGTACCAGAAGGCGCCGGGCGTCACGCGCGACCGCATGTACCTGGAGACGATGCAGCAGATCTTCTCCAGCGCCAGCAAGGTGATGGTCGACGCCAAGTCCGGCAGCAACCTGCTGTATCTGCCGCTGGATAAATTGATCGCCCAGGCCGCGGCCACCGACAGCGCCGCCGCCGCGGCCCGCGCCGCCTCGCAGGCAGCCTCCGCGTCGCCATCGTCCGCGCTGCCGGCCGAGGTGATGCCGCAGGTGGAAGTCAGTCGCCAGCGCGATTCACGCGCCCGCGATGCCTTACGTGAACGGGAGGGTCGTTAATGAACCGCATAGCCAGTACCCTCATCGCGGCCTTCGTCGCGTTCCTGCTGCTGTCGTCCACCATGTTCGTGGTCGACCAGCGCAGGTACGCCATCGTGTTCGCGCTGGGCCAGATCAAGGAAGTGATACGCGAGCCGGGCCTGCATTTCAAGCTGCCGCCGCCGTTCCAGAACGTGGTCTACCTCGATAACCGCATCATGACCATCGAGACCCCGGACGCCGAGCGCTTCATCACGGCCGAGAAGATGAACATCCTGGTCGACAGCTTCGTCAAGTGGCGCATCGGCCGTGCCGAGAACCAGCCCAAGCTGTACTACGTGACCTTCGGCGGCGACGAGGGCCGCGCCCGCGACCGCATGTCGCAGATCGTCAAGGCGGCGCTGAACGAGGAAATCACCAAGCGCACCGTGGGCGAGGTGATCTCCGGCCAGCGCGGCAAGGTGATGGAAGCGATCCGCTCCAAGGTGGTGGCGGAATCGGCCCAGATCGGTGTCGAGATCATCGACGTGCGCCTCAAGCGCGTGGAGTATGTCGAGCAGATCAACAACTCGGTGTACGAGCGCATGAAGGCCGAGCGCACCCGCGTGGCCAACGAGCTGCGTTCGACCGGTAACGCCGAATCCGAGAAGATCCGCGCCGACGCCGACCGCCAGCGCGCCGTGATCCTGGCCGAGGCCTACCGCGACGCCGAGCAGATCCGCGGCGAGGGCGATGCCAAGGCCTCGGCGATCTACGCCGAAGCGTTCGGCCGGAACCCGGAGTTCTACAAGTTCTACCGCAGCCTGCAGGCCTATCGCGAAACCTTCAAGAACCACGGCGACGTGATGGTGATGGATTCGAGCTCGGACTTCTTCAAGTACTTCAAGAGCTCCGGCGCCGCCGGCCCTGCCGCCGCTCCCGCCAAAAAATAAGTTGTATAGCCATTTCCGCCTCGGGCGGGAATGGCTGCTCCCGTATCTTTTTCCCCTCCCGCAACGCATTTTCGCGTAAAATATCAGGTTCGGCCTTCCGCTTCACGGGCCTCGGCGCGTGCGCCACATTGTTCATTTTTAAACTGCCTCCCCATGCCGAATTGGCTTTTGCCTGAGAATATCGCCGACGTTTTGCCGTCGGAAGCGCGCAAGATCGAAGAGCTGCGTCGTCTGATGCTGGATAATTTCCGTCTGTACGGATATGAACTGGTGATGCCGCCGCTGCTGGAGTACCTGGAGTCGCTGTTGACCGGCGCCGGCCAGGACACCGATCTGCGCACCTTCAAACTGGTGGACCAGCTGTCGGGCCGCATGCTCGGCCTGCGTGCCGATATGACGATCCAGGTGGCGCGCATCGACGCCCACCTGTTGAACCGCGCCTCGGTCACGCGCCTGTGCTACGCCGGCAGCGTGCTGCATACCCGTCCGTCGGGCCTGCATGCCACCCGCGAGCCGCTGCAGATCGGCGCCGAGATCTACGGCCACGCCGGCCTGGAGGCGGACGCCGAGATCCAGGAACTGGCGCTGGCCTCGCTGGCCCTGGCCGGCTTCACCGAAGTGCGGCTGGACCTGACGCACGTCGGCGTGCTGCGCGCCATCCTGGAGTGCGACGCCGCCGCCAAGAAGGACGAAGCCCAGCTCTACCTGCTGCTGCGCGCCAAAGACGTGCCGGGCCTGCAGGCGCTGACGCAAGATTATTCGCCGGCCGTGCGCGACGCGCTGCTGGCGCTGCCGAACCTGTACGGCGACGTTGAAGTATTGAAGCGCGCCCGCGAAGTGCTGCCGGACCTGCCGGGCATCGCCAAGGCGCTGGCCGAGCTGGCCGCGCTGGCGGCATCCGCGATCGACCGCGCCGAAGTCGCGATCGACCTGGCCGACCTGCGCGGCTACCAGTACGAAAGCGGCGCGATGTTCGCGCTGTACGTGCCGGGCCTGCCGAACGCGGTGGCGCGCGGCGGCCGTTACGATCACGTAGGCGAGGCCTTCGGCCGGGCGCGTCCCGCCACCGGCTTCTCGCTCGACCTGCGCGAACTGGCGCGCCTGTTGCCGACCGCGGAGCGCAAGCATTCGATCCGCGCGCCGTGGGGCAATGCGCCGGAGTTGAAGGAAAAAATCGCCGAACTGCGCAAGTCCGGCGAAGTCGTGATCCAAAGTTTGCCGGGTCACAGCAACGAGCTGGACGAGTTCGAGTGCGACCGCGCTCTGGTACTCGACGATAATGGTAGCAACTGGATTCTTAAAAACTTAGGTTAGTGTGATGTCAAAGAAAAACGCAAAAAACGTCGTCGTCATCGGTACCCAATGGGGCGATGAAGGTAAAGGCAAGATCGTCGACTGGTTGACCGATCATGCACAAGGTGTGGTCCGCTTCCAGGGCGGCCACAACGCCGGCCACACGCTGGTCATCGGCGGCGTCAAGACCGCGCTGCAGCTGATCCCGTCGGGCATCATGCGCCCGGGCGTGGCCTGCTACATCGGCAACGGTGTGGTGGTGTCGGTGCCGGACGTGCTGCGCGAAATCGACAAGCTGGAAAAAGTCGGCGTCGAAGTCGCCTCGCGCCTGAAGGTGTCGGACGCCGCGCCGGTGATCCTGCCTTACCACTCGGCGCTGGACCTGGCCCGTGAAGCCAAGCGCGGCGAAGCCAAGATCGGCACCACCGGCAAGGGCATCGGCCCGGCCTACGAAGACAAGGTCGCGCGCCGCGCGATCCGCGTCGCCGACCTGCTGAACGAAAAGCGCTTCGCCGAGAAACTGGCCGAGAACCTGGACTACCACAACTTCGTGCTGGAAAACTACCTGAAGGCCCCGAAGGTCGACTATCAGAAGACGCTGGAAGACGCGCTGGCCTACGTGCCGCGCCTGCGTCCGATGGTCACCGACGTGTCGAGCGCGCTGTACGCCGCGCACAAGGCCGGCGCCAACCTGCTGTTTGAAGGCGCGCAGGGCTCGCTGCTGGACGTCGACCACGGCACCTATCCGTTCGTCACCTCGTCGAACTGCGTGGCCGGCAATGCCGCCGCCGGCGCCGGCGTCGGTCCGAACATGCTGCACTACATCATGGGCATCACCAAGGCCTACACCACCCGCGTCGGCTCCGGCCCGTTCCCTTCGGAACTGCCTACCGATGCAGGCGTCGGCCATCACCTGGCGCAAGTGGGCCACGAATTCGGCACCGTGACGGGCCGCGCCCGCCGCTGCGGCTGGTTCGACGCGGCGCTGCTGCGCCGTTCGGTGCAGATCAACGGCGTGACGGGCATGTGCCTGACCAAGCTGGACGTCCTGGACGGCCTGGAATCGCTGAAGCTGTGCACCGGCTACACCATCGACGGCGTGGCCGTGGACATCTTCCCGTCCGGCGCTGAAGAAGCCGCCCGTTGCGTGCCGGTGTACGAGGAAATGCCGGGTTGGACCGAAAGCACCGTGGGCGCCAAGTCGCTGGCGGCGCTGCCGGCCACCGCCCGCGCTTACATCAAACGTATCGAAGAGTTGGTCGGCGTGCCGGTCGACATGGTTTCGACCGGTCCGGATCGTGAAGAAACGATCGTGCTGCGTCATCCATTCGAGTAACTGAGTAACAAAAGGAATCAGTCATGACGACGACCCCACAAAGCAACGAAAAACACCTCTGGGTCACCTGGGATGAATACCACCGCCTGATCGAGCGCCTGGCGCTCAAGGTGCACGAGTCCGGCTGGAAGTTCGACCAGGTGCTGTGCCTGGCGCGCGGCGGCGTGCGTCCCGGCGACGTGTTCTCGCGCATCTTCGACGTGCCGCTGGCGATCCTGTCGACCAGCTCGTACCGCGAGGAAGCCGGCACCGTGCGTGGCGACCTGGACATCGCCAAATACATGACGATGACCAAGGGCCCGCTGAGCGGCCGCATCCTGCTGGTCGACGACCTGGCCGATTCGGGCGTCACGCTGGTCAAGGTGATGAAGCACCTGAAGGACAACTTCGACGGCGTGACCGAAGTGCGTTCGGCGGTGATCTGGACCAAGGGCAGCTCGGTGTTCAAGCCGGACTACCAGATGGAAGAACTGCCGCACAACCCATGGATCCACCAGCCGTTCGAAGACTACGACGGCCTGCGCCCGCACCAGCTGGCGGCCTGGATCAAGAAGGGCGAGAGCGGCAACTAAGCCGTTTATTGCCCTACAGAAAAGCGGCCGCTGGCCGCTTTTTTTATTTGCATGCCGTGAATACCAAGTAAATACTTTAAAACAATTAAAGTTGCAAATTGGATCTTTTTCATGTGCAAAAATAAATGCAAATAGGACATTTTGTGTTATGATCACTATCATCTGGCAAGTGGCGGCCGCGCCGCGACTGGGCAACCATCTTTAAGGAATTTGCATGAAATTGAAAAACTTTGCTGCCGCAGCAATTTGCGTAGCCGCTGGCGTGTTCGCGGCTCCTGCGATGGCCGACACGATTACCTACGACATCACCGCCTTCGGCCCAAGCGCGACCGATCTGCTGACCGCGCTGTCCGTCAAGCAATTCGACCCAAGCAAGGGCATTCTGACCGGCATCAACATTTCCTACGCCTCGACCGTCACCGGCCAGGTGCTGCTGTCCAATTCCAAGGGCGTAGACAAGCAAGTCAATATCGACCTGTCGTCGACGATGACCCTGGAACTGCCGGGCGGCTCGGTATTTGGCACCGACACCAAATCCCTGTTCTCGAACGACGTCATCGCCTACAAGAAAACCACCGATGTGCTGGCTGGCCAGGGCAAGGTTGTCCTGTCGGCTTCCGGCGACCTGGGCAACAGCTACTTCTCCGTATTCACCGGCAACGGCAATGTTGGCGGCACGTTGGCCGTCACCGCGGTCAGCAGCGCCGATAGCCCAAGCGGCATCACCGCCGACTACACCACCATGGCCAGCGGCAAGGGTCAGGTCACCTACACCTTCAACGCGGCACCGGTGCCAGAGCCAGAAACCTACGGCATGCTGTTGTTGGGTATGGGCGTCGTAGCCTTCGCGGCCAAGCGCAAATCGCGCTCGGCCCAGGCTTAAGACTCGACACTCACGACTACGATTGCGGATATCAAATGACTAAATTCACCAAGACCCTGTTCGCGGCTGCGGCCATGACCGTCGCTTTTGGCGCCCAGGCGGCCACCAAGCAGACCACCCCGATCATCACCAGCGCCATCCAGGACGTTGAATCGAACGGCGGCTCCCTGAGCTTTGCACAGTTCAACGCCAGCCTGGGCAAGCTGACCTCGGTGGAGTTCGAGCTGTTCAACACCATCTATGGCACGATCGACATCAAGAACAAGGCGCTCAGCGGTTCGACCTTCACGATCCATACCGGCGGCGACTTGACCGCCAGCCTGGCTGGCCAGACCGTCACCAGCGGCAACTGGATCAATCCAAGCTTCACCCTGGCCGCCGGCGCCAGCCAGCACAGCGACGTCGCTGCAACGACCACGAGCAAGGCCCTGACCTTCAACCTGCCAGCCGACCTGAGCGCCTTCATCGGCGGCGGCACCTACTCGGCCAGCCTGGCCGGTGTATCGGCGCAGGCGCTGACCTCGGGCGGCAACGCCAAATACGGCACCGACATCCTGATGGACGGCTACGCCAAGGTCACCTACACCTACGAAGTCGCGCCAGTGCCGGAACCGGAAACCTACGCCATGCTGCTGGCCGGCCTGGGCCTGATGGGTGTGGTGGCACGCCGCCGCAAATCGGCCTAAGCTGTATCCGGTGGTACACTGCAAACGGGAGCTTCGGCTCCCGTTTTTTGTTTTTCATCCCGAGATGCCATGACCCAGAATTTTTTCCAGACCTTCATCCTGCTGCTGCTGGTGACCGACCCGTTCGGCAACGTGCCGCTGTTCGCCAGCGTGCTCAACCCGGTGCCGGTGGCGCGCCGCTCGCGCATCGTCATCCGCGAGTGCGGAATCGCCTTCGTGCTGCTGCTGGTGTTCATGTTCTTCGGCCGCCACTTCCTCACCGCGCTGCAGTTGTCGGAAGTGTCGCTGCGCATCGGCGGCAGCGTGATCCTGCTGCTGATCTCGATCCGCATGATCTTCCCGCACCCGGACGGCGTGCTGGGCCGCACCGAAGGCGGCGAGCCCTTCATCGTGCCGCTGGCGATCCCGGCGCTGGCCGGACCGTCGGCGCTGGCCACGGTGCTGCTGTTCTCGCGCGAGAGCACCGGCGAGGTGCTGGTCCACGTGGCCGCGCTGGCGGCCGTGGGCGTGGTGTGGCTGGCGGTGTTCCTCAGCGCCGAGCGTCTGCAGAAAGTGCTGGGCCCTCAGGTGATGACCGCCTTCGAACGCCTGATGGGCCTGATCCTGACCGCGATGTCGATCGAGATGCTGCTGGGCGGCATACGCGAGTTCGTCAAGACGCTTTAAGGCTTGGCGCCGCGCGCACGCAGGTCGGCCGCCACCGTGTCCAGCAGGCGCCAGGCGCGTTCGCGGTCGTTTTCGCCTTCGGCCGGCAGGACGGGCAGGTCGGGCTTGACGCCGGCCACCTCGTCGTTGCCATCGGCCCGCAGGCGCACGCAGTTGGGGACGCGGTAGCGCAGATGCGAATGCGGCAGCACCACCGGCGGCGCGTCGGCCATGAAGCCGCAGCCGTCTCCTGCGCTGGCACGGCCGACGATGCGCGCGCCGGCCGCGTCCTGCATCAGCGCTGAAAACATCTCCGCCGACGATCCCGTGCCGCCGTCGGTCAGCACGTACACGGGGCCGTTCCACGCGCCGCGCAGATCATCCACCTCGGCCGCCCAGTAGATGCTGGAAGCGATATTCTGGTTGCCGAAGGCCTTGGGCGGCAGATAGCTGGCCTGGCCGCTGGCGTAGCCGGCGTCGATCAGGCGGCTGCACCCGTTGGGCTTCCACGGCCGCTGCTCGCTCCATGCCCACGACAGCTCGCAGCCGCGCGCCGCGATGCCGGCCTTGCGCGCCTCGAACGCGGCGATCGACTGCTCCAGCATGGCCCGCGCCTCGGGCGTCGCGTCCTGTTCCTTCTGCGCCTGGCGCAGGCCGTCCAGCTGTTCGTCGAAATACATGGCCGCCAGCGGCGCGGCGCTCATCATCATGCGGGCGGAATGCACATCGCGTCCGGTGAACAGGCGCACCGCCCAGTCGCCGGTATCGTTGCCGCCGGGGTTGTTGCCGACATCGACGATGACCGCCGCCACCTTCTGCTCATGGAAGTGCCGCAGCTGCGCCGCCAGCGTGCGCAGCCAGGCCGCGTTGGCGGCCTCCTTGACCGGCTTGACATCGGCCTCGCCCATCGTCCCCTTGGCCTGCCGCTCCGACCATGCCTGCTCGCAGGCGGCGGGGGAGGCGTCCTGCTGGCGGAAGCGGGCGATGCGCACCACGCCGAACCGCGTGCCGTCCGGCGCCGCGACCACGCCGGAGCGGAAGGCGCGCGTCAGGCCGTCGGCCTCCAGCACGGTGCCCGGCAGGCTTTCGAACGGCAGCGAGAACGCCGCGCCGCGCGCCGGCCCGTAGCCCAGCGCGGCGCAGGCCTGCGTCGCGTTCAGGCGGGCGTAGTCGACCTTGGGCAGCGCCAGCGGTTGCGCGATCTTCGGCTGCAGCACGGCACCGGCGGTGGAGAAGTGGCCGTCATGGAAGCCGCTGACGAAAGCCGACAGCGCGGCCTTGGCCATGGAGTCATCCTCGGCGGTCTCCAGCAGGCGGCGGGTGCGCTTGTCGAGCGCCGGCAGGTCCACGCCGCCCTGCGGCGAGGCAAACCACGCCAGGTTGGCGTAGCGCTGCTCCAGCGCCGTCTTCAGCGCCGCGTAGTCGTCCAGCCAGTCCTTGCGCTCGAAGGCGCAAGCGGTGGTGGATGCGGTCAATAACAGGGCTGCGGCCAGAACAGTTTTCATCGGGCGAGGCGCTTGCAAAAAAGCCAATCGTAGCAGCTTTGAGCAATATTGCAAAAATCTCTTTACAGGCTCGTCAAAAGGCGCGTAGACTTTGCGACATCAAATGTAACCGGTTACATCTCTTCAAAGCGTAGCCGGTTTTCTTTTTGATCGTAATGTAACCGGTTACATTCCATTAAAAGGGCATCAATGGCGATCACCATCAAGGATGTGGCACAAGAGGCGGGCGTTTCCGTCGCATCCGTTTCGCGCGCGCTGAACGGCCATGCCAGCATCACCGACGACACCCGCAAGCATATCCTGGCGGTGGTCAAGCGCATGCGCTACATGCCGCACGTGGGCGCGCGCAGCCTGACCACCAGCTTCACCAACACCATCGGCGTGCTGCTGCCGGACCTGTACGGCGAATTCTTCTCGGAGATGATACGCGGCATAGACGGCGCCGCGCGCCGCCGCGGCCTGCACCTGATGGTCTCCAGCCTGCACGGCGACGCCGACGAAGCGGCGCTGGCGATCCGCGCCATGCGCGGCCGCGTCGACGGCCTGCTGGTGATGTCGCCGCACGTCGATGCCGCCTTCCTGTCCGATAACCTGCCGGAAGACCTGCCCATCGTGCTGATGAACACCGCCGCCGGCGGCACCCAGTATCCGTCCATCTCGGTCGACAACTACAGCGGTGCGCACGCCATGGTGGCGCACCTGGTCGCGGGCGGATATCGCCGCATCGCCTTCCTGGCCGGGCCGTCCGGGAACTTCGAGGCGCAGGAGCGTTTGCGCGGCTACCGCGCCGCGCTGTCCGAGCTGGCGCCAGGCGCCGCCGAACATGTCTACGAAGGCGACTTCTCCGAGCAGTCCGGCCAGGCGGTCGGCCAGGCGCTGTTGGAAATGGACGCGGGCCAGCGCCCCGACGCGCTGTTCGCCGCCAACGACATGATGGCCATCGGCGCGCTGCTGACGCTCAAGCAGGGCGGCCTGCGACTGCCGCAAGACATGGCCCTGGCGGGCTTCGACGATATTCCGATTGCGCGGTATGTCAGCCCGGCGCTGACAACCGTTCGAGTTCCGATTGCCGATCTGGGTGTGCGGGCGCTGGAAAGCCTGGTCGCCAAGATCGGCCAGCCGGGCAGCGTGCCCGCAAGCGCGCAGACGCTGGGCGCAGAGCTGGTGGCCCGCGCGTCGACAGGGGAGAGCACACCCACATAAATCGCAGTTCCGCTTCATGCCTAGATTCACACAACAAAAATCAGGAGACAAACATGAAAACAAGCACACGACATCTACCCGCTTTACGCCTGTCCGTCATGGCGGCCTCACTGGCCGCCGCCTTGCTGGCCGCACCCCACGCCGGCGCACAACTGAGCAGCGCCACCATCCAGGGCCAGGTCACGGCCGCCAACGCCGCGCCGTCGGCCGGCGCGGCGGTCAGCGCCACCAACCAACTCAATGGCTATGTCTACCGCACCGTCACGCGCGCCGACGGCAGCTATGTGTTGAGCGGGGTCGCCCCCGGCACCTACGAGATCAGGGTCGGCGAGCAGAAGGCGGAACTGGTCACCGTCAGCGTCGGCCAGACCAGCCAGGTCAACCTGGCCTTGCAGGGCGGCGTGCAGCAGGTGGTGATCACCGGTTCGGCCACGCGGCGCGATGTCGCCGGTTCCGAGATCGGCACCGCGGTCTCGCGCGAACAGATCGAGAAGCTGCCGCAGGTGACGCGCAATTTCCTCTCCTTCGCCGACCTGGCGCCGGGCGTGCGCTTCAATGTCGACAACAGCGGCAACGTCAAGGTGCAGAGCGGTGCGCAGAACCAGGACAACGTCAACGTCTTCATCGATGGCGTCAGCCAGAAGAACAACATCCTGCGCGGCGGCGTCTCAGGCCTCGATTCCAGCCGCGGCAATCCGTTCCCGCAATCGGCGGTGGCCGAGTACAAGGTCATCTCGCAGAACTACAAGGCGGAGTATGACCAGGTGTCCAGCGCGGCGATCACCGCCGTCACCAAGTCCGGCGGCAACCAGTTCCACGGCGACGTGTTCTGGGACCACACCGGCACCAACCTGACCGCGCTCGATCCGTTCCAGAAGGCCGCCGAGCGGCAGGGCATATCGCGCCCGGCCTCGTCGCAGGACCAGTACGGCGTGACGCTGGGCGGTCCGATCAAGCAGGACGTGGCGCACTTCTTCTTCGCGTACGAAGGCAAGAAGATCGACAGTCCGCGCCAGGTGGTGGCGCAACGCACCGACTTGCTGCCCAACGCCGGCGTGGTGCCGGGACTGCTGGCGCAACAGGGTTCGTCGGTGTCGTCGTTCAAGGAGAACCTGTTCCTGTTGAAGGTGGACGCGCAGATCGACCGCGACCAGCGCATCGAGGCCACGGCCCGCGTGCGGCGCGAGACCGACCTGATACCGGAAGACGCCAAATTGAGCGTGGCCGAGAATGTCCTCAACCGCAGCAACAACGAGGACCGCTTCGATTTCAAGCATGAGTGGAGCAATGACCGCTGGCTCAACGAGGCGCGCCTGGGCTACGAAAAATACACCTGGAATCCGCATTCGAACGCCAACACGCCGTATATCCGCTACCAGGTCTCGCCCAGCAATACCGACAACAACGTGGTGGACGTGATCATCGTGGGCGGCTCGCCCAACAACCAGTTCCGCGAGCAAAGCGGCACGCTGCTGCAGGACGACCTGACCTACAACGGCATGGCCGGCCATACGATGAAAGGCGGCGTCAAGGTCAAGCACATCAGCTACGATCTCTCCGGCACGGCCCGCGCGGTGGACCAGATCTATGAACGCATCGACACCGTGACGGGCCTGGCCAGCGTTATCCGCACCGACAAGGCCATCGCCCCCAGCGGCGTGGACTTCTCCAACAACCAGTATGGCCTGTACTTCCAGGACGACTGGCAGGCCACCAGCAAACTGCTGCTCAATCTCGGCCTGCGCTACGACTACGAAGACAATATGCTGAACAACAGCTATGTCACGCCGTCCGACCGCGTCGCCATCTTCGACAAGCAGGACCCGCGCGATGGCGCGCCCGCAGGCCAGACCTACGCGCAGTCGCTGGCCAAGGGCGGCATCAACATCCGGGACTACATCAGCACCGGCAGCAACCGCAAGGCGTTCAAGGGGGCGTGGGCGCCGCG
>Ga0308157_10005771_pt1 | contig 15232 bp, 16 predicted proteins | sample PhyBR1_FD_201035 | JGI IMG/M metagenome (GOLD analysis project Ga0308157, IMG submission 201035) | Phyllosphere microbial communities from UC Gill Tract Community Farm, Albany, California, United States - DLSLB.R1 | ecosystem: Host-associated > Plants > Phyllosphere > Unclassified | place: USA...
ATATCCTAAGTTAACTTTAGCATTTACTAAAGCTGCATTCGCCTGCGCTAAAGATGCCATAGCTGACTCATAAGTATATTGAGCCGATTCTAAATCGTATTTGCTAATAATTCCTTTTTCAACCAATGGTTTCACTTTGTTTACAGCCAGTTTTGCTGTACTTACTTCTGCCTGAGCACTTTTTATGCTTGCTGTTGCAGTACGAACTTGCTGCTCATATTCTGGAGCGCTGATTTTAAACAATGGCTGTCCTGCTTTGACTACAGCACCTTCATCAACAAAAATTTTATCAATATAACCTTCAACTCTAGGGCGAATTTCTATGTTTTGTTGTCCTTGAATACTAGCAGGAAAATCGCTGTTTAATGTCGCTGATTTTGTCTGTAAAGTCACAGTCTTGTATTCTTTAATCTGCGGCGCACCTCCGGCTTGAGCCGATTTATCATTTTTACCGCAAGAAGCGATAATAAGTGATGCTGCGAGGATGCTTAAAAATGATTGCTTATTCATTGTGAAAAATGTGTAATTATCGATTATATGTCAACAAAAGAAATAAAATATAACGCACGAAATTTTTCAAATAGACGAACAGCAAGAGACAATCGATAAAGATAAGATGAGAACCGATGGAATTTTTCAAAATATTAAACGACTGTTTAATTCTTATCTTATCGGCTCTAAAACGCTTTTTAGAGACTCTAAATCCCGTTTTGGCGATTGCTGAAAATTTGTATTCAAATAAAATGTAATATTGTCGATATAAATTATAAATTGTAATGACACCGAATATTTTCAGACCTTATTTATTTACCGGATTACATATTCTTGGCTGGTCTCTATTGGGGTATCTTATGCTGTTTTATATTCCACTTACCTGGAATGTAGTCCTTCCGCAAGTATTCTGGCTCTGGCAGACGATCATATTGTTTTTACTCATGGTAGTCTTTTATTCTACAGCAAAACTCGTTGTTCCTAAAACCATCATAAAAGACAATACTTCACTCTTTTTGCTTTGGGCGTTTGCAGCTATAATTGCCATGCAGCTCATTGCTTATTTTTACACTTCACAAACCGATCTTCATAATCAGATTATGAAAGCCATTGGTTTTAAAAAATACAAAAATCCTTATTTCGACAACTACGTTTTTACTTTGACATTATTGGTTTTAGGGATAGGAACCAGCTGGGCTATGTTGCAACATTGGCAAAAAGCGGCACTGCACAAACAAAAACTGGAACAAGACAAAACAATGGCCGAATTGGCAATGCTTAAGGCGCAAATCAATCCGCATTTTTTCTTTAATTCTCTTAACAGCATTTATTCACTTACTTACACCGATATTGAAGATTCTCGAAACGCGCTTCACACCTTGAGCCGAATGATGCGTTATTTGCTTTACAGCACAGAAGAGAAAACAACGCTGCTGAAAGAAGCTGAGTTTATGAGAGATTTCATTGCATTAATGAAACTTCGCGCCAACAGCAAACTAACTATTACAACAGATATTCCTGAAAAAATACATGATTACCCAATTGTTCCGATGTTATTACTACCTTTAGTAGAAAATGCTTTTAAACATGGCGTTCACGCTACTGATAAAAGTGAGATCTACATTAAGCTTACGCAGAATGGAAGCGAACTGGAATTTGAAGTTGAAAATACTTATTTTGAAAAAACAACAGTTTCTGATGTAGGCGGAATTGGTTTAACTAACACCAAACGAAGATTGCAATTGATTTATCCGAATCAGCATTTTATTTCTTTTGGAGTTACCGATCACGGAACATATAAAATTAAGTTGAAGATAAATTTAGAGCAATGACAGTATTAAAATGTATAGCAGTAGATGATGAACCATTGGCTTTAAGATTGGTAGAAACCTTTATAGAGCAGACTCCGTTTTTAGAATTAATTTCTACTTGCGACAATGCTGTTGATGCCTTGGGACTTATCAGGGAAACAAAACCAGATGTTGTTTTTTTGGATATTAATATGCCCAATTTAAGCGGAATGGAATTGGCAAGATTAATACAAGATCAAGCTGGACCATTGCCAAAAATCATTTTTACTACCGCTTATAACCATTATGCTATTGAAGGTTACAAAGTAAATGCTGTAGATTATCTTTTAAAACCTTTTAGCTATGAAGAATTTCTGCGTGCTTCAAGTAAAGTTTTACAATTGGCTGAAGAAGCCAATAATACGTTTACTACTATTACCGCAGATGACGAATTTATTTTCTTGAAGGTAGAATATCAATGGGTCAGAATTTCACTAAAAGACATCACTTACATTGAAAGTCTGAAAGATTATGTAAAAGTACATCTTGAAGATTCTCAGAAAGCCTTAATGTCTCTGATTTCGCTAAAAGCTCTAGAAGAAAAACTGCCTTCCTCTAAATTTATGCGTGTACATCGTTCTTTCATTGTTTCATTAGATAAAATAAGCGCCATCAGCAAAAACTCCATTTTTATTGATAAAATAGAAATAACAGTTGGCGAGCAATATAAAGAAGCCTTTAAAACACTGGTCGATAAATGGCTTAAATAAAATAAAATAAAATAGAATACAAAAATCATGGAAAAAAGATCAAACAAATATTACCTTACTTTAAGTCTTAAGGAATACGCAAATGGTGAAACCGAATCAGCAAAAGAACTCGGAATTGAATTTGATAATCACGACGAAATTTTTGGAATCATTGAAAAAATAAAAGCTAAGAACATTTTTGCAAATGAATCTGAAGCTGTTCAGTTTGCTTTAGGCTTAAAATTATTTACCGAAATCAAATTAAAAAATAGAAAAAATCCGCTTTTTGAAGAATTAAATGAAGTTTTTCCAGTCTTTATGAAAAAATTAAAAAGTCTTTAAAATCTTCTTTAAAAATAAGGCCTCAGCCTTATTTCTTTTAAAATATTGAATGTTAAATTTCCGCTAAGAAAAAGACAATACAGTTCTTATTGGCAATATTTTATAACAATTTGCCGTTCCAATTAGGCATGTCCCACTAAATGCTTTTCCAAAAGAAGTTTAATTTCTGTTTTTGAAATTCTGCTACTTCAAATAAAATGGCATAAGCATTTAGGCATTCTTAATTGAAAAAACAGAGCATTCATTTGAAACTGACCATTTCAACTTTACTGAATCTCTACTTATAATATTCACTTTCGAAATGTTCGATAATGCAAAGTTTAATTTTAACCATTAAAATGAAAGCATTATGATAATTCAAAAAAGTATATTTCTTCTTGCTGGAATTCTTACTTTAGTCGGTTGCTCTAATAACGACAATACTGACGGAGGCACAGATCCAGGCCCAACAGGACCTCCTGTAGAAACAGGAACAGCAAACACTACTTATAAGCCAGCATTTGCAGGACAGACACGCGCAGGAAGTATTCAAACTACCACCGAGATTGAATCAAAAGTAATCACCAGCGGTTTAAGTGCTCCTTGGGGAGTAGCCTATCTTCCTGACGGACGTCTTTTGGTTACTGAAAAAGCAGGCAAAATTAAAATCGTGACCCAAGCAGGTGTTATCAGCAATGCCTTAACTGGCGTTCCTGCCGTTAATCCTGATAGCCAAGGTGGATTACTTGGAATTTGCCTTGACCCCGCATTTGCTACAAACCGAATGATTTACTGGGTGTTCTCTAAAGTTGTTGCTGGCGGAAATATTACCGCTGTCGCGAAAGGTAGAATTTCAGACGATGAAAAAGCAATTGAAAATACAACGGTAATCTATCGTTCGAATACACCAAATGCAAGCACACTACATTACGGAGGCCGAGTTTTATTTGATAAATCTGGAAATCTATTTGTAAGCATTGGCGAAAGATCGGTTCTGGAAACTCGTCCGTTGGCTCAATCAGTAACAAGCAGTTTAGGCAAAATTGTACACATTACCACAAGCGGACAAGCAGCACCAGGAAATCCTGCTTTTACTCAAACTGGAGCTTTACCAGAACTTTATACCATCGGACATAGAAATCCGCAAGGATTGGCTATGCATCCAACAACTGGTGAATTATGGCAAAGTGAACATGGCCCAAGAGGTGGTGACGAAATTAACAGAATTAAAGCTGGAGCAAATTATGGCTGGCCAACAATTACTTACGGAATTGAATATAGTGGTACGAAAATTGGTGAAGGTATTACGCAGCAAACTGGAATGGAACAGCCAGTTTATTATTGGGATCCTGTAGTGTCACCAAGTGGTATGACATTTTATGCAGGAAACCGTATTCCAGAATGGCAAAATAATCTTTTTATTGGTGCTTTGAGCGGTATGCACATTGTGCGTTTAGCTTTTAAAGACAATAAAGTAGCTGGAGAAGAAAGATTATTGGCAGGAGAAGGACAAAGATTTAGAGATATTACACAAGGAAAAGATGAAGCATTATACGCCGTTACCGATCAAGGAAGACTTTATAGAATAGATAAAAAGTAAACTTGTTCATCTATACATGCCAAAAAAACGCCCCATATTTGGGGCGTTTGTGTTTTATTGTTTTTTTTGTTTCAGGTTTCAGGTTAAACGCAACGGAATAAAACATGAAACTTTAAACTTTAAACTTGAAACAAAGCAATTAAGCTTTTTCTTTTCTTTTTACCGTACAGCCAATTTCTTTGGTTTGTGTAATGGCTGGTTTCTGTCCGCTTTTTAATGATGCGATTACATCTTCAGCATATTTTATTTTCTGAGGATTATTCCCTTCTGGATCATTATCGATTGCTCCAACATATTCTACCACATTTCCTTTTGAAGTTTTAGAAACGATAAAGATGTGAGGCGTACGTTTTGCACCATATTCATCTGTAATTTTTTGTCCCGGGTCAAATAAATATGGGAAAGGATATTTTTTGTCTTTTGCCAAATCTTGCATTTTTGCAAAAGTATCAGCGTTAGAAGCTTCTGGATCGTTTGGGTTAATTGCAATTACAGGATATCCTTGCGATTTGAATTTTTTATCCAAATCGATAATTCTTTGTTCGTATCCGACTGCGTAAGGACAAGTATTGCAGGTAAAAACTACAATATATCCTTTTGCATCTTTAAAAGTTCCGAAAGAAACTTCTTTATTATCCACATTTTTCAGTTTGAAATCTGGAGCTGCATCTCCTGCTTTAAGAGTTACAGCATTTTGCGCGTGAGATAGAAAAGCAGAAAATGCTAATGCTAGTAATAAGATTATTTTTTTCATAATGGTTTACAGTTTTTTATATTCAGTTAATAATTGTTCGTAGGTAAATTCGCTTTCGACAAATTTTCGTTTATCATTTTTAATAAAAAGCGTTGCCGGAATACTTCCCGACCAGCTTGGATCTATTCTATCGATAAACTCTTGTGGATTACTTTCGTTTAAAAGGAAGACTTCATTCTTTAAGTTTTTCCTTTTCACAAAAGGAATTACATTTGAAGTAAGTTTCGATTTAAAATCTAAACTTACCAATAAAACAGCCAGTTTTTCTGATTTATACTCTGCTCCTAATTTCTCGAAATGTGGTAATTCTTTTATGCACGGCGCGCACCATGTTGCCCAAAAGTTAACTACATAAGTACTATCTTTTCCGTTTTTGATTCTCTCATTAAGCTGATTAATATTTATAAGTTTCACATTCTGACTATAAGCCGAAACTGAAATAATACTGAATAAAAATAAATAGAAAAAAGGCTTAATTTTCATGAAAAGAATGTTTTAGAATTAATTTGTCTCTTACAAATATAAAATAATGAAATCTTACTTTTTGTTAATGAAAGTTTAATGAGTGTGGCAAGGCACAAAGGTCCAGAGTTGCAAAGGAACAAAGTTGCCTATTGTTACTCATTTATAAAGGAAAGCAAAATTTTATTTAATAATGTTACCTCTTCTTTGTAGCGTGGGTAATCTGTTATATTTCTTACGCTATGATTTTCAGCATTTGTCAATCCAATATCTTTTATTTCCAAAAATGAAGACTGCATCACTAAACCATTTAAAATGCAATCTGAAATATATTCTGAATGTGTTTCAAACTTTGGAATTGCATTTAAATGTTTTACTATTATGGATTTTAAAATAGCTTTTTCATTTTCTTGTATTCCTGTCATCGGAAGAAAAAGAAGAAACAGATTTTGATATTTTTCAAAAGCTAATAATTCATCCAAAGTAATAAACCAAGCTTCAAAATGTCCACCTAGATTGCCAATATAAATATCATTAAGAAAAAAGTTAATTTCGTATTCAGCAAATTCAATTGCGTAACTTAAACCATCATTTATTTTACCCGCAACATATCTAGGGTTTTCTTCTATATCATTCTGATTGAAAAACTTCCATTCCCATTCATAAGCTTCAGTTTCATTAGTTTCTACAACTTCCAAAACCTCATCAATAGTGAGTTCTTCTTTTTCATCATAGCCTCTTGACCAACAGAAATAATACTTCCAAAAGAAAGTGTTATTGTTGAGTTCATCGATTTGTATTTGTCTATTCATAAGGCTTCACTACAAAAGTTTTTCAAAAATTTCTCTTTCTGAATCTGTAAGCTGCTTGCTAATTTTAGTAAAGTTCTTTTTCTCGCCAAATGTTGTATAGATTACACCTTCCCAGCAATAATCTGCCATTTCCTGTACATTAGTGCCACTTTCTGAATATTCTTTTAAATCTTCTTCTGTAAAATAATACGAAACAAAATTCTCTTTACTATCCAATAGTAATTTCAAACTATTTTCATTTGTAAAATAAGAAATGAACGCTTTACTATGAGGGTGCTCCTGCATCGATAAAATGGCATTGATATAGACTTTTATTGATCTCTCGTTTATTCCAAATTTCTCCAGAAAAACTGGTGTAAATTTCTGCTGAATAGACTGATGTTCGCCATCAATTGTTTGATAATAATCGATCAGTGTGTCAAAATATTTTTCGTCTTGCAATCCTAAAGCAAAAACAGCAAAAGTTGAAGGCATGGCACAATTTTCAGCTTCAAGATTGGTGTACCATTCGTATTTCTTTTTTGTAAGATCAATATATTCTAAAATGCTTTCATGCAGATTTGGATATTTTACCGCTCCTGCGAAAAAATAGTTTTGTCCGCATTTTGGAAATCCTTTTATAGGAAGCAATTCTTTTTCTTTTGATGAAAAACTAATTTCAAAACTTTTAGGAAAATCAGATTTTAGAAGATTAGTCACGAAATGCAGTGCTTTTGTGTAGCTTTCTTCTGTTTCCGTTGTCAGTTTAAGATTTATTTTGGCGAAAACATCATTTGCTTTCCCTGTAAAATCTTTGTCTTTAAATTCTGTAAGTTCTTTTGGAAGTTTTCCTGTTCCATTTTTCTTAAGCTGCTCTACTTCGTCAGAGCCTAATTCGGTTACAACATCAAAATATTCATTTGCAGTAACTGTGGCATAACTTGGGCCGTATTTAATATGAGAAACAGCGATATAACATATAAAACTTAAGAGCTCTTTTTGTTCTTCTGTCAATATAGGTTTCGGAAGTTCTTCTTTTGTTTTGGGTATAAAAATCTTGTATTTGCCTTTTTTTACTCTTTCAAAACTATTAAAAACCAATTCTTCAGCCTGCAATCCTAATGTATAACGGTAGCTCTCAAATCCAGTAAGCTTTCTTAATTTTTCAACAAATGAAATATAAAACTCTTTTGAGAAAGGTCTTGTCTGAAAAAAATATTCAATTATGGGAGATAACAGAAATTTTTCTCCCGAATCTAATACATACGGGTTTGGATATGCTTTATCAATTTTAACGGTATTACTATCAATCGCTTCAATGAATTTTTCTAAAAACGCTTCGTTGCCGTCTATTTTTACTAAATAATTTAATTCTCTCATTATACTTTATTCCTTTTTCGGTAACCTATATCTCAAAAGGATATTTTTTTGATAATAGACCGCTTAATTCTTTTAATTTTTCTTTGTAATCATTTTTTATTTCTTCACTTATTTCGCCTTCTTTTTCATAGACTTCGTCAAGCTGTTTATTGAGACATGAATACTGTAACCATTTTTCAAAATTCAACCCTAAATCGGTAAAGTTTTTAAAACAAATTTCTTCATATTCATGATCATAGAAATAAACTTTATTTTCATCATCAAATAGCCAAAAATCACCCTGCCCATTTGCACCAAAAAACCAAAATTTGTTTATTTCTTCTTTTGCTTCTTCCGACCAATAATCTGAATCTGAAAGTTCCCTTGTAACATTGTATGATTCTACACTATCAAACAAAATACATTCAGATGAAATCTCAATGGTCTTTATTTGAGTTACAGTCTCTTGATACAATGCATCAAACTTAAAAGAAACCGATTTTGGAAAGTTTCTAACAATTTGTTTATTTAATAAAAGTTGCCTTTTTATGTCTTGAATTAGTCGAATTTTAAGCATTACTTTCTGTTTTTAATTACTCGTCATCCTCATCATATTCCTCATCATCATACGAAACATATGACCAATCAATATCTAAACTATCTAACATTTTATCGAAACGATTTTGATTGCTTGTTCCAATAAATGAACCTGTACAAACATTAGAATCATCAAAAAAAAGAATAATTACTTCATAATAATCATTTGTATATATTCTTTGATCTTCTCTACTAATTTCTTTAATTATAGACCAGTTTTTTTCCACAAAACTTACAGTGTTCGCGTCTATTGTCCCAAAGAAATTTGCATTATACTTTAATCCACCAAAGGTTCCATTATAAACAGCCATTAGCAGAAAAAAATCATTTATTGTATTAGTTTCAATTACCCAATCTGATTTTTCAATCGTATCATAATTACCATATACTGGCGGATTATCCCTCGATAAATCATCTTTTTTAATTCCCCAGAATGCAACAACCTGATTCTCTTCATAAATAATTAAATATCCATCATCCGAAAATTCAACTTCATCTTTAAAATTCAGAAGTCTGTTATATGAATAATTAAGATTTTCCTCTTTTCCTAGTTCTAAATAGTATTCTTTAAGTTTTAAAGGAAGCTTTATAGATAGTTTCTTTTCAAGCTCTTGAATTTCATCATCTGAAAATCCGTAGCTTTCATTTTCAGATAGGTTATAAAGGCGTTTAATTTTTTGAATATAATTCATCTTTGGCTTCAATTTTTACGAAGTGAAAAATAAACAATTAATTACAAGCTCGCAATTACTTTATAATGATAATCCCACTTTTTTGTAAAAGCATTTTATCAAAACTAGGATGTTTTTTCTAGTCATATTTTCTTGACTAATTGACTGACAATGATATTCAGCTCAACTTTGCAATAAATTCATAAATCCGAGAGTACCTTTTAAAAACTATTATGAAAATACTGTCGATACTATTAATCTTGATTTGCAGTGCAAGCTGTCAATCACAAACGAATTCTAAAATGAGTGAAGAAAAAACAAATCCGTTATTATGCGATCCTGTAAGCGGAATGTGTGAAATGCCTGTTGGCGAAAAATCGAATACCAAAACAGCTATTCCAACAGAAAATAAACCTGTCAAAATAATTTACTATACCGACCCCATTTGTTCATCTTGCTGGGGAATTGAACCTCAGCTTAGAAAACTAAAACTAGAATACGGCGATTATTTCGAAATTGATTATCGAATGGGCGGTCTATTGCCAGATTGGAGCTATAACAGTGGCGGAATAAGCAAACCTTCAGACGTAGCTCATCATTGGGACGAAGCTAGTTTATATTACGAAATGCCAATTGATGGAAATGTTTGGCTGGAAGACCCATTAGATTCATCTTATCCGTCATGCATTGCTATGAAAGCGGCACAAATGCAGAGTAAAGAAAAAGCCGTGAAATTTATGCGTGTTCTTCGCGAAGAATTATATCTAAACAAAAAAAACATTGCCAAATGGGAAAACATTGCCCAAGCTGCTAAAATTGTTGGTTTGGATGTTCAAAAACTAAAAACAGATTATGATGGAGATGCCAAAAAGCTTTTTCAAGAAGATTTAAATCTAGGAAAAGCACTTGGTGTACGAGGATTTCCAACTCTATTTTTAGCTGATGCCAATAATAACCAGCTTACTGTTTACGGCTCTAAACCTTATGCTGCTTATGAAAATGCTTTATTAACGTTATTTCCACAAGCAAAAAAGAAGATCATTAGAAACAAAAACCCGTTAGATTTGTTTGAGATTTTTCCAACATTGGCTCCAAAGGAATATGCTGTTATTCATAATATTTCAGTTACTGAGACAAAAATTATTCTAGAAGAATTATTCAGTAAAGGAGAATTGGATAAAAAGACGATTAAAAATGGTTCTTTATACATTAGAAAATAAAGGATTTAATTAGAACTACAAATCTTTAAATGCAAAAAAAATCCGTAAAGAAATTGCTTTACGGATTTTCCTATTCTGAAATATCTGTTTTTTATATCTCCCTCAAAACCAAATCGGCTACAACATCTATCGCTTGATTAATAATCTTTTCTGGAGTTCCCTTAAACTCAAAACGCTTGGCAATTTGTTTTTCGCCAAAAATGATGTGGATGAAAATAGTCCCAACAGGTTTTGACTCGCTTTCACTTCCGCCTGGTGTAGTCAGTCCTGTTAAACCCACACAAATATCTGAATTAATATAGCGGTAAAAATTTTGTGCCATCAACTTGGTAACCTCAGCAGATTCTGCACTATATTGTTCAATAGTTCCCCACGGAATATGAAGTAAATCTTCTTTCATAGATGTATGATAACATACTATTCCTCCTATGAGAATTCTTCCGGAATTAAGAACTGTCGAAAACTCATAGCACATTTTTCCAGCAGAAGCACTTTCTGCAAATGATATCGTTAAGTTCTTTTCTATTAAAGCTTGACAACATACGGTTACCTTATCTGATGCCATATTGATTTTAAATTTAATTACACATTAATTTCAACTTCAAATGTAGATTGTTCCAACATAGTAAACTTACATAATTTCTTACAATAATTATATTATAAGTAACTGTTAATTATGCAACTATAGTTTATTTTTTTATAAAATTTTTTTTCTGATTATGTGGTAAATTTGTAAATAGAGCTTTTTACAGTCAAATAGTACACTGCCTAGAAATAGCATAAAAGCCAAAATGTCTTGACTAATAAAAGTTACGATAGGACAATTATAGTAAACTATAAAGAATTAACTGGTCTTCTTTAAGAAGGTTCGATTTTGAAAAGTAATAATCTAAAAAAAAGTATTATGGAAAAGCAACACAACCATGAATATGGTCAGTTTGATCCTGATTATATCGAACAAAATACTCTTGTTGACGGAACATATTCTAATGAGGATGAGTTCAAACAAGTTTTGAAAAAACATGACAATAGAGAATTTGGCGAAAGCGACCCTGATTATTATGAGCAAAATATGGTGATTGACAATGACAATTATTCACGAGATGAAGATCCGTATCAGTATCAGGAAGAATTTATTCAGGATCCCTCGTATTCAAAAGGAGATTTTGAACCTCATGAAACTATTCGTTCAGAAAACATTCCGAATCAGGAAAGAATCATCAATGAAGATGGCGCCATTACAAACGATGGCACAGAAGACGATTTAAACGATGAATATCATCCTGATTTAGATTACGAAAATGATCTAGAAAAAGACGAGGATTTTGATAAGGATGAAGAGTTGGATGATTTTGACGCAGAACATTATCCAGAAAATCATCCTAGAGAATAGCCAAAATTATCGTAAATTGTAATCTATTAATTTATGGACATAGCAGTTCAAATTGTTTGGCTTTTTGTATTAGCAATTCCAATTGCTTGTATTAGCTGGACTGTCACACACGAAGAGATTTTTAGAGAACCGCATGAATGGTGTGTCAGGCATTCTAAAAATGACAAAAACATACTGTCAAGAAAGTTCTTTTATCTTCTCACTTGTGAATATTGCTTCAGTCATTATGTTACAATTGCCTTTCTGGTTATCTGCGATTATAAACTTTTGTTAAATGACTGGAGAGGATATATTTTGGCAGGGTTTTCTCTGGTCTTTATGGCAAATGTTTATATGAGTCTTTTTGCTCTATTGCGCCAAGCTATAAAAAAGGAAAAAGTCGAAATTGAGAAAATTGAAAGTGAAACTGACACTGAAAACGGTAAAAATTAAGAAATAACAAATAAGTATAATTAAAAATTAATTGGCATTATGGAGAATTTGAATTTTATAGACCCATTATTACACGGAATTAAACCTGAAAGCAAACCGTTAAATCTGTCAGTAAAACAAATGGTATTTGCAGGTGTTGGTGCTCTTTTAGCATCGGCAGTTTTGAATAAAACAGGACATAAAAAAGCAAGTGCTGTTGTAGGAAGTCTTGCATTACCAATTTTAGCATCGGCTTGCTATAAAAAATACAGTCAAATATCTAAAGAAAAAATCGATGCTCAGGCAAGCAGCGGTATCGAATACAATCACTAATCATTGTAAACTATCATAAAAAAGAGCGCTTATTTTATTATAAGCGCTCTTTTTCATTTGGTCACATTAGTTTATATTTCCTTCGACCCAATTTAATGCTTTATTAAAATCAACTTTTTTATAACCACGAAACTCACCTGGAACAATATAGCTAAATCCGTTTGTGAAAGAAATGATTTCGTCTGTATCGGTAACAATAGCAGCTCTATTCCATTTTCCAAGATTTTTCAAACCAAGAAGAGCATCTTGCAGCCAAGCACCTGTCGTAAAATTTTCAATGTCGGTATCTAAAACCAATAAGAAATTAATTTCATTAGTCTGTTTAACCAAATGCTCAACGGCTGGAGCTACTGCTGTCACAAAGTCTTCTTTTGTCACTTCTGCCAATGCTCTAAAGGCAACAATGTTATCTGTGGTATCGATTTGATGTATCATGATTTTTATTCTTTTTTAGTTAATTTATGAGGTTTTATTTGGAACATTTCTTCAATATTTAACACTAACCCAAAGATACTCATTATCAATCAGATAACACTTACATTTAACTATTCGTTTATTATATTTTTTTAAGGTTCTAAGGTTCTGAGATACTAAGGATTTAAGGTTTTAATAGCTGAACCTACATACTTTGCGTTAGATGCACTGCGGTGCATCTCTACAATTCTGTTCTCTAAATATTGTATAATTAAATAGCAAAGATTTTCCGTAAAGACGCACTGCAGTGCGTCTAACGCTATACAATCATAGAGAAAACCAAATCGGAAATACTTTGTGTTAGAGGTACTGCTGTGCATCTCTACAATTCTAAACGGAATATCATGATGCAAAAAAACCTTTGTCACTTTGCAACTTTGTAACTTTGTAACTTTGTAACTATAAACCTTAGCACCTCAGAACCTTAGAATCTTAGCATCTCAAAAAAAAGCCTGCTTTTTTTGAAAAACAGGCTTTTTGAAAAAAAATAAAAAATAAACTAACACACAATACTTAATTGTACCCTTGGTTTTGTTTGAATTCCTTAGTTACGTCAATTGTTGACTGCGGAATTGGAAAAACTCTTCTGTATGGCTGTGAAGCTGCTTTTGCTGTTCCAGGAAGATCAAATTTCCCGAAACGAATCATTTGCGGTCTTCTGTATAATTCCCAGTATAATTCGAAACCAATTTCATTATATAAAACAGTCTGATCGATTGCAGTCAAAGCTTTACCAGGTGCGCTTCCGTATAAAGATTCTCTTTTTCTGCTTGTACGCAATTTGTTCAAGTCTTCCATAGCTTGAGCTGTATTTCCTTTTCTGAAATACGCCTCAGCTCTCATCGTGTAAATTCCTCCTAAACGGAATAATGGAATATCAACATTACTGTTTCCGTTTCCTCCTTCTGGATCAAATTCATATTTAAAAATACGTGCTCCCTGATTAATTTCGTTCTGAGCAAAAACAGCCTGAGCTGGATTTTTGAAAGTTAGAGAAGGTGTAAAATCCATTCTTGTTGTTGTACTTTTTTCCATATATAACGGAGAAACTTTAATACGTCCGTTAACCATCTCTAAAGAACCAGACGATAATAAGATTGGTCCATACTGAGGTCCAAATTCAATTCCTCTATTAAAATGGAACCAAGGCAAATTAGCGCTTTTCGGAACAATATCTGTTGCTGGAACGCTTACATCCGTACCGTCATTTTTAAACCAAGTTCCGTCAGAGTACTGATACTTTTGCTGAAATCTTGGATCATCATGATTTCCATCCCATGTTGCAAAAAACTCAGGAGTTGTACAAGCTGCATTTGTTCCTCTATTGGCTGCAGAAGTTCTTTGGTTACGCTCCATACATACATAAGCAAAACTGTTTGATCCGTTTCTTATGTAATCTATCTTTTGAGAAATAGCAAAAATTAGCTCTTTGCCTTTATCATTGTCTCTTGCGAAGTTTTTGAAATAATCACTTTCTAAAGAATATTTTCCAGAATCAATCAATAATGAAGTATAATAAATTACACGATCCATATCTGTTCCTGTACCCGTTGCAGCGGCTTCAGTAAAATTAAAGCTTGAAGATGCATTAAAACGATCTTTAAAAACGGCACGATTCAGGTACATCTGCGCTAAGAATCCATAAGCAGCTTCTTTTGTAAATCTTCCGTGGTGTGTTTGCTGCGTTCCCATTTCTGCTAAATCTGGCACTAAAGCTTCAACATCTTTTATCAATTGATCAATTTGCGTATCGGCTTTTAAAATCTGCAAAGGCGCATTTGGGTTCATTGGATCTCTGTATGGCGCTTGCCCGTACAAATCTAAAGTTGTATATAAATAATACGCTAAAAGTCCTTTCGCTTCCGCTAAAAACAATTTCTTCTCTGGAATTGAACTTTCTTCAACTGATTGAATTGCAGTTAACGAACGCGTAATTCCGTTTGTTAATTTGTTCCAGTTATCTACTACAACAGCATTATCAGACTTCCAAGTAAACTCATGCATATCTCGCCATTTTCCACCATCTCCCCAATCACTTCCTCGAGTTGGCAAAATTGCTTCGTCTGTCGTGTATTCCTGCAAAGAAAAAATTCCTCCATGATCTACAAACGTTCCGTCTCCTAAACGGTCGTAAGCAGCCGCAAGAGCTCCAGCTGGGTTTGAAGCATCTTCTCCTAAAACCTCATCCAAAACAACTTCATCTAGGTTGGTACAGCTTGCAAAAAGCCATATAAAAGAAAATATTGCTAATGTTTTTATATTAAAAATTGTATTTGTCTTCATAATAATTATAGTTTTAAAGTTGCTCCAAAACTG
>Ga0308157_10005774_pt1 | contig 15230 bp, 8 predicted proteins | sample PhyBR1_FD_201035 | JGI IMG/M metagenome (GOLD analysis project Ga0308157, IMG submission 201035) | Phyllosphere microbial communities from UC Gill Tract Community Farm, Albany, California, United States - DLSLB.R1 | ecosystem: Host-associated > Plants > Phyllosphere > Unclassified | place: USA...
AGAGCTGACCGCTGGTGACGTGAAGTACCACCAGGGCTTCAGCTCCGATGTGTCCACCGCAGGCGGCCCCGTGCACCTGTCGCTGGCCTTCAACCCTTCCCACCTGGAAATCGTCAACCCCGTGGTCGAAGGTTCGGTGCGTTCGCGCATGGACCGTCGCGCCGACCCGCACGGCAAGCAAGTGCTGCCGGTGCTGGTGCACGGTGATGCCGCTTTTGCCGGCCAGGGCGTGAACCAGGAAACCCTGGCGCTGATGCAGACCCGTGGTTATTCCACTGGCGGCACGGTCCACATCATCATCAACAACCAGATCGGTTTCACCACCTCCGACCCCCGCGACAAGGGCTCCACCACCTACTGCACGGACATCGTGAAGATGGTGGAGTCGCCCGTGCTGCACGTGAATGGTGACGATCCCGAAGCCGTGGCGCTGTGCATGCAGCTGGCACTGGAATACCGCATGGAGTTCCAGCAGGACGTGGTGGTGGACATTGTCTGCTTCCGCAAGCTGGGCCACAACGAGCAGGACACCCCCGCGCTGACCCAGCCGCTGATGTACAAGAAGATCGCTGCCCACCCCGGCACGCGCAAGCTGTACGCAGACAAGCTGGCTGCGCAAGGTCTGGGCGAGTCCCTGGGCGACGACATGGCCAAGGCCTACCGCGCCGCCATGGACGAAGGCCGTCACACCCAGGAAGTGGTGCTGACCAACTTCAAGAGCCAGTACGCCGTGGACTGGAGCCCGTTCCTGGGCCAGAAGTGGACCGATGCCGGTGATACCGCCATCCCGCTGACCGAATGGAAGCGTCTGGCCGAGAAGATCACCACGCTGCCCGAAACCGTGAACCCCCACGCGCTGGTGAAGAAGGTCTATGACGACCGCGCCGCCATGGGCCGCGGCGAGGTCAACGTGGACTGGGGCATGGGCGAGCACATGGCTTTCGCATCGCTGGTGGCTTCGGGCTATCCCGTGCGCCTGTCCGGTGAGGACAGCGGCCGCGGTACCTTTACCCACCGCCACGCCGTGATCCACGACCAAAAGCGTGAAAAGTGGAGCGAAGGCACCTACATCCCGCTGGCCAACGTGGCCGAGAACCAGGCGCCGTTCACCGTGATCGACTCCATCCTGTCCGAAGAGGCAGTGCTGGGCTTCGAATACGGCTATGCCTCCAACGATCCCAACACCCTGGTGATCTGGGAAGCCCAGTTCGGCGACTTCGCCAACGGCGCCCAGGTGGTGATCGACCAGTTCATCGCCTCCGGTGAAGTGAAGTGGGGCCGCGTCAACGGCCTGACCCTGATGCTGCCGCACGGCTACGAAGGCCAGGGACCTGAGCACAGCTCGGCCCGCCTGGAGCGCTTCATGCAGCTGGCTGCCGACACCAACATGCAGATCGTGCAGCCGACCACGGCCAGCCAGATCTTCCACGTGCTGCGTCGTCAGATGGTGCGCAAGCTGCGCAAGCCGCTGGTCATCTTCACACCCAAGTCACTGCTGCGTAACAAGGACGCCACGTCGCCGCTGTCTGAATTCACCAAGGGTGCTTTCCAGACCGTGATCGCCGAGCAGGATGCCAACGTGGTGAAGAACGCCGCCAAGGTCAAGCGCGTGATCGCTTGCTCGGGCAAGGTGTACTACGACCTGGTGAAGAAGCGTGTCGAGAAGGAAATCAACGACGTGGCCATCATCCGCGTCGAGCAGCTGTATCCCTTCCCGCACAAGGCTTTCGCTGCCGAGCTGAAGAAGTTCCCCAACGCCACCGACATCGTGTGGTGCCAGGACGAGCCACAGAACCAGGGCGCCTGGTTCTTCATCCAGCACAACATCCACGAAAACATGGTCGAAGGCCAGAAGCTGGGCTACTCCGGTCGCGCTGCCTCGGCATCGCCGGCGGTGGGCTACTCGCACCTGCACCAGGAGCAGCAAAAGGCTCTGGTGGAAGGCGCGTTCAGCAAGCTCAAGGGCTTTGTCCTGACCAAGTAATACAGGGACGACCCCTGCCCGCAGGGCAGGGGTACACAAAAACATCTTTGGAAAGAATTCAAAATGGCAATCGTTGAAGTCAAAGTTCCCCAGCTGTCCGAGTCCATCGCCGAGGCGACCATGCTGACGTGGAAGAAGAAGGCCGGTGAGGCCGTCGCTGTGGACGAAATCCTGATCGAGATCGAAACCGACAAGGTGGTGCTGGAAGTGCCCGCACCTGCCGCTGGCGTGCTGGCCGAGATCGTGCAAGGTGATGGCGCCACCGTCATCGCCGAGCAGCTGATCGCCAAGATCGACACCGACGCCGTGGCCGGTGCCGCTGCTGCGCCTGCCGCCGCTCCGGCCGCTGCCGTGGCTGCTGCAGCCCCCGTGGCCGCCCCTGCTGCCGCTGGTGGCAACAAGGGTGATGTGGCCATGCCCGCCGCTGCCAAGCTGCTGGCCGAAAACAACCTGTCCGCCGCCAACGTGGCCGGTTCGGGCAAGGATGGCCGCGTGACCAAGGGTGACGCACTGTCCGCCATCAAGGCTGGCGCCACCATCCCCACCGGCGCTCCCAAGGCTGCTCTGCCCCAGGTGGCTGCTCCTGCGCTGAAGGAAGACCTGTCGGGCCGTCCCGAACAGCGCGTGGCCATGACCCGTCTGCGCGCCCGCGTGGCCGAGCGTCTGCTGCAGTCGCAATCCACCAATGCCATCCTGACCACGTTCAACGAAGTGAACATGGCTCCGGTGATGGCCCTGCGCAAGAAGTTCCAGGACGATTTCGTCAAGGAGCACGGCGTGAAGCTGGGCTTCATGTCCTTCTTCGTGAAGGCTGCCGTGCACGCGCTGAAGAAGTACCCGGTGCTGAACGCTTCGGTGGACGGCAACGACATCGTCTACCACGGCTATTTCGACATCGGTATCGCCGTGGGTTCGCCCCGTGGCCTGGTGGTGCCCATCCTGCGCAACGCCGACCAGATGAACTTCGCCGAGATCGAAAAGAAGATTGCCGAATTCGGCAAGAAGGCGGCTGACGGCAAGCTGGGCATCGAAGACATGACCGGCGGTACCTTCTCCATCTCCAATGGCGGCACCTTCGGCTCGATGATGTCCACCCCCATCATCAACCCGCCCCAGTCCGCCATTCTGGGCGTGCACGCCACGAAGGACCGTGCCGTGGTTGAAAACGGCCAGGTCGTTGTGCGCCCCATGAACTACTTCGCCATGTCGTATGACCACCGCATCATCGACGGTCGCGAAGCCGTGCTGGGTCTGGTGGCCATGAAGGAAGCGCTGGAAGATCCTTCGCGCCTGCTGTTCGACCTGTAATTCACACCGGGTTCACACCTCGACGAAACCCACCCTCGGCCACACGCCCACGGTGGGTTTTTTTCAGCACCTGTAGACAAGAGATTTGAGACATGAGCAAGCAATTTGACGTTATCGTGATCGGCGCCGGCCCTGGCGGCTATATCGCCGCCATCCGTGCCGCCCAGCTGGGCAAGACCGTCGCCTGTATCGACGAGTGGAAGAACGCTGCCGGCGGCGCTGCCCCCGGCGGTACCTGCACCAACGTGGGCTGCATTCCTTCCAAGGCGCTGCTGCAGTCGTCCGAGCATTTCGAGCATGCCAATCTGCACTTTGCGGACCACGGCATCTCCACCGGCAAGGTCGAGATCGATGTGCCCAAGATGATCGCCCGCAAGGACGCCATCGTGAAGCAGAACAACGACGGCATCCTGTACCTGTTCAAGAAGAACAAGGTCACTTTCTTCCACGGCCGCGGCTCCTTTGTGCGCACCGTGGAAGGCGGCTACGAGATCAAGGTGGCCGGCAAGGAAGAGGAATCCATCACTGGCGCGCAGATCGTGGTGGCCACCGGCTCCAACGCTCGCGCGCTGCCTGGCGTGCCTTTCGATGAAGAAAACATCCTGTCCAACGACGGCGCGCTGCGCCTGGGCAAGACCCCCAAGAAGCTGGGCCTGATCGGCGCCGGCGTGATCGGCCTGGAAATGGGTTCGGTCTGGCGCCGTCTGGGCACCGAAGTGACCGTGCTGGAAGGCATGCCCACTTTCCTGCCTGTGGTGGACGAGCAGATCGCCAAGGAAGCCAAGAAGGCTTTCGACAAGCAGGGTCTGAAGATCGAGATGGGCGTGAAGATCGGTGAAGTCAAGTCGTCCAAGAAGGGCGTGAGCGTGGCCTACACCAACGCCAAGGGCGAAGCCCAGACGCTGGACGTGGATAAGCTGATCGTCTCCATCGGCCGCACCGCCAACACCATCGGCCTGAACGCCGAAGCCGTGGGCCTGCAGCTGGACGAGCGCGGCTGCATCGTGGTCGATGACGACTGCAAGACCAACCTGCCCGGCGTGTGGGCGGTGGGTGACGTGGTGCGCGGCCCCATGCTGGCACACAAGGCGGAAGAAGAAGCCGTGGCCGTGGCCGAGCGCATTGCCGGCCAGCACGGTCACGTGAACTTCGCGACCCTGCCTTCCGTGATCTACACCAGCCCCGAAGTGGCATGGGTGGGCCGCACCGAGCAGCAACTGAAGGCCGAAGGCGTGAAGTACAAGGCCGGCACCTTCCCGTTCCTGGCGAACGGCCGTGCCCGTGCACTGGGCGACACGACCGGCATGGTCAAGTTCCTGGCCGATGCCGAGACCGACGAGATTCTGGGCGTGCACATGGTGGGTCCGATGGTGTCCGAGCTGATCTCCGAAGCCGTGGTGGCCATGGAGTTCAAGGCATCGAGCGAAGACATCGCCCGCATCTGCCACGCTCACCCCTCGCTGTCCGAATCCACCAAGGAAGCGGCTCTGGCGGTGGACAAGCGCACGCTGAACTTCTGATTGCCGTGAGCCGTTTGCACGGCTGAGCGCTCAGACCGCTGCCTGTGCCCGAGAGGGTGCAGGCAGCTTTTTTTTGTGTGTACGGTAGGCGTGCACCGGGTACAGCGGGTCAAGGGGCGGGTGGATGGCACGCACGCAGCCTGCGGCGTGGCGTCGCCTGCATGCGGTCAGCTCCGTGGCGGGGCGCCGTGCAGGTCACGCCAGGCGGCAGGGGCGGGGTAAGTGCGTAGGGCCGGTGCGGCGGCCTGAGAGATGGCCTGAGAGACGGCCTGTGCGCCCGCGCAAGGCGCGTGCCGGCAGGTCTTAGCGCAGGTCTGCGGGATACCAGAAGGTGCGGAACATGTCTTGGCCGTAGGAGTGGCCGTCGTAGCGCAGCACGGTGCGTGCGCGGCGCTGGCGGGTTTTTTCGTCCGCGTCGCCATGGACTTCGCTCTGGACGATGCGGGCGGTCAGGGCCAGATCGGCAAAGCCATGGCTGCTGGTCTTTTCCACGGAGACGGTCAGGCGCGCTTCTTCGCTGCGGCTCAGTTCTTCGTTGAGGATGCAGGGCGTGCCCACGATGTTGACCCAGCCACGCAGATTGGTGCCGAGCACCGGGCGCAGTTGCCCGCCTTCGCGCACCCACAGTGTCAGCTCATTATCGGCAGCGGCGTCGGGACAGCGGGAGCCCAGCGCATCGCTGTGGAACACGGTGCCGAAGGCGCGCACGCCGGGGCGCAGGTGGTAGCGCGCGGTGTCGATATCGTAGCGGCCCACGGCGGTGGTGGCGTCCTCCTCGATCTGCGAGCGGTGGGCGGCCACGACCTGGCCGGCTTCGACCAGGGCGATGATCTGCAGCTTGTTGCCGTCGCCGCGGGTCTGGCCTTCCAGCAAGTTGTCGAACGCGATGGCGGCAATCGTGGTGTCCGGTGCATCGGGCATGGCCTTGCAGCTGGCTGCCGCAATCAGGCCCCCGGGCTGGTCCCAGCTGACCAGTTTGCCCTGGACACCTGCCCAGCGCGCCACGGCTGCGACGGTGGCGGGGGCGCAGGCCTGGGGCTGCTCGCCGGCCCAGAGGGCGCTGCCCATGGTGGCCAGCAGCAGGCAGGGCGCCATGCAGCCCAGGGTGCGCAGCAGAGGGGCGCGAAGAGCGAAGGACTGCATGGGAAGACGGGGGGCAACTGGAGTGCGGGAGGGGAACGGAAGGGAAACGGGCGGGGGCGTGCAGGCCGGGCGAAGGTGCAGGCAGAGATATCTGCAGGCCGGCAGGGCATGTTGCGGGCCGCTATAGAATAGACAGCATGTCGCAGGCTCGACATGATACCTGCAAGCCTTGGCGAAAGACTTTTTCGCACACTCTGCTCGGACGCTGCCCCCTGGTGGTGCCACGCGTCGGGACCTCCTCGCTCCCTACATTCCGCGACTGGGCCTTGCACAGCAGCATGCTTGAGCCGCGGATCCGAGTTGGAGGTAGATGGTGAATGTGAGACAAGCGTACGAGGCCGAGCTGGCCGCCAAGGGCTTTACGGCCGACCCCGCGCAGCTGCGCGCGGTGGATGCGCTGCAGCGCTGTGCGGACGATTGGGCCGCCTACAAATCCCGGCGTTCCAATGCGATCAAGAAGATCTTTTCCAAGCCGGAAATTCCCCGCGGCGTGTACATGTACGGCGGGGTGGGGCGTGGCAAGAGCTTTCTGATGGACTGCTTTTTCAATGCGGTGCCCATCCGGCGCAAGGTGCGGCTGCACTTTCACGAATTCATGCGCGAAGTGCACCGGGAGCTGCACCTGCTGCAGGGCACGCAGAACCCGCTGGATGCGCTGGGTGCCAAGATCGCCAAGCGCTACAAGCTGATCTGCTTTGACGAATTCCACGTGGCGGACATCACCGACGCCATGATCCTGTACCGCCTGCTGGTGTCGCTGTTCGACAATGGCGTGGGCTTTGTCACCACGTCCAACTTCACGCCCGATGGGCTGTATCCGGGCGGCCTGCACCGCGACCGCATCCTGCCGGCCATCGACCTGCTGAACGAGCGCATGGACGTGGTCAATGTGGACAACGGCACCGACTACCGCTGCCGTACGCTGGAGATGGTGCAGCTCTACCACTGCCCGCTGGGCCCGGAGGCCGACGCTGCCATGCAGGAAGCGTTCGAGCGCCTGGCCGAAGTGCCGGAAGAAAAGCCGGTGTTCATGATCGAGTCGCGCCAGCTCAAGCCGCTGCGCCGTGCCGGTGGCGTGATCTGGTTTGATTTCCGCGAACTGTGCATGGAACCGCGCTCGCAGAATGACTACCTGGAAATTGCCACCCAGTTCCATACCGTGCTGCTGTCGAACGTGCCGTTCATGCCGGTGAACATGGCGTCGCCTGCGCGCCGCTTTACCTGGCTGGTGGATGTGCTGTACGACCGGCGCGTCAAACTGATTCTGTCGGCCGCGGTGCCGCCGGAGCAGCTGTACACCGAAGGGCCGTTGGCCCACGAATTTCCGCGTACAGTGTCCCGCTTGAACGAAATGCAGTCCCAGGAATTCCTCTCGCTCGAGCGGCGCGAGGTTGATACTGGTCTGACCTGACACACCATGCACACACGCGCTTCTATGTTCCTGCCCCATCTGCTGGCTGCCGTGGTGGCCGTTTCGGCCACTGCCGCACTGGCCCAGCCTGCGCCGGCCGCGCCTCTGCCGGAAGAGGACGCGGCCCGCGCTGCCGCCCTGCAGCACCGCAAGGAGCAGCGGGATGCCGAGCGCCACGACATCGAGCAGCAGCGCCGCGCCCTGGCCGAGCGCCAGAAGCCGCTGGAAGCCGCCTGCTACCAGAAGTTTGCGGTGGAGGATTGCCTGAGTAAGCTGCGCAGCCAGGCGCGCGAACAGGAAAAGCCGCTGCGCGAACGCGAGCTGCGCCTGAACGATGCCGAGCGCCGGGAAAAGACGGAAGAACGCCTGCGCAGCATCGACCAGAAGATGAAGGAGCCGCGCCAGCAACCGGCCATACAGGCCACGCCGCGCCAGCCTTTGACGCAGCCCGCCAAGCCGGCGCCCAAGCGCACTCCGGAGGATGTGGCGCACGACCGCGCCACCATGGATGCGCAGGCCCAGCAGCGTGCACAGACGCAGTCGCAGCGCGCGCAGTCGCAGCAACGCCAGCAGGCCGAGCATGTGCAGGCCGAGGCCGAACGCCGCAGCAAGGCGCAGGAAGCCGCCAAGCAGACCCGGGAAGAAGCGGCCAAGGCCAAGGCACGCCGCGACAAGGCCGTGGCCGACCGCAAGGGCGCACCCTTGCCGGTGCCGGGCGCGCCCTGAGCCGCACCGGCCGGCGCGCAGCGGTTTCCAGCATGAGAGCGGCGAGCGCGCCTGTGAGCCACCGCTTTCTGCTGCTGCGTGGGTGCCGTCAGGGAGGGCAAGGGGATCTGCCGGGACGCCTGGCCAGTGCCGCACGGCATAGCGCAGGGCTGTTTCTGCGTTGGAGAGCACGGGTATGACGGCCCCCCTGATGGATGCCGTGCGCGCCGTGTTTGCGGCCGACGGGGCATTGGCCCGGGCGGAGCCGCATTTTCACCCCCGCGCCGGACAGACTGCCATGGCCGAGGCCGTGGCCCAGACCATTGTCGATTGCGGCGTGCTGGTGGTGGAAGCCGGCACGGGCGTGGGCAAAACCTATTCCTACCTGGTGCCGGCGCTGCTCAGCGGCAAGCGGGTGGTGGTGTCCACGGCCACCAAGGCGCTGCAGGACCAGCTGTTCGCGCGCGATCTGCCCCGGCTGGTGCAAAGCCTGGGGCTGCCGCTGCGCATGGCACGGCTCAAGGGGCGCAGCAGCTATCTGTGCCAGCAGCGCCTGCTGCAGGTGCGCCTGGGCAAGCAGCCGCTGGATGCCCAGGTGCTGCGTGCCGTGGCGCGGGTGGAGGACTGGTCGCGCTCCACGCGCAGCGGCGACATGGCCGAGCTGCCCGATCTGGCCGAGGATTCGCAGGTGATTCCGCTGGTGACGTCCACGCGCGACAACTGCATGGGCCGCGAATGCGCGCACTGGCAGGCCTGCCATGTCAACCGCGCGCGCCAGCAGGCGCTGGAGGCCGATGTGGCCGTGGTCAACCACCACCTGTTCTTTGCCGACATGGAGGTGCGCGAGTCCGGCATGGCGCAGCTGTTGCCCCAGGCGGGGGTGGTGGTGATCGACGAAGCCCACCAGCTGAACGAAACCGGGATCCAGTTTGCCGGCCTGGTGCTCAGCAGCAACCAGCTGCTGGCCTATGCCCGTGATGTGATGCAGGACGCCAGCGACCATGCCCGGGGCATGGCGGACTGGCTGGTACTGGCCGCGCGCGTGCAGCAGGCCGTGCGCGACTGGCGCCTGGTTGCCAGCACGCACCGCAGCGCACAGCCGCGCCTGCGCTGGCAGGGGCTGGCCCCGGACACCCTGGATGCCGCCCAGTGGCGCGCGGCCACGGTGCACCTGGGACAGGCCTTGCGCGCCGTGGTGCAGGCGCTGGCCGGGGTGCTGGAGATGGCGCCAGCCCTGGTACACCTGCAGGAGCGCGGCCAGCTGCTGCTGCAGCGGCTGGCGCATTTTGTGCGGCCGGCTCCGGACGATGCCGTGCGCTGGCTGGACGTGGGCCGCCAGCACCTGCGGCTGACGGAGTCTCCGCTGAGCATTGCCCGCCTGGTGCGCGAGCAGTTGATGGCCGGCCATCCTGCGCTGGAGGTGCGGGCCTTCAGCGACGCGGACTTGGCACCCGGTGGCGCCTGGGCGGCGGAGGTGGATGAGGTGGCTGCATCGGCTGCAGACGAGGATGGGACCGCGTCGATGGAGGCTGCGGAATCGGCGGAGCCTGACGGCGATGCCGTGCTGCCGCCGGTATCTGCCGCGCAGCCGGAGCGGCCGTCGACCACATCGCCGATTACGTCGCCGATCACACCGGCGGCACCAGACACTGTGGCGGCCCACACGGCCTGGATCTTCACCTCTGCCACCCTGGGCCTGGGGGATGACTTGCGCTGGTTCACCGAGCCCTGTGGGCTGCACGGCGCCCAGGTGTTGCGGGTGGACAGTCCATTCGATTACGCCCACCAGGCGGCGCTGTATGTGCCGGAAAGCTTTCCGTTGCCCGGTGATGCGCAGCACAGCGATGCCGTGGCCCGGCTGGCCGGGGACGGTGCCGCAGCCCTGGGAGGGCGCACCCTGGTGCTGACCACCACGCTGCGCGCGCTGGAGCAGATCGGGCGCCAGCTGCGGGCGCGCTTTGGGCTGCTGGAGCCCATGGATGTGCTGGTGCAAGGGCAGGGCTCCAAGCATGCGCTGATGGAGCGCTTTCGCGCCGGTACGGTGAACGGACGCGGCTGCGTGCTGGTGGCGTCCAGTACCTTCTGGGAGGGGGTGGACATTCCGGGGGATGCGCTGCAGCTGGTGGTGATCGACAAGCTGCCGTTTCCGCCGCCGGACGATCCGCTGGTCGAGGCACGTTCGCGCCAGCTGGAGCAGCTGGGCCGCAACCCGTTTGCCGACTATGTGCTGCCCGAGGCGGCACTGGCCCTCAAGCAAGGCGCCGGGCGCCTGATCCGCACCGAAACCGACCGGGGCATCCTGGTGGTGACCGATATCCGGCTGCGTACCAAGGGCTATGGCCGCAGCATGGTGGAAGCGCTGCCACCCATGCGCCGTCTGGGCACGGAGGCCGCGTGGAAAGACGCCTTGCAGGCGCTGCGGAACCCTAACCCTGCGCCGCTGTAGTGCGGGCACGCGCCGCCAGGCCGCAGCCATACAGCTGAGACGGCATCGCCATGACCACGCCATGCGCCTGGCGCCATGAAAAAAGCCCATGCACAAGGGCATGGGCTTGGGGTGCAGGCGGTGGCTGACGGGGGCAACTGCCGTGGCGGCTTACCAGAACTTCCACCAGGGCGCGCTCTTGCGGCGCTGGGCCGTGGTTTCGGCCGTGGCAGGGTAGGTGCTTTCCAGCACGCGCTTGGCGTCGTCGCGCAGCTGGTTCATGCCCAGCTTGTCGTAGGAGTTGACCAGGATCTCCAGCGCTTCCTTGATGGCGGGCACGCCTTCGTATTCGGTGATGGCGGTCTGGGCGCGGGCAATGGCAGCCACATAGGCGCCGCGCGAGTAGTAGTAGCGCGCCACATGCACTTCGTACTGTGCCAGCGAGTTGACGATATAGGTCATGCGCTGGCGGGAATCGGCCGCGTAGCGCGAGTCAGGGAAGCGGTTAACCAGCTCGTTGAAGGCTTCGAACGAATCCTTGGCGGCCTTCTGGTCACGCTCGGACAGGTCCTGGCGCGACAGCCACGAGAACAGGCCCAGGTTTTCGTTGAAATTGACCAGGCCCTTGAGGTACAGCGCGTAGTCGAGGGCTGGGCTGGCAGGGTGCAGCTTGATGAAGCGGTCCAGCGTGGCGATAGCCTGGGCCTTGTCGCCGGCCTTGTATTGCGCGTAGGCCTTGTCGATCTGGGCCTGCTGGGCCAGGGGGGTGCCGGCAGCGCGGCCTTCCAGCTTTTCAAACAGTGGCACGGCCTTGTCGTAGCCGCCGCCATTGAGTTCTTCCTTGGCCTCGGTGTAGATGCGGTCGGGCGTCCACTTGGCGGTCGGGTCTTCCTTGGTCGTATTGCATCCGGCCAGCAGGCCGGCAGCCAGCAGGGCGGCGAACAGGGGCAGGCGGTGACGGGGCAGAGAAGACAGCATGCGGACAGGAAATGTGTACATAAGTTTCTGGCAAGGGCACCGTTGCGGGCCACTGGTTGGAAGGCATTGTAGCGGCAGGCCAAGGGCCCCTTCGCCGCAGGTTATGACACGGTGTCGGCGTGGAGGCTGCCGGGCCTTCCTACAATGGCGTCCATGTTTGTTCACCTGCGCCTGCACACCGAGTTTTCCGTCGTCGACGGGACCTGCCGTATTGACGATGCCATCAAGGCGGCGGCTGCCGACGGGCAGCCCGCCATGGCCATCACCGATCTGAACAATATGTTCGGCGGGCTGAAGTTCTACAAATCCGGACGGGGCAAAGGGGTCAAGCCCATTCTGGGCGCCGAGCTGATCATGGAAGGCGAGGGCGGTGCGCCCGGCCCCCGTGTGCTGGTGCTGGTGCAAAGCAAGCTGGGCTACCACAATCTGTCGGAAATCCTGGCCCGGGGCTGGACCGGCAATGTGCCGCGCGGTCAGGCCCAGGCACTGAGCAAATGGGAATGGCTGCAGGAGCTGGGCGAGGGCCTGATCCTGCTGTCCGGCGCCAATGCCGGGCCGGTGGGCCAGGCCCTGCAGCGCGGCGACAAGGACGGGGCTGCGCGCGAAGCGCTGCGCATGGCCAGCCTGTTTCCGCACCGCTTCTACCTGGAGCTGCAGCGTGCCGGGCGCCCGGAAGACGAGAGCCTGGTGGTGCAGACCGTGCAGCTGGCGGCACGGCTGAACCTGCCGGTGGTGGCCACACACCCGGTGCAGTTTTTCAAGCCCGGCGATTTCGAATCCCATGAAGCGCGGGTGTGCATTGCCGAAGGCGAGGTGCTGGGCAATACCAAGCGCGTCAAGCGCTTCACCCGGGAGCAGTACCTCAAGAGCAGCGCCGAGATGCAGGCGCTGTTTGCCGATGTGCCGTCGGCGCTGGAAAACACCGTGGAAATCGCCCGCCGCTGCAGCGTGACGCTGCTGCTGGGCAAGAACTTTCTGCCGGACTTCCCCACGCCCAACGGCATGCCGGCCGAAGACTATTTCCGCCATGCCTCGTACGAGGGGCTGGAGGAGCGTCTGCAGCTGCTGTTCCCGAACGAGGCCAAGCGCCAGGCGGCCCGCCCGCAGTATGTGGAGCGGCTGGAGTTCGAGCTGGGCATCATCTTGAAGATGGGGTTCCCGGGCTACTTCCTGATCGTGGCGGACTTCATCAACTGGGCCAAGAACAATGGCTGCCCGGTGGGGCCGGGCCGTGGTTCGGGGGCCGGTTCGCTGGTGGCCTATGTGCTGAAGATCACCGATCTGGACCCCATCCACTACAACCTGCTGTTCGAACGTTTTCTGAACCCCGAACGCGTGTCCATGCCTGACTTTGACGTGGACTTCTGCCAGGCCAACCGCGACCGCGTGATCGATTACGTGAAGGACCGCTACGGCCGCAATGCCGTCAGCCAGATCGCCACCTTCGGCACCATGGCTGCGCGCGCGGCCATCCGTGACGTGGGCCGGGTGCTGGACCTGAGCTACAACTTCTGCGACGGCATCTCCAAGCTGGTGCCCAACAAGCCGGGCCTGCACGTCACGCTGAAATACCCGCCCAATCCGCGCAAGGAGAACGACAAGTACACCTATGCGGTGGATGAGCAGGCACTGGCCGAACGTCTGGAAAAAGAAGAAGACGTGAAGATGCTGATCGAGATGGCGCAAAAGCTCGAAGGCATGTGCCGCAACATCGGCATGCACGCCGGGGGCGTGGTGATTGCGCCGGGCAAGTTGACCGACTTCTGCCCGCTGTACCAGCAGCCCGGCAGCGACTCGGCCGTGGCCATGTACGACAAGGACGATGTGGAGCAGATCGGCCTGGTGAAGTTCGACTTCTTGGGCCTGGCCACGCTGACCATCCTGGAGATTGCGCGCGAATTCATCATGAAGCGCCACAAGGGGCAGGAGAACTTCAAGTTTGAAGAAATTCCGCTGGACGACTACCCCACCTACAAGCTGTTCCAGGAAGGCAAGACCGAAGCCGTCTTCCAGTTTGAATCCCGCGGCATGCAGGGCATGCTGCGCGACGCCAAGCCGTCGCGCCTGGAAGACCTGATTGCGCTGAACGCCCTGTACCGTCCAGGCCCCATGGACCTGATTCCGTCCTTCGTGGCCCGCAAGCACGGTCGCGAGGAGATTGAATATCCCCACCCGCTGGTGGAGCAGGTGCTGGCCGAGACCTACGGCATCATGGTCTACCAGGAGCAGGTGATGCAGACGGCCCAGGTGCTGGGCGGCTACTCGCTCGGCGGCGCCGACTTGCTGCGCCGCGCCATGGGCAAGAAAAAAGTCGAGGAGATGGTCAAGCACCGCGGCATCTTCCGCGATGGGGCGGCCAAGAAGGGCATCAGCCAGGACAAGGCCGACGAGGTCTTCGACCTGATGGAGAAGTTCGCGGGCTACGGCTTCAACAAGTCGCACGCGGCCGCCTATTCGCTGCTGGCCTACCACACGGGCTGGCTCAAGGTGCACTACACGGCGGAGTTCTTCTGCGGGAACATGACCGTGGAAATGGACGACACCGACAAGCTCAAGGTGCTCTACGAGGATGCGTTGAAGATGGGCCTGACCTTCGAGCCGCCAGATGTGAACCGCGGCGTCTACCGCTTCGAGCCGGTGACCGACAAGGTGATCCGCTACGGCCTGGGCGCCATCAAGGGCACGGGCCAGCAGGCGATCGAAGCCATCATCGCGGCGCGCGAAGGCCAGGGCGTGGGGCCGAACGGCCACCTCAAGGGCCCGTTCACCAGCCTGTTCGACTTCTGTGTGCGGGTGGACCGCTCGCGCCTGAACAAGCGCACCTTGGAAGCGCTGATCAAGGCCGGCGCGTTCGATGCCATCCACCGCAACCGCGCGGCGCTGTCGGCGTCGGTGGACACGGCGTTCGAGTTTGCCAATGCGACCTTGGCCAATGCCAACCAGGGCGGCCTGTTCGACATGATGGGCGACGATGCCGTGGGCTCCAGCACCCAGGAGCCGCCGCTGGCCGAGGTGCTGCCCTGGGGCATCAAGGAGCGCCTGACCCTGGAAAAGACGGCAGTGGGCTTCTACCTGTCCGGCCACCTGTTCGATGAGGTCGAGGCCGAGGTGCGCCGTTTTGTGCGCACTCCGCTGGCCGATCTGGGGGACAGCCGCGAGCCGCAGGTGCTGGTGGGCATCGTCAGCGATCTGCGCGTGATCAACGGCCAGCGCGGCAAGCTGTGCCTGTTCAAGCTGGACGACAAGTCCGGCGTGATCGAGGCATCGGTGGACGAAGCCACGCTCAACGCCCACAAGGACCTGCTCAAGGACGACGAGTTCGTGGTGCTGACGGCACGGGTGCAGCAGGACCGCTTCAGTGGCGGCTTGCGTGCCAAGGTGCAGAAGGTCTGGGGCCTGGCAGATGCACGCTGCCGCTTTGGCCGCTACCTGCAGGTCAGCACCACCGAAAAGATGCCCGATGTCCAGCGCCTGCTGCGTGAATTCCCCGCCAAACGGGAGGACACCGAGCACGGCAGCATCCAGCACGGGCTGAAGGTGCGTCTGGGGGTGCGCTGCCAGTCGGAGCTGGGCGCGGCGCTGGTCGAGCTGCAGCTGGGCGATGACAGCCGCTTCTTCCCCAGCGATGCTGCGCTGGCCGCCTGGTGCGCCGAGGCGGGCAGCGGGCACAGCACGGTCGTCTACGAGTAAGAAAACGGCCATCTTGTCGGCGCTACCATTGGCCTTATCTGTACGCCATGCCACCGTTGGTAGGAG
>Ga0308157_10005775_pt1 | contig 15229 bp, 11 predicted proteins | sample PhyBR1_FD_201035 | JGI IMG/M metagenome (GOLD analysis project Ga0308157, IMG submission 201035) | Phyllosphere microbial communities from UC Gill Tract Community Farm, Albany, California, United States - DLSLB.R1 | ecosystem: Host-associated > Plants > Phyllosphere > Unclassified | place: USA...
ATCACCAGGAGGGGGAGTTTTTCGCCCTCGCCCAGGGCGAGGCCGGGGGGAATGTGCAAATGGAACCGCCGGGCGCCCGCAGGCCCGGGGGCGATGCCGCCGATCCACTCGCCCGCGCCGGGCGGCAGCTTGCGCGGCGCGCGGGCCTTGGGCGTGGCGGCGTTCACCAGCGTCAGCAGCGGCTTGGCCGCCGCCTTCACCCGCGCGGGGCGCGTGGCGCGGGCCAGCGCCTTCAGGTTGCGCTGGTAGGCCCGGGTGAACAAGGACAGGGAGAACAGTCGGGAGCTGCGGGGCATGAGCGGTCGTCCAATCGGCGGGGTAGCGGGTTCACCATACCAGTTTTGCTGCACTGCAGCATTTTTCGAGCCCGGCTGCGGTGGAATTGGCGGAGATGCCCTACAAACCCGCCACTCTCCACCTGTCAAGCAACTGTCAAACACCCGCCCGCCACTGGACAAATCATGTCCTGAAATGATCGGTTTCCGTCCGCCGCCGGCCGGACGCTGCCCGCCAGCGCAATCAAAATCACGGTCATACTCCCACCCTTGCAAAGGCACTTTCCGTGAAAACCTGTCTGATAGTGATCGACGTGCAGGAATCGTTCCGCCACCGCCCCTACTTCACCGACGAGAGCCTGCCGCCCTACCTGGCGGTGCAGAACGCCCTCATCGAAGGCTGCGTGGCCCGGGGCGTGCCCGTGGTGCGCGTGCTGCACAGCGACGGCCCCGCCGAAGCCGGCAATCCCTTCGCCATCGAATCCGGCCACGTGCGCCCTCTGGCGGGCCTAGCCGCCTTCGCGCCCGCCGCCACCTTCACCAAAGCGCGCCACAGCGCACTGGTGGGCACCGGCCTTGCCGTCTGGCTGACGCAAAACGGCATCCAGCGCCTGATCGTGAGCGGCATCCGCACCGAGCAATGCTGCGAGACCACCACCCGCCACGCCTCCGACCTGGGCTGGGAAGTGGACTACGCCCTCGACGCCACCCTGACCTGGGACATGGTGCAGCCCGACGGCCGCCCCCTGACCGCCGACGACCTCCGCGCGCGCACCGCCACCGTGCTGCAGGACCGCTTCGCCACCGTGTGCACCGCCGCCCAGGCACTGGCACGGGTGGACGCCGCCGCGGCCTGAACGGCGCACCGCGCAGCCATCCGTTCGGCCCCATCGCGCGCCCTCTGCAAGCCTCGCTTTCACTGCCTATTCTTTTCATTCATCCACCGCCCGCCACTTCAAGAAAGAACGCCGCCATGCTGGAACTGCGCCCCACCTGCGAGCACTGCAACACCGCCCTGCCGCCCGCCTCGCCCGACGCCCGGATCTGCAGCTTCGAATGCACCTTCTGCGCTAGTTGCGTGGACAGCGTGCTCGGCAACGTCTGCCCCAACTGCGGCGGCGGCTTTGCGCCCCGCCCCATCCGCCCCGCCCACAACCACAAGGGCAACAACTATCTGGGCGCCGACCCCGCCAGCACCACCGTGCGCCACCGCCCCGTGGACCCGGCCGTGCACGCCGCCTTCGCCGAAACCCTGCGCCACATCCCGCCCGCGCAGCGATGAGCGGCAGTGGCACCGGCAGCAAAAGCAGGAGCAGCAGCGGCGCAAATAGCGGTAGCGCCGGCAACAGCGGTGGCCGAAGCAACCGCAGCAGCAGTGGCAACACCGCAGCCACAGCCGCGGCCGCGGCCTCCCCTTCAGCCGCAGATGCCGTGACCGCCGCCCCCATCCACGTCTATTTCGCGCTGCTGCCCGGCAGCCTGGTGCTGGACTGGGCCGGCCCCGCCGAGGCCCTGCGCATCGCCAACCAGGTGCTGCAGGCGCGGGGCGCGCCGCCGGCCTTCGTGCTGCACTTCGTCAACCCGGTGCCGGAATCGGTCACCTCCGTCGGCGTGGCGCTGGCCGGCTTGGCGCCGCTGCCCGCCACGCTGCCGCATCCCGCGTGGGTGGTGCTCGTCGGCCTGCCGGGCCAGCGCATCGACGTGCAGCGCAGCGAAGCGCGCGAGCTGCTGCACTGGCTGCGCGGCCTGCGCCTGTCCGCCGGGCGGCTGGAGCTAGTCACCGTGTGCGCCGGCGCCGTGCTGGCCGCGCACGCCGGCCTGCTGGCCGGCCGCCGCGCCACCACGCACCATCAGCACCTGGCCGAACTGGCCGAAGTGGAGCCGCGCTGCGACGTCGTCGCCAACCGCGTCTTCGTGGCCGACGGCGCCCTGCACACCAGCGCCGGCGTGACCACCGGCATCGACCTGGTGCTGCACCGCATCGCCGACGTGTGCGGCCCCGCCATCGCCGCCGAAGTGGCGCAGACCATGGTGGTCGCCCTGCGCCGCGGCCCGCACGACCCGGAAATGTCGCCCTTCCTGCACCACCGCAACCACCTGCACGGCGCCCTGCACCGCGTGCAGGACGCCGTCGCCCAGCAGCCCCAGGCGGATTGGAGCGTGCCCGCAATGGCCGAAGTGGCCCACGCCTCGCCGCGCCACCTGACCCGCCTTTTTCTGGACCACGCGGGGATCGCGCCGCTGCAATACCTGCGCCGGATCCGCCTGGCCACCGCGGAGGCCGCGCTGCGCGCGGGGCGGAATGTGACGGAGGCGGCGGAGATGGCGGGGTTCAGTTCGGATACGCAGTTGAGGAGGGCTTGGAAGCAGTTTGGGCGGGGTGGGACGCCGTCGAGGGTGGGGGAGTGAACGAGTGAGGAGCCTTGCCGGGGTTTTGAAGAGAGACTCTCAAAAGCAAAGGGAGTTTTTCTAGGCGGCTAGTTCAGGCTGGTTGCTGACGCTCACTCGGACGGGAAGCTTCGGGCAGGAGCGGATACGCAGGACAAGCTACTCCGTCTTAGTTTTTAATGCTTAAGCTTGCTTTGTTCTGCCTCAACATCCGCTCTTTCGGCGTGATGGTTCCAGTTATCGGAGATCGCCGTCAGCATCGCAGAAGTTCGAGGAAATTTTCTGGTCGCATCCGCCCAGCCTTTGTACGTTTCAGCGAACCGCCGCTCCTGGTCTCCACCTTCGTTTACACCCTTGCTAAATACGCCACGCTTGTTGAAACATTCGATCGCGAATCCATTTTCGATCTGGACAGAGGCGGCCGTTTCGATCACTTGACACACAGGCGAAGGAGGCCAGAAAGGCTCTTCGGCGTCCTTGGGGGCATGCGCCAAAACAAAGCCAATGCGTTGATCTCCGATCTCATCAAGCCCCTTCTCGGCCGCTAGTTCTCTAGCCTCTGCTACCCATTTGGACAGTTCATCTACGTCGATCTTTCCATCCCGCAGCCCGGGCACACTCGTGAATCCTGACAATAAGTCGTACGAGATCCTGGCACGCGCCTTCAACTCGTCACTAAGAACCTGCTCTTCTGTCGCATTCTTACTTTTGAAGACGTGAGACAGCACATCGACAAACATTTCAGGATCCGACGCCATGAGGCTGTAAATCGTCAGCGGCTCGCAGTCATGGCGCAGAACTGGGAGATAGGTGTACTCCAACTTTGCTATCTCAATCTTCTCGACATCTATGCGCGTTCTCAACTCCTTTAACGTCAATCCGACGTAGTAAGAAAGCATATGTCCCTGACGCTTGATCCCATCGCTCACCTGTCGAGCACCTTTGGCAAGTAGGCTTAAGAGGAGGCTAGAGGGCAGGTCCGTGCTTCGTTTGTGAAGCATGCCTAGGACTTCAATGTCACGCTCAACGCTTCGGAGTTGATCGATCGCGAAGAGTAAGTCGTCGATTGAGCCTTCGAGCGGTAACCGGCCAATGTGGCGCCAGTACTGATCATGTACTTCACTGCCAAGTCCCGCGACATAGGCCCATGTCGATGGTGTGGCTGACCATCCCAAGAGAAGCTTGGCTTTTAACGAGCTGTCGTCCACTCGCGAAAGTACGCAATCATGGAAGGCGCCCTTCCATTGGTCTCCGAATTTTTCAAAACCATATGACGACACGTAGTACGACAAACTGGGAGGAGCGTCTGGCTCCAACGCTCCTCGCATCAACTCAAACATCTGCTTAAAGTTGAACGGGACCTCACCCAAAACTTGGCCCAGCAGATCCGGCAGCTTGACTATCTTCGCGAGCTTAAGGATGCCCGGTACGCCGTCTCGCGCCAAGACGCGCTGAATGACTTCCTTGCGCAGGTTGGTGGCATTTTCAAGGACTTCAGCATTCGGGTCGTACTTGCCAATGTGCGGCGTCCAGTCATCGAAGGCGTGGCGGTCAGATACCAAGGGATCTGTTGGTCGATGTCGCTCGACCAGACTCTTCAGAGTAGATATCTCTTCCCCAGTCAATGCCCAGTCTGAATCGCCAAAGTAGTCATTGCGTGCCGCCTCGTCTTTGAGCGCGTGCCAGATCGCGCTGCCTTCTGCCGTCTGGTGCGCGGCAAGGTAATTGTCAATGTGTGCAAGTACCTTCGCGCGAGTCAGTGGCTGCAATTGCCCCATAGCCTCGACAAGGACATTCATGCGGCTTTCGTCATTACCCGCAGCGACAAGGGCGCGGTCCACGACGGCCACTTCAAAATCCCATACCAAGCCGAAGGTGATCTCCTCTGGCTGTTCTGGCGCGAGATCGCGCAGTTTTGGACGCTGCGTGGGTGATGATGAGTCGTGGTGTCTAGGGATAAGTTTCTTGAGCAGTTGCCAGCCGACGCTGGGACAGGCCGCAAGGACAGCATCAAGACACGCAATTCGCTGAGCCTGAAATGCGTAGGTATTGGGCGACCAACCCAATAGGATGCCGCGCAGACTGTTGATCGGCCGGTTTGTGTGGTTGGAGTCCGGATCCGGATCCAGTTGACCAAGCTTGGCGAGCACCACCACTGCACGGTTCAGATATCGTGGATCCCAGGCAATCGCCTCCAGCGCCCAAAGAATATGCACGTGCGGGCTCCACGGGCCAAAATACCGGTCCCGCTCTGACTCGAAGATCTGCGCGATCTGCTCAGGGACGCCCTCGAGCATAGACTCGAGGGCCGTCAAAAAAGGGTTGGGGGCAGCCTCTGCGAGTAGCGCAGTTTGATCGCCCATGCGAACGATTGAATGGTGTGACTTGCCCCAATCGGGCAACGCGTTAATTACCTCATCAACATACTGCTGCGGCGACCGACCCTTGATGTGCAGATCTGCCACCTTGTGCATCGATCCGATGATGAGCAACGTCAACGCAAGTCCATCACGCAGCCAACGGCTGTGATCAGATGTTGCAGCCTTGGCGGGATTAAATCTTTGGTCCCTGGACGGTTGCTCAGGCTGCTTGCCAAAAACCTTGACTATGGCGTCGCGTAGCCGCATCAGATCCTCCTCGGTGAGCTGACGACCGTAGAAGTAGAAAGCATCCACAGGCGCGCGCACTTGCCAGACATCTGCTTCCCGATCGACCGGGCGGTCTGGTATGCCCAGTGTCGGCATGAGGACGGCTTCAATCGCACTATAGTCAGCGTGGCCTCCCAATTCCTTCAGCACCTCGCAGTCGGCATCAAGATCGCTGGACCAACCGCCGGCGAGAAGCGCGGGCTTCAGCACGGAAGTCTGGCTCACCCATACCGGGTCAGCAACCGGCGCATTCCTGATGAGTCGCTTCAGGATGATGAGGCTGCGCCCGCATCTGTGCGCCAGTTCGTAGCCCTGTCCATGATCAAGCCCCATCTGAATGAAGCCCGGCACCATGCCAGAGGCAGTTGGCCTGTTCAACATCGGACCACGCTTGGCCTGGGCACCAGTTGCTGCCGACAGCACCGGGCAGTGTTTAGCGAGGACGCCCACCAGTGCCTCGGCGGCGCCCGTAGCGATGAAGGCCATCTTGGTATGCATTGCCAAGAACCGAGCAGCCGCCTCCGATCGAACGATCAAAGTCCTCGACTCCAATGATTCGCGTACGGCAGGCTCCGCGCTGCGTATTGCCGCAACTGCGAAGGCGATGACTTCCTCGGACGTCTCGGCGCCGAGCATGAAGGATTCAGGCTGGCCCAATAGCTTAGCAATGAGCGCATCGGCCTCCTGCTTACGATCAGCAATGACAACCTGCTCGCTGAGTTGGGGCTTGAACTGCGTGCTGAATTCATCCCAGTACTCATCAGTACTCAAAGCGCCGTCCTGGGGCGCATTCCTGAGAACATCGCGGGCGTAGCGGGCAGCAATGGCCGGGTGGTCCTGCAGCCATTTAACAAGCTGGACGCCGTCGATGTACTTGACGTCCTTCCATTTACCCTCCTGACGACGGTCATGCTCCCACTCCGGGATCTTCTTCAGCGGCGTGTCCCAGGAACCAAGATTGACGAGGACCAACGTGTTCGCCGCCATCTCTGCATCGGGGGTCTGCCCGGTCCGTTTCTCATAGTCGGAGTTAGCCTTCGATGCCCCTGGACCGGTGCCAAACTCCCACTTCGACTTGCCTGCCGGCACGAAGCCTTTGGCCTCAGTCGTTTCGAGATCGCCATCCCAGCCTCTTAGCTGGCTAGCTTCGCCGCTCGGGAAACGAAAGCGCGACGCATCGTCGATGGTCATACGAATCAGATCCGCTAGCATGGCCATCACCATTTCACGAGCGTTCAAAAAGGTGGCCCAAGCTTCAAGGGCTTTTACGTCGATCCACTTCATGTCTACCGCCTCCCCAGGTGTGGCCCGCTATAGGCGGGTCTGTGTTTTGACTTCGGTGTAGACGAGATTTTGCACGAGTACCAAGCATGCCCAAGACATCACCAAGGATAGCTTTCAAGTCGAGCGGATGACTGCAACCGCTGCAGTGCATTCGAAGAACCAGAGAATCCAAAGCTGAACGGCTCCGCAAGCAAACATCATCCGACGAATCCGGAGCTTAGTCGCGAGCGCGCGCCGCCCCCACCATCAACCTTAAGTTCTGCACAGCCGCCCCCGCAGCCCCCTTCCCCAGGTTATCCAACACCGCACTCAACACGATCTGCCCCGTGCGCTCGTTCCACGAAACGGCCAGGCTCATGTCGTTCGATCCGTTGTGCACCTGCGGGTCCAGCTCAACGACCGGCGCATCCGCCGACATCGGCACCACGTGCACATGCGCCGTACCGCGGTACCGCTCCGCCAGGCATTCATGGATGCGCGCGCCCGTAGCCTCTGCGGGCAGCAGCCGCGCATGCAACCCGATGGTGAGCACGATGCCTTGCCGATAGCTGCCATAGGCTGGCACGAAGAGGGGCCGCGCCGCCAGGCCGGCGTAGGCCTCGATCTCGGGCACATGCTTGTGTTCCAGGGCCAGGCCATAGACCTTGAGCGAATGCGCGCCGGTGCCGGCCTCGGCGCTTCCGCCCCGGCCCTGCCCTGGCCAGAATAGCCGGACACGGCCTGGATGACCAGCGGGTAGTCGGCGGGCAGCAGGCCCGCATCAGTCAGCGGGCGCAGCAGGGCGACGGCGGCTGTGGGGTAGCAGCCGGGGTTGGTGACCCGCGTTGCGGTGGCGATGCGTTCGGCTTGCTGGGCGTTGAGCTCAGGCAGGCCGTAAACCCAGCCCGGGCTGGTGCGGTGGGCGGAGCTGGCGTCGATGACGCGCACCGCGGGGTTTTCGATCATCGCGACCGCATCGCGCGCTGCGGCATCGGGCAGGCAGAGGATGGCGATGTCGCAGTCGTTGAGCGCTTCGCGCCGGGCGGCGGCGTTCTTTCGCAGGTCGGTGGGCAAGGTGCGAATGCGAAATTCGCTGCTGCCGCGCAGCCGGTTTTGAAGGTCAAGGCCGGTGGTGCCCTGGTCGCCGTCGATGAAGAGTGTTTGGTCCATGGAGCGCGATCGTAGGCAGGCACGGCCGATGGCTCCAGCTAAATATATGCAACCCCGGATTCATAAAAACTAAACTTAGCGCATGCGAGAACTCAGCCTGGATCACCTGCGCACCCTGGTCGCCATTGCCGACTTGGGCTCTTTGGCGAATGCGGCGCGTGCCCTTCACCTGGCGGCGCCGACCGTGACGGTGCAGATTGCGGAACTGGAATCGCGCCTGGGTGGGCAACTGCTCGTTCGCGGGCGCGGGCCGGCACAGCCGACCGCGCTGGGCGAGGGGTTCATCGCGCGCGCCCGCAGGCTGTTGGCCGATGCGGATGACGCCGTGGAGGATGTGCGGCGCCAACTGGCCGGGCAGACGGGCCGGGTGCGCGTGGGCGCATCGACGGGCGCCATCGCGCACCTGCTGCCGCCCGCGCTGGAGCGCCTGGCCCAGCAATACCCGGGCGTGGACGTGAACGTGCAGGTGCTGACGTCCAACGAGAGCATGGCGCGGCTCGCCGCGGGCAGCCTGGACCTGGCGGTGGTGGCGCTGCCGCAGGCGCCAGCGCGCGGCGTGCACGTGACGCCGCTGCGGCGCGAGGCGGTGGTGGCGTTTTTTCCGGCAGCGTGGAAGGCGCCACGGCGGCTGACTCCGCAGTGGCTGGCCGAGCGGCCGCTGATCATGAACGACCCTTCCACGCGCCTGTACCGGCTGACGGCGGAATGGTTCTCTGCGGCGGGCGTGCATTGCCGCCCGCGCATCGAGCTGAACTACAACGATGCGATCCGCACGCTGGTGGCGGCAGGCTACGGCGCGGCGCTGCTGCCGCAGGAGTCGTACGAGCCCGCGCGGGACCCCCGCATTGCCGTGCGCCCGCTCAGCCCGGCGCTGTGGCGGCAGTTGGGCCTGGCGGTCAGCGACCGGGGCGCGAGCGGGCCGACGCGGTTCGTGATGGATGCTTTGCGGCCTTGAAGGGCGTTGCCGCTGGTTGATACTGCGGGCGCGCTGCGTTCGCACCTGGTGGGCGCCATACCGGCCCGCTCTTCATTTTTTTCTCTATTCCTCTTCCTACCCACGCATGGTTCATTCGCCCGTTCCGCACGCTCCGCCCGTTACGCCTGCCGCCCTTCAGCCCAGCCCTTTCACACCCCGCCACCGCGCACTGCTGGTGGCGGGCGTTGTGGTGACCATTGCCCTGGGACTGGCTTCGCGCCGCTGGCCGGGCGCGCTGTTTCCCAGCGCGTTGGGCAAGTACCCCGGCGATGCGCTGTGGGCGCTGATGGTGATGTTCGGCTGGGCCTGTGTGTGGCCGCGCATGGCGCCGGTGCGGCTGGCTGCGCTGGCGCTGGTCACGGCGTTCGCCGTGGAGTTTTCGCAGCTGTACCAGGCGCCGTGGATCAACGCGATCCGCAGCACTACGCCGGGCCATCTGGTGCTGGGGTCGCGGTTCGGGGCGATGGACCTGGTGGCCTATGCGGCGGGTGTGGTGTGCGGGTTGGGGCTGGATGGGCTGCGCCTGGCTTGGATGCGGCGGCGCAGCGCGGCTGCCGGGCCTGCGACACGCACGGACTGAGCGGTGGCGCTCGGCGCGGCCGGGGCACCCAGCGCGGCGGTCAGTCGAACAGCCCCGGCGTCATGGGCACCTTGCGCACGGTGGCCGCTTCCCGCGCGGCCTGCTCGGTCAGCAGGTTGCCGACCCGCACGCCCAGTAGCCGCAGGCGCTTGTCCAGAGGAACGCGCTTGAGGCACTGTCCTGCCGCGCGGCGGATGGTGGCGGCGTCTTGCGTGGGGTGGTCGATGGTGAGGTCGCGCGTGGCGATCTTGAAGTCGTCGTAGCGCAGCTTGATGCCGATGGTCTTGCCCACGTAGCCTTTGCGCTGCAGGTCGCCGGCCACGCGCTCGCACAGGTCGGTGAAGATGCGGCCCAGTTCGGCGCGGTCGCGCACGGCGTGCAGGTCGCGGTCAAAGGTGGTTTCGCGGCTCATGGAGACGGGCTCGCTCTCGGTGACCACGGGACGGTCGTCGCGGCCCCAGGCGGCTTCGTGCAGCCAGGCGCCGCTGGCCTTGCCGAAGTGGCGCACCAGCCAGTCGCGCGGGCGCGCGGCGAGTTCGCCCACGGTGTGGATGCCATACGACTGCAACTTGGCGTCGGCCTTGGGGCCGATGCCGTTGATCTTGCGGCAGGCCAGCGGCCAGATGGTTTTTTCCAGATCGCCCTCGTGCACGATGGAAATGCCGTTGGGCTTGTTGAACTCGCTGGCCATCTTGGCGATGAGCTTGTTGGGGGCCACGCCGATGGAGCAGGTCAGGCCCGTGGCGTCGAGGATGCTTTTCTGGATGAGCTGCGCCAGCGACCGGCCACCATTGCGCTGGCCGCCGGGCACATGCGTGAAGTCGATGTACACCTCGTCCACGCCGCGGTCTTCCATGACGGGCGCGATGGAAAGAATCACTTCTTTGAACAGGCGGGAAAACCGCCGGTACGACGCGAAATCGACCGGCAGCAAGATGGCCTGCGGGCACAGGCGCGCGGCCTTCATGAGCCCCATGGCCGAGCCCACGCCGAACTGGCGCGCCGGGTAGGTGGCGGTGGTGATGACGCCGCGGCCCACGTAGTCTTTGAGACGCGGAAAGGCATCGACGGGAATGTCGGCCTCGCGGCCTGCGAACTCGGCAGCCAGCGCCTCGTCGGGCGCCCGCCGGCCGCCGCCGATGACGGCGGGCAGGCCCTTCAACTGCGGGTAGCGCAGCAGTTCCACGGACGCATAGAACGCATCCATGTCCAGGTGGGCGATGCGGCGTGGCAGGGAGGGTTCGGGCTCTGGTGGGGCGGTCACGTCCGCCATTGTCCATGCGGCCGCATGCTGCTGCGCACGCCGCATGGGATGGCCCCGCGCGGCCCTGCCCCGCTTGCGAAAGCGCCGCGAGGGATGGCCGGGCGCGGGCAGCCCCGGCCGCTCAGGCTCAGCCCAGTCGCAATGCGCCGGGTTCGCCGCTCAAGCGGAACACGGCCACCGTGTCCACCAGTTGCTGCGCCTGGGCCTTGAGGCTTTGTGCAGCCGCAGCGCTTTCTTCCACCAGCGCGGCGTTCTGCTGCGTGACCTGGTCCATCTGGCTCACCGCTTCGCCGACCTGCGAGATGCCGGAGCTTTGCTCGGCGGTGGCCGCGCTGATTTCCGTCACGATGTCGCTCACGCGCTGGATGGAGGCGACGATTTCGCTCATGGTGGTGCCGGCTTCATCGACCAGGGCCGAGCCGCGCTCGACGCGCTCCACGCTGTCGTTGATGAGGGTCTTGATTTCCTTGGCGGCCTCGGCGCTGCGACCGGCCAGCGAGCGGACTTCGCTCGCCACCACGGCAAAGCCGCGGCCCTGTTCGCCGGCCCGGGCCGCTTCCACCGCGGCATTCAGCGCGAGGATGTTGGTCTGGAAAGCGATGGAGTCGATCACGCCGATGATGTCGGCGATGCGGCGCGAGCTGCCGTTGATGCCCTTCATGGTTTCGACGACCTGGCCCACGACCTCGCCGCCGCGCACGGCCACACCCGATGCGCTGCGCGCCAGCTGGCTGGCTTCGCGGGCGCTGTCGGCGTTGTGCTGCACGGTGGAGCCCAGCTCTTCCATGGACGCCGCGGTTTCTTCCAGCGAACTGGCCTGCTCTTCGGTGCGCTGGCTCAGGTCGGCATTGCCTTGTGCGATCTGCAGGCTGGCGTTGGCCACGCTTTCCGCATTGCCACGCACCGAGCCCACGACGTCGCTCAGGCGATCGTTCATGGTGCCGAGGGCCTGCAGCAGGCGGGCGATTTCATCGCGGCCCTGGCTTTGCACGCGGGTGCTCAGGTCGCCCTGCGCCACGGCTTCGGCCAGTTGCACGGCGGCGGCCACCGAACGGGTCGTGGCGCGGGTGATGACCCACATCACCCATGCGGCCAGTGCCGCCAGCAGGGCCACGGCGGCGACCAGCACCATCATGTCGCGGCGCAATGCCTGCGTGCGCTGGCCGAGCGTGTCGTTGAGCACATCGAACGACGCCGTCACCAGCGCGAACTGGGCGTCAATGATGCGGGTCATCTGCGCGACCCACTGCGGGGCCGGCATCGACAGCGCGGTGGCCTTGACGATGTTTTCATCAGCCAGCTTGAAGCCTTCGTCGGCCGCAGCCAGTGCGGCTTTGCGCGCGGTTTCGACTTGCGGTGGCAGGTTGCCGCCCGAGGCCAGCACCAGCGTCTTGCGGGCATCGCCGTAGTACTGCCTGGCCCGGTCGGCCAGGGTTTCGATGCGCACCCGCTCCTCGGGTGAAGCATCGCCCCGTGCCAGCACCAGGGCGCCCCGCGCCCGCATCTGGCCCAGTGCTTCGGTGAGTTGCGGCAGGTGGATGAGCGCAGCGCGCTGCAGGTAGTAGCTGCTGGCATCCGCATCCAGCGAGATGCCGGAGCTGTTGGCCACGTCGTCGATCAGGTCCAGTTCGCTGGCCACCAGCGCGGCATGGCGCAGGTTGCTCTGGCCGCCGGTGATGGCCTTGCCGCCCACGCCGGAGGCGAGTTCACGCCAGTCGCTGGCGGCCTTGTCCAGCGCGGAAGAAAGAGTGCGGTCTGCCAACGGCGCGACAGCGGCCTGGGCGCGCGCGATGGCGGCATCGACCTCGGCCTGCTTGGCCCGGCGAGGGGCGTCCAGGGAGGCATCGCCGCCCAGGAATGCCGCAGACAGCCCACGGTGCTGCTGCGTCAGCTGCACCAGCTTGAGCAGTTCACGGGCAGGCGCGATGCCGAGGTTTTCGCGTTCGAGAACGCGCACGTTGGTCCAGTTGAGGTTGATCACCATTGCGGTCGGGATGGCGAACATGAAGAAAGCAAGGGCCCCGATCAGGAGGAACTTGCGGGAAATCTGAAGGTTGTTGATCCAATAAGTCATGGCTTCTATATGGTGTCTTTGTCACCATTTGTAATGTTCTGTACGCAACGAATTGGAACGGGATTGCGGCCAGCGGGTCGTAGGAAGGCAGCCCCATTTGCTTTTTTATTGGCGGATAAGCCACAAAAGCGCGCGAATTCTAAGCGCGTAAGGCAGAGCTACGCTGGGCTGCGGAGAGCAGCCACGGAGATACACCTAGATACGAAGAGATTTGACTTTTGGATTCATTGCATGCGTCGCGCATGTAATTTTTAGCCCTAGCGCACAGTGATCACGTCCCGGTGCATAGGGGCCAGCAGTGCCAGAAGGCGGCTCTGCTGGGTGAAGGCGACGCCCTGCTCGGTCATGGAATCCTGCAGCAACTCGACCAGCACGTTGAAATCCCGCTTGCGGATTTCCATGTCGGCATGCGCGGCCTTCATGTCCGCTCCCTCGTAGCGGCAGGGCCCGCCCGCCAGCAGGCAGATCTGGTTGGTCAGGCTGTCTTTCAGCGCCTGGGGCTTGGTTTCTTTGAACAGATGGCCGATGCGGGCGTCCTTGAACGCCCGGTCCACCAGGCCATTCATGATGCGCGCAATGCCGGGCTTGCCGCCCAGCGCGTCGTACAGGCCCTCCGGCGCAGTCTTGCCTGCCGCGCCCGCGGCCACGGCGCCGGTCGGGTCTGCGGGGTTTGCAGGGGCCGGGGCGGCAGCACCCATCGGAGCCGGTGGAGCCTGCGGCGCCACGGCGGGTTGGGCCATGGCGGCAGCGGCTGCGAGCGCGATGGCGAGCCCGGCGAAAGACGGCATGGCGTGGATTCGGATCGGCATGGCAGGCGCCTCCTTGTTTCTGGCGGGGCTCAATGTCAGAACGTCAATACGCCGCCTGCAGCGAGAGGTACAGGCCGGTCTGGCGGCGGTAGCCTGTCACGCCGGGCACGATCAGGCCCAGGTTGACGTAGGCCAGCGTGATCGACGTGTGTTTGTTGGGCGCCCAGGCAATGAACACGTCGCGCCAGTCGTCCTCGCGCAGCGCGGCGCCCAGGCCGGCCGAGGCGCCGATGGCTTGCAGGTTGTTGGGCTTGAAGCGGTATTCGGCGCCGATGGCCAGGTCGCGCCGCAGCAGGTAGGCCACCGAAATCTCGGGCTGCAGGCTGCGGCGGCTGCGCCCGGGTGCCGAGCCGCCGAATCCCAGCAGGCCGTTCTGGTTGGCGTTGGTGTAGCGCAGCGTGGCGCTCAGCACCAGATTGCGGTCCAGCAGCAGCTTGGTGGCGGTGACGTAGAGGTCGGTGCCGCTGGTGTCGGCGCCCAGAAACTCGATGACCTTGCCGGCCGATGCGGGATCGAGCCGCTTGTGCTCCACGCCTACCGCGACTTGCGGCATGGCGTTGTCGGCATCGAGCACCGCATCGCCCAGCAGGCGGACCTTGACGCCGACGATGTCCATCTTGAGGTGCAGATCGGGTTCCACGCCGAAGGCCGCCACGCCGTTCAGGGCGACGGCCGGCGCGGCGTCGAAATTCTGCCGCGCCACCGAGACTTCGACCCGCTCGTTCCACCCCAGGGCGGCGCCGTAGCTGGTCAGCCCGTAGTCGCGGGTGCGGGTGCGGGTGGTGAAGGCGCTGATGCCGATCTCGCCCTCGGCGGCGTTCGATCCGATCACGGCCCAGGGGGTGAGGCCGCCGCCGGCGGAACCCGCGATGTTGCTCACGCCACCCGTCAGCAGCAGCTTGCCGGTTTCGGCCCGTGCAGAGCCCGTGGCCGCCACCAGCATGAAAAACCCGGTGGTACAGGCCACCGCGGAGAACCAAGGATTGAGGTGCATGGAAGGTCCGTCGGAAGGCAGCGCCAGCCTGCGCTGTAGCACAGTGTTACCGATAACGGTTCAGCTCGAAAGCCAGGGATTCCACCGTCAGAAATGGGCCGCAGCGCGCTACAGCATGCGTTCGATCAAAGCGCCCTTGAACAGCACCGGTCCGGTCGGGCCTTTGTCACCCGGCACGCCGCCTTGCGGCTCCAGGCTGACCGCCAGCGTGGGCACGTTCTTCACGGCGCTTTCCGGCGTGTTCAGCGTCAACAGCGCCTGCGTGCCCAGCACGCCGAGAGAGCGCGGCCCGCCGCCGGGCGGCAGCGCCCACAGCTGCAGCGATTTGTCGCTGCCTTCGTGGAAACCGCCCACGCGCTGCAGCACCAGCGCGTTTTTCTGCGCATCGAAGGTGACGAGCATGGTCGGATCGGCCTTGGCATCGGCCAGCACCGCCACGTAGCGCACCTGCGGCGTGGCTTCCAGTTGCTGGCGCAATTGGGCAATCTGCGCTCCGCTTTCGGTGCGCAGGCGCTGGTGCGTGTTCAGGCCCACCACCACGGCCGCCACGGTGGCCAGCGCGCCCAGGGCCGCGGCACCGCGCCACAGCAGCACGCTGCGCAACCAGCCGCCCGCGCCGCCGTTGGCCCCATCGGTCTGCGCCGGCACGGCGCCCTGGCGGGCGGCCCGCATGGCTTCGCGCTGCTTCTCGGCCTGCACCAGGTTGTGAATGCGCAGCCACACTTCGGGCGGTGGCGCCTGCTCGGCCTGCAGTTCGGTCAGGCCGGACCAGCGCGATTGCCACACCA
>Ga0308157_10005777_pt1 | contig 15224 bp, 16 predicted proteins | sample PhyBR1_FD_201035 | JGI IMG/M metagenome (GOLD analysis project Ga0308157, IMG submission 201035) | Phyllosphere microbial communities from UC Gill Tract Community Farm, Albany, California, United States - DLSLB.R1 | ecosystem: Host-associated > Plants > Phyllosphere > Unclassified | place: USA...
TCACCAACTGAAGCATATCTTCTTCTGGTTCCTCCCAGAACTCTGATAACCAATACTTCTTTAGCACCTGTGTTATCAGCAACTTTTAATCTTGATTCTGTTTGTAACATTATTACTTAGCTTTTTCTATGATTCTTACTAATCTCCATCTCTTGTTCTTGCTCAAAGGTCTAGTTTCTGTGATCAAAACTGTATCTCCTTCGTTGCACTCATTGTTCTCATCGTGTGCAGTATATTTTTTCGTTTTCAAAACGAACTTACCGTACATCGGGTGCTTTACTCTCGTAGTTTCGCTAACAACAATAGTTTTTTCCATTTTATTGCTGGAAACTACCCCGATTCTTTCTTTTCTTAAATTTCTTTCCATTGTAAAAAGGAATATTATTGTTTGTTAGTTAACTCTGTATTTAGTCTTGCGATTGTTTTTCTCAAATCTCTGATCTGAATCGGATTCTCAACAGGGCTGATTCTGTGTGCTAATTTCATTTTAGAGTAATTAGCTTTAGCATCTGCCAATTGAACTTTGATATCCTCTACGCTTAGATTCTTGATGTCAGCTTTTTTCATTATAATAGAGATTAAAGAGGTTTAACAAAATCGTTTGCAACTATGAATTTGGTCACTACCGGCAGTTTTTGCGCAGCAAGTCTAAGAGCTTCCTTTGCTACTTCGTAAGGCACTCCACCAACTTCGAACATAATTTTACCAGGTTTTACTACGGCTACCCAATATTCTACAGCACCTTTACCTTTACCCATCCTTACTTCGGCTGGTTTCTTAGTAATCGGCTTATCCGGGAATATTTTGATCCATAGCTGACCTTCTCTTTTCATATATCTTGTCGCAGCGATACGCGCAGCTTCAATCTGTCTTGCAGTGATCCAAGCACCTTCAGTCGCTTTGATCCCGAAAGTTCCGTAAGCAAGTTGATTACCTCTCTGGGCAATCCCCTTCATTTTCATCTTATGAACTCTACGGAATTTGGTTCTTTTTGGTTGTAACATAATTTCTTAAATTTTAGATTTTAGAATTTAGATTTTAAAAAAGTAACGGTCATTTAAAAACTATCCTCTAAAATTTTATTAATTATTTCTTCTTGGTTTTCTGTCTCCTCTTTCGCTTCTCTCGCCTCTTTCTCTACCGCCAGCAGGTGCTTTTTTCTGTTGTCCTACAAGTGGTGTCAGCTCTCTTTTACCGTAAACCTCACCTTTCATAATCCAAACTTTTACACCAAGCTTACCGTATTGAGTTAGTGCCTCACCGATATGATAATCGATATCTGCACGGAAAGTGGACAAAGGAATTCTTCCTTCTTTGAAAGATTCTGATCTTGCCATCTCTGCACCGTTCAATCTTCCGGAGATCATTACTTTGATACCCTCTGCACCCATTCTCATTGTGCTTGCCATTGCCATCTTAACAGCTCTTCTGTAAGAGATTCTGTTTTCGATTTGTTTAGCAATACTGTCAGCAACTAAAACAGCGTCAAGCTCAGGTCTTTTGATTTCGAAGATGTTGATCTGAATATCCTTTCCAGTCAATTTTTTCAACTCTTCTTTCAATTTATCAACTTCCTGACCGCCTTTCCCGATGATTAAACCTGGTCTTGCAGTAGTAATAGTTACTGTTACTAATTTCAGTGTTCTTTCAATATAGATTTTTGAAATCCCACCTTTTGATAATCTTGCTTCAAGGTATCTTCTGATTTTGTAGTCTTCAGCGATTTTGTCACCGTAGTTTTTTCCACCAAACCAGTTAGAATCCCATCCTCTGATGATACCTAATCTGTTACCAATTGGATTTGTCTTCTGTCCCATACCTTGAATTAATTTTCTTTTGTACCTAAGATTAATGTAATGTGGTTAGATCTTTTTCTGATTCTGTAACCTCTACCTTGTGGCGCTGGTCTCAGTCTCTTCAATTGTCTTGCACTATCCACAAATATTTCTTTAACGATAAGGTTTGCTTCTTCGATATCAGCACCTTCGTTCTTAGCCTGCCAGTTTGCGATTGCAGAAAGCAATACTTTCTCCAGCTTGTTAGAAGCATCTTTCTTAGAATACTTAAGGATATATAAAGCTTTGTCTACCTCTACTCCTCTGATGATATCAGCAACTAATCTCATTTTTCTTGGAGAAGAAGGGCAATCGTTATGCAACGCTTTTGCCACATCTTGGTTTGCTATTTTACGTGCTAATGCACTTTCTCTTTTTCTTGATCCCATGATTATCTACCTCCTTTATTTTTGTTACCACCGTGACCTCTGAAAGATCTTGTCGGAGAAAATTCGCCTAACTTGTGTCCTACCATGTTTTCTGTTACATAAACAGGGATAAAAGATTTCCCATTGTGTACAGCGATAGTTTGTCCTACGAAGTCTGGAGAAATCATAGATGCTCTAGACCAAGTTTTGATTACAGTCTTTTTACCAGACTCTACATTTGCCTGAACCTTCTTATCTAAATGATGTGCGATGAATGGTCCTTTTTTAAGTGATCTTGCCATAATTATTTTCTTTTAGATACGATGTAACGGTTAGACACTTTATTTTTCTTTCTGGTTTTGTAACCTTTAGCCGGCTTACCGTTTCTAGATCTTGGGTGACCTCCTGAAGAACGTCCTTCACCACCACCCATCGGGTGATCTACAGGGTTCATTACTACCGGTCTTGTTCTTGGTCTTCTACCTAACCATCTGCTTCTACCAGCCTTACCTGATACCGTTAACTGATGGTCTGAGTTAGAAACCGAACCCACCATTGCCATACATTCAGTAAGGATCATTCTGGATTCTCCTGAAGGCAATTTGATGATTGCATATTTTCCGTCTCTTGAAGTCAGCTGAGCTGATGAACCAGCACTTCTTGCCAGGATTGCACCTTGTCCAGGCTTCATCTCTACACAAGAAATTACCGTACCCAATGGAATGTTTTTCAATTTCATTGCGTTACCTACGTTTGGTTCCACGCTTTCTCCGGAAACAATTTTCTGATCTACTTTGATCCCGTTCGGAGCGATGATGTATCTTTTCTCTCCGTCTGCATACTCAACAAGAGCGATAAATGCAGTTCTGTTTGGATCATACTCTACAGTTTTTACCGTAGCTTCAACGTCGAATTTGTTTCTCTTGAAGTCGATAATTCTGTATTTCTTTTTGTGTCCACCGCCGGTGTAACGCATGGTCATTTTACCAGTTTGGTTACGTCCACCTGACTTTTTAATACCAACTGTCAGAGATTTCTCTGGCTTGTTAGTAGTAATTTCCTCAAAGTTGTTTACAACTCTGAATCTCTGTCCCGGGGTGATAGGTTTTAATTTTCTAACAGACATTACTATTATTTATAATTAATTAATTAGTTGCGAAAATATCAATAACTTCTCCAGCAGCCAATGTTACAACTGCTTTCTTCAATTTGTTAGTTTTCCCAACCTGAAGTCCTTTTTTCGTGTATTTAGAAGAAACTTTAGGCGCATAAATCATGGTTCTAACGTCCGCTACTTTTACACCGTAAGCTGCCTCAATAGCACCTTTAATCTGGATCTTGTTAGCTTTTGGAGCCACCAAGAAAGAATAAGCACCTCTTAGATCTGTAAGATAGTTTGCTTTTTCTGAAATAATTGGTTTAATAATAAGTGACATGATTTATTTCTTTAAGTTGTCCTGAAATTTTTCTACTGCACCTTCTAAGAAGATAATCTCACCTGCATTGATCAAATCATAAGAAGAAATCTCGTTATAATTCAACACTCTTGTTTTAGGCAAGTTTCTTGAAGACAAATACACATTCTTGTTAGCTTCAGGAATGATGAATAAAGACTTTTTCCCGTTCAGTTCCAAAGCATTCAATACGGTGATGAATTCTTTGGTCTTAGGAGCGTCAAAACTCAAGTTCTCCAAAACTTTGATACTGTTGTCTCTCAGCTTTTGAGAAAGAACAGATTTTTTAGCTAATCTCTTAAGCGCTTTGTTCAATTTGAATCTGTAGTCTCTTGGTTTTGGACCAAAAACTCTACCTCCACCTTTGAAAGTTGGCGACTTGATATCACCATATCTCGCAGATCCTGAACCTTTTTGCTTCTTAAGCTTTCTTGTAGAAGCAGTAATCTCGCTTCTTTCTTTTGATTTATGAGTTCCTTGTCTTTGTGCGGCAAGGTACTGTTTCACTTCTAAGTAAACCGCGTGCTGATTTGGCTCAATTCCGAATACTGTTTCGTCTAGAGTTACTTTTCTTCCGGTCTCTTTTCCTGATGTATTTAATACTACTAGTTCCATTTCTTGATAATTACATAAGAATTTTTAGCTCCCGGAACAGCACCTTTTACTACTAAAAGATTTTGTTCTTGATCCACTTTTAACACCTGAAGGTTTTGTACAGTTACCTGCTTACCTCCCATTCTTCCAGCCATTCTCATCCCTTTGAACACTCTTGAAGGGTCTGATCCAGCACCGATAGAACCTGGAGCTCTAAGTCTGTTGTGCTGACCATGAGTTGCCTGCATTACACCTCCAAATCCGTGTCTTTTAACAACACCCTGGAAACCTTTACCTTTAGAAGTACCTGTTACATCCACATACTCGCCTTCTGCAAACATGTTCACTTCTACTAAATCTCCTGTCTTAACATCGTGCTCGAATTCATTTCTGAATTCTACGATCTTAGCTTTAGGAGTTGAACCAGCCTTTTTGAAATGACCAGCTAACGCTTTACCAACGTTCTTCTCACTCTTGTCATCGAAACCTAGCTGCACGGCAACATATCCGTCAACTTCTTCGGTTCTGACCTGTAAAACCGCGCATGGACCAGCTTGAATAACTGTACAAGGAATGTTTTTTCCTTCTTCGTTAAACAAAGATGTCATACCGATTTTTTTACCAATAATACCTGACATTATTTATATATATCTATTATATTTTAATTCAGCATTTTAGCGGTTTTCGTCATATTCTATGTCTGAAATAGGCATACTCCTTCCCTAAAATGAGTGTGCAAATTTATGGATAATTTTCAAACTGACAAATATTTACAATAAAATATTTTGATTTTTAATGATTTAGCCCGGATCTGGAAAATTTCACAATTTTTACACGTTGAATTTTTAAATTTGATTATGAAAAAAATATTTCCAGTTTTAATTCTCATATTATTTTTCAGTTGTAATAAACAAGAAAATCATGCCTATGGTTTTTATTACTGGAAAACAAGATTATCCTTAAAAGATTCAGAAAAAAACATATTGGAACAATCTCCACTGTCCAATTTATACGTCCGGTTTTTTGATGTTGATAAAGTGGGTGGTAAATTCCAGCCGGTCAGCGTTATCTCGAAATCAGAAAATTTTCGTAGCTCAAAACACATTGTTCCGGTCATTTTTATTACAAACAGGACATTTCTTTATATCAAAGCTTCCGAAATTGATTTTCTTGCCAAGAGCATTCATCAACTTATCGAAAAGAAAACAAAAGAACTAAGTTTCAAAGACGCTTCGGAAATACAAATTGACTGTGACTGGACCGCCGGAACAAAAAATGATTATTTTAAATTTTTAAAAAAACTGAAAGTGCTTTCCCATACAGAAATCACTTCTACATTGAGGCTACACCAGGTAAAAGATCAGAGTAAAATGGGAATTCCGCCTGTGAGCAAAGTTTACCTGATGTGTTATTCTACTTCCTCTCCTTTGGAAAACTCGGATAAAAATTCAATACTTGATATTCAGATCCTGAAAAATTATCTTTCTGATGTTCAAAATTATCCTATAAAAAAGATAGACGTTGCGTTGCCCATCTATTCCTGGGGAATCATCACCAACCATTTCGGAAAACATAAACTGATTAATGCCCTGTCGGAAAAAGATCTTAATCATAAGAATTTAGAAAAAATTTCGGAAAACGAAGCCGTTGTAAAGAAAGATGGTTTCTTTTTTGGTTATTATCTCAATAGAGGTTTCAGGGTGAAAGTGGAACAGATCCCGGAACAAACCTTAGATGAAGCGGTAAATTTTCTTGACCGGAAAATTCCTAAATTTAACATCATATATTATCAATTGGACGAAAGGTTTATCAGAAACAGAAACTTCAACCGTTAATAAAAAACTTAAACTATGAAAAAATTCCTTTTAAGCTTTGTTCTTGCTTCTGCATTTTTCAATCAGTCTAAAGCTTGTGCGTGGTACGATCCGGATTATGATTATTTCAATCTTTTTACACAAAACATCATCCGCGATAAATCTTTAACACCATTTTTGCTGACTTATTCTTCAAGATTCTACGAAGATGAAAAAGCTGTAATTCCTAATGAAAATATAGAAAGCTGGCAAAAATATTTCGGGAATCAGTTGAATTACCGTGAAACGGAATATCTGGTAAATCATATTCCTATGCAGGCACTGAACGATATCAAGGCTGGGAAAAATGCTTCCGAACCAATATTAGCAAAGCTTGGAAATTCTTTTTACACCAAATACAAGGAAGGCATTGATTACCTGATTGAGGCCAAATATCTCGAGCCGTATATGCGAATCAGTTATGTGGAAAGCCCGGATTCTTTCTATTACCGCTCCGAAACGGATAATAAAAATGCTACTGACCTTGATTACAATAAAACAATTGCCGCTCTCAACTCGCTTTATAATTCGGCCAGAAATCCTGAAATCAAATTGCGTTACGGATATCAGCTGGTGCGATTTAATCATTACACCAGGCATTTTGAGGAATCTGCTAATGCTTTTAGAAAATATGTTGAACCACTAAAAATTAAATCCGCACCATATTATCTTGCCTTGGATCAGTTTGCCGGTGCCGAACGCGGACTTGGCAAAAACGAGGAAGCCAATTGGCATTTTTTCCAGGTTTTTATGAATTCGAAATCTCTGAAAAGAGATGCTTTTGTATCCATGAAACTTTCTGACAGCGCTTCTTTCAATAACATTCTGAAACGCGCCGGAAATGATCAGGAAAAAACGATGGCCTATTTTCTTTTGGGCTACCAGGATTTTAATGATCCGCTCCCAATGATGAAAAAGATCTATGACATAGATCCGGAATCTGAAATGCTGAAAGTTCTGGGCGCAAGAGCCATTAATGAGCTGGAAAGAAATTATCTTCCTGTCTATTATTATCAGAATCCTGAAACACAAGATACAAACGATAAAACAACAGAACAGTCTAAAGTTAATGTTAAGGAAAATTCTGAAAAACAAGAATTATCCATTTGGCAAAGAATCGTGCGATGGTTCAAAAGTATTTTTAGTCCAAAATCTTCCGAAAAAACTGATCGCAGCAATGATCTTTCTGATAAGCAATACTTAGAAAACCCGGACAGAATTCCATTTTTCAACAAACCGGAATACAGCTATTATTATAATGACAATGATAAACCGGTCAATTACATTTCCGACCTCGAAGATTTCACTGACAAAATAAAAGATGAAAGCAAAGACGAATTCTGGAAAATTGCGGATGCCTACCTGAAGTTTCTTCAAAAAGATTATGAAGGCAGCTCAGAGGTTCTGAACAGCATCAACACCAATGACAAAAATTATCAATCTCAGATCCAGAGAATGAAAATGCTGAATGATATCGTCTCACAGCCAAAAATCACATCGGATTTTGAGGAACATCTTTACAAGGATTACCGTGAGTTCTTTGAAGAAAAACCAAAGAAAATGGAAACCGATAGCACTGCAGAAAATTTCGGATATGAGGAATATACAGCGCCTTCGACACACGATTTCCTCAAAGATATTCTTGCCAACCGGTATTTTCTGCAAGGTGATGATGCGAAATCTTTCCTGATGAACAATCAATTGTCAGATCTTCGATTCAATCCGAATCTGAACCTGGCCAAAAAACTCCAGGCATTCTTTAATAAAAAAGACAAATCTACTTTTGAGAGCCAGATCATTGCTAAAAACATTAACAATGTTGGCGATACCGAAGCATTCTTCAATATGATCTATGGCGATTTTGCGATGAGAAATGCCGACTTTGCCAATGCCAAAAAATATTATGAGAAAGCCGTTCATTTTTCAGGTATTCCTTTGCCCGAAGGTTATTATGATTATAATACCGGAAATTATGTAAAATATCAAAACACTTCTGGTCTATATAATGGATTCAGTAATATTTCCGGATTAATTTTCGGACATAACGTGTGGGAAAGTTACCAAAGCCCTGACAATGTTAGTATGAAAGCCGAAGGTTTTGTAAATGATTTTCCATTCATCAAACAAAAGATGAATAAGCTGGAGCTTGCAGATGCTGTATTGAAACTTCAACAAACCGGTAAAAACAAAGGTGAGATATCTTCAAAAGCGAATCAGCTGATCGGGAATTTGCTTTATAACACTTCGATTTTAGGTTATTACCGAGAAGTTTTTGTGATGGATATTGACAATTCCAATGGTGGAAAATATTATTTTGGAAATGATGAAAGTCCTTTCAGATATTACTATAAAAATTATGGTTCTAATGTTTTTATAAAACCGGACAACTTTGATCTGTCCATTCAATTTTATAGTAAAGCTTTGCAAAATTCCGGAGACAAAGAGCAAAAGGCAAGAATACTTTTCCAGATGGCCAGCGCTGAGCAAGGTAAATATTATCAGTGGGAAGCCCGACAGCCAAGTGTGTCTTATGATGACAAAAACTGGGAACAAAAATCCAAACAACGAGAGATTGATTTTGCTAATATGAAAAATGAGAAGTTCAGGACTTATTTCACACAGCTGAAACAAAACTTCAGCGATACAGAAGCTGTAAAAAGTCTAAGCGAAAGCTGTTCTTATTTTGACTATTTTATGAAGAAATAAAATAAGAAAAAGGAATCACTAAGATTCCTTTTTTTGATTTTGTCTGGAAAGCCACTCTTCGTGGCGCTTCTGAAAAGCTTCGTATTTATGATCCTGATTCTTCTTCGCCGCATCAATAGAATGCGATTGATGGATATCTTCATCCTTCTCAGCATAGTCAGACAGCATTTCGTAGTAGCAATGCAACTGATCCAGTTCTTTTTCAGTGAGATCTTCGATATCTACGATTCTATTACTTGCTTTTTCATTGGAAGCTATAAGCTCGTTCAATTTAATCTGGATAGCTTTCGAATCTTTATTCTGAGCTTTCTGAATCAGGAAGACCATCAGAAAGGTAATAATGGTTGTTCCGGTATTGATCACCAATTGCCAGGTCTCCGAATAATTAAAAACAGGACCTGTGACCGCCCAGATGATTACAATCAATGTGGCCGATATAAATGCCGCTGAACTACCGGTAAATTTGGTGGCCCAGTTTGCGAATCTCTCGAAAAAATTTTTGCTTTTCATATGTTCTGAATCAAATATTGATAAAAAATAAGACCTCCAAAAATAGAGGTCTTAAAGTTATTAAAATTCAGCTACTAATCTTTTACAAACTTAGTTTTGATTGTTGTTCCTGCATTTTCTATATTGATAAAGTAAACACCTTTTACCAATCTGTTCACAGTTGCTCTGCCGCTATCCAAAGTTCCTCTGGAAACAATCTGTCCTGCTGAGTTGAAGATTTCGTATGAAGCATTAGCTGCAACATTGGAAATATTCAGAACATCTTTTACCGGATTTGGATATACCTGTACAGATTTTGTGTTATTAACATCAGACACTGCTAAAGTTGCACTTACCGTTGCTGGTTTTACCGCATAGAAAACATTTCCTATTGCAGAAACCCTGATATGACCTGTTTTACCAACTAAAGAAGCCGGAACAAAAACAGTAGCAGAACCGCTATTTGGAACAGAAGCTGCCAGAGTTGTCCAGTTTGCACCACTGTCGGAAGTAAAATCAATTTTTACATTAGCAACATTATATGGAGATGCTGTTGTACCAGAAACTACCCAAGTAACAGTAGAGTTGCCATTTGCAGTTAGTGTTGGTGGCGTATTAACCGTAAACGCTGCTGCAGAACCGATAACCACAGTCTGAGTTGTATAAGCTGTCTGAGCTTGTCCTGCTGGTTTATTATCTCTTACGGTAACTCTGAACTTAGTTGTTCTAGCAACCGTAGATGCAGCTTCAAAATCTGTCAAGTTTTTTACTGCGCCACCAAGAACTGTTGCCAGTTTAGGGAAATATCTTGTTGGAGAAGTTGTAGGAAGCCAAGATCTGAAACTTGCTCCGGATGTAGTCGTTCCTATTGCAGAAGCATTATCACCAGTGCCTGATGCCATTCCTATACCATCTGCCAGTGTACTGGAATCAACCTCTTCCCAGCAATAAGTCAAAGCATCACCATCCGGATCTGTTGCAGAAGCTGTCAGTACAAATGCTGTTGATTTTGGAATTGTATAAGTTGTTCCTGTCAAAGCAGTAACAACTGGTGGATTATTGGTAATATTAGTTTCAACATCTACAGTTTTAGAAGCAAGATTAGTCTGTACCTGATCTATGCTCACACTGTGAAAATAGGCATCTGAATGTGCCTGAACATCGGTATTACTTCCGGTGATTCCAGCGTAGCCCATAATAGTTGACCCTGATCCTGGTTCAACAGTTACTCCTGTTCCTTCATTATAACTGAATGTATGATTATCTCCCAACTGGTGTCCCATTTCGTGAGCAACATAATCAATATCAAAATTATCTCCTTGAGGCGCTCCTGTTCCAGGCGAAGTTATACCACTGCCTTTGTAATTGTTTGGTGAGATGTACGCATAGCCACAACCACCATTTGCAGCAGTATAAGAAGTTGTAGTGGTATCATTGCTGCCAATGCAACCTATACAGCCTGCATTACCTCCACCTCCGGATCTTCCGAACAGGTGGCCTATGTCAAAATCTGCATCCGTAACGCCATATGTTCCTCCGTGAAGCACATTCATCAGCTCATTATTCCATTTACACATGGAAGATGCTGCACTATATGGGTCAGTAGAAGCATTAGTAAATATAAGATTCGGAGCGTTGATGACATTAAGGTGGAGGTTAAACTCCTGCTCAAAAACACCGTTTACCCTGGTCATTGTTGCATTGATCTGTGTCAGCGCGCCTGCCGCACCCCCAAAATAAGCGCCATACTCACCTGTTACGGATACAGCAAGTCTAAGAGTATGGTATTTTTTATTCCCTGATTTTTCTGCAAAACCGTTTTTTGCCAATTCATTCAGTTTCTGAATAGATTCCGGGCTTTCTTTCGTTCTACAAACAAATGCACCAGTTTTACTTGTTTTTCCGTGAATGGAATAATAAGCTTTATCAGCTGTGGCAGGTTCAATGAACTCATATTTACCATTGGTGATGATCATTGACTGGAAATCATTAGGTGCCACACTGAATCGCACATACTTCGTAGGATCATCAATACCTACTCCTACGTAAGAACCTAACTGATATTTATTTGCTAAAGCTTCATCCATCACAGGAAAGCTGCTGACAGCAAACCGCTCAAGCTTACCATCCAGTGTCGGCATAGTGATTGTAACCGCTCCGGCTTTGTTATCAACTTTATCGGCCGCCAGTAACTGACCTCTAATAGTTTCAATATCTAGCTTGTAATAAGCATTATTATCACTTTTTCTTGTTACATCGCCATTAGGCACAGCTTTGCTCCATTGCCCATAGGCCAATGGAATGCTACCTAGAAGCAGTAATGTAGTTAATTTTTTCTTCATATTTATCAAATTAAGGCGACAAATGTAATATTTTATTATGATATATCTAATGTTTTTAAAAAAATAATAAACATTTAACAATTAGATTTAATTTATCTATTTAATAATAGAATCTGATAAATTTTCTATATGTTTTTTTAAGGTTTTTTTAAGGTTGATGCTTATTAACAAAAAAAGCCTTTCCCGAAATTGGAAAAGGCCTTTTTTATCATAGCAAAGTGGATATTATCACACTTTAATTTCTACGTCTACACCTGAAGGAAGTTCTAATTTCATTAGAGCATCTACAGTTTTAGAAGAAGAAGAGTAAATATCCATTAGTCTCTTGTGAGCTGATAATTGGAACTGCTCTCTTGCTTTTTTGTTTACGTGCGGAGATCTCAACACTGTGAAGATTCTCTTGTTCGTTGGCAATGGGATTGGACCGTTTACAACAGCACCAGTCGCCTTTACCGTTTTTACGATTTTCTCTGCAGATTTATCTACTAAGTTGTAATCGTAAGATTTAAGTTTTATTCTGATTCTTTGTGACATTTTAATCTAATTTAAATATTAACCTTTTGCCTTAGCGATTACATCTTCAGCAACGTTCTGTGGAGCAGCTTCGTATCTCTCGAATTCCATAGAAGATGTTGCTCTACCTGAAGATAATGTTCTAAGAGAAGTTACATAACCAAACATTTCAGATAGTGGAACAAAAGCCTTAATAACTTTAGCGTTGTTTCTATCATCCATACCGTTTACTGTACCTCTTCTTCTGTTAAGGTCACCTACGATATCACCCATATATTCTTCCGGAGTTACAACTTCAAGTTTCATAATTGGCTCCATAATAACAGCCTTAGCGGCTCTACCAGATTCCTTGAATCCCATTTTAGCAGCTAATTCGAAAGATAACTGATCAGAGTCTACTGCGTGGAAAGATCCATCCTTCAATACAATCTTCATCGCTTCAACCTCGAATCCAGCTAAAGGACCATTCTTCATGGCCTCTCTGAATCCTTTCTCAACTGAAGGGATAAATTCTTTTGGAATGTTACCACCTTTGATTTCGTTGATGAATTCAAGACCTGTTTTACCTTCGTCAGCAGGACCAATTGTAAATACGATATCAGCGAACTTACCTCTACCACCAGATTGTTTTTTGTAAACTTCTCTGTGGTTAGCAGTTTGTGTAAGCGCTTCTTTGTATTCTACCTGTGGTTGTCCTTGGTTTACTTCTACCTTGAACTCTCTTCTCATACGGTCTACAATGATATCCAAGTGAAGCTCACCCATACCAGAGATGATCGTTTGACCAGAAGCCTCGTCAGTCTTAACCTGGAACGTTGGATCCTCTTCAGCCAATTTAGCCAAAGCGTTACCCATTTTATCCTGGTCAGCCTTAGTTTTAGGCTCAACAGCGATACCGATTACCGGATCCGGGAAGATCATCGATTCAAGAACGATTGGGTTTTTTTCATCAGATAAAGTATCTCCTGTTTTAATATCTTTAAATCCTACAGCAGCACCAATATCACCAGCTTCGATAAACTCAACCGGATTTTGCTTGTTAGCGTGCATCTGATAGATTCTTGAGATTCTTTCTTTGTTGCCAGATCTTGTGTTTAGAACATAAGAACCAGCATCCAATCTACCTGAATAAGCTCTGAAGAATGCTAATCTACCTACGAAAGGGTCAGTAGCAATTTTGAAAGCTAATGCAGAGAAAGGTTCCTGAACAGATGGTTTTCTTTCGATTTCAGCATCAGTTCTTGGGTCTGTACCTGTAATGTTATCCTTATCTAGTGGAGAAGGAAGATATTTACAAACAGCATCCAACATAAACTGAACTCCTTTGTTTTTGAAAGAAGAACCACAAGTCATTGGGATGATAGAAAGATCGATAGTCGCTTTTCTAAGTGCTTCGTTGATTTCCTCTTCAGAAATTGAATCCGGATCTTCGAAGAATTTCTCCATCAAAGTCTCATCGTAATCAGCAACAGCTTCTACCAATTTCTCTCTATATTCAAGAACTTCATCCTTCATATCTTCAGGAATCGGAACTACTTCGTAAGTAGCACCTTGTCCAGCCTCGTCCCAGATGATTGCTCTGTTTTTAATTAAGTCTACAACTCCTTTAAAATCCTCTTCAGCACCGATTGGTAAAACGATTGGAACGGCGTTAGAACCTAACATTTCTTTTACTTGTTTTACAACGTTCAAGAAGTCAGCACCTTGTCTGTCCATTTTGTTTACGAATCCCATTCTCGCCACTTTGTAGTTGTCAGCCAATCTCCAGTTGGTTTCAGACTGAGGCTCTACACCGTCTACGGCAGAGAAAAGGAATACCAATCCATCCAATACTCTCAAAGATCTGTTTACTTCTACGGTGAAGTCAACGTGTCCCGGTGTATCGATAATGTTGAAGTGGTAAGGTTTTGTTTCAGGTAATTTCTTACCTTGATCTGTTGGGAAATTCCAGTTACAAGTCGTTGCAGCAGAAGTAATGGTAATACCTCTTTCCGCTTCCTGCTCCATCCAGTCCATTGTAGATGCACCATCGTGAACCTCTCCAATTTTGTGGTTCACACCTGTATAGAATAAAATCCTTTCAGTCGTCGTAGTTTTACCAGCATCGATGTGCGCAGCAATACCAATATTTCTTGTAAATTTAAGATCTCTACTCATTTCTAATTAGAATTTAAAGTGTGAGAAAGCCTTGTTAGCCTCCGCCATTTTGTGAGTATCAGATTTCTTTTTGAAAGCTGCACCTTCTTCTCTTGAAGCAGCTACCACTTCGTTAGCTAATTTCAAAGCCATAGACTTATCATTTCTAGCTTTAGAATACTTGATTAACCATTTCATTGCCATAGAAATTTTTCTATCTGCTCTGATTGGCATCGGGATCTGGAAGTTAGCACCACCTACTCTTCTGGAACGTACTTCTACGTGAGGCATAACGTTAGTTAATGCATCTTTCCAGATTTCAAGGGCTGTTTTCTCAGTTTCTCCTTTTTTAGTTTCTACGATATCCAATGCATCATAGAAAATTTTGAATGCGATTGACTTTTTACCGTCAAGCATCAGATTGTTTACGAATCTCGTTACCAATTGATCATTAAACTTCGGATCTGGTAACAACGGTCTTTTTTTCGCTTTTGTCTTTCTCATTGTTTCTGTACCTTATTTAATGATTATTTTTTCTTACCTTTTGCAGGCGCTGCAGCAGCTTGTCCTGGTTTAGGTCTCTTAGCACCGTACTTAGATCTTCTCTGAGTTCTTCCATTTACACCTGCAGTGTCCAATGCACCTCTTACGATGTGGTAACGCACTCCCGGTAGGTCTTTCACCCTTCCGCCTCTTACCAATACTATCGAGTGCTCTTGAAGATTATGTCCTTCGCCCGGGATATAAGCGTTGACTTCTTTACCGTTAGAAAGTCTTACCCTTGCTACTTTTCTAAGTGCAGAGTTAGGTTTCTTAGGAGTGGTAGTATATACTCTCGTACATACACCTCGTCTTTGTGGACAAGAATCAAGGGCAGCCGATTTGCTCTTCTTGGCAAGCGTGGCTCTTCCTTTTCTTACTAATTGTTGAATAG
>Ga0308157_10005779_pt1 | contig 15209 bp, 12 predicted proteins | sample PhyBR1_FD_201035 | JGI IMG/M metagenome (GOLD analysis project Ga0308157, IMG submission 201035) | Phyllosphere microbial communities from UC Gill Tract Community Farm, Albany, California, United States - DLSLB.R1 | ecosystem: Host-associated > Plants > Phyllosphere > Unclassified | place: USA...
ATATTAGAAAAGCAGCTACAATTATTTTCAGAGGAACAACTTTATATGATGGAAGAGAAGTTCCAACTACTGTCGAAAACGAACGATATAATTACAAAGCCTACTCATCTGAATTTACCGGCGCTGATGATAGTGATGCCAATGTTATTTTTATAAGATATGCCGAAGTGTTATTAATGAAAGCCGAAGCTTTAAATGAATTGGGACAAACCAGTCAGGCCATTCCTTTATTAGATCAAATTAGAGAAAGAGCCCATTTGCCTAAGACGACTTTCACTTCTCAGGCAGATATACGAACCGCAATATGGAGAGAAAGACGAGTAGAATTAGCAATGGAATTTGATAGATACTTTGATTTGGTACGAACTGGCCAAGCCAAAGCTGCCTTTGCTGCTGATGGAAAAGTCTTTACCGAAGGAAAAAATGAATTATTTCCTATACCAGATTTATTTATAAAAGAAGCTGGAGGTTTATCCAAGCAAAATCCTGGTTATTAGTTTTTATAATTAAAAAAACAAAGAATTATAATTGGTTTTACTTAAGTGTTATAGCATTACAGCACAGTTTTTGTGAAGGTTGAAAGACATTTTGTTATACACCTGATGGTAACAATAAATCGGGTGTATATTTTTTAATTATCAAAGCAATTTTTAAAAATGAAAAGTAATCTATTATTATTGTTTTTAATTTTTATCTATTCATCTAATTCAATTGGTCAGAATAATAAAAGTGCAAGTAAAACTGTAACAAAAACTTCTAAACCGACTATTACATCATCAACAGATGAACAGCTTTTAGATCAAGTTCAAAAAGATGCAATCAAATATTTTTGGGACTATGCCGAACCTAACTCAAAATTGGGAAGAGAGCGCTATCATACTGAAGATCCAAGTTTCGAAGCTAATAAAGTTACAACTGGAGGCTCAGGATTTGGATTAATGTCCTTAATTGTTGGTGTTGAAAGAGGTTTTATTCCAAGAGCCGAAGCCGTAACCCGAATGACAACAGCTATGGATTTCCTCGAAAAAGCCGACAGATTTCACGGCGCTTGGTCACATTGGATGGATGGAACGACAGGGAAAGCTATTTCTTTTGGTAACAAAGACGACGGTGGTGATATTGTAGAAACAGCTTTTTTATGCCAAGGTTTAATTGCAGTCCGAGAATATTTTAAAAATGGAAATACCGAAGAAAAAGCATTGTCAACTAAAGCCGATAAACTCTGGAAAGGAGTAGAGTGGAAATGGTACACAAACGGCGAAAATGCGATGTACTGGCATTGGTCACCAACTTATCAATGGGAAATGAAATTCAAATTAGAAGGGTATAATGAATGTCTGATTGCTTATATTCTGGGTGCTGCTTCTCCAACTCATCCTATTCCAAACGCCGCTTACCACGAAGGATGGACTCGAAATGGAGCAATAACAACAACTAAAAAACAATACGGAATTCCTTTAGTATTCAAATACAATACCGTTAGTGGAAATGCTGGACCATTATTTTGGGCGCAATATTCTTACCTGGGATTAGACCCAACAAAACTTTCGGATAAATATGCAAATTATTGGGAATTAACTCAAAATCAATCTAAAATTATTTATAAGTACTGTGTTGTAAATCCAAAAAAATGGAAAGGGTATTCAGATAAATGTTGGGGACTTACAGCAAGTTATTCAAGAAATAAAGATGGATCGACAGGATATTCCGCTCACGACACTGATAATGATTTAGGGGTAATTACTCCAACTGCGGCATTATCTTCTTTTCCATATACGCCAACTGAATCAATGAAGTTTTTACATTTTTTATATAATGAAAATAAAGCAAAATATATTGGGATAGCGGGTCCTTACGACGCTTTTTCACCACATTACAATTGGGTTACACCACGTTATTTGGCAATAGATCAGGGAACTATCGCACCGATGATTGAAAATTATCGTACCGGTTTGATATGGAAGTTATTTATGAATGCACCAGAAGTAAAACAAGGTCTGACTAATCTTGGTTTTCACTCGGGGAAATATGGATTTTAATGAAACCTTTGATGGTTTTATAATTCATTTTTCATAAAATGATGTTAATAAATAATTGAATTAAAGTTGTTTATGGATATAGGCATGATTGTTGAAAAACGAAAATGATAAATCCCAAATTCTTTAATTTTTAATTGAAATAAAAATAATAAAAAATGAGAAAAATTGTAATTGTTATGCTGTTCAGTTCTTTGTTTCTTGGCTATGGCCAAAAGAAAGAAAGCAAAAAGAATGTAAAGATCAAACCCAAAGCCGAATTCGTTTCTGAGTTATTGTCAAAAATGACTTTGGATGAAAAATTAGGACAATTAAATTTACCAACTTCCGGAGATATTACTACAGGTCAAGCTAACAGCTCTAATGTTGCGAAGAATATCGAAGAAGGAAAAGTAGGTGGTTTGTTTAACATCAAATCTGTTGCAAAAATAAAAGAAGTACAGCGAATTGCAGTTGAAAAAAGCCGATTAAAGATTCCTCTGCTTTTTGGTATGGATGTAATTCATGGTTACGAAACTACGTTCCCAATTCCGCTAGGATTGTCATGTACTTGGGATATGAAATTGATCGAAAGAAGTGCTCAAATAGCAGCTCAGGAAGCAAGCGCCGATGGAATCAACTGGACTTTTTCCCCTATGGTTGATATTTCTCGTGATCCTCGTTGGGGAAGAGTTTCTGAAGGTTCTGGTGAAGACACTTATTTAGGAAGTCAAATTGCCAAAGCAATGGTCGATGGTTACCAACAGCATGACCTTTCTAAAAATAATTCTATTTTGGCATGTGTAAAACATTTTGCCTTGTATGGTGCGCCAGAGGCTGGTCGTGATTACAATACAGTTGACATGAGTCACATCAGAATGTACAATGAATATTTTCCTCCGTATAAAGCTGCTGTTGACGCAGGAGCCGGTTCAGTTATGGCTTCTTTTAATGAAGTTGACGGAGTTCCGGCTACTGGAAATAAATGGTTAATGACTGATGTTTTAAGAAACCAATGGGGTTTCAAAGGTTTTGTAGTTACTGATTTTACTGGAATTCCTGAAATGATTGAACATGGAATGGGAGATTTGCAGGCGGTATCTGCATTAGCTTTAAACGCTGGAGTTGAAATGGACATGGTTGGTGAAGGATTTTTAAAGACATTAAAAAAATCATTAGACGAAAAGAAAGTAACTATTGAGCAAATTGATCATGCCGTTACACTTATTTTGAATGCCAAATACGATTTAGGATTATTCGAAGATCCTTATAAATATTGCGATGTCAACAGAGCTAAAAATGAAATTTTCACTGCTGCAAGCCGTGATGAAGCGAGAAAAATAGCCTCTCAATCTTTAGTTTTATTGAAAAATAAAGATCAATTACTGCCTCTAAAAAAATCAGGAACAATTGCTCTCATCGGACCTTTAGCGGATGCTAAAGAAAACATGCCGGGAACCTGGAGTGTGGCCACAAAAATGGAAAATGCAGTATCTTTATTGGAAGGAGTTAAGCAAGTAGCAGGAAAATCGACTAAAGTGCTTTATGCAAAAGGAAGTAATCTTGATTATGATGAAAATTTTGAAACCAAAGCCACAATGTTTGGCAAAACGTTACACAGAGACAGTCGTCCCAAAGAAGAAATGATTGCCGAAGCTGTAAAAGTTGCCAACCAAGCTGATGTAATTGTTGCTGCACTTGGTGAATCTGCTGAGATGAGCGGCGAGAGTAGTAGTCGTACCAATTTAGAAATTCCTCAAGCTCAAAAAGATTTATTGAATGAATTACTAAAAACAGGAAAACCAGTTGTACTTGTTTTATTTGATGGTCGTCCATTAGTTATAAAAGATGAAAACGATAAAGTTCCTGCAATTCTGAATGTTTGGTTTGCTGGTACCGAAGCTGGTTATGCCATTGCCGATGTTTTGTTTGGTGATGTAAATCCTTCTGGAAAATTAACTGCAACTTTCCCTAGAAGTGTGGGGCAGGTGCCAATTTATTATGCGCATAAAAATACAGGAAGACCATTAATGAATTCTGAAGGAAACTTCGAAAAATTCAGATCGAATTATATTGATGAAAGAAATGAACCATTGTTTCCTTTTGGTTATGGATTGAGTTATACCAACTTTACCTATTCAAATCCTACGATTTCATCTGATAAAATGAATGCTAATGAAAAAATTAAAGTTAGTGTTGAGGTTGCCAATACTGGAAATTATGATGGAAAAGAAACCGTTCAATTATACATAAGAGATGTTATAGGATCTGTTACAAGGCCTGTAAGAGAATTAAAAGGTTTCCAAAAAATAGCTCTTAAAAAAGGAGAAAAACAAACCGTAATATTCGAAATTAGTGTAGAAGATTTGAAGTTCTACAATTCTGATTTAAAATTTGTTGCCGAGCCTGGACAATTTGATGTTTTCGTTGGAGGAAACTCAAATGCAGATAAAAAAGTTAGTTTTTATTTAGTTAATTAAGTTTGGTTAGTTATTTGGTAGCCCTTCGTTTTTGGTTAGACGAAGGGCTTTTTTCTATTATTGTGATTAAAATACAGCATAATGAATAAACAATTTCTAAAAATTATTTGGTTAGTAATGATTGGATTTTTAACCAATATCACAGCCCAAAATAGTAACGTTTCAGGAAAAACAGAATGGTTTGATCCTGCAAAATCAGCAACAACTTTTTGCAATCCAATAAACATTGGTTACAATTATACGACTTACAAACACAATGGAATTCCCGAATCCCGTCGTTCAAGTGCAGATCCTGTGATAATAACTTACAAAGGCGAATATTATCTATTTGCAACCAATCAGGCTGGATTTTTTTGGAGCAAGGACATGTCAGACTGGAATTTTGTTTATGGAAGCTTTCAACGTCAGCCGGGTGATGATGACCAATGTGCGCCTGCTGCTTGGGTGGTCAATGATACTTTGTTTTACGTAGGGTCTACTTGGAAAAAAGATCATCCAATTTGGAAAACCGCCGATCCAAAATCGGGAAGATGGACAAGACATGTAAACACAGCAATGCTGCCTACTTGGGATCCTGCCATTTTTCAGGATGATGATAAAAAAGTGTATATGTATTACGGGTCAAGTGGAAAATTGCCCCTCATAGGCGTTGAGGTAGATTATAAAATATGGCTTCCAAAAGGAAATCAAGCCGATTATGCAAAACTATATGCATCAACAGAAGTGGAAGATATTCAGCAACCTTACGGACAAGCAAAAGCTGTTGTCGGTTTAGATCCTGCGACGCACGGTTGGGAGCGTTTTGGTCCAAATAACGATATGGAGCCAGCACCTTGGGGAAATTTTATCGAAGGTGCGTGGATGACCAAACACAACGGAAAATATTACATGCAATATGGTGCTCCGGCAACTGAATTTAAAGGCTACGCTAATGGTGTTCATGTTGGCGATAATCCTCTTGGCCCATTTGTGTATCAAAAACACAATCCAATGTCATATAAACCGGGAGGTTTTGTAATTGGCGCTGGACACGGAAATACTTTTGCCGATAATTATGGCAATTATTGGAATACTGGTACTTGCAAAATATCTATAAAAGACCGTTTTGAACGAAGAATCGACATGTTTCCCGCCGGATTTGACAAAGATGATGTGATGTATTCGATCACGTCCTATGGAGATTTTCCAATTGTACTTCCAACCGCACAACGAGATCAGACAAAAGGTGCTTCTTCTGGCTGGATGTTACTTTCGTATAAAAAACCGGTAACAGTTTCATCTACGGAAGAATGTAGAGAGGTTGAAACTCATAGAGTGGATAACGGAAACAAAAAAGTGTATGAGAAATTCTGCTATGATGCTTCCAATTTGACTGACGAAAATATCCAGACGTATTGGTCGGCAACTTCAGATAAACCTGGCGAATGGCTGCAACTTGATTTAGGCAGAAAGATGGAAATTAAAGCTTTACAAATTAATTACGCCGATCATAAAGCAACACAGTACAATAAAGCGATGGATATTTATTATCAATACCAAATTTTTATGTCTGATGATGCGCAAAATTGGACTTTGGTAGTTGATAAATCAAAAAACGATAAAGATGCACCTCACGATTACGTGGAATTGTCAAAACCAATTCAGGCTCGTTATGTCAAATTGGTCAATATTCATAATGCTTCGGGCTTATTTGCTGTTTCCGATTTTAGAGTTTTTGGAAATGGATTAGGAGATAAACCAAAGGCAGTTGCTGATTTTAAAGTAAAAAGAAATGCAACGGACTCTCGTAATGCAATTATTTCGTGGAAAAAACAACCTGATGCTATTGGATATACCATTTATTACGGAATTGTTCCAGACAAATTATACAACAACATAATGGTGTACGATAACAACTTTTATGATTTTAGAGGCTTGGATAAAGGGACAAAATATTATTTTACAATTGAACCTTTTAATGAAAACGGAATTGGAACTAAGAATAAAATTATAGAAGTAAAATAGTTTTGATTTAGAAAATTGTTCAATAAAAAAGCCCTTTTGATTTTTTCAAAAGGGCTTTACTATTTCAAAACTTATTTTTTAGATTCTTCTAAAGAAAGTTTTCTAAATTCTTTCAAAAGTTTTTCTAAATCTAAAGTTGACTTACGTGCTCTTGTTCCAGCAGCTTTGTTTCCTTTTTCAATTTGCAATTCTGCATCTGTTTTAAGAACTTCAAATTCTGCAGAGATTTTTTCTAATAAATCTTTCATCGTATTATTATATTATAAAATTAGACAGCAAAAATAAAAGTTTGAATGAATGTTAAATCTAATTTAGTGTTAATTTTTTTACTTTTTTTATAAAAATAAAATCCATCTGCTTTATATAAATTCTAAATTATAACAAGTCTCTTACTGTCAGTAAATTAAATTTTAAGTTATTATTATAGAGAAAAGTGTATTAAGAAGATGAAATAGATGACCTCATTAAGTTTTTTCTGATTTTATATGAATTTTGGTCATTAATTCCGAAATTGCCCTGGCGTAAAAACTATAAACTTAGACTAATTCAAAATGAAAAGAAACCTTCTTCTAGCTTTACTTTTTGTAAATGGCATTACTTTATTTGCTCAAAACAAAGACGAACAATTTTTTAAACAAATCTATAATTCGGCATTAACCAACTCTAAGTGCTATTCTTGGCTGGATCATTTGTCAAATAAAATTGGCTCAAGATTATCAGGTTCAAATGGTGCTCAAAAAGCTGTCGAATATACCAAAAGTCAAATGGAAACATTAGGTTTTGATAAAGTGTATTTGCAAGAAGTCATGGTGCCACATTGGGTTCGTGGCGAAAAAGAAACGGCCTATATTCAGGATAATAAAACCAAAACGGTTGTTCCAATTTGTGCTTTGGGAGGTTCAATCGCTACACCAAAAAATGGTATTACGGCTGAAGTAATAGAAGTTCACAGTCTTGCCGAACTGAAAGATTTAGGAACCGATAAAATAAAAGGGAAAATTGTTTTCTATAACAGACCAATGAGTCCTGACAATGTTGATACTTTCGATTCTTATTTCAAAGCCGGCGATCAAAGACGCTCTGGTGCAAAAGAAGCTGCAAAATATGGAGCCGTAGGAACAATTGTTCGTTCTCTAAATTTGCGTTTAGATGATTTTCCACATGCTGGCGGACAAAATTATGGTGATTTGCCAAAAGGCCAGTATATTCCAGCAGCCGCAATCAGCACCAATGGAGCCGAATTATTAAGTAAATCTTTGAAAAAAAATCCTAATCTGAAATTCTATTTTAAACAATCTTGTCAGACATTGCCAGATGCTCTTTCGTACAATGTTGTTGGCGAAATAAAGGGAACGGAACATCCAGAAAAAATTATGGTAGTTGGCGGACACCTTGATTCTTGGGATTTGGCGGATGGTTCACACGATGATGGAGCAGGAGTAGTGCAAAGTATGGAAGTAATGAATATTCTAAAAAATCTAAATTACAAACCTAAAAATACCCTTCGTGTGGTTCTTTTTATGAATGAAGAAAACGGTGGAAAAGGAGGAGCTAAATACGAAGAACTCTCAAAACAAAATGGCGAGAATCATATTTTTGCTTTAGAAAGTGATTCAGGTGGATTTACGCCAAGAGGATTTTCTTTTGAAGCAAATGATGTCAATTTTAAGAAAATACAAGGATATAAAAATCTTTTCGAACCGTATTTGATTCATAGTTTTACCATGGGAGAAGGTGGTTCGGATATTGAATATTTAACATCAAAAACAATTGTAAAAGCAGGACTGAAACCAGACTCTCAACGCTATTTTGATTATCATCATGCGGCCAATGATAAATTTGATGCCATTGATAAAAGAGAACTAGAACTTGGTGCAGCAACTATGACAGCATTGATTTATATGATCGACCAAAACGGAATAGAGTAGTTTTATATAATTTTAAACAAAATCTAACCTGCAAGTATTAAGCTTTGCAGGTTTTTTTATATATAAAATTAAATAGTTTCAAAATTCTTCTTTGCTTAATTTTTTTGAAGATTTAGTATCTCATTAACTTAGCAACTTAGCCTTTCAGAATCTTAAGTCTTGCTTTTAATTACACAAAATAAACCCTAATTTAGCATCTTATTTAAACAGAAAAAAAATGATTACCGAAGAGCAGTTTCAAAATGAATTAAAAATATTGATTGCAAATGCTATAAGAGAAGATGTAGGTTCTGGCGATTACAGTTCATTAGCCTGTATTCCTGAAAATGCAAAAGGGAAAGCAAAATTATTAGTAAAAGAAGATGGTATAATTGCTGGAGTCGCTTTGGCAAAAATGATATTCGAATATGTAGACCCACAAATGCAGATTGAAACATTTATCGAAGATGGTGCAGTTGTAAAAAAAGGTGATGTAGTTTTTCATGTTTCAGGAAGCTCTCAATCTATTTTAAAATCTGAAAGAGTAGTTTTAAATTCAATGCAGCGCATGAGTGCCATTGCTACCAAAACAAATAGTTATGTACAATTACTAAAAGGGACAAATACAAAAGTCTTAGATACCCGAAAAACAACTCCAGGATTCCGCATTGCCGAAAAATGGGCTGTTACCATTGGTGGAGGAGAAAATCACCGTTTTGCTTTGTATGACATGGTAATGTTAAAAGATAATCATATTGATTTTGCTGGTGGAATTACATTAGCGATTGCCAAAACAAAAGCGTATCTTCAGGAAAATAATTTAGATTTAAAAATAATTGTTGAAGCCAGAGACCTTTCTGAAATTGAAGAAATTTTAAAAAGTGATGGTGTTCATCGTATATTAATTGACAATTTTAATTATGAAGATACTCGTAAAGCAGTAGCTTTAATTGGTGATAAATGTCAAACCGAATCTTCAGGAAATATCAACGAAGAAACGATGCGCTATTATGCAGAATGTGGTGTAGATTATATTTCATCTGGTGCTTTAACTCATTCTGTTTATAATATGGATTTAAGTCTAAAAGCAATTTAGAATTATGACCGTTAAAACTGAGCAAAAACTCGAAAAAATTCCTATTATAAAAAATTTGGTGCATATCTTGAAAAAGATCAAAATGCCAGGTTTGGTAGGATTTTCATTTTATGATTTATTGGAATTATATTTCAAAGGAATCTTAGAAGGCGCGCTTACGTATCATGCTGGTGCAGTTGCTTTTAGTTTTTTTATGGCGTTATTTCCTTTTGCATTATTTATTTTAAATTTAATTCCCTACATCCCCATTGAAGGGTTTCAAGATGACTTTCTTCAATTTGTAAAAGAAGGTGTGCCTCCAAATACCTATGATGCGATTGCAAATATTATTAATGATATTTTAAATAATAGTCATTCAGGATTAGTGTCATCAGGTTTTTTGTTATCTATTTTCTTAATGGCAAATGGAATCAACGCAATACTTGGTGGTTTTGAATCTTCGAAACATGTTTTAGAAAAAAGAGGTTTTTTATTGCAATATTTAACGGCATTATGGATTTCGTTATTATTGTCAGTTATTTTGTTGTTGACAGTGGCTACGATTGTTGTCTTTGAAATTGTTATCCAGTCAACAATGATTCAGGATGTTTTAAGTGATCAAATCCCTTTAATCATTATGGGAAGATATATTTTTGTAATTTTAATGATCCTTGTAGCATCATCCATTCTACTGAGGTTTGGAACAAAACAATCTCACAAACCTCCATTTATAAGTGTTGGGTCTGTATTTACAACGGTTCTTATTATTGTTTCTTCCTATTTTTTTGGAATTTGGGTTCTGCGATTTTCAAAATACAACCAGCTTTATGGTTCAATCGGAACATTATTAATCATGATGTTTTATATATGGATTAACTGTATGATTTTGTTATTGGGTTTTGAATTGAATGCGACAATTCGTAAATTGAGAAAAGAAAAGGAGGCATTAAAATTGGATAATAAATTCGATTTTTAATTGGAATTTTGTATTCTTGCCAAATGAATTCGGGTGATAATATTTCGAATATTAAAATTTAAATATTAAAAATTTAAGAAAAATGAAAAAAAATATCGCATTTAGTCTAGTTGTGTTCTTTTCCATAATTTCCAATGTACAATGTCAAAGTGTTTTAGGGAAATGGAAAACCATTGATGATGAAACCAATAAACCAAAATCGGTGGTAGAAATCTATGAAAAATCAGGAAAGATTTATGGTAAAGTAATAGAGATTTTTGAGGCAGAAAAAAGAAATAAAGTTTGCGAAGAATGTTCAGGAGAAGATAAAAACAAACCAATTCTTGGGATTACTGTTATTAAAGGTTTGAAAAAAGATGGAAATGAGTATAATGATGGGCAAATCCTTGATCCAAAAAACGGGAAATTATACAAATGTTTCATCACGTTAGAAGATAATGATAAATTAAAAGTAAGAGGGTACGTCGGGTTTTCATTATTAGGAAGAACTCAGTATTGGTACAGAGTGAAATAGTTTCTAAAATTTTAATTTAAGTTTAAGTCTTCACAATAGGCTTCCTATAATAAAGAAAAATTGACATATTAGAAAATAAAAGATAGATGATTCAGGAATAATTAAACATTGTCTGAATTTAATAGATTTGAGTCATGAATTTAATTGAAAAAAATATAAACACAATTTCATTGCTTTGTGAATTACATAAAGTCAATCATTTGTATGTGTTTGGCTCGATTCTTACTGATAAATTTTCTGAAAAAAGTGACGTTGATTTAATTGTTGATTTTAAAGAAATAGAGCTTTTGAAATATGCGGATAATTATTTTGATTTTAAATTTTCTTTAGAAGATGTTTTAAAAAGGCCAATAGATTTGCTTGAAGAAAAAGCTATAAAGAACCCTTATTTTAAAGAATCAATTGATAAACAAAAAAAGTTGATTTATGGATAAGTATATTAAATCATGGCTTTTCGATATAGTGAATTCCATAAACGAAATCGATAGTTATTTTTCAGAATCAAAGAAGTTTGAAACTTACATAAGTGAGATACGTACAAAAAGAGCTGTCGAACGAAATATTGAAATTATAGGCGAAGCAATGAGCCGAATTTTAAAAGAAAATCCTGAAATTAATATTTCTAATAGTAGAAAAATCGTTGATGCAAGAAATAAAATTATTCATGGTTATGATGAAATTTCAGATGATGTAATCTGGGGAATTGTTATTAATCATCTGCCATTATTAAAAATAGAAGCAGAAAATCTTTTGCAACAATAACTTAAGCAATATTGCTTGTCATTGTAGAATAATATTAATTAAAACCTGTATTCCAAAATCTGGAATCTAAAACTTATCAATGCATTTTGTAGAAGTTGTTTTACCGCTTTCTCTTGCCAAGACTTTTACATACAGAGTTTCGGAAGCTGAATTTCTTTTTATAAAAAAGGGAATGAGGATTACGGTACCTTTTGGAAAAAATAAAATCTATACAGCTTTAGTTATTGAAATTCACAATAACACACCCGAATTATACGAAGCCAAAGAAATCCATCAAATTCTTGATACATCTCCAATAGTAACTGAAATTCAAATCAATCATTGGTTTTGGATTGCCGAATATTATATGTGTGCCATTGGTGATGTATACCGAAATGCTATGCCAACTGCATTGTTGTTAGAGAGTGAAACGATAATAACAAAAAAAAACGATTTATTCATTGATGAAACCCTACTCGAAGACGATGAATATTTAATTTACGAAGCCTTACAACAACAGAGTTCTTTAAAGATACAAGACATCATTTCAATTTTGAATAAGAAGAATATTTTTCCAATTATTCAAAAATTGATTGATAAAAAAATCCTGGTCCTGGAGGAAGAAATTCAGGAAATATATAAGCCAAAATTGGTAAAATATATACGATTGCATTCCAAATATGAAAGCGATCAAGGTTTAAAAGAGTTACTCGAAATTTTAAAAAGTTCAAAACAAAAAGAAGTGGTTTTGAATTATTTCCAATTGAGCGCTTCGGAAAAAAAGCCAGTTGCGGTTAAAAAACTTTTAGAAAAAGCACAATCTTCAAATGCTGTCATTAAGGCATTAGTAGATAAAGAAATTCTGGAAGAGTATTTTGTGCAAGAAGACCGAATCAATTTTGCAGGCAAAGCAAGAGAAGATGAACTCCATTTAAGTCCAGAACAACAACAAGCTTTTGAGTCTATAAAAGAAAATTTTGAACAAAAATCGGTTTGTCTTTTACACGGAATCACTTCTAGCGGAAAAACTGAAATTTATATTAAACTCATTGAAGAATATTTAGCAACAGGAAAACAAGTGTTGTATTTGTTACCGGAAATTGTATTAACAGCTCAATTGGTTTCCAGAATTAGGACACATTTTGGTAATAAAGTGGCTGTTTTTCATTCAAGATATAATAATAATGAAAGAGTTGAAGTTTGGAATCAGGTCTTGTCGAATGCAGAAAAAGCTCAAATTATAATTGGCGCCAGATCGGGTTTGTTTTTGCCGTTTAATGATTTGGGACTGATAATCATTGATGAAGAACATGAGCAAAATTTCAAGCAATCAGATCCTTCTCCGAGATTTCATGCGCGCGATGCAGCAATTGTTTTGGCAAATACGCATAAAGCCAAAGTGCTTTTAGGCTCCGCGACACCAAGCATCGAAACTTATTATAATGCGAAATCCGATAAATTTGGATTTGTAGAAATTTTGAAACGTTTTGGAAATGCTAGTTTGCCTGAAGTTCTTTTGGTGGATTTGAAAGACAAATATTTTCGAAAAAAAATGAACGGCCACTTCAGCGATGTTTTGATTGAAGAGATCACGACATCTTTGTCAATGGGTGAACAGGTGATTTTGTTTCAAAACAGGAGAGGCTATTCACCAATTATAGAATGCATTACTTGCGGCCACGTTCCTCATTGCCAGTCTTGCGATGTAAGTTTGACCTATCATAAGTATAAAAATCAATTGCGTTGCCATTATTGTGGATATTCTATTGCAAACCCAACTCATTGTCATTCTTGTCACAGCGTAGATTTGACTACAAAAGGTTTAGGAACAGAGCAAATCGAACAGGAATTGGTAACTATTTTTCCACATGCCAAAATTGGAAGAATGGATCAGGATACTACTCGTGGAAAATTTGGCTTCGAAAAAATAATTGATAGTTTCAAGAATCGGGAATACGATATTTTGGTAGGAACTCAAATGCTAGCCAAAGGTCTGGATTTTGATAATGTAAGTTTGGTCGGAATTATGAATGCAGACACCATGTTGTATCATCCAGATTTTAGAGCTTTCGAACGAAGTTTTCAAATGATGACTCAGGTGGCTGGACGTTCAGGACGAGCGGATAAAAAAGGAAAAGTTATTATTCAGACTTATAATCCTAATCATAATACAATACAGCAAGTTACGCATTCCGATTATATTGGAATGTATAAAGAACAATTGTATGACAGACAAATTTATAAGTATCCGCCTTATTTTAGAATAATCAAGTTAACCTTGAAGCAACGTGATTTTGATAAACTAAAAGAAGGTGCTATGTGGTTGTATCAAGTTTTGAGTCAAAACTTGAATTTACCAGTTTTAGGGCCTGAAGAGCCTGCTATTAATAGAATCCGAAATGAATATATAAGAACGATAATTATAAAAATCCCGCAAAATACTTCCATTATAGGCACAAAAAAAACTATCCAGAAAATACTGAATAGTTTTGAAGCCGTATCTCAATACAGATCAATAAAAGTTACAGTGAATGTAGATTTTTATTAAAAGTAAAGTTTTATGAATAGGCGAGAGCTTTTACGAGGTCTTCTTTTTTGTTTCTGCTTAAAGGAATTTTAGTAACTCCGATTTCGGCAAATTTACTGTTAAAGCGATCAATCTTGTCAATGTTTACAATATATGATTTATGTACCCTAATAAATTTATCTTTTGATAAATCATTTTCAAAAGATTTCATTGTAGAAAGTACAAGATTACTATCATCTTCAGTTACAACTTTTACATAATCTCCAAAAGCTTCAATCCATTTAATCTTAGATGTAAAAATCTTCAATTTTTTTAGGTTACTCTTTATAAAGATATGCTCTCCTTCATCTTCTTTATTTTCTCGTTTAAGAAGAAAGTGATCAATCGCTCTGCGCACAGAGGCATTAAATCGTTCAATAGAAATAGGTTTTTGCAAATAGTCAGTCGCGTCATAATCAAAAGCCTTCATTGCGTACTCTGCTTTTGAAGTAATGAAAATAATTTGAGGCTTCGTTTTTAAGCCGTCCAGAAAATCAAATCCACTAATCACTGGCATTTCTATATCAAGAAATATCAAATCAACATTGTGAACAGTCATGCAACTTTTAGCCTCAATTGCATTAGAAAAATCTCCAATTAGGTTTAAGTTAGTGTGATTATTAACTAATTTTGCAATAATCATTCTTTGTATTGAACTATCATCAACAACAACACAGTTTAGTTTCATAGTATCAAGTTTTTGATTCGGTAGGGTAAAAATAGTTTTTTTTTTTAATTAATTTGAGAAAATAGAATATTTTTTTCACCGTTCGTCGATTATACTTGCTTAACGTTTGTTTGTTTGAAAAAAAAGATTACTTTTGCACCCAATTTAACAAATAAATAAATTTTTTATGAATCATTATGAAACTGTTTTCATTTTAAATCCCGTTTTATCTGAAGTTCAGGTAAAGGAAACAGTAAGCAAATT
>Ga0308157_10005780_pt1 | contig 15203 bp, 7 predicted proteins | sample PhyBR1_FD_201035 | JGI IMG/M metagenome (GOLD analysis project Ga0308157, IMG submission 201035) | Phyllosphere microbial communities from UC Gill Tract Community Farm, Albany, California, United States - DLSLB.R1 | ecosystem: Host-associated > Plants > Phyllosphere > Unclassified | place: USA...
AACGGAATACTGACCAGAGAAATAACGGTTGCTGAGATCGAAAAGTAAATAACAACTGTCGATGTTTTTTCTGTTTGAACAAGACGACGCACGAGCATCATTGCAAAAGCGGCCATGATTGCCCCGCCGAGCGCCGCGAGTGCACCCATCGCCTCATTATGTCCAACCTGACCTTCAGCAAATAGCGTCATACGGGGCCATATGATGATCAGAACACCAAAGAGCCCGATAACCACGGCACTCCAGCGATACATTCTGACAACTTCATGCAGAATGACAGCACCCAACACCACAGCAATAAGTGGAGACGCGTAGTTGATTGCGATTGCTTCAGGCAAAGGCAGTTTGGTCAGAGCATAGAAGCTCAGCGTCATAGCTCCAACGCCCACCATGCCGCGCCAGAAATGGCTGAAACCATGTCGTGTTTGGAGAATACCTGATACCTGCCCACGCATCGCAAAATAGACGAGGATCGCTAATACCGCGAAAAATGAACGGAAAAAGATCAACTGCCCAAGTGGAATCCCGTCTGCGGCTTTGAGCAGCGTCGACATGCCGACAAACACTGCAACCGAAGCAACTTTGAGGCTAATGCCAAGCATTGGGTTGTTTTGAAGCAGATCAGGTTCAGCCGTTTCATTCGGCTGAACATTTGCGGAGGCCGCGTCCTGGGGGGACTTCACAACGCAATTCCTTAAACGGGAGATAGGAGACTTGGCGGGATAGGAACTTCAACACCTCATCCATAGGCCCGTTCTCCATAAAGTACCAGCACGCAAAGGATGTTGCTGGTAAAATTATTTCGCCAATTAGCTTTTCTTGTCGTTTGATAAAAAGCCAGATACGACTCGTGCATCAGAGTGATCACAAAGAAGAGTTTCGCAATGCGTACTGAAACCGGCCAGACATTCCGCCTCGAAGATTATCGTCCAACGCCTTACGCTATTCCCGAAACGAAACTCAATTTCACCCTTGAGCCAGAAAAAACGATTGTCCGCGCAGAACTCGTTATCGAGCGCCGCGAGGGAACAGTTGCAGGCACGCCGCTTGTTCTCGATGGTGATGAACTAAAACTCGCCAGCATTCGCGTCGATGGCAAAGTTCTTAGCAATAACAGCTATTCCGCGACACCAGACAGATTGGAAATCACGGACCTGCCAGATGCTGAACGCTTTACACTGGAAATCATCACGGAAGTTAATCCGACTACCAATCGCCAGCTTTCGGGGCTCTATCGTTCAAGCAATGTCTATTGCACACAATGCGAAGCAGAAGGCTTTCGGCGTATCACCTATTATTATGACCGCCCGGATGTGCTTTCGGTCTATACCGTAAGCCTCAACGCTGAAAAAGCAGCAGCACCAATATTGCTGGCAAACGGCAATCCTGTTGAGCAAGGAGTAATTTCGGGCAACCCTGATAGGCATTTTGCAATCTGGCATGACCCGCATCCAAAGCCGTCATATCTGTTCGCGCTGGTAGCAGGCTCGCTTGATGTTGTGACAGACCACTTTACAACGCAGTCCGGTCGTCCGGTCGATCTCGCCATTTATGTTGAACACGGCAAGCAAAATCGTGCCCTCTACGCCATGGATGCACTGAAACGTTCGATGCGCTGGGATGAAGAAAAATTCGGGCGCGAATACGATCTTGATGTTTTCAATATTGTTGCGGTTTCCGATTTCAACATGGGAGCCATGGAGAATAAGGGCCTGAATGTCTTCAATGACAAATATGTGCTGGCCGATCCTGAAACCGCGACGGATGTTGACTATGCTGGGATCGAAGCGGTCATTGCGCATGAATACTTCCACAACTGGACCGGTAACCGCATCACCTGCCGCGACTGGTTCCAGCTTTGTCTTAAGGAAGGCCTGACTGTTTATCGTGACCATGAGTTTTCAGCCGATGAACGCTCGCGGCCTGTAAAACGCATCGCGGAGGTGAAAATCCTCAAAGCGCAACAGTTTCCAGAGGACAGCGGCCCACTCTCGCATCCTGTGCGCCCGCGCGAATACAGTGAGATCAATAATTTCTACACGGCCACTGTCTACGAAAAAGGCTCTGAAGTGGTTCGGATGATCCGCACCATCATTGGGCCAGATCTTTTCCGCAAAGGCATGGATCTTTATTTTGAGCGCCACGACGGCGATGCGGCAACGATTGAAGATTTTATCAAGGTCTTTGCCGATGTCTCAGGACAAGACTTCTCACAGTTCGCGCTCTGGTATGATCAGTCGGGCACACCGAAGGTGGAGACGAGTTTCGATTTTGATGCGGCAAATGAAACTTACACCATCAATTTCACGCAATCACTTGCCCCCACTCCCGGTCAGCCAGTGAAGAAGCCAATGCATATCCCTGTGGCCTTTGGTCTTTTGGGTTCTGACGGCAAAGATGTTGAAGCTTCGTCTGTGGAAGGTGGTGAGGTGCATGACGGCATCATCCATCTGCATAGTGCAAGCGAAACAATAATCTTCAAAGGCATTAAAGAGCGCCCTGTCCCATCGTTGCTGCGTGGCTTCTCGGCACCAGTTAATCTGGTCTCCCCGCTTACGTCAGAAAACCGGACCTTCCTTGCGCTGAATGACAGTGACCCGGTAGCGCGCTGGCAGGCGCTGACTGTCATTTTCACACAGGCGCTGCTTGAAGGTGCAAAACGCATACGTGGCGGACATGCACCCGAAACCGACGAGAAGATCATCACGCTTGCCGGTAAGATTGCCACTGACGAAACACTCGACGCCGCCTTCCGCGCTTTGTGCCTGACCTTGCCTACCGAAAGCGATATTGCGCGCGAAATGGGTGAAAACGTTGATCCGGATGCTATCTTTGCAAGCCGCGATCATCTGATTGCAGCAATCGGATCGGCCTACGCGAAAGAATTTGTAGCGCTTTACACCAGCTTGCAACAAGACGGCGCTTTCTCCCCTGATGCTCAATCGGCAGGCAAGCGCGCGTTACGCAACGTACTGCTTGATTATCTTAGCCGTCATGAAAACAGCCCAGCACGCGCAGCACAGCAATTCGCGCATAGTGACAACATGACTGACCGAGCAGCAGCACTCAGCGTACTGGTACATCGCTTCGGTGACAGTCATGAAGCATTCGACGCACTCGCATCCTTTGAGAAGCGTTTCGGCGATGATGGTCTGGTCATGGACAAGTGGTTTATCGTGCAGGCAACGCGTCCCGGCGAGAAAGCGCTTGAAGTCGTTCGTGCACTGACAAAAGACAAACTGCTCTCGTTCGATAATCCAAATCGCGTGCGTGCACTGATCGGTGCTTTTTCGGCCAGCAACCCGACAGGGTTCAATCGCAAAGATGGCGCTGCTTATGACTTCTTTGCCGACATTGTTCTGGCAATTGATCCTGAGAACCCGCAACTTGCGGCCCGTCTCCTGACAGCCTTGCGGTCGTGGCGATCGCTGGAAGATAAACGTCGCGAACATGCACGCGCTGCTCTTGCTCGCATCTCTGGTACACAAAAGCTCTCGACCGATCTGCGCGACATCGTAGATCGCACGCTGGCTTGATTCGCGAATCAGCTAGATAACACTATGATTCGACAACCCGACCTTTAACTAGGCCGGGTTTGAGTATTTTTAAACTATTGAAGCAAAGCCGCATAAATACTGAAAAGGCTTACGGCTTTCATGAGTCTTTTCATGGTGTTAGATGCGCGACCTCTCAAATTGATTCTGCTTAACAGCTTGAGATTCAATAGAAAATCAGAATGCCAAGAGCTGTATTTTACTTCTCATTAACGAATTCACTGGACAGCACGAATCACTTTTGATTCATTAGCCTTGTTCGGAGATGGCGTATTCCGAGACATTTCGAGTAGAGATTTCAGTTCACACAGTTCCGGGCGGACAGCGCTTAAAGCGTTGCTGGAACTGTTTCGACATATATGAGGGGCTTTAAATGGCGAGCACCGACGCGTATAGCGCGACGGCGGAGAGCAAACGCGACTCCGGCGGCAAGCGAAAGAAAGGCAGACTGTCAGGTCATGCCAAGCTTCTCGCAGGCCCTGCTTATGGGAAATTCATAGCCGTGGAACCAGCATTGCGCCGTCTTGTTCCTGCTCTCATTGTCATTTTTCTGATCATACTCGGTGTGGCACGTGTTTTCTCCATGCTGTCCTGGCGCGAAGACATTGAGCTCCAGCACAAGGCCGCTCTGTCTGCTGCAACTGCTAATCTGGCGCAGATGATCGAGCGCGCCGCAAATGGTACGCAGGCTGGCGCGCAAATGTCGCCCAAAGATCTCGATAATACGGTTGCCGAATTTCGCTCGCGCGGGCTGTCATCCAGCGGCATGACCGTCGCTCTGGTCAATGACGATTCGCTGATCGTGACTGCATCCGGCCCTGCAACAGATATCGTCGGCAAGCGCGCCGATGATGTTTTCAGTGATATTCAGCCTCTCTTCATGTTTGCAGAGCGTGCAGGCGTGCTCACAATCGTAATGAATGGCGAAGTTGCTTTCGGCACGGTTTCAAAGCCTATTACCGTTCCCTATGCGATCATAGCGGCAGAACCCGAAAGCACTATATTCGCCGAGTGGCGACGCGCCGTCTCTCTAAACGTGACCCTCTTTGCTGGCACGACAGGCGTGATGTTCGCCATTCTCTACGCCTATTTCAGTCAAGCTGCTCGAGCGCGTGAAGCGGACGATCTTTCCGGCCAAATTCAGCGCCGTATCGATATGGCGCTAGCACGTGGCCGTGGCGGTCTTTGGGATTGGGACATGGCACGCGGACGCATTTATTGGTCGCGCTCCATGTATGAAATGCTGGGCTATGAAGCGCAGGATGCCGTTCTCGCGTTTGGCGATGTGTCAGCAATCATAAACCCCGAAGATGGTGATCTCTATTCGATTGCTGAACAGGCAGCGGCTGGCGACATATCGCATGTGGACCGCGTATTCCGTATGCGGCATGCCGACGGCTCATGGGTCTGGATGCGGGTTCGTGCCGAAATCGCCGCAGAAAATGAACTGCATCTTGTCGGTATTGCGTTTGACGTCAGCGAACAGCATCGCTTCGCACAACAGACGGCAGAAGCCGATATGCGTATCCGTGAAGCCATCGAAAATATCTCCGAGGCCTTCGTTCTGTGGGATGCCAATAACCGTCTGGTCATGGCCAACTCCAAGTTCAGCGAGTATGCCGGTCTTCCAGTCTGGACGTTAAAACCGGGTGTGCCGCGTAATGAAGTGGACGCACATACCCGTCCATTCAGCTTCGAACGTCGCATGGCGAATGAGCATAACCGTGCAGGCGGTCAAACGTTTGAACGCCAACTAAGCGATGGCCGCTGGCTACAGGTCAACGAACGCCGCACGCAAGACGGTGGCCTTGTTTCGATTGCAACCGACATTACGCAAATTAAGCAGCATCAGGAACGTCTGGTGGATAGCGAACGACGCCTGATGGCAACCATTCACGACCTGTCAATTGCGCGTAAAGGCGAGCGTGACCGTGTGCGTGAACTGTCAGAACTCGCGCGCAAATATGGTCAGGAAAAAGAGCGCGCGGAAGCTGCAAACCGCTCGAAGTCTGAATTCCTTGCCAACATGTCTCATGAGCTGCGCACGCCGCTCAATGCGATCATCGGCTTCTCGGAAATGATTCAAGCTGGCACTTTCGGCCCACTCGGTTCGGATCGCTATGAGGAATATATCAACGATATTCACACCAGCGGCAACTTCCTGCTCAACGTTATCAATGACATTCTCGACATGTCAAAGATTGAAGCCGGTCACTTCTCGCTCGACCGCGAAGAAATTGACCTCTGCCCGCTGATTAAAGAAACTGTGCGGATGATCTCGCTACAGGCTGATGAGAAGAACATCACAGTCGAAACGCGGATTGAAGATGCTATGCAGCTCAACGCGGATCGCCGTGCCGTTAAGCAGGTGCTAATCAACCTGCTGTCCAATGCAGTAAAGTTCACTTCGCATAACGGTCATATCACCGTCCGTGCTCGCAAGACTGGTTCAGCACTGTTTATGACGATTCAAGATACCGGCGTCGGTATTCCGAAATCAGCGCTGAAGAAAATCGGCCAGCCATTTGAGCAGGTAGAAAACCAGTTCACCAAGACACATAGTGGCTCCGGTCTCGGCCTCGCAATCACCCGTTCGCTCGCGGAGCTGCATGGTGGCTGGCTGCGCATCCGCTCAACCGAGGGCGTGGGGACAGTGGTTGCGGTCTGTATTCCAGACCGCAAGCAATGGGCTGCGACCATTCCCGGCACAGCAATTCACGCTGCATGATTAGAGCGTGTCGCGCTTATTCGCATCCACAGCGCTTGCTCTAATTCTCTATTCTTAAGCATGTCGTTATCGGAAAACCGGCTCCCACTTTTCCGCGACACGCTTTAGCCAATAAGCTTGTCAAAGCTGGCACGAACATTTGCAGCAAGCTCACTAATATGATGTTCAACCCGCTTAATGTCTGGCAATTCAGCGGCACGGCAGAGAAGATCAACCATACCCGGAATGAATTCTTCGCGCGTCGCGTCGCTTCCCAGACAAAGCCGAATAGTCTGGCTGAGATTGGTGTAGAAGCGATGTGCTTGCACGAGATCATCGATGGTCTTCGGATCGGCAAATGACGGATCAAGACCAGCCAGTACATCCTCCGTTGCCAAAGGACGTGGGTGTTTTGATACTTTTCCGATCAGCACAGCGAACTGTGCGATGAATTCCAGATCGACGATGCCTCCCGGTTTCAGCTTGAAATCCCAGTCGTCACGCGGCGGCTTTTCCTCGTAGATCAGATCGCGCATTTCGCGCACGTCTTTGGCAATTTTCCGCGTGTCAGTTTTACTTGATAAGACCTCGTCAATTTCATCCCGGATGAAATCACTGAACTCCGCATCGCCGTGGATAGGACGCGCACGCGTCAACGCCATATGCTCCCATGTCCAAGCTTCGCTACGCTGATATTTTCCAAAAGATTCGATATGAGTTGCAACCGGGCCTTTATTCCCCGATGGGCGCAATCGCATATCGACTTCGTAAAGCACACCTTCTGCTGTTGGAGCGGACAAAGCTGCAATGAGACGCTGTGTCAAACGAATATAATATTGCGAAGCAGCCAGCGGCTTCTCACCGTCAGAATAATCCGCATCCTGATCATGGTCATAAAGCAGGATCAGATCGACATCAGAGCCAGCGGTCAGTTCTCGGCTGCCAAGTTTGCCCATAGCAAGCACAGCCACCTTCGCTCCCTTCACCTTACCATGGCGACACTGCAACTCACTTTCCACGGCTTCAAACGCCTTTCCGATCATCAACTCCGCCAGATCAGAGAAAGCCCGCCCTGCCCGCACGCCATCGATGGCACTGGTCAACAAACGAATGCCAATAAGAAAACGATGCTCGGCCGCAAAGATACGCAGGCGGTCGAGAACTTCCTCGTAATCGCTTGCTGATCCAAGAAATGCGCGTAGCCGCTCTTCGAGATAATTGCGCGTCGGCACTTCCGAGAAAATTGCCGGATCAAGCAGACCGTCAAAAACATGCGGATTGCGGGTGATCACCTCGGCCAGACGCGGGGCCGCACTCATAATCATCACAAGCAGGTTGAGAAGACGCGGATTTGATTGAAGAAGACTGAAAAGCTGAATGCCTGAAGGCAGGCCTTGCAAGAATCCATCAAAGCGCAAAAGCGACTCGTCCGCGCGTTTTGTTGCAGCAAAAGCTTGCAACAGGGCTGGCGTCAATTCGGTCAAACGTTCGCGCGCTTCGGCTGACTGCGTGGCGCGATAGCGACCAAAATGCCATGTGCGGATAACGCGGCAAATATCGCTGGGCCGCTCATAGCCCATAGAGGCCAGCGTTTCCAAAGTGCCGGGATCGTCCACATCGCCGGTGAAAACCAGATTACCGCTGGACGAACCAAGCTCCGGAGCCTGCTCGAATAGTGCCGCATACTGCTTTTCAACGATCTTGAGTGCTGACAGAAAAACGTCAGAAAACTCTGCCGGATCGCTATAACCCATCATATTAGCGACGCGGGCAAAGCCTTCATCGTCTTCCGGCAGGATATGCGTCTGCTCGTCGGCAATCATCTGGATGCGGTGCTCGACATCACGCAGGAAATAATACTCCTTGCCGAGTGCATCACGTGCCTTTTGCGTGATCCAGCCGCGTTCAGCAAGCCTTCCGAGCATCGGGACGGTCTGATTGCCGCGTAACTCAGGAAAGCGACCACCCGCAATCAATTGCTGCGTCTGCACGAAAAATTCGATCTCGCGAATACCGCCACGCCCGAGCTTCACATTATGTCCGCGTACGGCAATATCGCCGTGGCCCTTGTGCGCGTGTATCTGCCGCTTGATCGAATGCACATCAGCGATTGCTGCGTAATCGAGATATTTTCGCCAGACATAGGGTGCCAGTTCTGCCAGCACTTGCAGGCCGGATTCGCGATCACCTGCCACCGGGCGCGCCTTGATCATTGCGGCACGTTCCCAGTTCTGCCCGCGCCCCTCATAATAATGAAGTGCCGCTCCGACCGGAATTGCCAGCGGTGTCGATCCCGGATCAGGGCGCAAGCGCAGATCAACGCGGAAGACATATCCGTCCGCTGTGCGATCTTGCAAAATGCGTACGAGACGACGCGTCATGCGAGAGTATGTATCAACGCATTCATAGGGATCGATGATCGCCGGACGTTCGGAATCGATGAAAACAATCAAATCAATATCAGACGAATAATTCAGCTCGCGGGCACCAAATTTGCCCATGCCAAGAACGATCCAGCCGCTACCCTTTTCAGGAATATCACGATCCAAAAGTTTAATCTTGCCAGCACTATCAGCCTCACGAAGAAGAAAGCGGATTGCAGCTCCTGTGCAAGCTTCCGCTAGATCAGTCAGCCAGCCAGTCGTCGCTTCTGTATTAAATATCTGTGCCAGATCACAAAGGGCGATCAGCACATGCGCCTCTCGCTTGCGCTGACGCAGGCTGGTCATCAAAGTAGTTTCGGTAATGCCTTCTTCTATGCCAGAGCTAGAAACTTCTGAGAGAATATCTGTGAGTGCAGTTTCAGGTGGACTGGATGTAATCCTGTCGAGGATGCTTGGGTGACGGATCAATGACTCGCGGAGAAAAGGAGAAAGATCGAGCACAGCTGCGAGAAAGTTCTGTGCTTGTTCATTGCGCAAAAGCTCAACAACCTGGCTCAGTTCTTCGCTCTGTGCCCGCTCTGACAGATCCGCCAGATACTCACTTGCTCTTTCGGGATTGAGCGGCGCCAGCGCACAAAGGTTACGGTCAAAAAAGAGTGCCTTTGTGTCGCCAGCTGCCATGATACCCTCAGCATTCAATATAAAACTAGGCGTCTTTCGGCAAAGGGAACTCCAATACGGCGCGCAGGCCCGGCCCATTGTCTTCAAGACGCAGAGCGCCACCGTGCAATTTCATCACCGCCTTGGCAAGACTTAAACCAAGTCCTGATCCCGGCTGTGTACGGCTTTCTTCAAGACGAACAAAACGCTCTGTTGCCTGCTCGCGTTTCTCCTCCGGTATGCCGGGACCGTTATCGGCCACGACAATGCGCACCCATTGCGGATCACGTTCCATGAAGAGTGTTACGGCGGCAGACTTCTCGCTGCTCAGAGCATATTTGATAGCATTGTCCACAAGGTTAGAAACTGTCTGGCCCAGGAGCTCTCGATTAATGCGCAGCGGCACATCATCAAGCGAGCCCAGTGTCAGCTGAACACCTGCATCTTCGGCTACGGGCTCGTACATTTCGGCCACATCACGAACAATCGGAGCAACCGGCATATCATCAAGATTTTCTGACGAATAACCAGCTTCCAGCCGCGAAATCATCAATATCGCGCTGAATGTACGGATCAGTTGATCGGATTCGCCAATAATATCTTCAAGCGCCTCGCGATATTCTGGTCCGGCTTTCTTGCCAGACAACGCTTCCTCAGCACGATTGCGAAGTCGCGTGAGCGGCGTTTTGAGATCATGCGCGATATTGTCGGAGACCTGTTTTAAGCCTTCGTTGAGTTCAAGAATGCGTCCAAGCATAATGTTTAGATTACCAGACAAACGGTCAAACTCATCGCCTGAACCATTGACTGGCAGGCGCCCGGTCAGATCTCCATCCATAATGCGCTGCGACGCACGCGACATATCATCGATGCGTTTCAGGGCACGACGGCCAACAAAAAACCAGATCAGCAAAGCGCCGACGCCCATAATACCAAGCGCCAGCATTAGCGAACTTCGCACAAGATCACGGAAGCGTTCAGGCTCGCCCAGATCGCGGCCAACCAGCAAGCGCATGCCATTAGGCAAAGCGATTACCACGGCGATGGCACGATGCTCGGTTTCAGTACCCTGTTCGCCGTAGCGACGATATTTAAAGGCGCGCTCAACAATGCCGTCCGTGTCCAGTACGCCGGGTTCAACACCCTCGACATTTCCAGAGAGAATGCGTCCTGACTGATCCGCAACCAGATAAAGATAAGCGCCCGGCTGCCGCGAACGATAATCAATCGTCCGTACAAGCTGCGGAATGCCGCCTCGCGAATAGGCTTTGCCGATACTTGCAACTTCCTCGCCCAAAGCTTCCTGCGTCTGACTATTGATGATCGAAGCCGACAAATTGGTCATGTAAAAGACCAGAGCAACCGCGCCCACAGCAAACAAGAGAAGATATAGCGTCGAGAGGCGCGCGGCAGTCGTCCGCATCAGCGCAGAAAAACGGCCCATCATTCAACCTTAGTGCTTGCAGCAGCTTTGGCTTTTGCGGCTTTCAACATATATCCGGCACCGCGCACGGTGTGCAGAAGCGGACCGTCAAAGCCTTTTTCAATCTTCGAACGCAGTCGCGAAATATGTACGTCGATCACATTGGTCTGCGGGTCGAAATGATAATCCCAGACGTTTTCGAGCAGCATCGTACGGGTAACCACCTGCCCTGCATGGCGCATCAGATATTCAAGCAGGCGAAATTCACGCGGCTGGAGTGTGATGTCCACATTCTGCCTGCGTGCCGTATGCGCAAGACGATCCAGTTCCAGATCGCCCACACGATAAATAGTATCTGCCTCGCGCGGACTAGAGCGACGCTGCAAAACTTCAACACGCGCCAGAAGCTCGGAAAAAGCATAAGGTTTGGTCAGATAATCATCGCCACCCGCACGCAAGCCTGTCACGCGGTCATCAACTTCGCCAAGCGCAGATAGAATGAGGACCGGCGTCTCCATGCCTTTTGCGCGCAAGCCTGCAACCACCGATAGTCCGTCACGCTTTGGCAACATGCGGTCAACGACCAGCACGTCATAATTGCCATGTTCCGCAAGTGCGTAACCCGTCTCTCCATCACCCGCAATGTCGGCAGAATGGCCAGCCTCACTGAAGGCTTTCTCAAGATAGCGGGCCGCTTCGCGGTCATCTTCAATAACGAGAATTTTCATGGCTCTACCCCACAGCAAGCGACGACGATTGTAAAAACAATAGGTTGTCAGGGAAAATGAAGCAATGGCAGGCGGGTTATCCGCCTGCCATTTTGTTTTGATACACTAATCAATCAGACGCTTCAGGCTTATTCCTGATCGATTGGCAGAGCTACGAAGCGGCTCTGATCCTCGTTCTGGAGCTGCAACAGCACAGCCTTACGACCAGCCTTTGAGGCTTCGGCAATTGCCTTATCTATGTCTTTCGCGCTCTTAACAACCTGATTGTTAACACTTACAATCGTCTCGCCGGTGCGAATACCACGGTCAGCGGCATCGCTGTCAGGATCAACATTGGTGATCACAACGCCATCACCATCTTCAGAAGGTGTGACCGTCAGGCCGTAAGAGTCGAGTGCCTCGCCCTGCTCTGTATCACCGGAACCAGACTTGCTGCTATCGGCCTTGCCAGCATCCTGCGGCATAGCACCGATGGTAATGTCGATCTCTTCTGCCTTACCCTTGCGCCATACGGTCAGAGCAGCCTTTTCACCCGGTACAATATTGCCAACCTTGCGGGCCAGATCGCGTGGGTCCTGAACTGTTTCACCATTCACGGCTGTGATCACATCACCAGCCTTGATACCTGCCTTCACAGCAGGACCGTCAGCCTGTGGCGCAGAGACAAGCGCGCCTTTTTCTTCAGCCAGACCAAGCGAAGCGGCAATATCCTTATTAACCGGCTGAATCTGAACACCAATCCATCCACGCTCGACTGAACCCTTTTTAATCAGCTGGTCCACGACCTGCTTGGCAGTCGAAGCTGGAATAGCGAACGCGATGCCAACACTGCCACCCGAAGGCGAAAAGATTGCAGTATTGATACCAATCACTTCACCGGACTGATCAAAAGTTGGACCACCAGAGTTACCCTTATTTACGGCCGCGTCAATCTGGATAAAATCATCATACAGGCTCGCACCGATATCGCGACCACGCGCTGACACAATACCGGACGTTACAGTGCCACCAAGACCAAACGGATTACCAACAGCTACAACCCAGTCACCGACGCGGATCTTGCTGTCATCGCCGAGCTTCACATAAGTGAACTTCTGCTTTGGCTGATCAACTTTCAAAACAGCAAGGTCAGTACGCGGATCAGTACCAATCAGCTTTGCGTCAATTTCGGTGCCATCATCGAGAACAACACTGTAAGCATCACCATCGGAAACGACGTGATTGTTGGTCACAAGATAACCGTCTTCCGAGATGAAGAAGCCAGAGCCCTGTGCGAATGGACGTTCATGACCAGGGCGTGCTTTCGGACCCTTGCCTGGACGGCGGCCTTCAGGACGTGCATCGCCACGCGGTTCCATGCCAAAATCGCGGAAGAAACGCTTCAGAGGGTGACCGTCTGGCAGCTGATCAAAGCCCGGAGGGGTCTGCATCTGCTGGCCACGGCTATCGGCTTCCTGCACATCTTTCTTGACGCGAACACTCACAACTGCTGGACGAACTTTTTCAACGAGGTCTGCAAAGCCAGCCTGATGGGGTGCATTGACGCTCACCGCATCAGCGCGGGCATTCTCCATAACACCCATTGGGCCGGTTGCGACAAACGCACCAGCGAGTGCTGCGGACAGCGCTATTGCTGCAACGCCCTTGCGATACTTGGAAGTAATGATCTTCGACATCTGGCTCTCCTTACAAGAAGCAATCCGGGGCTGGTCCTCTTGGGCGGCACCGACCCTGTTAATCCGTTATGATGTTAAGATAGTCAGCGCTACCTTACCGCTCAATTTCCGGAAAATGAAAGTTTTGTAAGGTTTGAAAGCCAACCAAATTGCTATTTATCGTCGAGAAGACGGGAAAGCTCGGCTTTTTCGCCATCAGACAACGGCTTTTGGACATCAGGAACCGCATTTCGTCGGCGGAAAGCAATCATTAAAGCAATGCCACCAAACAGAAGTACCATTACAGGAAAGCCCCATAGAATCGCAGTTTGTGCATTGAAGCGTGGCTTTAAGAGAACAAACTCGCCATAGCGGTCGACAACAAAATCAACGACCTGCTTATCAGAATCGCCAGATGTCAAACGTTCTCGCACCAGAATACGCAAATCACGCGCGAGTTCAGCATTGGAATCGTCGATTGATTCGTTCTGGCAAACCATGCAGCGCAGCTCTGACGAGATTTGTCGGGCACGCTTTTCAAGCTGCGGATCAGGAAGAACTTCGTCCGGATTAACAGCGAAAGCGCTGGATATCTGAAACGTCAGAAAAAGCGTTAGGAAAACCGTGACGAACTTTCTCGTAATCCTCATATGGTCGCCCCCGCCTCTTTCGACGATGGCTTTCGCGCTTTGGACGGAGCACCAACACGAAGGCGGCGATCGGCAAGTGAGAAGATTGCACCAATCATCATCACCAGCGCGCCATACCAAATCAGCGTTACATGTGGCTTCCACCATACGCGCACGACAATAGAGCCATCACCCGGTTCATCGCCAAGAGCCACATAGACCTGACTAAACCACAGCGTCTTGATGCCGGATTCTGTCGTTGGCATCTGTCGGGCCGGGAAGAAACGCTTTGACGAGTGGACAATACCAAGATCACGATTTGAAGAATCGAAAAGCGTAAAGTCACCTCGATTTTCAGTGAAATTTGATCCAGTCAGCGGGCGCATACCTTCAAAACGCAACGAATAATCAGCCGCCTTCGTCGTGTCGCCCGGACGCATCACCAGAACGTTTTCTGTGCCATAGGTGGTCACACTTACGATCCCGAGTAGCGTGACACCAAGACCGATATGGGCAAGTGCGGTTCCAAAAACCGAACGTGGAAGACCTTTAAAGCGTGACAGCGCTTTGACAGCTGAAACTTTGCCAATGCCTGCCTTCAACCACAGATCGGTGAGGCTCCCGACAATCAACCATACAGCAAGACCAACACCCATAGCAGCCAGCACCGAATGAGAATTGCTCTGCCAGAGAACAATACCGACTGTAATAAGTGCCAGCGCAAAAGCTGTCATTAGACGTTGTGCAACGCCGTAAAGATCACCACGTTTCCAAGCAAGCAATGGTCCAAACGGCACAGCCATAAGCAGCGGGATCATCAACGGGCCAAAGGTCATGTTGAAGAAAGGCGCGCCGACCGAAATCTTTTCGCCGGTGAGCACTTCGAGCAACAGGGGATAGAGTGTGCCAATGAGAACTGTCGCAGCGGCAGTAGTGAGGAAGAGATTATTGAAGACCAGCGCACCTTCGCGCGAAATTGGCTGAAACAATCCACCTGACGACAGGCTTTGGACGCGTAATGCAAAGAGTGACAGCGACCCGCCGATAAATATCGCGAGAATAGCAAGGATGAACAGCCCTCGCCCCGGATCGGTTGCAAAACTATGCACGGAGGTCAATACGCCCGAACGGACAAGGAATGTTCCGAGCAAAGAAAGTGAGAAGGTCAGGATCGCAAGCAGCACTGTCCAGATTTTAAGCGCCGAGCGCTTTTCCATAACGATTGCCGAGTGCAGCAGCGCAGTGCCGACCAGCCACGGCATGAAGGATGCGTTTTCGACCGGATCCCAGAACCACCAGCCACCCCAGCCAAGCTCGTAATAGGCCCAGTACGAACCCATTGCGATGCCGCCAGTGAGAAACATCCATGCGACCAGCGCCCAAGGACGAACCCAGCGCGCCCATGCAGCATCCAAACGCCCTTCGATGAGCGCTGCAACAGCAAAAGAGAAGCAGACCGAAAA
>Ga0308157_10005781_pt1 | contig 15199 bp, 5 predicted proteins | sample PhyBR1_FD_201035 | JGI IMG/M metagenome (GOLD analysis project Ga0308157, IMG submission 201035) | Phyllosphere microbial communities from UC Gill Tract Community Farm, Albany, California, United States - DLSLB.R1 | ecosystem: Host-associated > Plants > Phyllosphere > Unclassified | place: USA...
ATGACGCAGCTGCCCGGTGTTATACAGGCAGTTGAGCTGCAGCTGGTGCAGCTGACCGAGGGTCTGCTGCTGGGTGAAGCGCGCCTGGTAGACCTCCTGCTCGGCGTTGAGCACGTCGAGGAGCGGGCGCGAGCCGAGATCGAGATACTGCTGCTGGTACAGTTCGCGGGTGCGGGCGCTGAGGGCTTCCTGGCGACCCTGGATTTGCAGCGTGCTTTGCAGGCTCATCACCTGGCTGCGGGCTTCCAGCAGTTTCTGGCGGACATCAAGGCGCGTACGCTGAACGGTGGACTGCGCCGCCTCCACCGCGTGTCCGGCAGCGTTACGCCGGGCGGTGAGGCCGCCGCCCTGGTAGAGCGGCATCTGCACTTTCACCCATGCGGAATACTGGGTGCGATCCCGGGTTTCGCTCCCCGCGTAGCGATCGTTCATGTAGTGACGCACCTCCGGCTCCAGCGAGACGGTTGGCGTCATCTGGGCGTCGGCGTAGTCGAGGTTAGCCTGGGCGACGTTAGCCTGCGCCCAGGCGGCAAGCACCGCGGGAACCAGACGGTCATCCGGCTCGGCGATGTCGCAGCTCCGGCCCAGCTTTTGCGGAAAGTCATTGCTGATGGCGTTCAGGCTGTTCCAGCCGAGAAAGCTCATCAGCGTGGCGCGGGCGCTGTCCAGGCTGGCCTGGTACTGCATCAGCTGGGCGCGCGCGCCTTCGATACGGGCATCGGTCTGCACCACGTCAGAGAGCGACGTGGCCCCTTCGTCGTTACGCTGGCGGGTCAGCGTGCCAATGGAGGAGAGGGCGTCGAGCTGCTCTTTAGCGGTCTCGACCATCTGCTGCCAGGTTTGCACCTGCACCATGGCGATGGCGGTATCGTGAGCGATGGTGTCGATACTCACCAGCACGTTGGCCTGCTGCTGGGCAACGCCCGCGCTCTCGGCCCGCACCTGGCTGTCCACTTTGCCAAAGTCGTAGAGCATCTGTGAGAGAGAAAGCACCAGCGACGGCGTAAAGCCGTTCTGGTCGCCGTCGTGGGAATAACCGTTGTCCACGCCGGCATTAATCTGCGGATAGTATTTTGATTTAGCGACGTCCACCTCTTCGCTCTGCTGGTAGAGTTTCCCCACGGCTTCGCTGATGGCCGGGTGCCAGGTGACGGCGCGGTTGACGGCATCGCCAAGCTGCAATGAACCGGGTGCGGCTTTGCCAGCCGCAGGTGCGACGCGGCCATTGAGCGAGGGGAGTTCCTGCGTTTCGCGAAGCTGTCCGGTATTGATGATTGCCGCCGGGTTCGCGCAAAGAGCGGGCACAGATATCAGGCAGCACGAGAGCCACCAGTGAGGCATCTTCATTCCCATGTCATGTCCCTATTAAAAAGAGTATGTCTTTATTATTTATGCCCGGGCGCTGTGCGCCCGGGTCATCTCTTGCAGGTGCTATCAGGTAATGATGTGCTGCTGGTTAACCAGCTCGTCGTAGGTGGTCTGAACGCCATCAAGCGTAACGAGCGTGGTATTAGTGTAGGTGCCTCCCGCACCGTCACGGTCGATGGAGATCACGGTATTGCCATTACTATTAGTGACATGGAGATAATTCCCCAGCGTCGCGGCGCTACCGTTCCAGCCCACCAGCAGATCGCCGATGTCGATTTTGTCCCCCTGCGCCAGCGAGAAGCCGGTCCAGTGATCGCCCGCGGTGCTGCTGACGTTACCCGCCGTAGCATTCCCCACGGTACTGTTCAGCACCTGGTAAATCAGCGTATCGCCGTAGGCCGTACCGGTGATGGCGTCGTTATGTTCCGAACTGATGAACTGCGGCGCCATATTGATGGTCAGCGTGGCGCTGTCCGTTCTCCCGGTAGCGTCGGTCAGGGTGTAGTTGAAGGTCTCCTTCGACGTCATGGATGAGAGCGATACCCCGCTGTTGAGGGTATAGGTGTAATGGCCGTCAGCGCCGATCGCCAGGACGCCGTAATGGCCGGTGATGTTCACCGTTGCGCTGCCGGTATACGGATCCAGCGTGGTGGTCACGCCGTTGTACCCGGTCACGCTCAGACGGGTATCCACCGAGTGGAGCTGATCCAGCACGCCGCCAGAATCGGTGCCGTCAAAGATATTGCCGTTGACGGTGTGGCTGCCGGTGACGTCGAAATCACTCAGCGAGTAGGTGGTGCCGTTCACGCTTGGTGTGATGGTGATGTTCCCCACGCTCAGCCCCGGTACGCTACCGGTAAAGTTCAGCGTATAGGTTCCGGCGTTCAGATCCAGCCCGGTGAGCGGGATGTCGATATTGCCGCCCAGCAGTGAGCCGCCGCTGAAGGAGCCGCTGCGTATCACGCCCGAGCCGTCGCTGATGGACCAGTTTACCGTTAGCCCGCCCAGCGCCAGCAGCGAGGCCACGTTAAAGTGGAGCGACACGTTGTGCAGCGCGGTGTTCGCGTCGACCACGAAGGTTCCGCTGCCGGAGCCCTGGGTTGACGAGAGCAGGGCCGTCGTCCAGCTGGCGGTGCCCACGGTCGTATCCGAGTATGCCGACGTGTGGTGCACCGAGGTGAGGTCCATCGTGGCGCTGACATCGTTCACGGCATCCATCGCCCGGGGGGTTGGGGTGATGTTGAGCGATGCCGTATCCTTCGAGCCGTCAGGCGCGGTAACGGTGTAGACGAAAGTATCCGGCGTGCTGATATGGTCCGCTCCCACGCCGCTTCTCAGGGTGTAGGTGTACTGTCCGGACGAATTGATGGTCAGCGTGCCGTATTCCCCCTGAATGGTGGTGGTTCCACTGCTGTTGACCGCCACGCCGTTCACTTCGGTGACCAACGTGCCGGGAGGAACTGGGTCATTCGCCAGCACGTCGCCCGTGGTGGTTTCGCTGATGCTCGCCACGCTGTAGACATGATCCTGCAGGACGCTCAGCGTGTAGCCCGTCAGGACGGCGATCCCCGATGCGGTATTGAGTAAGAACAGGTACTCCCCGGCCGGCAGATTCAGCGTCAGCTGGGATGACGTGCCCCCCAGCAGCGGAGCGCGCAGCCAGCCCGACTCGACGCGAACCTGCTCGAAGGTCTGGGTGGCGTTGTTGAACTTATAGACGTACAGATCGAATACCGACGCCAGCGCCACGCCGCCCACGGAGGCCTGGATGGTCATGGTGCGGGTCGTGCCTTCCTCCACGTTGTAGATAATCGGGTTGGTCATGTCGTCCAGCAGGTTAAGCCCCAGCGTGCTGCCGAGATTAATGCCCACCAGGGTAAAACCGTTCTGAGACGAGGCGCCGTTATTAATCTCGCTCACGGTGGTGTCAAAGGTCAGCGAGGCCGTATCGTCCACCGCCACAATTCCGTTGATTACCGTACCGGCACCCAGAGACAGCACCAGCTGCGCCGACGCGCTGACGCCGTTATGGGTGATGGTGTAGGTGAAGTTCTCCGTCCGGCCAACGACCGCGGCGCTGGTGTCGGTCAGGTTGTAGGTGTAGCTGCCGTCGCGGTTGATGGTCAGCGTACCGTATTTGCCCTGGATCACCGTGCCGTCGGCGTTCACGCTGGTGGTGACGCCCTGGGCGTTAGTGACTGCGGAAACGGTGGTTCCGGCCGGCGCGTTGTCGCTGCCGGCTGTCGGGTCCGTATCGAGGATCACGTTGCCGTTGAGGCTGGTATCGCCCGTGACCGTACCCGGACCGGTCTCTTTCACCGCCACGTCGAGGCTGGTGTAGGAGCCGGTCGCCAGCAGGTTGGTGTTGTAGCTGAGCACGCGATAGTTGCCGTCGGCCAGCCCGGTCAGGTTCAGCGATACGCCGGTTGCGCCGAGGGTCAGGAGATCGGCAAACTGCGGTTGGCCGGTGTCCACCACGGTGGTCCAGACGCCGTTGACGTAATGCTGAACCACCAGCTCAAGGGTGTTGAGCAGAGAGAGCACCGCACCCGTGGCGTTGGCGTTCACCACGATATCCGCGCTGCCGCCGCTGCCCACCGCGAAGTTGACCTGGGCCGTATCATTGCCCAGCAGCGTCAGGACGTTGCCGACGGCGCCGACCAGCAGGAAGCCGTAATCGCTGTACTGGCTGTTGGTCACGGTTGCCGTGGTGCTGAGGTTCAGCTCTTCGACGTTATTGCTGGCGGAGAGCGGCACCACCGGCGCAAGGGCGGAGCCCGGCAGCGAGGTGTTGCCCGCGGCGTCGGTGGCGGTGATCTGCAGCGTCTGGCCTTCGGTCTGTTTGTTAATGAAGGTGTAGGTGTAGGTGCCGTTGCTGCCCGCAATGGCGGTCACCGTCGAGCCGTCCGCAAGGCGGATCGCGACGTTGCTGCCTGCTTCCGCAGTCCCGGTCAGGACGCTACCGTCGGCGTTGAAGGTCCCGGTCGGCGCCGTTGGAGCGGTCGTATCGACGATAATCGTCGTCACGGCTGACGCCACGCTGGTGTTGCCCGCGGCATCGGTGGCCGTGGCGGTGAAGTTATGCGTGCCTTGCGCCAGCGTGGTGGTTTGCGGCAGGGTCCAGTTGCCGCTGCCGTCGGCGGTCACCGTGCCCACCAGCGTGATGCCATCGTAGATCCGCACCGTGGCATTTGCTTCGGCGGTTCCGCTCAGCGTTGGGCGCGTGTCGTTGGTCGGATTCGTACCGGTCACCGGGCCGGTGACGCTGCCGACGTCATCAATGACCGAACTGATGATCGGTGCGCCCGGCGCGAGGGTATCGACGTTAATCACGTACCCGGCGGTAGGCGCGCTCGCGTTGCCCACCGCATCGGTGGCGGTAAAGGTCAAATTGTGCGGACCGTTGCCCAGCGCCGGGGATGGCGTAAAGCTCCACGCCCCGCCGGTCGCCGTCACGCTGCCGATTTGTACGCCGTTATCAAAGATTTTCACCGTCGAGCCGGCTTCCGCCGTACCGCTGAGGGTAGGCTGCGCGTCGTTGGTGAACCCGCCGTTCGCCACCGGCGTCGCCGCATTGCCCACGTCATCCAGAATGCTGGTCAGCACCGGCAGCGCAGGCGGCGTGGTGTCGACGGTGAGGCTGAAGCTGGTGGAGGACACGCTGGTGTTGCCTGCCGCATCCGTCGCCTGCGCGGTGAAGCTGTGCGCGCCCGCGGTCAGCGTGGTGTTGAGCAAGATACTCCAGCTTCCGTTGCCATCCGCGGTGCCCGTTCCGACAAGCGTAGTTCCCTCATAGATCTTCACGGTGGCAAACGGTTCGCTGGTTCCAACAAGGCGCGGAACGGTGTCGTCGGTTGTTTGCCCGGACGTAAGCGGGCCGGTGATGGTGCCCACGTCGTCTATCGCCTGGCTGATAACCGGCGCGTTCGGGGCGGTGGTATCCACAATCAGGGTAAAGTCCGGCGAGTTCAGGCTGACGTTGCCCGCTGCATCGGTGACCGTAGCGGTCCAGGTATGGCTACCGTTGGTCAGCGGCGTTGACGGCGTAAAGCTCCATGCGCCGGTACCGTCCGCCTGAACGGTGCCGACCGGCTGCCCGTTCTCATACACGGTGACCGTGGCGTTGGCGGTCGCGGTGCCGTTTAGCGTCGGCGTGGTGTCGTCGGTGCTCTGCCCGGAAGAGAGCGAAGTTTGAATGCTGCCCGCGTTGTCACCCGCGGTCGAAATGACCGGCGCCGACGGCACGCCCGTATCCACCGTCAGGTTAAACGGTGTCGTCGTGCTGCCGGTATTGCCAGCCACGTCGGTGGCGTTGAAGGTGATGGCGTGTAGACCTTCGCCCAGATCGGTACCCGGGGTGAAGGTCCAGCTGCCCTGGGCATTCACCACCGCAGTGCCAATCTCGTTGCCATCAACGATCACGTGCACGGTAGAACCCACCTCGCCCGTACCGTTGAAGGTTGGGCGCGCGTCGTTGGTGCTGTTACCCGACGTGAGCGCCCCGGTGACCGGACCGACGTCGTCAATCACGCTGGTCACCACCGGTACGCCGGGGGCTGCGGTATCAATGGTAAAGGCGAAGACCGATGAGTTAGCCGAGGCGTTGCCTGCGGTATCCGTTGCATACGCGCGCAGGGAGTAGCTGCCGTCGCCCAGCGGCGCGGTCGGCGTAAAGGACCAGTTCCCGCTGCCGTCAACGATCGTCGTGCCAATCTGCGTGCCGTTATTCATGATGTGAATCGTGCTGCCCGCCTGCCCGGTGCCGCTGATGGTCGGGGTGCTGTCGTTGGTCACCTGGCCGCTGGTGAGGTTACCCTGGACGCCGCCAGGGACGTTGTCGCTCACATTATCCAGCGTCGGAACCGTCGGTGCCGTCAGGTCAATCACCACGCTCCAGGGAGCTGAGACCGCGCTGACGTTGCCCAGCGGATCGGTCGCCCGGACGGTGAAGCTGTGCGAGCCTTCACCGAGCGCGGTGTCAGGGGTAAACGTCCATGTACCATTGTTGTCAGCCGTCACCACGGCAATCTGGGTACCGCCGTCGAAAATGGTCACCACGCTGTTTGCGTCCGCTGTCCCCGAAAGGGTTGGCGTGGCATCGTTCGTCTCGGTGCCGCTGACCACCGTGGTGGCGGCGTTACCGACGTTATCCGTGACGTTGGTGATGACCGGCGTGGCGGAAACGGAGTCCACCACGACGGTGAAGCCCGCCGAAGGACCGCTCTGATTCCCCGCCGGATCGGTCTCGCGGATGGTCAGGATATGGTTGCCTTCTGTCAGGACGGGCGTGGTGTAGCTCCAGGTGCCCGTATTGCCGACCTCCGCGGTCCCCAGCAGCACGCCGTTGTTATAGATGAAGATGGTATCACCGACCGCGCCGGTGCCGGTGAGGGTCGGCTGGTTGTCGTTGGTGGTCTGGCCGCTGGTCAGCGGTCCGGTGCCCGGACCGACGTCGTCAATCACCGCGCCGATAGCCGGCGTGCCCGGTGCGGTGAGGTCGACGGTGACGCTGGCCGCCGGAGAGCGGCCGCTGGTCTGGCCGTTGAGGGTCGCCGTCACCTCAAAGGTGTGCAGCCCTTCGCCAAGCGCGGCTGGCGTATAGCTCCAGTTGCCGCTGCCGTCGGCGGTCACCGTCGTCAATGGCGTCGCGCTACCGTCCTGATAGATGGTAATCAGGCTGCCCGCTTCGGCCGTACCGGTAAGCGTTGGCGTGGTGTCATTAGTGGTTTTGCCTTTCACATCGCCAGTAATGGGGTCTGCGTCATCGACGATCGCCGTGATGACGGGCACCTGCGGCAGGTCGAGCGGTGAATCGACGACGACAAAAGGCACGCCCGCGCTGGCATTCCCTGCGGCATCCGTAGCGGTCACGGTCAGCGTGGTCGGATCCAGCTGCGCCGGGCTCAGCGCAATGGAGAAGTTGCCGTCGCTGCCGACAACGCCGGTACCAATGACCGTGGAACCGTTTGTCACGGTAATGATGCTTCCCACGTCACCGGTACCGGTCAGCGGTGTTCCTTCATCAGCCAGCAGCATGTTGCCCGGATCTGCCGGGGCGACGGTGTCTACCGTCACGCTCAGCGGTGCTGAATCACCGGAGGAGTTACCCGCTGGATCGCTGGAAGAGACGGTGAAGGTATGCGGGCCATCCAACAGCGTCGTGTCGGCAGTCCAGCTCCAGGTGCCGCCCGGCTGGACCGTCACCAGCACCGTAGATGGCGTGCCGTCTACGGAAACGATAACGGTGGTACCGGGTTCACCGGTCCCGGTAAGGGTTGGCGTGCCGTCCTTCGTGTAGAGCACGTTATTAGATAGCTGGCTGTCAGCTACGGCGCTAATGACGGGGATCTCAGGCGCAACGGTATCGAGGGTAACGGTAAAGACCGAACTCGGCGCGCTGACGTTGCCCGCTGCGTCCACGCTCGCCACGGTAATGTTGAGCGGACCGTCCGTTTGCGTTGGAAGCGTCAGGTTCCATTCCCCGTTAGCCACCACGACACGGCCCGCTTCGACGCCGTTGTTGTAGACGATCACCGTCTCACCGTTGACGCCGGTTCCGCCCACTGTCGGTGTGGTATCCGTGATGTAGCCACCGTTAGGCTCACCGCCCACTGCACTAATCACCGGCGTAGCCGGCGCCAGGGTATCCACGACGATCGTAATCGCTGGCGACGGGTCAGAGACGTTGCCCGCTTCATCGGTGGCGGTGGCGGTATAGGCGTGGCTGCCCTCGGCAATGTCGCTGCCCGGGCGCCAGCTCCAGTTGCCGCTGCTGTCTACCGTGACGGTGCCCACGACGGTCGATATGCCGTTGACGGTGTCAGTGATGTTGATGACGTCGTTCGGCGTGCCGGCGCCGCTCAGGACCGGGCGCGGATCGTTGGTGGTTCCGCCATCGGGTACGGGGCCGGTGATCTGGGTGACGCTGTCGGTGACGGTCGGTGCCGCAGGCGTAGCCGGCGCTTCGGTATCAATGGTGATGGTTACCGGCTGCGACGGGGCGCTTTCGTTGCCCGTGCCGTCCACGTTGGTGACGGTCAGGGTGATGTCATAGGTACCGCCGGGCAGCGGGGTTGATGGCGTCCACGACCAGCTGCCGGTATTGTCCACGACAGCGTCGCCGATTTTGGCACCGTTGTTGTAGATCGTCACGGTATCGCCCGCCGTGCCGGTACCGCTCAGGGTTGGCGTGGTGTCGCGGGTGGTTTCGCCCGGGTTTAGCGTTGTTGCTGTTCCGTCAGGATTGACGGTGATGGCCGGGACGTCCGGCGTGGCAGGCGCGACGGTATCTACCGTCAACACAAACGGGCTGGAGATGGTGGTATTGCCTGCGGCATCCGTGGCGTGAACCGTCAGCGAATGCGGGCCGTCGGTAAGCGGGGTAACGGGCGTAAAGCTCCAGCCACCGCTGCCGTCGAGGGTGGCGGTACCGAGCAGGGTGGCGCCGTCATAAACGGTGATCACCGCGTCAGCCGGGGCGGTGCCCTGCAGCAGCGGTGTGGTGTCATCCGTGGTATCGCCGCTGCTGAGCGTGCCCTGAACGCCGCCGACGTCATCGGTCACGGTGGCGATGGTGGCTGCCGCTGGCGGCGTGGTATCGACGGTCAGGGTGAAGCCACCTGACGGCTGGCTGGTGTTACCCGCCGCATCGGTGGCAACAACGGTAAAGGTATGAGGCCCGCTGCCAAGAGGCGTCGTGAGGGTATAGGTCCACGTGCCGTTGTCGTCGACCAGGACCGTGAAAAGATCGGTGCCATCCAGGCGGATGGTGACGCTTGAGCCAGGTTCAGCCGTGCCGTTAAGCGTCGGCGTGGTGTCGTTGGTGCTGTCGTTGGGGTTGAGCGCGCCGAGGCGCTCCGGCACATCATCCAGCACCTGGGTAATGACCGGGGCGGCAGGCGCGACGCTGTCAATCGTCAGAGTCCAGGTGTTGGAGACGCCGCTGGTGTTACCTGCCGCATCGGTCGCGACGGCGGTCAGGGCGTGGGGGCCCTCGGCGATAGGCGAGGAAGGCGTAAAGATCCATACGCCAAGACCATTGGCGACGGTCGTACCAATAGCAACACCGTCCACGCGCACGGTGACCGTCGCGTTTGCTTCGGCGGTACCGCTGAGCGTCGGGGTGGCGTCGTTAGTGGTCTCATTAATGTCGAGCGAGCCGGTGCGACCGGGAACATCGTCCACAACTTGTGAAATCACCGGGGCGCCAGGTGCCGTGCCGTCGACGTTAATTGTCCACGGGTCTGATAACCCGCTTGGGTTACCGGCGGGATCCGTCGCCTTCGCGGTCAGCACCCAGGTGCCATCGGTCAGCGGTGCGGGCGGCGTAAAGCTCCACAGGCCGGAGGAGGGAACAACCGTCGTACCGAGGACATCGCTGCCGTTATAAATCGTGATGGTCGAGCCCGCTTCGCCCGTCCCGTTCACGGTCGGGGCCCGGTCGTTGGTGAGGCCGTTCTGGCCCACGGGGCCGGTGGTGGCCTGCACGTCATCCATCACCGACACGATAATTGGCGTCTGCGGTGGGGTAATATCCGGTGACGCCGCGGAGGTTGCGGGCCCCGTGTTGCCCGCCGTGTCGGTGGCGTCAGCGGTCAGGATTTCGCCGTTGAGCTTCGGCGGGGTCAGCGTCAGGCTAAAGTTCCCTTCGCTGTCGGCAACAACAGTGCCAAGGGTGACATTACCTTCACGGATGGTCACCGTGCTGCCAGCTTCCGCGATGCCGCTGATGGTGCCGCCATCATTCGAAACCTCGAGATTACCTGGGGCAGACGGCGGCGTGGTGTCCACGGTGAAAATGACGGGCTCTGAGGTCGCGCTCAGGTTTCCGGCGGCATCGGTTTCAGTGACGGTTATGGAGTGTGTCCCGTCCGGGAGCGGGCCGTTCGGCGTGACGCTCCAGGTGCCGTTGGGCAATACCGTCGTTGTGCCAACCACCACGCCGTTATCGTAGATGGTGATGGTTCCGCCGGGCTCGCCGGTTCCCGCCAGGATCGGCAGTGAGGCATCGGTAGGCACGACTGACGTGATGGTTCCCTTGATAAGGCCCGTATCGTCGGTCAGCACAATCGCGCTCGGCGCGTCCGGCGGAGTAAGATCCACCGTCAGGATAAACACCGGCGAGGCTGGCCCGGTGTTGCCGGCGGCGTCGGTTGCCCGCACGGTAATCTGGTGAGTGCTTTCGCTCAGGTCAACCGACGGGGTAAAGGTCCAGGTGCCGTTGCTGGCGACGACCGCCGTACCAATGGCGACCCCGCCGTCATAAATCGTCACGGTCGAGCCCGCTTCGCCGGTGCCGGTAAGCTGCGGGCGCTGATCGTTGGTGCTGCCGCCGTTGCTGACTGCTCCCGTCTGCGGGGCGACATCGTCCGTTACGCTGGTGATTGCTGGCGCATCGGGCGCGGTGGTGTCCGGCGCGTTGAGCGTTGTGCCCGGGCTGGTATTCCCGGCGTTATCCGTGGCGGTGGCGGTCACCTGCTCGCCGTTGGTCAACGGTGTGCCGAGAGAGACGGTAAAGCTGCCGTCGCTGCCCGTTTTTCCTGTGCCAATGACGTTGCCGTTCGCGTCTTTCAGCGTGATGGTACTGCCGGGTTCTGCGGTACCGGTGACGGTTTTGCCATCTGAAGAGAACTTAAGGCCGGAAGGCGCGTTCGGCGCTGTCGTATCCGCATTGGCCGAATTGTTACTGCCGCCACTATCACCGCCGCCGGTGCTTGCCGCCGCCGCGATGCCGCCCGCTGCGGCAATGCCGCCCAGTGCCCATGGCCAGATGGCGGCACCACCGGCGTCGCTCCCGGAGGCCGCAAGCAGCACGTCCGTGGACGCGATAGATTCGTACGTGGCGGCTCCGGTCGGATCTTCAATCCACCATAATGCGCCGTTGCTGTCCTGCAGTACCAGCTGGCTCACGCCCTGCGCGTCCGTGACGTAGAAATTTTTAAGGGTGATCACCTCGCCGGAGTGCAGCGTAACCAGCAGATCGTTACCGTTTCGCGCGAAGTGGGAGACGCTCGCTCGCTCGACATTAAGCTCAACGATAGAGGAATGGCTCAGGGTAACCTGTGTGCCTTCCGTGGTCGTTTCCACGCCAGTAAGTTTCGATATAACAGAGATTTGGCTCATTTAGGCATTACTCCAGCAGATGTGTCATGAACGGCGAGCAAGACGAGCCATCTCTGCAGAAGGTAAAGGGCGCCCCCGGCGCAGTCGCTGTTATTACGCAGCACTGACCGTTGTTTTTAGCGCGCACGATGCCCGCCAGAATTCAGAGTGGCAACATCAGAGCGAATCTAATGACTTATAAAAGAGAACAGTTTTTATGGGTGTTTTGTGTCTTGTAAAACCCTGTAATTAATAGAGGAATTATTTTTTAGAATATAAAAATGATATAGACAGAAAACGAAGGTTGTGCAAATTAAGCTTTCGTAAATAAGTGCCAAAACAATGAAGAGGGCATTAATGTATTGGGGTGGTTAATAATTCACCTAGCTCAACCTTTTGTTTTTTATGACTTTAGTTTTAACCTGTGACGTTTATTCTGAATGTGATTTACGCAGTATGATAATTGGTAGGGGGCATTTTTAATATAATGTAAAACGTTATTGTTTAAGCGCGCTTAATATGTATTTAAGTTAGGGTAACGTTTTTGATATAAGATATATTATGTCACTCACACGATAAAATATATTCTTATGCAGGCTTAAAACTCTGCTATCACGCGAAAATAATAGCGTTAAGTAAAGGGTAAAATAACCTGATTTATTTCCATTGGTGCTACGACGTCAGCATGATTTTGCGACAGCAAAAAATTCACGGGGAGAATGAATAAAAATCGTTAGTCGGGCGTTTACTGACGTCACTTCCTTCTTACCCTAGAGCTTTATATGAACACGACCTCGTTTCGTTTGATCCCGGTGCTGATTTTTTCCCTGCTGTCCCCCCTGGCGCTGGCAATGGGCAATAATAGTACCGAGAGCAAAACGCCCGATTGTCCTTCCGGACAGGTGTATGACAGCGCCACCCAGAAATGCGTGCCGGACAAGAGCAGCAGCCTCAGCGACCAGGACAAAACCAACTATGCGTACCATCTCGCGAAAAAAGGCGAGTACCAGGCGGCGCTGAACCTGCTTGATTCGCTGAAAAATGGCAATACGGCTGAAGCGTGGAACTATCGCGGGTTCGCCACGCGCAAGCTTGGCCGCACGGACGAAGGGATTGGTTACTACCAGCGCGCGCTGGCTATCGCACCGGATTATGCCAAAGCCCGGGAATACCTCGGTGAAGCGTGGATGGTAAAAGGACGTCCTGACCTCGCGAAAGAACAGCTGAAGGTGATTGCCGGTATTTGTGGCCAGTCCTGCGAGGAGTACCGTGACCTGCAGGCCGCCATCAACGGGCATCCGGAATCCTGATTTTCTCGTGGAGGGAAAACACATCGCTACCAGTGAGGTTCGTCAACAGTTAGCCGCACACCTGCCGCGCCTCTGGCGCTATGGGCTGGTGCTGTCGCGAAACAGGGATATCGCCGAAGAGCTGGTTCAGTCCACCTGCGTGCGTGCGCTTGAAAGGAGCAGCCAGTATACGCCGGGCACGCGCATCGACAGGTGGCTGTTCGCGATACTGCACTCCATCTGGATCTCTGAGCTTCGGGCACGACACGTGCGTCAGGGGCAGGGATTTGTGGCCAGCGACGAGCTTCTGGCGCCGGATACCCGCGAACAGGATGAGACGCGTCTGCATTATCTGAAGGTGATGCAGCGCGTCAACGCGCTGCCTGAAGCCCAGCGCAACGCGGTATTTTTGGTTTATGTCGAAGGCTTTACCTACCAGGAGGCGGCGGACACTCTGGCGGTACCTGTTGGTACCGTGATGAGCCGGCTGGCGACGGCGCGGGCTCGGCTTGCCAGGTCCGCTGATGCACTGCCTCCGGCAAAGGAGAAACGCTCTTGAACTCGCACCGTTTTGCACCGCCCTATAACGACGACGCTATCGTGGCATGGATAGATGGCGAGATGTGCCGCGCCGACGCGCAGCAATTTGAAGAACAGTTGAAAAGTGACGAACGCCTCTCCGGGCGAACTAACGAACTGATGAAAAGCAGCCAGGATTTCGCCGGGGCGTTTGCCCCCCTGCTGGATGAGGCGCCACTTGAGGCAATGCAGGCGCGTCTGGCGGCACTTCCCGATCCACAATCCTCCACGCCGGCTGGCGTCAGCAGGCGGGCGCTGATCGCCGCGTCGGCCAGCTTTTTGATGGTCGGATCCGGGCTGGGCTACCTGCTGCGGCCCGCTTCCGCGCCAGCGGATGAGAACGCTCATATTCGCGACCTCGAAGCGCAATATATGTCCCTGTACAGCGTTGAGACGCTGCTGGATATGGACAGCGCAACGCCGGTCCTGCAGCGCGGGCTGGAACGAGCCTCGCAGGACATCGGCATCAAGCTGCACATGTCGCAGCTTGTCCTGCAGGGGGCAGAGCTGAAAATGGTGCGAATGCTGCGCTATGAAACCACCTCGATCGCGCAGATTGCCTGGATCAATGCTGACTACGGTCCGATGGCGCTCTGTATCTCTCCTGTAGATGAGAAGACTATGGCCTCTCTGCGCCAGGAGCAGCGGCACGGCATGAACCTGGCGTGGTGGCAGGAGGCGGGCTACCAGTTTGTCCTGATTGGCCGCAACCCGCCGTCTCACCTGCGGGGAAACGCGGAGCAGCTACAGCGCCTCATCTCAGGATGACGGCACGTCGTTCGTCTGAATGGCAATAGCGATGGCAATACGATCGTCCACGACCAGCGCAAACTTATCCATCCCGTAGGCCGCGCGCGAGATCGCCGTCGTGGCATCCAGCGTGAGGGCCTGCGCGTGCGGGTCTTTCACGACAGCCTCCAGGATCACCGGGCGGGCGATGTTTCGTACGGTCAGCGTGCCGAACACCCTGAACCGCCCGTCGCCCTGGGCGACCACGCGAGAGCTGATGAACTCGATAGTTGGATAACGCTCGGATTCAAAAAACATATCGCTTTTCAGCTGCCAGGTGAGCAGCTTGTTTGAGGCTACGAGAGTCGCTACGGGAATGGTGACGTGAATATGGTCGTCGACGTCGTTTTCCGGGTTGAGCGTCACGGCGCCCGTCACGCCACTGAACGTCGCCCAGGAGAGGATGCCGCCGAAGGCATGCCACGACAGCCGAATGGCGGTGTTATTGGCGTCAATTATGTAGCTCTTCGGGGCAGCCATCGCCCACGGACAAACCAAAACAAGCACTATCACCAGGCGTCGCAGCATCTCAGGATCTCTTTTAGGGGGGCAGGGAGTAAACGCGTCACCCCCGGGATCTATTCGGCTTTGTTGACGTTATTTCAACCGGAGCGCGATAACCGGACCTGGTGACAAGTGTAGCCTTGAGAACGCAGAGCTGCGGGGAATAAAAAAGGCCGCTTGCGCGGCCTTTCAAAGGGATTACTCAGTGACTTTCTTTTCCAGCTCGCTGGCACCTTCTTTGGTTTTGTTCCAGCCTTTCTCAGCGCCTTCTTTGGTGGCATCCCACCCTTTCTCGGTGCCTTGTTTGGTTTTATGCCAGGCTTTCTGGGAATCTTCGCTGACCTTGCTGCCCAGGCTTTCGCTTTTACCTTCCGCAGCATGTTTTTGCTTCAGCTTCAGCTCTTCACCTTTGTTCTGCTCTTCGTGCAGTTTTTGCTTCGCCTCGTTGGCATTTGCGTTCGCCGCAGCGACGGTATCGTCAGTTGCATGTGTGGTCGCAGCAAATACTGGGGAAGCCAGCAGAACGGCAGATAATGCGATAATTGTTTTTTTCATAATATCCTCATTTA
>Ga0308157_10005782_pt1 | contig 15196 bp, 9 predicted proteins | sample PhyBR1_FD_201035 | JGI IMG/M metagenome (GOLD analysis project Ga0308157, IMG submission 201035) | Phyllosphere microbial communities from UC Gill Tract Community Farm, Albany, California, United States - DLSLB.R1 | ecosystem: Host-associated > Plants > Phyllosphere > Unclassified | place: USA...
GGCCGCCCGACTGCAGGCCGGCGATGGCCACGTCCACCACCACCTCGCCGCCTGGCGCGATCTGGTAGCCGCCGCGCGGCGTCAGGGTGATCTGCAGCGCTTGCGCCGGCGGCAAGGCGCCCAGGCATGACAGGCCGAGCAGTGCCGCACACATCAGTTTTTTCATGATAGGTCTCCCGCAAAAATGAGCTAGCCGGCCGCGCGCGGCCGGCACGGTGGTCCTGCCTACTTGGCGCACAACGCCCGGGTGCAACTGCCGACCAGCTTGCGCACGTCGAGCACGGTGATCCGGCCGTCGCGGTCGAGGTCGCGCGGGTCGTCCGGTCCCGACGCCAGGGTGTTCAGGCCGAGCAGCAGGATGTTGAGGTCGTCCCGGTCGATCACGCCATCGTTGTTGAGGTCGCCCACCGGGGCGCCGGCGACGGTGTAGGTGAGGCGCAGCTCGGAGTAGTCGACCATGGTGTCGTCGACCGTGAGCACGTCCAGGCGCTGGTCGGTCCGCAACATCGTCAGCAGGTCGGCCACCCGGTCGGGCTGCCCGATGAACGGCACCGGCGAGGAGAAGTTGCGCAGCGGCGTCTTGGCGAGGTTCCAGGCCAGCTCGTAGACGGCGCCGCGCTGGGGCGAAAAGCCCAGCAGGTCGTGCAGCGCGATCACGGTGCGGGCCTCTTCGCCGGCCACCGTCGCGCTCTGGTTGTACAGGATGACGTCGTTCTGGACCAGGTCGCCCGTCATCTTGACGCGCAGCCTGACGGTGGCCGAGGTCACGATCGCGTTGGCGGGCAGGTCGAGGAAGTGCGTCAGCCCGACCGACTGGTTGACCGCCGGCTGGTCCAGCTCGACGGGCGGGGCGGCCACCAGGTTCTCCAGCATGGCCAGCACATGGGCCGACTTGGGCGCGTCGTCGGCGGCGTCGCCGCCGTGGAAGTCGTCCTTGTCGCCGACCAGGCTGACCGTGTCGGGCGTGCGCGCCACCAGCACGGTTTGCGGGGAGGCGGCGAGGTTGTAGGTGTCGAAGAACAGCCAGTGGTAGACGCCGGTGTCGACCGCCCGGATGTCGATCTGGTTGGCGCCGGCGTGCAGCGCGGGGGTCAGATCCATCGCCACCACTTCGGGCTGGTTGTTGCTCATCTTGTGGTCGCCGAGCACATAGCTGCCGATCGTGATGCCGTTGACCTTCAGCGTCAGCTCGTCGTCGGCCGCCACCAGCGCGACGATCTGCGGCACCGGTCCGGACGGCAGGTCGAGCTGGTGGCGGAAGTACGCGGTGGTGGGGCCGCTGCTCGGGCCTGGCGTGCCGGGGCCGGGCCAATACCACATCAGGTCGGCATGCACGCCTTGCGGGTTCAGCGCCGGATTGGGCATGGTGACGGGATTGGGGAAGGGCGCGTAGGCCGGTATCCAGCCGTCGAGGCCGTTGGCGCTGGCCTGCCAGCCGGGTCCGCTGAGCAGGTCGGTGCGCGGCGTGGCCGCGCCGGCCTGGACCGGCAACAGGCCGGCCAGCGCCAGCGCGATGGCGCCGCATAGACGCCAGGTCGCCGTGCGTGTCGCGATGCTCCTTGCAAAAGTACTCATGATGTCGTCTCCGCAGTTGCTGCGTGTGTCCGGTGGGACAGTTCCGCAGGCAGGACTGGCCTGCGGCCTTGGACGACGCAAGAATGACGCCATGACGCGCAAGCGTTTGATTCTTATTGGAGATTCCGGCGAGCACGCGCCGCGCGCGCAGACAGTGTCAACTGGACCGACAGCCGCGCTGCCCGCCCGGCGCCGCTGTGTCCGGGCGGATCGCGTCAGCAGCGCGGGACGCTGCCGAAGGCGGCCTTGATATCGTCCAGCTTGTCGTCGATGGAATAGGGCAGGGCCTTGGCCAGCAGGTCGAGGATGATCAGGCCGTTGATGGCGCCGTCCTCGTCCACCGCCTGCCGCAGCCGGCTGGCCATGGCGGTGTTGACGCTTTGTAGCGCCCGGTAGCGCGCCTTCAGGCCGTGCAGTTCCCAGTCCGGCACGCCGCCTTGCCGGGCGAGGAAATACTGCGCCAGCAAATAGGTCGAGGCCGCGCGATAAATGGTTTCCTCCTCGGTGGCGAAGGGCAGGTGGAAATGCGCCATGGGCCGCAGGAAGGCCGCGTGCGGGCAGGCGCTGCTGGCCGCCAGCAGCCCCATCAACGCGCCCACGCCGCGCTGCACCGTGGTGTGCTTGCTGACGCTGCGCTCGGCCATCTCGACCCTGGCCTCGACCTGTTCGTAGGAGCGCAGCTTGCCCATGATGGCGACCAGCGGCACGAAGCGCACCGCCATCGGGCAATGGGGCGAGCTGGCGGGCTGCAGCGGGCAGTTGGCGCATTGCTGGCAGCCGAGTGCGGTCCAGGCCGGCAGGTCGGCAGGCTCCGGCGAAGCGTCGGCGTCGACCGCGCAGCTGGCGCTCTGGCCGTCGGCGAAGCGAAAGTGATAGACCACGTTCTGCATGGACTTTCCCCTGGTGGCGAGCGCGCCGCGCCGGAAGGCGCCGTCGTTTCAGTTTATCCCCAATGCAACACGATGACAATCACGGCGGCGCCGTCAGGGGCGGCTGGCGGAGGCGGGCGCTTTCTGGCGCGCGTCTTCGATGTGGCGGATCGCCTGCGCGGCATCGTGCGGCGGCGTGAGGAACTGGCGCAGTCCCTCGTACACCGGCGCCACCAGCTCGGGCCTGGCGTCGCGGTCGAAGAAGGCGGTGTAGCCGGCGGCGCCGGCCAGGATCTCGCCGGTGGCGTCGCCCAGCAGGGTCGGCGGCGCGGCGGCGTCGGCCTGCGCCGAGAAGGTCTGGTCGGCTTCGGCGATCCGCCGCAAGGCGCCGCTCTCGGCCAGGAAGGCCAGGAAGCGCTTGCGCGCGCGCGGATTGAGGCCGCGCGCCGGCAGCACCAGCACGTCGAGCGGCGCTTCCTCGTACGCGGGCGCGCCGGGCGTGTAGCCCGGGAAGGCGAAGAAGCCCATGTCGCCCGCCACCGCCGCCGGAAACTTGGCGGCGATGAAGCTGCCCATCAGCGTCATGCCCACGTGGTCGCGGTACAGGTAGGGCAGCACGCGGTCCATTTCCTGGTCCATCGTGGCCTGCAGAAAATAGCCCTTGCGCAGCAGGTCGCCCCACACGTCGAACACCTGGCGCACGCGCGCGTCGCCGAAGCCGATGTCCCCGCGCAGCAGCTTGCGGTGGAACTCGATGCCGTTGATGCGCAGGTCGAGATAGTCGAACCAGCCGGCCGCCGGCCAGCCGCTGCGGGCGCCGACCGCCAGCGGCGTCACGCCCTCGGCCTGCAGGCGCTCGCAGGTCTGCAGGAACTCGTTCCAGGTGGCCGGCGGCCGCAGGCCGAGCCGCGCGAACAGCGACTTGCGGTACACAAAGCCCCACACGTAGTGGTACAGCGGAAAGCCATACACCTCGCCGTCGACACGCGTGCCGTCGATGCTGGCGGCGGAGAACTTCTTCTTTTTCAGCAGCGCGGCCAGCTCGGCGTCGAGCGGGGACAGCAGCTTGTTGCGGGCCGCCTCGCGCAGCGGTTCGCCCGCGTACCAGAAGGCCACGTCGGCGCGGCTGGTGGTCAGGCGGGCGAGGAAGTCGCGCTTGTAGGGCTCCTGCGGATAGCCGTGGTGCTCGACCTGGATGTCGGGATTGGCCGCGGCGAACTGGCCGATGATGCCCAGCCAGGCGGCGCGCTGGGCGCTGTTGGACACCACGTAGTCGACCACCAGGTGTTCGCTGGCGTTGCAAACAGCCGACAATTGCAGCCCGGCGCAGAACAGCGCGCCCGCCATCCAGCGTGGAATGCGTCGGCCTGTGCGGAAAATGGAGGTCATCGAAGGCTTGTGCATCATGCAAGTTTGTGTGCATATGCAAGGCATGTCAACCGGAAAATGCTGTTGTGTGCGGTAAATGCGCCGGATACCAAAATTTCATTCCGTCGGTTGATGATTGTTGTAATAATGCCTGCCACGTCGCGGTGGGCGACGCGCCCGGCGGGATGTTGTACCATGGTAATACTCCAGGTGTTGCGTATCGGCTCGCCTCGTTCAACCTTGCAAGGCAGTAAATGGTACTGATACAGCAATGGCGGCCAGCGCGGCGCCGCCTCTCCATCCTCTGCGCGCTGTGCGCGCTGGGGCACGGCGCGGCGCGGGCCGGCGACACGCCGCGGGATTTGACCGCGCTGCCGCTGGAGCAGCTGATGGAGCTGGAGGTCTACAGCGCCTCCAAGTTCGTGCAGCGCGCCAGCGAGGCGCCGTCCAGCGTCACCGTGATCACGGCGGCCGACATCCGCGCCTACGGCTGGCGCACGCTGGCCGACGTGCTGCGCAGCGTGCGCGGCGTCTACGCCAGCTACGACCGCAACTACACCTACCTGGGCGCGCGCGGCTTCCTGCGGCCGGGCGACTACAACACCCGCTTCCTGCTGCAGATCGACGGCAACCGCCTCAACGACGCGGTGTTCGACACCGGCCCGATGGGCGGCGAGTTCCCGCTCGACCTCGAACTGGTCGAGCGCATCGAATACGTGCCGGGCCCCGGCTCGTCGGTGTACGGCGCCAACGCCTTCTTCGGCGTGATCAACGTCATCACGCGGCGCGCGCAGGCCATGGAGGGGAGCGCGCTGACGGTCTCGGGCGGCCAGGACGGCGCCCGCCGCGCCGCCGCCAGCCAGGCCTGGACCGACGCCGCCGGCACCGACTGGCTGCTGGCGGCCAGCCGCTACAAGACCGATGGCCGCGACCAGTTCTATCCCGAGTACGCGGACGGCGAGGCCAATGACGGCGTGGCGCGCGGGCTCGATTACGAATCCGGCCACCGCCTGTTCGCCAAGGCGGTCCACGGCGCCTACACCGCGACCCTGATCCACGCCGAGCGCGACAAGGGCGTGCCCACCGCCTCGTTCAGCCAGCACTTCAACGATCCGCGCTCGCGCACCGTCGACACCCAGAACTACGCCGACCTGAGCTACCACGCGCCGCTGTCGCCGCAGGCCGAGCTGAGCGCCCGCGCCTACTGGGCCGAGTACGGCTCGCTGGGCTATTACGCGGAGGACGACGTCGACGCCACCCTCAACCGCGACGTGTTCGCCGCCCGCTGGTGGGGCGCGGAGTTGACGCTGCTGGCCACGGCCGGCGCCCACAAGCTGCTGGCCGGCCTGTCGTTCGAGAACGACTACCGCCAGCGGATGCGCAACTTCGACGTCGCGCCGTACGCGCTGTACCTGGACGAGAACCACGACGGCCGGCGCTACGGCATGTACCTGCAGGACCAGGTGGCGCTGACGCCGGCGCTGCTGCTGAACGCCGGCCTGCGCTACGACCGCCACGACGCCACCGGCGGCGTGTTCAGCCCGCGGCTGGCGCTGGTGGAGCAGTGGGACGCCGCCACCACCGTCAAGGCCCTGTACGGCGGCGCCTACCGCGCGCCCAACAGCTACGAACGCTTCTACAGCGCCAGCGGCGACGGCGGCCAGCGCGCCAATCCGGCGCTGGGCCGCGAGCGCATCGGCAGCACCGAGCTGGCGCTGGTGCGCCAGCTGCCCGGCAACCGGCGCGTGACCGTCTCGGTGTTCCGCAACGAGGTGTCGGCGCTGATCTCGCAGGTCGAGCAGGACGGCCTGCCGATATTCGTCAACGGCGGCCGCGCGGTGGCGCGCGGAGTCGAGCTCGAATACGAGCGGAACTGGGACAACGCGGCGCGCCTGAAGGCCAGCTACAGCTGGCAGCGCACCTACCAGGACGACCTGGCCAGCGCCGGCAGCAACGTCAACACGCCCAGCCAGCTGGCCAAGCTGAACCTGACGCTGCCGCTGCGCGGCCCCTGGCGCGCCGGCTTCGAGGCCCAGTACGTCGGCCGCCGCACGCTGTACCAGGGCGGCTCCACCGGCGCCTTCCTGGTGGCCAACCTGAACCTGTATTCGCAGCGCCTGACGCGCCACGCCGACCTGGCGCTGACCGCCACCAACCTGCTCGACCGCCGCTACGCCGATCCGGCCTCGCTCGAGCACCTGCAGGACGCGATCGCGCAGGACGGCCGGCGGCTGCAACTGAAACTGACGCTGGACTACTGACATGCCGACCGTGCGCGACTTCGCCGCGTGGTGCGCCACGATGCCGCTGGCCCTGTTGCTGGGCTGGGGCCTGGCCGCGCCCGCCGCGCGCGCGCAAGGCGCGGCCGCGCCGGTGTCCGAGCAGCAGCTCAAGGCCGCCTTCGTGTTCAACTTCGCGGTGTTCGCCGAATGGCCGGCCGAGGCGCTGCCGGCGGCCAGCCCGCTGGTGCTGTGCGCCTACCACGGCAACGCGCTGCTGGCCGCGCTGCAGGAACTGCGCGACAAGAGCGTCAACGGCCACCGGCTCGAGGTGCGCGCGCTGGCCGCCGGCGCGGCGCCGCGCGCCTGCCATCTGCTGGTGCTGGACCGGCAGGACCGCGACGCCTGGCCGCAGCTGCACCACGACCTGGCGGCCGGCGGCGCCAGCGTGCTGACCGTCGCCAACGACCGCCAGATCGCCCGCGCCGGCGCCATGCTGGCGCTGTCCATGGAGGACCAGCGGGTGGTGTTCGAGGCCGACCTGGGCGCGCTGCGCGCGGCCCGCATGGTGCTCAGCTCCAAGCTGCTGCGCCTGGCCAGGAGCGTGCAATGACGCGCGCCCGCCAGGCGCCGGCGGCCGGCCCGCTCGACCTCAGGGTCGCGCGCAGCAACCTGCTGGTGGCCGGCGCCGCGCTCGGCGTGGCCGCCGTGCTGCTGGTGGTGTTCCAGTACGTGGTGCTGCGCGCCGCGCTGCTGGGCGACTTGCAGGTGCAGGCCCGCATCGTCGGCAACAACAGCAGCGCCGCGCTGATGTTCCAGGACCAGCGCGCCGCCACCGAGACGCTGGCCGGGCTGGCGCTGTCGCCGGCGGTCGACAGCGCCGCCATCCTCGATCCGCGCGGCGTGCCGCTGGCCGGCTACCGGCGCGCCGGCGCCGCCCCGCCCGAGGTCGGCGCCGCGCTGCTGGCCGAGCGCCACGTGTTCTCGATCGCCGCGCTGGACGTGCTCGAGCCGGTGGCCGCCAACGGCGCCGTGATCGGCAGCGTGGTGCTGCGCGCGACGCTGCTGCCGCTGTACCGCCGCCTGGCCGCGTTCGCCGTCTACACGCTGGTGGTGGCGCTGGCCTCGATGGCGCTGGCGTGGCTGCTGGTGGCGCGCATGCGCGCCGCGGTGCGCGCGGCCGAGCAGCACCTGCACTACCTGGCCCACGTCGATCCCATCACCGCGCTGCCCAACCGCAACGCCTTCAACGCCCACCTGGACGCCTGCCTGGGCCGCGCCGACCGCCTGGCCGGCGCGGTCGGCCTGCTGCTGCTCGACCTCGACAACTTCAAGGTGGTCAACGACACGCTGGGCCACAGCAGCGGCGACACGCTGCTGCGGCTGGTGGCGCAGCGCCTGCGCGGCGCGCTGCGCTCGGGCGACCTGATCTGCCGCATCGGCGGCGACGAGTTCGTGGTCATCGTCGAGACCTCGGACGCGGCCGACGAGGCGGCCGAGGTGGCGCACAAGATCCTGCAGGCGCTGGCCGAGCCGTTCCAGGTCGAGCACCAGCTGCTGCACGTGAGCACCAGCATCGGCGTGGCCATCTATCCGGCCGACGCCGACGGCGCCGGGTCGCTGATGCGCGGCGCCGACACCGCCATGTACCACGCCAAGAGCCTGGGCAAGAACACCTGCCAGGTGTTCCGCCAGGAGATGACGCAGCGCGCCAACCGCCGCCTGAAGATGGAGGCCAACCTGCGGCGCGCGCTGGAGAACGACGAGCTGACCCTGCACTACCAGCCGCAGATCGACACCCGCAGCGGCCGCATGACCGGCTTCGAGGTGCTGGCGCGCTGGACCTGCCCGGAGCTGGGGCCGGTCAGCCCGGCCGAGTTCATCCCGGTGGCCGAGGACAGCGGCGTGATCGTGCCGCTGGGGCGCTGGGTGCTGCAGACGGCCTGCCGCCAGGCCGCGCTGTGGTGGCGCCAGGGGCTGCTGGACGGCATCGCCCACGTGGCGGTCAACCTGTCGGCCCACCAGGCGCGCGACCCCAACCTGATGAACGAGATCGAGGCGCTGCTGGCCGAGTGCGGGCTGCCGCCGCAACTGCTGGAGCTGGAGCTGACCGAGAGCGCGATGATGGAAAACGTCGACGCCAACCTGACGCTGATGCAGCGCATCCAGGCGGCCGGCATCCACCTGTCGATCGACGACTTCGGCACCGGCTATTCGTCGATGGCCTACCTCAAGCGCTTCCCGATCGACCAGCTCAAGATCGACCGCAGCTTCGTCAGCGCGGTGCCGGGCGACGGCGCGGCGATCGCCACCGCCATCATCGCGCTGGCGCACAGCCTGGGGCTGTCGGTGGTGGCGGAGGGGGTGGAGAACGCCCGGCAGGTCGAGTTCCTGCGCGCCGCGGGCTGCGACGCCATGCAGGGTTTCCTCTTCTCGAGACCGCTGCCGGCGGCGGCGCTGGAAAGCCTGTTGCGGCAGCGGCCGCAATTCACCGCGCCCGCCTGAGCGGCGCGCTGCGCATTGTTTGCTTCTGTTAAGATGGAAGCACGATGTACTCGCGGCGCGCCGGCGCCATTCTGCCCATGCAAATCGATCCAAGGCTTCCCTCATTAGCGGATCAGTCGATACCCCTGGCGGTCGACGAGCGGCCGGGCGTGCATGGCGGACCGGGCGACCCCCACACGCTGTTCGACCACTGCCCGTACTTTGTCTTCACGGTCGGCATGGACGGCCGGGTGCAGGCCCTGAACCTGTACGGCCGCCAGCGCCTGGGCGCGCACCGGCTGGGCGAACCGGCGGCGCGGCTGTACACCGACTGGGCGGCCCAGCTGCTGCAGGACGCGGCGCTGGTGGCCGCGCGCCAGACCGGCTACTGGCACGGCGAGCTCGAATTGCTGGGCGCCGACGGCGCCTTCCATCCGGTCACGCAGTCGATCGAGTTGCAGCCTGCAAGCGAGCAGCGGCCGGCGCGCTACCTGTGCCTGGCCTACGACCTGGACGACTACGACGTCTACGAATCGCTGCTGCGCTTCAAGCGCCTGTTCGAGCACCACCCGCAGCCGATGTGGATCTACGACCTGCAGACGCTGCGCTTCCTGATGGTCAACGCGGCCGCCGTGGCGCACTACGGCTACAGCGAGGCCGAGTTCCTGCGGATGACGATCAAGGACATCCGCCCGTCCGAGCAGCTGGCCGCGCTGGAGCGCAACCTGGCCGCCGCGCCGCGCCGGGGCGCCGAGCTGGCCGGCGTGTGGACCCACGTCAAGCGCGACGGCACGCGCATCGACGTGCAGATCTCGTCGCACTCGCTGACCGTGGCCGGCCGGGCGGCGCGCTTCGTGGTGTCGCACGACGTCACCGAGCAGCTGCGCATGGAGGCCGAGCTGTACGCCTCGCGCGAGCTCAAGCAGCTGGTGATCGACCATATCCCCCATCAAATCTTCTGGAAGGACCTGGACGGCAAATACTGCGGCTGCAACACCGTGTTCGCCGCCGCGGCCGGCCTGGCGAGCGTGGACGAGGTGACCGGCAAGACCGACGACGACTTCCCCTGGCGGCACAACGCGGCGCGCATCCGCGCCGACGACCGCGACATCGTCGCCACAGGCCGGGCCCGCCTGGACGCGGAGGAGCAGATGCCGCGCGAGGACGGCCGCGTGCACTGGTACCTGATCAACAAGCTGCCGTTCTACGACCAGCGCGGCGGCATCATCGGCGTGGTCGGGACGATCGAGGACATCACCGCCCGCAAGGAGGCCGAGCAGGCGCTGCGCCTGCGCGGGCGCGCGCTGGAGGCCAGCGACAACGCGGTGGTGATCACCGCGCACGGCCCCGGCGGCGAGCTGATCGAGTACACCAATCCGGCCTTCACCCGCCTGTTCGGCTACACCGAGGCCGAGGCGGCCGGGCGCCAGCTCGACATGCTGCTGCAGCAGCACGACGGCGACCGCGCCGCGCTGCGCGAGGCGCTCAGCGGCGTGCACGAGCTGACCATCACGCTGCGCATCGCCCACCGCGACCAGTACCTGATGTGGGCCCGCCTGCACGTGGCGCCGGTGCCGGCCGCCGACGGCCTGCCCAGCCACCACGTGTGCGTGCTGACCGACATGACCGAGTCGATCACCTACCAGCAGCAGCTGGAGCACCAGGCCAACCACGACCCGCTGACCGGCCTGCCGAACCGGGCGCTGTTCGGCGACCGCATGGCGCAGGCCATCGGCTACGCCGAGCGCTACGGCCATCCGCTGTGGGTGGTGTTCTTCGACCTGGACAACTTCAAGCTGGTCAACGACAGCCTGGGCCACCTGGCCGGCGACGAGCTGCTGTGCGCGGTCGGCGCGCGCCTGCGCGCCTGCGTGGGCGACAGCGACACCGTGGCCCGGCTCGGCGGCGACGAGTTCCTGCTGCTGCTGTCGGACACCCCCGAGTCGCCGGCCGCGGCCGTGCTGCAGCGGGTGCAGGACAGCGTGGCCGCGCCGCTGACCGTGGCCGGCCAGGTGCTGACCGTCACCTGCAGCATGGGCGTGAGCGTGTTCCCGACCGACGGCGGCGAGCCGCAGCAGCTGCTCAAGCACGCCGACATCGCCATGTACCGCGCCAAGGAAAGCGGGCGCAACCAGCTGCAGTTCTACGAGGCGGCCATGCACAGCCGCATCGCCGAGCGCACCATGATCGAGGCCGAGCTGCGCCACGCGCTGGCGCGCGACCAGCTGCGCCTGCACTACCAGCCCAAGGTCGACCTGCGCACCGGCGCCGTGGTCGGCATGGAGGCGCTGGTGCGCTGGCAGCACCCGACGCTGGGCATGGTGTCGCCGGCGCGCTTCATCGGCGTGGCCGAGGAGACCGGGCTCATCGTCGAGATCGGCCGCTGGGTCACGCGCACCGCCTGCTTCCAGAACATGGCGTGGCAGCAGGCCGGGCTGACGCCGCTGCGGGTCGCGGTCAACGTCTCGGCGCGCCAGTTCCGCGATCCCGGCCTGAGCCGCGAGGTGCAGGCCGCGCTGTCCGACAGCGGCCTCGACCCGCGCTACCTGGAGCTCGAGCTCACCGAGAGCCTGGTGATGCACAACGTCGACGGCGCGGTGGCCGTGGTCAAGGAGCTCAAGCGGATGGGCATCGCGCTCTCGATCGACGACTTCGGCACCGGCTATTCCAGCCTGGCCTACCTCAAGCTGTTCCCGGTCGACTATTTGAAGATCGACCAGTCCTTCGTGCGCGAGATGCTGACCGAGCCCAAGGTGGCGGCCATCGTGCGCTCGGTGATCGCGCTGGGCCAGAGCCTGGGCTTCAAGGTCATCGCCGAGGGCGTCGAGACCGAGGCCCAGCTGGCCTACCTGCGGCGCCACCAGTGCGACGACATGCAGGGCTACCTGTTCAGCAAGCCGCTGCCGGCGGACGGCTTCGGCGAGCTGCTGCGCTCGGAGCGCGGGCTGCCGCCGGCGCCCGGCGAGACGGCCGGCGAGCAGACCCTGCTGCTGCTGGACGACGAGCCCAGCATCCGCAACGCGCTGACCCGCCTGCTGCGCCCGGACGGCTACCGCATCCTGCGCGCCAACACCGCCGAGGAGGGCTTCGACCTGCTGGCCAGCCACGCGGTGCAGGTGGTGGTCAGCGACCAGCGCATGCCCGGCATGAACGGCACCGAGTTCCTCAGCCGCGTCAAGGACATGTACCCCGAGACCATCCGCATCATCCTGTCCGGCTACACCGAGCTGGAGGCCGTGCTGAGCGCCATCAACCGCGGCGAGATCTACCGCTTCTACACCAAGCCGTGGGACGACCTGGTGCTGCGGGAGAATATTCGGGATGCCTTCCGGTATCAGAAAATGATGTTCGGCAAAACGGCGCAACGTGCGCCGGAAGGCGCGCCGGACGGATAGTATTGGTGAGTTTTCTGTCCGGTAAACTAGGCATAATTGCTGGAGCCAACAATGGTATCAGGAGGCGGTATGTCCGAGCTTGTCCCGCGTTCGCGGATCGTGGTCGTGGACGATCAGGCTGCCCATCTGAAAGCCTTGTGCGACATCCTGGGCCAGCACAACCTGGACGCCGCCGGCTTTCCCACCGGCGAGACCGCGCTGGCCCACCTGCGCGGCCACGCCTGCGACCTGCTGCTGACCGACATGAACATGCCCGGCATGGACGGGCTGGCGCTGATCGAGGCGGCCAAGACGCTCGACCCGGCCATCGCCTGCATCATCATGACCGGCGCCGGCACGGTCGACACCGCCGTGAAGGCGATGAAGATCGGCGCCTTCGACTACATCATCAAGCCGTTCAAGGCCGCCACCCTGCTGCCGGTGCTGGCGCGGGCGCTGGAGTCGCGCCGGCTGCGCCTGCACAACCTGCAGCTGGAGGCGGCGCTGCGCGAGCGGGTCGACGAGCTGGGTCGCCTGAACCAGGTGCTGGACGCGGCGCGCCGCGAGGCCGAGCGCACCAACGAGGAGAAGTCGGCCTTCCTGTCGAACATGAGCCACGAGCTGCGCACGCCGCTCAACAGCATCCTCGGCTTCGCCCAGATCCTGGCCAGCGACCGCTTCCCCAAGGGCGAGGGCGAGCGCCAGCGCTTCTCGCAGAACATCGTCTCGTCCGGCAAGCACCTGCTGTTGCTGGTCAACGAGATCCTCGACCTGTCCAAGATCGAGGCGGGCAAGGTGTCGCTGGTGCTGGGGCCGGTGATGCTGGACGAGGTGCTGCGCGAGGTGGTGGCCATCGTCGCGCCGCTGGCCGAGCGGCGCCTGGTGGCGCTGATGACGCCGGCCGATTGCCGGCTCGAGCTGTGCGCCGACCGCATGCGGCTCAAGCAGGTGCTGGTCAACCTGTTTTCCAACGCGATCAAGTACAACCATGTGCACGGCAGCGTCACGGTGCACTGCGCCGTCGGGCCCGGCTACGGCAGCGTCGCCGTCAGCGACAGCGGCGTCGGCCTGGAGCCGGCGCAGCTGGAGACCATCTTCCTGCCGTTCGGCCGCGCCGGGCGCGACGAGGAGGGCGAGGAGGGCACCGGCCTGGGCCTGACCATCACCAAGCGCCTGGTCGAGGCCATGCGCGGGCGCATCAGCGTCGAGAGCCGGCCGGGCGAGGGCAGCACCTTCCGCGTCGAGCTGCCGCTGTACAGCGCCGCCACGGCGCCGTCCGGCGCGCGCGGCGCCACCCGGCACGTCGGCTGAACCCATGCCGGGAGACCACCTGCATCCCCACCTGAACCCCAAGCTGATCCGCGTGATCCGGGAGCATCCATGAAGCGCACCAATCTGCGGGCCATGTGGCCGGCCGCCGCCGCGCTGGCGCTGGCCGCGACCGGCGCGGCGCTGTGGCTGGCGCTGCGCGCGCCGCCGGCGCCGGCCGCCGCGCCCGAGGCCATCGTCATCGCCACCAACACCGAGTACGTGGGGGCCTGCCCGGTGATGGCGGCCCAGGCCAGGGGCTATTTCGCCGGCCAGCGGCTGGCGGTGCGGCTGCAGCCCTACACCAGCGGCCGCGAGGCGCTGCTGGCGGTGACCTCGCACCGGGCCGACATGGCCACCGTGGCCGACATCCCCATCATGTTCTTCGCCATGGAGGGCACGCCGATCCAGGTGGTCAGCACCATCTTCCGCACCGGGCGCGACCACGGCCTGGTGGCGCGGCGCGACCGCGGCATCACCTCGCCGGCCGACCTCAAGGGCAAGCGCATCGGCGTCACGCTCAGCACCTCGGGCCACTTCACGCTGGAGGTGTTCCTCAACCGCCAGCGGCTCGACACCCGCGACGTGCAGCTGGTGAACTATCCGCCCGACGCGCTGCAGCAGGCCATCACCGACGGCAAGGTGGACGCGGTCAGCGGCTGGGACCCGTTCCTGGGCGCGGCCGCCGAGAGCCTGGGCGGCAACGGCATCCGCTTCGGCGGCGCCGACATCTACGAGAGCATCTACAACATGGTGGCGCTGGCGCCGTACATCCACCAGCGTCCCGGCACCATGGTGCGGCTGCTGCGGGCGCTGGAGCAGGGCGAGCGCTTCTGCCGCGACCAGCCCGGCGCCTCGGTGGCCTTCTTCCCCCGGCTGTCGGCCGGCCAGGCGACGGCCATGCTGTCGGCGTGGCCGGCCCACCACTTCGGGCTGGAGCTGGACCAGAGCCTGCTGCTGGTGCTGGAGGACCAGTCGCGCTGGGCGATCAAGGCCGGGCTGACCGGCGCGCGCGCGGTGCCCAACTTCCTCGACTACATCTACCTCGACGCGCTCAAGACCGTGAGCCCGTCCGAGGTGACCATCATCTACTAGGGACGCCGCGTGAAGATCTCCACCCGCCTCAAGCTGGCCCAGGTCATCTGCATCGTGCTGCTGGCGATCATGGCGGTGGTGTTCGCGCGCACCGCCGGCGCCATGCGGCACGAGATCGCCAAGGCCGAGATCACCTTCGAGGTGCTGCGCGGCGCCGCCTCGCTGCGCTACCTGTCGCTGGAATACGTGCAGCACCATCTGGCGCGCACCCGCGCGCAGTGGCTGCAGCGCCACCAGTCGCTGCGCCAGGTGATCGCGGCCGACGGCGGCTTCGACGGCGAGGACGAGCTGGCGCTGCTGCGCGACATCCGCGAGCGCCACCAGTCGCTCGGCGGCCTGTTCGGCGAGCTGCAGGCGGTGCAGGGCGAGTTCGTGCGCACGCCCGAGCGCGCCGTGATCCTGCGCGAGCTGGAGGCGCGCCTGTCGGGCCTGATGATGAACCGGGCCCAGGCGATGATGTCGGACGCCGAGGACCTGGCGCGCCAGAGCCGCGCCAACATGCTGGCGGCGCAGTCGGACCTGGTGCTGGCCGGCGCCGTGCTGGCCGGGCTGGTGCTGCTGGTGGTGCTGGGCGCGATGGGGCTGACCATCCGCAGCGTCAGCAAGCCGCTGATGCGGCTGCACCGGGCCACCGAGGTGGTCGGCTCGGGCCGGCTGGACGTGGCGCTGGACGTGCGCTCGGACGACGAGATCGGCAGCCTGGCGCGCGCCTTCGACGGCATGGTCGAGCGGCTGCGCCAGACCACCGTCTCGCGCGACGAGCTGATCCGGGCGAACGCCACGCTGCAGCGCGAGATCTCGGAGCGGATGGCGGCCGAGAGCCGGGTGGTGGCCCAGCTGGCGCGCATGAGCCTGCTCCACCAGATCACCCGCTCGATCGGCGAGCGGCAGGACCTGCCCAGCA
>Ga0308157_10005783_pt1 | contig 15195 bp, 15 predicted proteins | sample PhyBR1_FD_201035 | JGI IMG/M metagenome (GOLD analysis project Ga0308157, IMG submission 201035) | Phyllosphere microbial communities from UC Gill Tract Community Farm, Albany, California, United States - DLSLB.R1 | ecosystem: Host-associated > Plants > Phyllosphere > Unclassified | place: USA...
CAGATCGCGCTAGAGCTTGAGGTGCACGAGAGCCAGGTGCGCTTGAGTGTCAGCGACAACGGCAGCGGCATTGCCCCTGAGCTGTTGCCCCGCATCTTTGAGCTCTTCACCCAGGCCGAGCGCACGCCGGACCGCGCGCAGGGCGGCCTGGGCATGGGACTGGCGCTGGTCAAGCACATCGTCGCCCTGCACGGCGGGGCGGTACAGGCCCGCAGCGACGGCCCAGGGCTGGGCAGCGAGTTCACGGTCACGCTGCCCCTGGCGCCGCAAAAGGCAGGCGCGAGCAGCAACGTGGAGTTGCCCGGGCATGCAGGGCGGGCAGCTCATCTGCGGTTCATGGTCGTCGATGACAACCAGGATGCAGCCCAGATGCTGGCCAGTCTGCTTGAGGCCAAGGGCCACGAAGCGGTCACGCACCCGAGCGCAGAAAGTGCCTTGGCCGACGAAGCTGCACTGCCCGGCATCCAGGTCTTCATCCTGGACATTGGCCTGCCGCAAATGGACGGCTACGCGCTGGCGCGCCGGCTGCGAGCCAGGTCTGAAACGCAGCACGCCGTCCTCATTGCGCTCACAGGCTACGGCCAGGCGCACGACCGCGTGCTGGCCAGGTCAGCCGGGTTTGACCACCACTTTGTCAAGCCCATCGATCTGCAGCAGCTCACAGCGCTTTTGGCAAAGCCGCGCGGGTAGTTTGCCTTGGACAACGATAGCGATCACTGCCGTTGGCCAGGATGTTGAAATACTCGGTCTTCAAGTCCTCGGTCAGCTTTTCATGCGCCCAGCGCCACAGCCGACCAAACCGCGCTGCGTACCACTGACACGAATGCCCAGGTCTTCATTGAGATCGGCAATCTCAGCCTCCAGCGCCTCGATGCGCTCGCCCCGGCCCTGCGCTGCAAGTTGCGCAGGCAGGTCAGCAGCACGCCGGGCGTGCATGCGTCCTTGCGGATGCCAAAAGCCTCATAGATGCGGCGTAGGTCATCGGCAGGTGTGGTCTGTGTTGTCAATTCATTTTTCATTTCGTGCTTTCGTTTTCAGGTTTTCGACGCCGATAAGCGCCCGATTTACCGGGACCAATACGCAGGGGGAGGCTTTTTGACAGGCAAATTTCACCCGCAGCTATTGGGTATTAGCTTAGGGTGCAGGGACGCAATGCGGAGCTTGAGGGCGAGATTTTTGCCATTCATTCACATAAAACTGCTGCCACGTTTTTCATCAAAACGTTCCTGCGCAGACGATGAATTTGCCGATCCGCTCGTCAGCAACTCATCGCTGAGGGATCGCGTTCAGCTCAAGTACGGTTTTTAGATGAAATTCCACGCGCAGAACGGCGACATGCTTCATTTTTCAGGTCAAAAGTTAGTTGGTCAACCACAAGCCAAGCTCGAAACCTTTTTCAGTATCTTTTGATCTAGGATTTATGAGCGTTTTTGACCCGGCTCGCAACTTACAAGTTCTGAGCAAAATGCCTTGTTGAGGCTTTGTTTACTGCGGGCTTGCGAGCTGTATCAATGCCAGGGTCAGATATCATTTCGAAAACCGGACGCTGGATGGTTCCGATTCGCGCTTTAGCCCGGCGACTCGGGCTTGCCACTTTGATTCGGATAACCCGGCTGCGGACGCCTTGATCGCGTTCTGCTTTTCATGCGCAACCTCATCGACTTCACTTCCTGGCAAGGCGCGCTCACGACGCTGCTTGGCATCGCGCTGGTATCGCTCGTGGGCGTCGCCATCCGCCTGCTCTTCATGCACACCGTGCAGCAGCGGCGCGAGCGCGCCAATCGCCAGATCAACGAGCGCTTGAAGACGCTGATCGCCGCCTACAAGACGCTGGGCGGCTCGTTCACGGGCAACCTGGCCGTCGATCCGACCCATTTGCGCGAGCGCCGAATGGCCGAGGGAGGTGATGGCCCCATGGCGCCTGAGGTGAGTGGCTCCGATCGACGCCGGCGCGTGCGTGACGCCGTCGAGGCGGCGCTCTCCGATGTCATCTTGCTGGGTACCCCCGAGCAGGTAGGCCTTGCGGCTGGCGCTGCCAACGCCATGGTGGCCGGCCGCCCAGTGGAGACTGCCGCGCTTGTCGTGTCGCTGCGCACGTTCATTCGCGAGGTGCTGGACCTCGATGCGGTTCCAGCGGGCGTCGCAATCCCCAAGCAGGGTCCGCTGCGTCCTGCTGCCGCAAGCCCTCGGGCTGGACGGGGCGAGCGCGCCGGCGCCAGCGGCGCAGGGCGCGCACAGGGCCAAGGCGGCGAAGGCACAGGCACGAGCGGTCTGGGCTCGTTGCGCGATCCGGATAATGCGGCAGGCGGGCCGGATACTTCTGCCCATCTTTGAGTCGAGGACGTGTGGCTGCAAATGGCCGATACCGGAAGTTCATTGTCGAAGCACCACCGACCGCTCACGCTGCTCAGGCGTCATTTGCGTCACCTCCCATCCACCCTTGCCGTTCTGCACGCATGGCGCGAGTTGCAGCCCGTCTTCGGCACCGCTAACTATTGATAAAACGCGTTATAGATACTTGGTTAGCATCTCAGCCAATATGAATGATAATGTCCTTTATCATTCATAAATAACCAGTACCGTCCTATGTCCCAAGCTTTGACCCGCGTGAGCGCCTTGCCCGCCTTGCCGGGCGCAAACCTGCCGCTGCTGTACACCCCCACGGCCCAGGCCGCCAGGCGCACGCTCGAATTCTTCACCGCCCAGATCCGCAACCCCAACACCCGGCGCGCCTACGCCGGTGCGGCCAGCCGGTTTGCCGCCTGGTGCGCCGAGCACGGCCTGCACACCTTGCAGGAGGTCGAGCCCGTCCATGTTGCAGCCTACGTCGAAGGACTGCAACAGGAGATGACGGCGCCTTCGGTCAAGCTGCAGCTCGCCGCGCTGCGCACGCTCTTTGACTGGCTGGTCGTGGGCCAGGTGATGCCAGCGAACCCGGCCGCGTCGGTGCGGGGGCCGAAGCACTCGGCCAAGAAGGGCAAGACGCCCGTGCTCGGCGCCGACGAGGCGCGCGCGCTCATGGATGCGATCGACACCGCCACCCTCATCGGGCTGCGCGACCGCGCGCTCATTGGCCTGATGGTCTACACCTTTGCGCGGGTGGGGGCGGCGGTGAAGATGCGTGCCGAGGACGTGTATGTCCAGGGCCGGCGCACCTGGGTGCGGCTGCAGGAAAAAGGCGGCAAGCAGCACGAGATGCCGTGCCACCACAACCTGGACGAATACCTGCACGCCTACATGGCGCTGGCAGCGCCAAGCGCGAAAAGCTATCTGTTTTGCACGGCCACGGGCCGCAGCACGGCGCTGTCGAACCGGCCCATGAGCCAGTCCGACGTCTGGCGCATGATCGGCCGGCGGGCCGAGCAGGCTGGCATTCAGACGAAGATTGGCTGCCACACCTTTCGGGCCACGGGGATCACCGAATACCTGCGCAACGGCGGCAAGCTAGAAATTGCCCAGCAGATGGCCAATCACGAGAGCGCGCGCACGACTGGGCTCTACGACCGGCGTCACGACCAAGTCACGCTCGACGAGGTCGAGCGGATCTTCATTTAGGGGTCTCTTTAAACTCAGAGCGGTTCAAAATATGTTTGCCTTGCAGAGATAATTGTTGAGGCGATGGGCAACTTTTCGAAACTCAAGGTCGCCCAATGCCAGATTGGGCAGCATATGCACCGGCTGGCGTCTTGTGAGTTTGTCTGCAAACTGCGAAATCCAAAAGTGGACTCCAGTGCGGCCACCAGTTCCAGCAGCTTGGCGCCAGCCACCGTATTGCTGAAGAGTTAGTTGCGTTTTTCTACGGCTGTTAGCAGGACCAACTGGCTGTTGGTCGGCTCACTCAGGGCCGGGCAGGGCGCTGCGGCGATCATCAGCCTCCTCAGCCTTGAGCGCTGGCCATCTCGGGCTCGACTGCGCCGCTACTGTTAAGGTGTATTGCCCCGTTGCTTCCCAAGCTCTTACAAGTCTGACACCAGCAGGTACCGGGCCAATACTTGCGTGAGTTCTTTGCTGTCGATGGGCTTGATGAAATAGTGATCAAACCCGGCCTCCTTGGACTGCAAGTGATCATGCGCTTGGTCGTAACCTGTGAGCGCAAGAAGCACGGCTTTTGCCGTCCTGGGGTCCGAGCGCAGCCGCTTGGCCAGCTCATAGCCATCCATTGCGGGCAAGCCGATGTCAAGAATGAACACATCGACCTTCTGGCTGCCTATGCCTGCCAGGGCGCTCTCGGCGTCCTGCTTTACAGTGACCCGGTGTCCCATTGCCCCGAGCAGCGCGGCAAGCGTCTGGCCCGCGTCGACATTGTCATCGACGATCATCAGGCTCAGCGGCTCAAGGATCGGCGCTGTGCTGGCGCGAACAGGCTTGTCGCCATCTTGATCGCCAAGGCTGCTCGCCAAAGGCAAGGTGAGCGTAAACGTGCTTCCCGTGCCCGGCCCGTCGCTCCTGCCTGTCGCTTGGCCGCCGTGCAAGGAGACAATATTTTTCACCAGCGACAGTCCCAACCCCAGGCCCCCTTGGGCCAGGTCAAAGTTATGTTTGCCCTGCGTGAACACATCGAAGACATGGGGCAGCAGCGCCGGCTCAATGCCCATGCCGTTGTCTGTAACGCGCAGATGCACCAGCTTGCCTTGTGCCCGTACAACAAGCGCAATCTGCCCGCCCTGGGGTGTGAACTTGGCCGCATTGTTAAGCAAATTGACCAGCACCTGCGTCAGGCGGGCTTTGTCGCCTTTCACAAGTGCGGGGGCTGCGCAGAGGTCAAGCTGGAGGTGATGATGCCGTGCCTCGATGAGTGGCTGGGCCTGCTCGACAGCGCTGCCTACGACCAGCTTGAGGTCGATGAGCTCGGTCTTGAGCTTGACCAGGCCCCGGGTGACGCGCGAGACGTCAAGCAAGTCGTCGACAAGGCTTGCCATGTGCCGCACTTGCCGGCCAATGATCTCGCTTGACTTGCGTACAACCTCGGCGTTGCCGGCCGCCAATTTCAGTAGCTCTGCGGCTGTGCTGATGGGCGCCAGCGGGTTGCGCAGCTCATGCGCGAGCATCGCGAGGAACTCGTCTTTGCGCTGGCTCGCTTGCTGCAGCGCTTGCTCGGCGAGTTTTTGCTCATGGATGTCAGTGCATGTGCCCATCCAGCGGCTGATCTCTCCAGCATTGCCTTGCACTGGCAAAGCCCGTCCGAGCACCCATCGGTAGCCGCCCGAGCGGTGGCGAAGGCGGTACTGAATTTCGTAGGGCTCGCCCGTTGCAAGGCTGCGGCGCCAGTGCTCCCAGGCAAGCGGCTGATCCTCGGGATGAAATATGGCGCTCCATGCTTCACCGTCTGCGGAGCCTGCGGGGATACCGGTAAAGTCGTACAGCTGCTGGCTGAAATAGTCATGGAACCCGTCGGGCAGCGCTGACCAGATCATCTGCGGCATGGCGTTGATGAGGGTGTGAAACTTCGCTTCGCTCTCTTGGATATCGGGCGCAAACTGTGAAAGCTGCTCGAGCGACTCAGCCAGTGCCTGGTCCATGGCGTCGTTGAACTGCACCATCTCTGCCAGCGCGGCAGGCACGCGCGCTTGAGAGCTGCTTGTCCACAGCGTGAGGACACTTCTTCGAGCGGCTCGGTAGTGCGAAACCAACTGGCTGCTCGTCAAGCCCGCACTCAGAGGCGCCAGGCCAAGCACGCCCGCATGGGCTTTGCTTGTCGCCTGTGGCGCGTCCAGATCGCTGGCAATTGTCTCCAGCAGGAGTGAAGCATGATCGCGCAAGGCCACAATGTGCGCCTGCAAGTCAGGCCCGTGCATTGCCGCAAAAGTCTCCCAGCCTTGCAAAATGGCGCCCTTGTTTTGCTTGATAAAGGTGGACAGGGACGTAGAAGGCATTTGTGAACGCAGAAAAACAAATCGCAGCCAATGTTTGCCAATGGCTCCAGCTGGGCGATTGCTGGATCGGCGTTGCGCTTGGGTTGCGCTGATGAGCATGAGCATGCGCATCAGCGGCTCGGCGAGGCTGACTTTATCAGAGCCGCCATGGTGCGCATTGGCCAGCTGAGACAGGCATTGCCAGGCGGAGGTTTTGCGGGACTGCCTGGCTGCGCTGGTGTGGGCGTGCTAGATATTGGGGTTGTGGACCTGGGTGTGATGTGTGACCCTGCCTTGATTTCACGTACAGCAAAAAGTTGGAAACTTCACCTGTATGGAGAATAAAAATGCAAGATAGCAAACTGCTCAAACGGCAGTACACGGACGAGTTCAAGCTCGAGGCGGCAAGGCTGGCCGAATCGGTCGGAGCGCATGAAGCGGCACGCCGGCTGGGCGTGCCGGTAGCGACACTGGGCACTTGGCAAGCGGCGCCGAGCGGCTGCAGGCATGGCAGCACCCGAAGTCAGCGCCAGCGCTTCATCCGTGCCGGTGCGCCGTCCCGTAAGCGAACTGGAGGCCGAGTGCAGCCGGTTGCGCAGGGAGCTTGCCGATGCGAAGCTGGACGTGGAAATCCTTCGAAAAGGAGGGCGGCGTACTTTGCAAGGGGATCGCGATGAAGTACGCTGAGGAATCGAGAAAAATCGCGACGAGCTCGCGGTCACCCGGCTGTGCCGGGTACTGGCAGTCTCGCGCAGCGGGTACTGCCAGTGGCGCGTGCGCGGTCCCAGTGCTCGCGCGCTGGCCAACCAAGCACTGGACGCCAAGGTGGGCGCCATCCACCGCGAGAGCCGCCGCAGCTACGGGCGGCCGCGCATCATGCATCACCTGCGCCAGCAGGGCGAATGCGTCGGTGCCGAGCGGGTACGCCAAAGCCTGAAGCGCCAGGGTCTGCACCCGGTCTACCGCCGGGCACACGTGGTCACCACCGACTCGGCACACCGCCTGCCGGTCGCGCCCAACCTGCTGGATCGGCGCTTCGATGGCTGGCAACTCGACCAGGCATGGACGGCTGACATTACCTACATCGCTACGAACGAAGGTTGGCTGTACTTGGCAGTGGTCATGGACCTGGCGAGCCGCCGCATCGTGGGCTGGTCGATGTCCGAGTCGATCGACGCAACGCTGGTGTGCACGGCGTTGAGATCGGCTTGGTGGCAACGCAAGCCCGCTGCTGGATTGCTGGTACACACCGACAGGGGAAGTCAATATGCCAGTCACGCCTACCGTCGCTTGGCAGAAGACTTCGCCATCACGATCTCGATGAGCAGGAAAGGCAACGCCTGGGACAACGCCGCGATGGAGAGCTTCTTCAAAACGCTCAAGGTCGAGCGGGTCTACCAGGTACGCTACGACACTCGGGCTCAGGCCCGCCTGGACATCGTGGACTGGATCGAAGGCTTCTACAACCGGGTGCGAATGCACACCTCCATCGGATACCTCGCCCCTGTCACAAAGGAACGCAGCCTCCTGGCTGCATGACTTGATGTACGTGGAAATGAGGCAGGGTCACTCTACCTCCAACTCACTCACGGGCCGGCGCACCGGCAAGGCTGAAACGCTGGCGGCGACTTCAGCTACTGCCAGGCCTGCAGCTGCTCGCCGCCGTTTCCAGTTGCCCAGTGTCGCTACCGGCACGCCCAGCCGACGCGCCGCTTCATGGGCCCCGACCGATTCGCCCAGCCTTGCCGCCTCGAGCTTGAACTCGTCCGTGTACTGCCGTTTGAGCAGTTTGCTATCTTGCATTTTCATTCTCCATACAGGTGAAGTTTCCAACTTCTTGCTGTACGTGAAATCAAGGCAGGGTCACTACTATCGGCAACTCGCCAATCAGGCTACCTCGGTGGCAGCCTGACTTAAACCAACCAGCCTCCACGAACCCGGGGCGATTCAGTACGCCTCGACGGCTGCGAGCTTTATTTGCTCTGAATATTTTTCCAAAAAACACCCCGTACAGTTTTGTCCAACTTTTCGGGGTCAGTTCATCCCGAAGCTCAGCCGCTCAAGTTTGCGCTGCTGTCTGCTCAGGTATGGCATCTCGCGGTTGTCAGCAAGCCATATCAGAACTACCAGTAGGGGCAAATTTGCGCCGGCCGACAGGGCGATCAGCCCTTCGCTCAGCGCTTTGAGCCACTGCAGCTTGACCACGGCCTGGTCGCGCACCATCTTCTGCGTCCAGGCGCGCGAGATCAGCTCGCACAGGTTGAGGTAGCCCCTGGTGGCTGTGCACCAGCAGCAAGAGGCGCGCGGTGGGCGCACCGGCCTCCTTGCCGGGCGCTTCGAGCCAGATGTCGGCGCCAATCAGGAGCTTGGTGCCGGTGCCGGTCGGCGGCGGCGGCCTCGGCGCGCTCGTCAATGCGGTTGGTGCCGTCGACGACCGAAAACTCCGTGTGAATTCTTAGATGGACAAACATGGGACCGATTGTGTCATTGCAGCGGGTTTTCAATTTCGTGAAGAAATGCCGAAACCCTCGAAGGCATTACACAATTTACATGCACAAGATACAATTTTTTACTTAAAATACGTTTATTGTTTTCAAGAAAAAGCCCCGGTTTGCAACAACAAAAAATCAGAAAAGACCTGCCATGTCAACATTTCGGCTCGGTACGTTCATGCTTCCGCCGGGAGAAGTCATCCTGATCCGCACACTGGTGCAGCTTTTCTCCCAGGAACCAGCATTCCGCTGGATGTTTGTCAATGAATCACCCTACGACGCGCTGGTCATTGACCAGGCCCTGCAGGCATCGGGCGCGCAGGCACTCCCGCCGGCAAAAGCCCTGCTCGGGCTGACGGCGCGAGACGCCGCGCCCCTGCCCAACACGCTGCAGCGCCCCATCAAGGCAGAAAAGCTTCAGGCATGGCTGCGCGCCGCGATGGAGACACTGCCCCGCAACCCGGTGACCGCTGCCTTTGGCGCCGCTGCCGCTGCCACGGCCCTGCCCGCGGAGTTGCCCGCCCTGGGGCAGACGAGGTTCAGGCTGCTGCGCTGGCCGCCCTCCGCGCTGCTCCAAAGCGACGTCACCCTTATCCGCATGTCCTCGCTTTTGTCCCGGCGCGCGCTGCAGCTGGCCGAGCTGGCCGAGCTGAGCCAGCAGCCGCTGGAGGCCTGCAAGCTTTTCATCGAAAGCCTTTTCGCCATGAAGCTGCTTTCCTGCGAGCCCGTGCCCCTTGCCAGCCCCCAGGAGTTCGCGGCTGGCGGCCAGCGCCCCGCCGCACCGGCCCTGGCAGCGGCGCCAGCGCCGGCAAAGGTCCCGTTTTACCGGGGCCTGATCAGCGGCATTCGCAGCCGCCTGGGCCTTTGAGAGCTGCGCCATGAACGAATACAAGATTCTTTTCACCGGAACCATGGGCGCGGGCAAGTCCACCGCCATCAACGCCCTGAGCGAGACGGCGACCGTGAACACCGACGTCCACAACTCCGACCTGTCGGTGGCCAAGGAGCGCACGACCGTCGGGCTCGACTTTGGCCAGTTCACCTTGGCAAACGGCGACCGCATCCGCCTGTTCGGCACGCCCGGGCAGGCCAGGTTCGACTTTCTCTGGAAGATTCTTTCCAAAGGCGCCCTGGGCCTGATCATCCTGGCCGACAACTCGCGGCCCGACCCGCTGGCCGACCTGGGCGTCTACCTCGACGGCTTTTCCGAAGAGCTCGACAGCCTGCCCTGCACCATCGGCGTGGGCCGGCTCGACACGCACCCACGCCCCAGCCTGGACGACTACGCCGACCTGCTGGCCGCGAAAAACCGTGTTTTTCCCATCATCGGGGTGGACGTTCGCCGCAAGGACGACGTCGTCCTGCTGGTGGACACCCTGCTTTCTCAGTTGGAATCGGCTACCGGAGGCCAAGTTTGACCACAAAAATCAACCTGTCGAAAGCGGCGCAGGACATTGCCCGCAACGGGGCCGAAAAGATGCTGCAGGTCACGGGCGTGACGGCCGTGGTGGTGGCCACGGTGGACGGCTTTGACGTCGCCTCGGCCATCAGCGGCAACGCCAACGCCGCGCGCGTGGCCGCCCTGGCCAGCTCCATCGCGGCCATCAGCACGGTCGTCTCCGACGAGGCCGAGCTCGGCCCGAGCAAGAGCGTCATCATCGACACCGAGTCGGGCTTTGCCATTGTTTACAGCGTGCGGCGCCCGGATGCCGAGCTGGTGATCAACGTCATTGCCAACAGCAACGCCATCCTGGGGCAGGTTGCCTACCAGACGGCGCAGTTCGCACGCACCCTGGGCGCCGCATGAAAGCCAAAGTCATTCACGTGGTGCTCAACTCCATGGCCGAAATGCCCGGCGTGGACGGCTGCGCCCTGGTCGAAGTCGACGCCGGCATGGTCTGGCACAGCGCCGGGCAGATGCAGGGCATGCAGAACCTGGCCGAAGCCATCAGCGACTACTGGCGCCTGTACAAGCGGCTGGACCACCACTTCACCGATCTGGGCGACATGAAGGCGTCGGTCTTCATGCATGCCAAGGGCAACATCACCGTGCTGCCGTGCGGCAAAGGCATGCTGCTCGTGGCCGTCAGCCAGAAATCCACGGTGAACTGGGCGCAGTGGCAAGGCAAGGCCCGGGAGCTGGCAAAACTGGTCGATCTCTTGTAGGCGGGCCTGGCCCACCCCTCCGGCCGTGCGCTTTGCTGCGTAGCGCAAGGGCCATTTTTTTCAACGCAGCACAACAACAAACAGGTACCCACGATGGCAACAATCAAACAATCCCTTGAAGATCTGATGACAGTGGACGGCGCCATGTGCGCCGCCGTGGTCGACTCGACCAGCGGCATGATCCTGGGCAACATCGGCTCGGGCGTGGACATGGAAATCGCCGCGGCAGGCAACACCGAGGTGGTGCGCGCCAAGACCAAGACCATGCGCGCGCTGGGCTTCAAGGATGTGATCGAGGACATCCTGATCACGCTGGGCAAGCAGTACCATATCATCCGCCCCTCGTCGCGCCAGGAAGGCGTGTTCCTCTACGTCGTGCTGGACAAGCAGCGTTCCAACCTGGCCATGGCGCGCCGCAAGACCCAGGACGTGGACAAGGAAATGGCGTTCTAAAATCTGCGACTGTCCAGAAACAGCCCTTCTACAAGCCGCACCTTGGTGCGGTTTTTTTATTGATGCCCACGCCCCTCGCTTCCCTTGCGGTCCTCAATGTCGCCGCCTACAAATTCACCGAGCTCAGCGACCTGCCGGCGCTGCAGCACGCGCTGCTTGACGCCTTGGGCAGCCGCGGCATCAAGGGCACCGTGCTCCTGGCCGAGGAAGGCATCAACTTCTTCCTGGCGGCGCCCGCGCCGGCCGTCCATGATTTCCTGGACTGAACATCTAGCGAGCAGCCTTTGCCGGGCATCGAGCGGATCAGCTTGGCATCGAGCATGCAAGTGAGCCAGCCAGCCCAGCAGTAGGGGGCACCACGATCGCACATACCCTGCCGGCAAATCGCGGCCTTGCGCGTGTTTTCGATGCCAACTCTTGAGCGCATTCTTCGTCGTGTACCCCAGCTGCCGAACAGTCGCGCCAGCGCGATGGCCGAGTTTGATATAGAGCTTGACAACTCCAATGCGGTCTTCGTAAGAGTACAAGAACCACCTTTCAAGTAGTCCAGGTTTTTCGCCGCACCACGTTCAACAAAGATGCAATCCGTTCGATGCACAGATCTGATATCAAAAACATACAAAAATTGCACATTTGAAACAGTAATTCAGACAGCTCAACAGCAACATATCTCCTAGCAGACCATTGTGTGCTGGTTTGTTACATTGTGTACGTCGTTTCATCCCAAAAATCTGAATTTACCAAACCCAAGCGTATGTACTCCATACCTCCTGACGCCGCTTTGGCGCCCACTGCCTTGAAGGGCGAGCCGTCCCAGGCGCAGGCTTGGCGCATTGAGGAACTGGAGCAGCGCTTGGCGCAGCGCACCCGCATGCTTGCCGAGGCCACGCAGGCGCTGGCGGTCGAGGTCGGGCGGCGCGAGAAAACCCAGGCCAATTTGCTGCGGGCGCAGCGGTTCGAATCCATCGGTTACCTTGCCGGCGGCTTGGCCCATGACCTGGCCAATGTGCTCAGCGCCTTGTCGATCGGGTTTCACCTGATCGAGCACGTCTCGAACGAGACCAAAGTGCTCAAGGTCGCCAAGAACGGATTGCACGCGATCATGCACGGCAGGGGCCTGATCGCCAGCTTGATGGACTTCATGCGCTACCGCGTCGGCCCGCCCACATGCATCGAGCCTGCCCCCTGGCTGGGCGAGTTGGAGGTGTTTCTGGGCTATGCCGCTGGTGTCCATATCAACTGCCGCGTGCAAGCTGCGCCCGATGCCTGGGCCGTGCAGGTCGAAGACCATCGCTTTAGCGCGGCATTGATCAACCTGGTGGTCAACGCCCGCGACGCCATGCCCGATGGCGGAGATGTCACGGTGGCCGCGCGCAATCTGCCCGCCGGCGCGGCGCGGCCGGCGCAGGCGCCTGCCGGTGACTTGGTGGTCTTTTGCGTCAGCGACACCGGCTGCGGCATGACGCCCGAGGTGCTGGCCCAAGCCACGCAGCCACTGTTTTCAACCAAGGCGCCCGGCAAGGGAACCGGGCTTGGGTTGCACATGGTGCTCAATTTCGCGCGTGAGATGGGCGGCTGCCTGCACCTGCAAAGTCACAGCGGCGCCGGCACCCAAGTGAGCATGTACCTGCCGCGCTACTGCAGTGAAAACGCGCAGCCAATCGAGCACGATACGCTTGGCATGCCATTGCCATTGCCATTGCCAATGCAAGCTGCAGTCAGCGCGGCCTTGCGGGCCGATGAGCACAAGGACTTCTTGCCTCACCCGGCCACCGCCGAACGGCAGGACGCGCCGTTTGATGCGATGCTCGAGCGCCTGATGCTGCGGCTGCGCTCGCCAGGGCTGCTGGAGCCGCTGATGGCGTGGCGTGAGGCGCGGGGCGGCGCTTGCCTGCCCTCCATCGAGGCCTTGGGCGAGATCGCGCCGACCTTGGGCGAGTCGACCTTTGTCGCCGCGCGCGAAGGTACCGACGAGGCGCCAACCTTTCGCTTCGAATCCATCGGGCGCGCCTTGCTGGCGCAATTGGCACCAAACTGCCTGCCCAGCCCGATGGCCCCACCGCAAGACCAGATCATGGGCACGCTGGCCGGCGCCTACCGCCGCGCCGTGCGTTCAAGCCTGCCCAGCCATGAATACGCACGCTATGCGCTGGGTGACGGCGTGGCCGTGAGCTTTGAGCGCTTGATCCTGCCGCTCTCGAGTGACGGCCTGCGCGTCAGCCATCTGCTGGGCATCGTCCTTTTCACCAACCTTCCCGCGCCCCTGAGCGGGCCTGCCAATTCATGAACACTTCCCCATTCCTTGCCTTTGACGAGACGCACCTAGCCCGGTGCGCCGAGCAGCTGAGCGCGGCGGCCCTGCATGCGCTGCCGTATGGCGCCATTCGGCTTGACTGGGACGGGCGCATCGTTTTTTACAGCGACGCCGAGGCCCGTCTGTCGGGCTATGCGCGCCCGACCCTGGGCAAGCACTTTTTCACCGAGGTGGCGCCCTGCCTGGCAAATGCCGGGTTTCATGCCCGCATCGAGCAAGCCCAGGCTGCTGGGCTGCTGGACATCGAGTTTTCACACATCGGAGACTTCAACGATGCCTGCAAGGAAGTGTGCTTTCGCATCCAGTCGGCCAGCGATGGCGGCGTCTGGATATTTACGCAGCGCCTTGCGCTTTGATCTCCCGTTGGCTTGAGCCGCATTGACCTTGTGCCTTGGCTGGCGCGCCTTGCTCGTACTACACCAAGGCCTGAACCTGCCTGCAGGCCAGGCTTTGGGGCCTTAAGAATTTACCCGTAAATTAACTAAACCTTAAAAGAGCGCGGCCCGCGGCACGACACGGCGCGCTTGGACGCAGGCCAAGGCGCTCCTGGGCATGCATGGGCGCATGCGCGTCGGCCACGTCTGCACTGTCATAGTCGCGCGGCCCGACGAGGTGGTGGTGTCGATCGCCTGTATGGTCGTGCGCGCCTGGTCGGCGCCGAGCACTGCGGGCCCCGCACCGACGCGGCCGGGTTCGCCGGCATCACCCGTCCCACGACAAGCCCCTCGAAGAACGGTGCGCAGCACGGCCAGTTGCTGATCGAGACAAGGCATGGTCATCTCCTCAATGCACGGCCTACTTCATGCCAAGGTCACGCCATGCCCAGCGAACAGTTGGCTGGTTTGGATGCGTGCGTGCGTGGTGGGACACTGCAGTTTTGACAAAAGCGTGAACTTTTCGACCAATAGGTTCAATTTCTTCAAAAACCTTGAATCTGTAAGAAAAGAATCAGAATGAAACATTAAATTCATTAAAATATGAATTATTAATATTTTTAACATATTAGTAAAACTGCCTTGGTCGCGTTGACTCAGGGCTCCAGACCTTTGGTTTTTCAAACCCGTGGGTCATTCATCCCGGCAACAAGGAAAAACAAAAATGCGTCCTGAAAACTTGAAGATTGGTACCCGCCTGAGCAGCGCTTTTGCGCTAGTGCTGATTTTGATGCTGGGCCTGGCCGGGGTGGGCTTCAAGAGCATGGGCGACATCAAGGAAGATCTGGACACGATCACGCAGAAAAATCTCGCCAAGATGGAGCAACTCCATGACATGGCCAATTTGGTCAATATCGTGGTGCGTGACATGCGAACACTGATGCTTGTGACGGATGAGGCGGGCGTAGAGCGTGAATCGAAAAAGATCGAGGCCGCACGCAGCGCCTACGACACGGCCTTAGAGGCGCTCAAGAAGCTGCCGTCCGACGAGACCGATCATGCTTTTGACGCCAAGCTTGCACAGGCACGGCTCCAAGCCCGCACGCTCAACGACAAGGTCATCAATCTGGCACGGCTCAACAAAAAACAAGAAGCCTTGGCGATGCTGCTGAATGAGGCCGCACCGGCGAGCCAGAAGTGGCAAGATGCCCTGCACGAAGGCATCGAGCTGGAAAAGCGCGAAAACGAAAAAGACGTGCTCGAGGCTCAGCACGTTTATGACGCGGCGCGCCTGGAGATGCTCGGCTTGAGCGCCGCCGCCCTGGCGCTGGGCGCCGTCCTGGCCTGGCTGGTCAGCCGCTCCATCACCCGGCCGCTGCACGCGGCCGTCACGCTGGCCCAGGCCGTGGCCGCCGGCGACCTCACCAGCCGCATCGAGGTGACCAGCCGCGACGAAACCGGCCAGTTGATGCAGGCCTTGAAGGACATGAATGCCAGCCTGGTGGCCATCGTGGGCGAGGTGCGCCAGGGCACAGACACCATCG
>Ga0308157_10005785_pt1 | contig 15194 bp, 22 predicted proteins | sample PhyBR1_FD_201035 | JGI IMG/M metagenome (GOLD analysis project Ga0308157, IMG submission 201035) | Phyllosphere microbial communities from UC Gill Tract Community Farm, Albany, California, United States - DLSLB.R1 | ecosystem: Host-associated > Plants > Phyllosphere > Unclassified | place: USA...
GTGGACCTTCACCAGCGATTCGGCGGGGTGCTGACCCTGCGCGCAATTCACCACGGCGTGGAAATCGAAACAGTTCTTGGAATGGACCCATCATGACAAACCAACAAGGGGCGCCAGAAGCGCTGCGACTGGCTGACAGCTACGCAAAGGCCCACGCAATGTATTGCATGGAGGACTTGTACGGCACCAGCAAGTCTTACACAGCGGAACTTTTGAAAGAACGCCATGCTGCGCGCGAACGCTTGGCCGCCGCCCTGGTAGAGGCACAGCAGCCCGCCCCATCGGCTGCGGCAGGGGTGGGGACGAACACGAAGACAGCAGAGCTACTGAGCACGACTGTCGGTTTGCTCATGGGCTATCGGGAAGGCGGGGCACGACAGCCGTACAAGCCAGGTAGCGTGATCGCAAAAGTCATTGATGAGGTTGTCGATTACCTGAAGGACTGGCCCTACCCTGAGCCCTCCCCCACGCCCCAGGCAGACGGCGCCCATGTGGCTGCGCCAGCTGACACTGTGGTGCTTGATGCAGCATTGCGCGCAATCCATCAGGCCATCGATCTGATTGGCGAACCAGATACCGAGCGCTTGCGCACTGTGCGACGTGTGCTGCGAGGCGCGGTCGTCGTGGCCGAGGATGGCACGCCCCAGGCAGACAGCCAGCCAGCGCCAGTGCTGGACTACCCGCCGCTGCCCTCCCGCTACTACGTCATGGGCAATAAAAGCGTCTGGTCGCTTGAACAAATGCGCGCCTACGTTGACGCCGACCGCGCGGCCCGTGCCCCGGCAGACAGCGTGCTGGAGGATGCGGACCCGATCCGCGCCCTGATCGCACAACACGCGGCAATCCTTGACCAGAACGAATTGGCCTACTTCGAGCTGTGCTACCACCGCGTAACCGGCTGGATGGCATGGATCACCGACAAGCCTCTGTGCATGCCGCCTGTGATTAGCCCGGACCGCAAGGTGCTGGCACAGGGCCAAGGCGATACCGCTGACGAAGCGTGCCGCGACGCAGCCCGCAAGCAAGGAGGTGCGACATGACTGAGCCGACAGAACTGCTGCCGTGCCCATTTTGCGGTGCCGGTGAATCGCAAATCCATGTGAACAAGGGCACATGGAACGGTCGCGGGTATGGCGAGCCAGTTTCCATCGAGGTGCGGCACTGGTGCACCGATGTTCCGGGCCAGCCTTCTCGCATGATTTCACGAGCTGGGCGTGATGAGGCATCCGCAATCGCTGCATGGAACCGCCGCACCACGCAGCCCACCCAGACGCAGGCCGGGGCGGTGCCGCTGACACCAGATCAAGTTGCGGAAATCGCAGACGCGGCCCACCGCGAATACGACCGGCTAGTGGGTTCGGGTCAATGCGCGCCACGATGGTCGGCGGTCTTCGCGCATTTGCTTGAACGCGCCCACGGCATCGGCATCAAAGGAGGCCAGCATGGCGCTAACAACTGAGCGAATCCGCGAGCTGTGGGAGAACTACAGCCCCACCAAAGGCATTGAGTCGTTTGCGCGGTCTGTCGAGGCCGAAGCCCGGAACCAAGACGATGCGCTGATTCTGCAACTGGTGGAGGCGCTGGAAGCGTCTTTGCCGGAAATACGTGGGCTAGGACTATTAAGCCCCACGGCGGCAGAGCACGCAGACAAACACGCCGCCGCAATAAAAGCAGGCCGTGCGCGGCTGGAGGGCAAGCCATGAGCCGCCGCGCCAGAGAGCGCCAAGAAGCCAGCGACGCCAAGCACTACCCCGAGCGCTGGCAGGACGAGCGCGACGAGGACGACAAGCCACTACCAGAGCCGGAGGAAGAAACCCCGGTGAACACAACCCACTAGCCGCCTTGAGCTGCTTATTTATTGGAGAAACGGAATGAGCGACTACATCCCATTGGAAGAGCGCAAAGACGCCAAGTTTTCCGACCTGCGAGGAGCCACCCTGGCCGCAATTGATGGCTTGAAAGTGGACAGCGAGTTGGTTACGTTCAAGACGATTGACGGACGCGAGTTCGTCATGCTGCACGATCAAAGCTGCTGTGAGCGCGTATCAATTGAAAGTGTGGTTGGGGATGTCAATGATCTACTTGGCACCCCGATATTGCTGGCAGAAGAATCAATCAGTGACAAAACGCCCGCAGGCGTGACCCATGAATACGAGCCACAGAGCCAGACATGGACCTTCTACAAGCTCGCCACGATCAAGGGCTATGTGGATATCCGCTGGTTCGGACAAAGCAACGGGTATTACAGCGAGCGCACGGATTTCTTTCTGAGAACGACGACGACCGCATAACCCCACCGCCCCGCTAAGGGGCTTTTCTTTTTGGAGGTCAGGATGGCAACTGATGCCGACAAGCACATCGAGGCGGTCAAGGCAGTGCTACGCACCACGCTTGTCACCAGCGAAAAGCTCGGGAAGATGTACCGACCACTGCAGCGCAACTGCCAGAACTGCGGCGCGCCATTGAACCCGCACTCTTCGCTGTGCGCCTATTGCAAAACAACTAGCTAAGGAGGTCAGGAATGAACGACCTGATGACGCTTGACGACATCACGGAAATGCTTCGGCTGAGTCGTTACCATGTGCGCGATGTTGTCGTGAAAACACCCGGGTTCCCACCCCCCGCACCCGGCACCGGCCCGCGCAAACCACGCTGGTCAGCGAAGGAAGTTCGGAAATTCTTCGCTGGCAAAAGCGCACAAAAAGCGAACACCGACTCGCAACCCGCATGAATGCTAGCTTTCGATTCCGGCCCCGGGCACCACAGATAAGGCCGGAAGCTTCCGCATGCTTCCGGCCTTTTTCTTTTTCCCTATGGGAAGTGGCTTTGATTAGTGCGCGGATGTGCGCCGAAGTGTGCATGAATCCGGGGGTACATGGGGGTACATTTGGGGGTGCATTTCAAAAAAATGGGGGTACATAGCACTGATACCCCCAGATTCAGCCATGGCCAACGCCCCCCGATCAGATACGCACACTGTCGGGCGAAGCCCAACAATACAACCCCCTATAGAGCACTGCGGAACAGCGCGGCAGCGCGGCTCGAATTACCCGCACTGGGGGAGCCAGGGAGGACCCGATGCACCACACCCACTCCTGGCCATGCTTACTTACCTCTCGCCAGCGGTCAGGACTAGAAATTTTGCGGGGCTCGAATTACCCGTGTGCGAACCTCCCGGGAAGGACCCACGACACCCCGGCTGGCTGCAACCCTTCGGGGGGTTACCCATTTTTTACCGGGGACACCGGGGACAAACTGAAAAACGCCCGTAAGTCATTGTCACCATTGAAGAAAGTTGTCCCCGGTAGCGCCGGGGACAAACGCAAATCTGCCGGGGACACCGGGGACAAATGAATCCATGGACGTGCGCAATCGCCCAGCGATGCGGGCATTGCCTTCACTTAACCCCCTATAGAGCACAACGGAACAGCGCGGCAGCGCGGCTCGAATTACCCGCACCGGGGGTAGCCAGGGAGGACCCAAGGCCAGGGGCTGCATGTGTCCACCGTCCACCGTCCACCCTTTTCAAAAGTCATTCACTCGTGCACCAATGGGGCTCGAATTACCCTTGCCAGGACCACTCAGGAGGGACCCGCCCAATCCCGAGGGCGGCAGTGCCATGGCCGCCCAGGCTCAGGCCGGGCACAGCAGAAACAGCAGGGGCCGCGCCCTTCCCCTTGGCGCCAGATGCCGCAAACCCAGCATGGGCAGCGCGAAGGTAGCTCCCGCCCCCGCCCCTCACGGGCGGCACGGCATGGCATGGCTGCAGCCGCAAGGCAGACACGCAAGGCCCTGACAGGGCCACTGCTCACAGGTCCAGCTCAAAGATGGCAGGCGGTATCTGATAGCACCGCACCTTGCCAATACCCGGCAGCCTGGTGCTGATGGTGTACCGGTCGGACTCCTTCACCGTCAGGCACCCATGCGCAGCCAGCACGCGGCACACAGCCACATGGTCGAAGCCTTGGCAGATTTCCGCCTTGAACGTTTCAGCCAACACGAAGTATTCAAAGCTGACGCCCTCGCCCAGCGTGGCGGGCATGCGCTCGCCATACTCCCGCTGGTGCTCGGGGTCGCTTTTGATGGGCTCGCCGTCTGCGTTCAGCATGCGCCGCACGCCAGCACGTTGCAGGGTCTTGGGGGCGTGGTCATCTGCAGCCCGGTGCCACATGGCAAAGCGGCCATCGCCGTGCGTCTCCAGGAAGCGGCGCACAGCCCGCAGCATGGCCACCACCTCACCATTGCCAGCGCCACCACGCGCAGCCAGCCACGCGGCAAAGCAGGCGCGTGCACCGCGTTCGCTCTCGCCCGCTGGCCAGCCCGTAAGCCCCGCCTCGGTGGCCAGCTCACCGGCCACGCCCACCAGCGCAAAGCGGGCGCCCACGCGCTCCACTTGGCCCGATGCACCCTGCGGTATCCATTCACGGGCCAGCGCCTGCACAGCGGTGCGCAGGCGCTTGGGCAAGCTGTCGGCATGTGTGCAGGCCCATTCAACAAACGCACGGCCCGGTGCGCCGTGGCACACCTGCGCCTCGCGGGCCAGATGGCTAGAGAACGCGGCACCGCCCGCAAAGTCGTGCAGATCCTCAAAGGCCCCCAGCCCTTTGCCTGCATCTGCCGGTATGTCTGCCATGCGCACCTCTTGCCCGGTGCGCGTGCGCTTCATGCCTTCGGCCATGTGGTCAGCCAGCCCCAGCTCACCAGCAGACAGGAACAGCAAGCGCCAGGACAGGCGGGCACGCGGCGCACCGTTGCGGGTAGCGCGGGCCTTGCTCTGCTCATTGGCCAGCATGTAGGCGCACTCCCCGGCCACCTTGCCCTCTACCTGCGCCAGCTCGTCCAGGATCAGCAACGAATCGCAGTGCTGCGCCGCGATGGCTTCCAGCGCGTTATCGGTGGTGCGCCAGCGCTGCATGTAGCTGGGGCCACCGTACACGCTGGCGGCCAGGCGCAGGGCCGTGGTCTTGCCGCTGCTGCTGTCGCCCCGGATGTGAAAGCCCCCACTCTCCATGCCTGCAGGGCGCAGCAGCGGCCCGGCAAACGCGCAGGCCACCGCAAACACCAGCCGTGAATTGCCCACGCACAGAGCCCCGATGCGGTCGCGCCAATCGGCGGCATCGCGCTTGATGCGGAAGGTGTTCTCCATCTGGCTTTCGCTCTGGAACACGATCCGCTCTGCATCGTCGCCGATGGTTTCATGGGGCAGCACGAAGGCGCGGCCGTGCCAGCCGATGCGGTCGGTGCAGCTCGCAAACTCGCCCGGCTGGCGGGTCTGTATGTACTGGGTCAGCAGGTTGCGGGCTGCGGGCGATGGGGCAATGCGAAGCCCCATATTCAGCAGCGCGGCGCGGTATTCGCCCCCATCACCAGACAGCATGCGGGCAGGCATGGCCCATTGCTTGGGCTTGCCCAGCGGGTCAGCAAAGGCCAGCAGGTAGCCCCAGCCTGCGCCGTCCTGGTCACGGGTCAGGGCCTGCACATCGAGGCGGCTGCACACCCACTGCGGCGCCTTGGGTTGCCCGTCCTTGTCCACGCCTGCATGCCATACGCCCGAATCGTTGACGGTGAAGGGGTCGAATGGGCGACTGTCGCTGGGGGGCTCGCCGTGGCCACCATCGGCCCCGTGGGGCTCGTGTGGCGTGCGGGTGCTGCCCTTGCCTGCCGTGGTGCCTTGCGGGGCTTGCTGGGCTCGTTTGGCCTGCTCTGCCTGGTGCGCTGCAATGGCGGCCTCTACGCAGGCGCCCACGGCCTGCAGCCCTTGCGCCTGGTGCATGTCGTTGAAGTCGCTACCGCCATCAGGCAGGCCCTCGGGGAACACCGCAAGCCCCCGCACTGTGCTGGCTGCGGCTTCGGCCTTCACGCGGCCGGTGTTGGTGCCGGTGCGGGCTTCGGTGTCGCGGTCATCATCGCCACACAGCACCAGCAACGCGGCGCGGTACTGCTGGCGCAGCGCCTTGGCAACGTGGGCCAGGTTGCCCGCATCAAAGGCCACAGCCACCGGCCGGCTGGTGGCCTGGTGCACGCTGGCGGCCGTGGCGTAGCCCTCGGCAATCAGCAGCACCGGAGCCCCCGCAGGATCACCGCACCAGTGCCACAACCCGGACTTACGCCCGCCTCTCAAAAACAGTTTGTCGGTGCCATCGGCCGGGCGCTCGGGGGCAATGCGCTGCAGGTTCCACAGAGCCCCCGTAGCGTCACGCAGCGGCACCAGCACGCAGCCATCGGCCGCAAAGCGCACACCATGGGCCTGCACACCTTTGCGGGCCAGATAAGGACTGGAGCCGGTGTCGCTGGCTGCATCCCACTGGGCCACAGCATCCGCAGCCGCTGCAGCGTGGGCGGCCTGCTGGCGGGCCTGCTCTGCCTGCAGGCGCTGCACACGTTCACGCTCCCGCTGCGCCAGCACTTCGGGGCTGGGTGCGGCCGGTGCCTCGCTGGGTTTGGGCAGCACAAAGCCGTGCTCTTTGGCAAGGTGCAACAGGGTGCCAATGCCCACCCCGCCGCCTGCCTTGATGCTGCGCCAGGTGCTGCGCGTGGCGCGTGGGTCGTGGCCGTCTGCGGTGGCGCTCCATGCCTCGAACAGGTCTTGTCCGGTGGCGTCGGGAAACTCGCTTTTGATGGCCATGCCCACCCGCGCCCATTCGTCACGCGGCAGGCTGGCGGGGATGTGCGCCAGGGCGGCGCGGATCAGTTCGGGGGTGATGTTGGTCATGCACCCTCTTTCGTGGGGCTGGCGTCATCCAGCTCCTGCGCCAGCTCCAGCAGTTCAATGGCGCGGCGGCCTGCATGGTGAAGGGAGAGGCCTGCAGACAAGATGCGCGTATTGGGCTGCGCGATCATGTGCGAAACCAGCATCTGCGCAATGGTGCGCAGCACGCGCGAAACAGTAGCCCTGCTTTCCTTGCAGTGGGCCACGCTGGCAACGCGATATCGAACATCACTCATAGATTCGAACGCAAGGCACGACACATCAATGCTGTGGGTGATGGGTGCCGCACTGGTAGGCGACAGATGGATGATTTTTCCCATTTGCATCACCTCACGGCCGCAGCCTTGGCCCGCTCCAGCTCGCGGACGAAGCCTTTTGCCATCGCCCCCAAGTTCTGCTCACCTTGCGCATTGGTGGGCACTGAGTAGGAAACCCCGCTGATGCTGATGTTCACCACCCGCTGCGCCTCGGAATCCTTGGTTGCGGTTGGGTTGCCGCTACGCCCCTCGTTCTGAACGCGCTCGCGGGCTGCGGCCAAGATGGCAGCATTGATGGCCTTGATCACGTCGCTCGGGTTCACCCCGCCCACAATGCCATTCAGACCGGCCGGGCGGTTGTATTGCTGCTCGAAGCTGTCTGCAATTTCAAGGGCCTTCTTTTCATCCAGGCCCGCAGCTTTGGCCTGGTTGAACACGGATTCCCTGGTCGGTATCGTTGCCTCAAACCGATTACCTGCCGTATTGAGTGAAAAGCTCTCTTTGTCGATGTTCCATTTTTCGCGGTACAGGGCAAGCTCTCGCTCCTTGAGCTGGTTTGCCTTTTCCTGTGCGGCTATCTCCCGTTCTTTGACATCGTTCAAGCGCTCCAGGGCGGTGCGGTTGTCGTTGATTGAGCGCGTGGCTCTGTCATGCGCCCCGGCGGCGCTGTCGGTGGCGTCCCGCAGCCGCAGCGTGGTTTTACCCGCCCTGTCGGCTTCAAGGTCGTAGCCACGAATAGCGGCCTGTGCCTGCACCCAGGCAGGTGCAATGCCATTGTTGGCGGCAATGGCCGCCTCTGCCGACTTCTTGAAGGCCTCGCCCAGCTCACGGGCGCTAGCTGTGCCGCTCGCGGTGAGCGTGTCATAGGCCTCCTTTGCAGTGGCCGCAGTTTCCTTCAAGGCGGCATCGCTGGTGATGCCCAATTGCTTCATTGCCTCGCGCACGCTGCTGATGCCAGGGGTTGCCTTGTCCAAAGCATCGGCCAATGCTTCGGCCTTGTCTTTCGCCTGTTCCAACAAGCCATCGGCGATCTTGTCCCCCAGCACCTGGCGGACCTGCTCTACCTTTGCGCGTATGACTTCCAGGGCCTTTTCGCTATCTGCGGATTCAATCGCCTTAGCAAAGCTGGCGGTCAGTGCGCGGCCGGTATCTACGCCCTGCGCCTTGAGACGGTCCATCCCGGCAATCAGCGCATCCAGGTCATTGATGGCGCTGCGCGACGTGGCGCCGATCTTTCCCTGCAGTTGGTCAAAGTCCAGCCCGGTGCGCTTCACCGCCTCTCGCAACACGGCATCCATCATCTGCGCAACACGCTCGCCCTCGCGGGTAGCTCCAGCAAATGCGGCGCGGGCGGTCACTTCAAACTGCGCCAGGTCCTTACCGCTGAGCGCCTTCGCCCAGGCGGCTTCAAACTCACTGGCAGACACCTTGCCATCGGCGGCCAGTTTGTCCAGCACTGCGGCAAAGTCCCTGATTCCTTGAATCTTGCCCAGGTCGAATGAGTCGCTGACTTTCTTCAAAGCGTCGGCGGCGCTGTGGCCTTCTTTGGTCAGCTTTTCGAACTCTGCCACCCCAACCCGCGCCGCCTTGGACAGCTCAAATTGCTTGTCTATCGCGGCCTGTGTGGCAGCAGCAAGGCGGGCCCGGTCGGCGGCAGCCTCCTTGGCAATCTCTGCAGCCAACTTGTCGGCACGTGCGATTTCATCAGAGCGGTCCTTGTAGCCCACCAGCTTCGCCGTGGCCTCACCGATCCACGTCCCAATGTCCTTGAAGTTGACCGCCAAACCGATCAGGGTGAATGTGCGCAGGCTCGCCAGGATCGAGGCAAACCTCCCGGCCCCCACGGCCGCAGTGTTTGCAGCGGCGCCGGTCGCAACCATCTGTGCATTGTTCGCAGCTACCGCCGCCGCAGCCTGTTGCGCTGCCGCCCCAATGCCCAGGAAGTGCTGAGCCAAGCGCAATGCGACAAACCCAGCCGCTGCCTGCCCCGCGTCAATCAGAAGTCCCGCAATGGTGCTCAGGTTGGTGGCCAGCCCGTTGATGGCGGTGGCCGCCGCTACGCTTGCGCCGGTGGCCTTGTCGGTGTCAGCAACATACAGCTGCCACTGCGTGCTGAGGTTCTGGAGCGCCCGCCCCACTGTGGGCGGTAGTTTCTTGAACTCTGCGGCTACGGTGTCGCTCTGCCCTTTGAGGGCGCCAATCACGGTATCGCTGGTCAGCAACCCCGCTTCGGCCATTTTTCGCAGCTCGCCAGTGGTCACGCTCAAGCCATCGGCCAGGGCACGCGCAAGCCTCGGGCTTTGCTCCATGACCGAATTGAACTCATCACCGCGCAGCACGCCACCTTGCAGCCCTTGCACCAGCTGGGTGATGGCAGCGCTCGACGCCTGTGCACCTGCTCCGCTCAACTGGATGGCCTGGTTGATGGTCTCTGTCAGGGCAAGCGCATTGGCGGACGCGTCGGCCGTGCTCTGCCCCGCATCCTTACCCGCTTGGGCGAGACGAGAGAACAAGGTGCCCGTTTCCTCCAGGGCGCTATTGGTACGCAACGCCACATCCCGCACACCCGTCCAGGCGGTGCCAAATGCCGCGCCCTCGCCAGTAACCAGCTTCAACCGGGCCTGCAGGTTGTTCACCTGGTCAGCCGTCTGTGCAAGGTCAGTCGCCATGGTCTTGAAGCCCTGCAACCCAGCCAAGCCAGCAACGAAACCTTGGAGCCGCCCCAGCTGCTGGCTGATCGACTCCACACCGTCACCGATCTGACGATGGGTGCGCACCATGGTGGCGCCAGCATCCTGCGCACCGGCTGCGGCGCGTGCGTACGCAGGCGCGATGCCCGCCACCGACTCACGCACCATCGCCACCTCATTGCGCAAGCGCTGTTGCACGTCCACTGCGTTGTTGCCCGCAATGCCGTAGCGCTGCAATCCAGCCTGCGCCGCCGCAAGGGCTTGCTGCTGCTGCGCGACCTCGGCGCGGGCACCTTCGGCCGCAGCCTCCAGCCGCTGCAGCGCTGCAGCCTCCTGCGCCGTTGGCGGCCCGGCTTGCGCAATCTGCCGGCCAAAATCCGCCGCCTCTTTCGTTGCGGCGCTCAGTGCCTTGCTGCTGGCCCCAGCCTCGCGCTGCAGCTTCAGAAAAGCGGTGATGGCCGCATCCTGCTCGCCAAGTTCACGCAGCCGCGCAGACGCCGCCTTGGCAGCCGCCTGAAGGTCGCCGCCTGCAACCTTCGCAAGGTCCTCCAGGTCTGTGGCCAGTTGCTCAATGCTTTTCTCGCCTGCCACTTCGGCGTTGATCTTGATACCTATTTCTTGCATGGGAACCTCAATTCATAAAATGCGCAGATGGCCCGCCTGATCGCGTTCACTTTCTGCATTGCCTTCTTGGTGGGGGCTGGCGTGTCAGTGCGTGCAGGCATGGCACTGGCGGCGCTGGCCGCTGCTGGGCTGGCTGGATACGTGGTCTGGTGTGGCGTGTCGCTGCTCATCGGTCGGCAGCGGTAAACGGCACGCAGCCACGCCAGGGCGCTTGCCGCTCACTCGGTGTTGAACAAGTCCGGTTGTGCTCGCGGACGGTGCAGCAGGGTGTAGGTGCGAACCTCACGGACGTGGGTACCGCCCGCACACGGAATCTGCCGCCAGCCACGCGCAATGCCGTAGCCCATGCCGTACAGGTCGGTGCGCACCATCTCTGAAAGCACCTTGGAAATGCAACCGGTGTCGCACACCGCGTCGATTTCCTTTTGCGTGCTGGCAGGGTTCTTTTCGAGGAAGTTGGCAACACGCACTGCCTGTTCGGGGCGAGTGTCTTCTTGGGGCTTTGTTGAAGCTGGCATGCCGCACCTCACGACAACCGGGGCGCCAGGTCTGCAGGCGTCAGAGGCTCGAAGCCCGCACGCATCACGCTGGGTTGGCCTGGCTCAGATTCGGCCCGCAGCTCGCCCGTTTTGACGTCATACACACGCAGCACGCACAAGGCATCCACGGTGACACGCTGGCGCCGCGACTGTGGCGGGTAGAGAAACATTGACTTCGCAGGGCCCCCCTCAGCCATCCGGCGCAGGTAAGCCGCTGTGTCGGGCCGCTTCGCCTGCAGTTCCGCAATGTGCGTCTCGGCAACGATGGTGCCGGTGCCGGGCTCCAGCTCTAACACCCAGCAGGGCCACAGCACCAGCACTGATACAGGCTTGCGACCCGGCACACGCCAGAGACTGGTACAGATCACGCCATCGCCCGATACCTTCTCGCCGACGGCAGCTGCTGCTGCCTGCAGGCAATGCTGGGCGCTGTCATGCGCTGCGGCCAGGGCCTTGTTGATGCCGCCAGCTTCAGAGGTCGGGGCGATCATTGCTGGCCCTCCTGCACCCCAGTAATGCGGGCGTGCACCCACGCCATCACCGCAGACTCAGGCCAAACGGCACACCGGGCGGTGATGCGAATGCGAACCGGAAAACGGCCCTCTCTCATCAATTTATAGATGGTGGTTTTTTTGCAACCTGTGGCGGCTTCCACATCGGCGATGCGTAGCAAGCGCTCGCGGGGCATTGCGGGTGTTGCGGCGTGGACCACTGGGTCCGAAGTCACGTGCATTGCGGGTTCCTTTCATGTCAATCGACGCATCCGACGTGGTGCGTAGTGGCATGAGCGGATGTTGTTTTGAACCCGAAAGGAAAACGAGGCAGGTAAATTGAAATCTATTTACCTGCCTTGACTTTCATACCCACTTATGCATTTGACTTTGAGACAACCCACGGAACGCCTGCAGAAAGGCGGCCTTGTACGGCCTCCTCCATCCCCAAGCGCCAGTACCACCCAAAACCATTGATGGCAACGTGCTCTCCCGGCCGTACATCAAACGCATCTGGTGGCGCGGCTATAACAACCCCGTCCCTAGTCGCATTGGCGTGCCCATCGGCGGCTTTGCCATCAGTAACGACTCGCAAACGACTAAGCCCTTGTGCGGCTTTTTCACCCGCATGAAGGCGCTTACGCAAATGCGTTTCCTCTGATGCACCTTTGAAGCCCTGCACCGCCCATAGCTCCATAACCTCTTGCCGTGCTCTGCTTTTTTCCCTCGGGGCAGTCGCTCCACCAAGGAACCACCGATATGCCAAGAACAAAGCCACATCGCGTCCAACTTTCTTTGGTGCGCCCTGCTTTGCCATCGGCGTAAATCGGACACCGGAAAGTTGCCCCGAAAAGCGGCGCGTCACACCTCGTGAGTCAGTTAAATGACCATCCAAAAGGTGCACATCCGCACCATCCCCAAAATCGTTCGCGTAAAAAAGACCTTCCAACGAATCACCGGACACGCGATTGCGAACAAGTATTTCGACTGCTCTCTGAACGGGTTTCTTAGGTGTCACGCGGTCAATCCATATTTGGAAATTGCAGAGCAAGGCAACAGCATTCGGCCAGGCATAGGGCAAATCACGCTCTACACCAACCCTCGCTCCGCCATGCTCAGGGCCTGCGTACTGCTCACTATCACGTGATCCAGCACGCGCACATCCACCAGCGCCAGCGCCTGTTTCAAGGTCTGGGTCAAACTTTCATCCGCACGACTGGGTTGCACGGTGCCACTGGGGTGGTTGTGCGCCAGGATTACGGCGGCTGCGTTGTGCCGCAATGAGGCCTGCACCACATCGCGGGGGTGCACACTTGTCTGAGTCAGGGTGCCGGTGAACATGCGTTCAAACGCAATAGCCCGGTGCTGCGCGTCCAAGAAAATCACGGCGAAATGCTCCACGGGTTCAGCCCCCAGGTGCAAGCGCAGGTAGTGTTTCACCGTGTCGGGACTGTCGAAAACGCTACGGTCCTCGGTCATCCAACCCCGCAGAATTGAAAGCGCCTTTTCAATGGTGGCAAGGTCACGTGCATACAGGTGTCGCCGGTAGCTGTGCGAAGCGCAGCCCATGCCGTACTCAGGCAGCGGCTCACCTGCCTTGGGATGGCGAAAGGGCGCAGGCTTGCGACGGGTCGTGCTGGTGGTTGCCATGGGTCATGCCTCACCTTCAATCGACCGAATGACTGCATCCAGTCGCGCTAAGGCAATCTTCAGCCTGGCCTGCGCTAAGTCCTCCAAATTGCTCCAGCGTCCCACTCTGTCGAAATGCTCAGAGAGTTGCGGGATCAGTTCAGGGTGTTGCTCAACAGAAAAATCAAGCGGCAAATCTGGATCAATATCGGCAATGCCGTCAACGTGGCGCAGGGAGCGGAGCCCCTGAAACATAGCGCTCGAATTTTCGAGAAGCTCGCGTACTTCACGCAGTTCGGAAAGCTTGGAGTCGGTGGGTTTGGTCATGGCTCAGGCCCTCCCTTGCAACGCATCAGCACAGGCCAGCAGCTCAGCCGCAACGGACCGCGCCTGCTCTGCCGTGAAGAGCATGTAGCTTTGCATCATGTTGTCACTCAGGCACACCTGAACAGCATCACCGTGACGGGTCGCTCCGATGGTCATGTGGTGGTCTGCGTCCACCACCGCCGATGCATGGCGCCGATAGAAAGAATTGCGTCCGCAAGGAATGCTTTTGAACGCAATGCCGCTCATGCTGCACCCCCTTGCGTGCTGGAGCTCGCGCACACGTCGGCATGGCCCAGGCTGCGCAGCGCTGCCAGGGCCTGCACTGCCTTGCGTGCTGCGCCTGGCACATTCGCATCAGGCTGGCGCAGGTAGTGCAGCGCCATGGCCAGGGCGTTGTGCGCATCGGCATACAACTGGATGGGGTCGGTGGGGGCTCCAAGGCGGGCGCCTTGGGGGCTTGTGGGCGCAGCGCTGCGGCTGGCCAGGGGAATGACGTTAGTCATGGTTTCTTGCTCCTTTGCGAGACTTGAAACCACCCACCAGCGTTTTGAAGCACTAGCGGGTGGACGGGATGTTCAAAACACGCGCAAAGACGTGCGCCGGGCGTTACCGCTCCAGCCATCCCGCCCGAAACCGTGTGAATGCCCGCAGCGCGGGTATTCAAAGAATCCAGACGTGACAAAACCTCACTATCGGGGAGGTTGCGCCGCTTTGCGAAAAGGTGTTTTGAAGCACCGGCCCCGGTCAGGGGTTGCCGCGATTATTGCACGGGCCTGGTGCTGGCTGTCAATCACCAAACAGCATGGCCAGCACCGCATGCAGCCACCACAGGGCCAGTGCCACCAGCCCCAGCAGAAACAGCCCCACAAAGAAGCGCGGGGCCATGGTGCCAAAGGCCAAGGGCGCCAGTAGCAGGAACTGCAGGGGCTTGGGAAGCATGGGCGGATTATGCGGCGCGTGGGCGCCTTTGCTGCTTTTTTGCGCACCTTAGCGGGAAGAGTTACCCGCAGGCTGCACCCCTGGGCGGTTGCTGTGACCAGTATTTGGCGGCGGCAACAATTGCGAGATCGGTCGCGCCTCCAGCCATTCGTCAAGCTCTCGGACAAGGAAGCCCACCCGAGCGGCTGACAGTTTTCGCGGCGGCGGGAAGTCGCCCTCCCGAACTAGCTTTTGCACGGTCGAAATTGAAAGCGCGACGTACAGCGCCGTGTTACCCAGATCGAGCACTCCCGGCGTCAGCGCCACCTGTCGGACGTGCACTGTTGGGGCTGTGGTTTTCGCCATGCTTGACTCCTGCGTTGAGGCGAACTAGAGCATACCCACGCCCGTGAAAACGCCGGGGGAGGCGGCGCCACGGGAAGGCCCTCACGCGCTCATTTCCATCGATGTGCATGTGCGTGCAACACAGCCACGCGCCCCGCATCCTGCACCGCTGCGCTGCAGTGGCGGTGCCACCCCGTCAGCAGGTGGGCAGGGCGGGCACCCTTTGAAGGGCTGGGGCGGGGTTCGATGGGTATGAATGTATGAATGAATTTCACTATTCAATAAATATCCCCCTTGTCCCCGCTTTGTCCCCGGCCCGTCCCCGGTTTGTCCCCGGTAGCCATTCCCAGCAAACCCGCATGGCTGCTGGGTTCTGGAAATTTGTCCCCGTGTCCCCGGCACTTTTGGCGATTATGGTGCTGAAGGAAATGCAAAACCGGCTCACACGCCCATGAAAAAAGGGCCTCGCGGCCCTTGTGTCTGGTGCTGGTGTGGGGCTCATGCCGCCCGCTGGGGCATCTTCACCACGTTGCCTGCCTTGCGCCCGTCCAGGTAGTCCGCCCACCACTGCATCAGGCGCTCGCGGTCCTGCATGTAGGTGCTGCGGTGGTAGGCCGCACGGATTTCGTTTTGCTCCTTGTGGGCGAGCTGGCGTTCGATCACAT
>Ga0308157_10005786_pt1 | contig 15192 bp, 17 predicted proteins | sample PhyBR1_FD_201035 | JGI IMG/M metagenome (GOLD analysis project Ga0308157, IMG submission 201035) | Phyllosphere microbial communities from UC Gill Tract Community Farm, Albany, California, United States - DLSLB.R1 | ecosystem: Host-associated > Plants > Phyllosphere > Unclassified | place: USA...
GTCATGACCAAACTAGACGGTACGGCACGCGGCGGCATTCTGGTGGCGATTTCAGCCAAACACAAACTACCGATCTATTTCATCGGCGTCGGCGAAGGTGTCGACGATCTGGAACCCTTTGCGGCCAATGATTTTGCCCGCGCTATCGCAGGAACAGCCTGATGCAACACCCGGTTTTTGAGCGCGATCCTTCACAAAAGACCGAAGCCGAACGCAAGGAAATCGCACCGCTGCTCAAGCTTGCGCTGGAACTCGGACCGCTGCTGGTTTTCTTTTTCGCCAATGCACGCGGCGAAAATCTGATCGAGAGCTTTCCGATACTCGCCAAGATTGGGGAACCGATCTTTCTGGCAACCGCACTGTTCATGGTTGCGACTGTTATCGCGCTTGCCGTTTCATGGTCGCTGACCCGCACCCTGCCGATGATGCCGCTTATTTCCGGCATCGTGGTTTTGGTGTTTGGCGCGCTGACGCTCTGGCTGCATAACGACACTTTCATCAAGATGAAGCCGACAATCGTCAATACGCTGTTTGGGGCTATTTTGCTTGGCGGACTGTTCTTCGGCAAATCCCTGCTCGGCTATGTGTTTGATTCGGCCTTCAAGCTGGATGCCGAAGGCTGGCGGAAGCTCACTTTCCGCTGGGGGCTGTTCTTCATCTTCCTCGCGGTGGTGAATGAAGTGGTCTGGCGCAATTTTTCGACCGATGCCTGGGTTTCCTTCAAGGTCTGGGGCATCATGCCGATCACCGTTGTCTTCACACTTTTACAAATGCCGCTTATCCAGAAGCACACTTTGCCAGAAGCCCGTAAAGACTAAGATTAATCAAGGAGGACGCCATGTCCCAAATCGACAAAAGGCTGGACATTGAACAATTCATTTGCCGCAGCGATAATTATGGCGTTCTCATCCACGATCCGGAAAGCGATCTGACAGCGGCAATCGATGCGCCCGATGCGGCAGCCGTTGAAAGCGCTCTCAAGCGCCGTGGCTGGACGCTCGATTTCATCTTTACAACGCATCATCACCTCGACCATGTCGAAGGCAATGCAGCACTGAAGGCCAAATTCGGCGTCAGCATCATTGGCCCAAAGGCAGAAGCCGACAAAATTCCGACGCTCGACCGCACCGTGCAGGATGGCGACGAGTTCACCTTCGGGCTTTTCAAAGTCAAAGTGATCTCCACGCCCGGCCATACGAATGGCGAGATTTCTTTCTACCTACCGGAAGCGAAAGTCGTGTTCACCGGTGATACGCTTTTTGCACTTGGCTGTGGACGGCTGCTGGAAGGTACACCCACCACAATGTTCCATTCGCTACAAAAGCTTGTGGCCCTTCCGGGAGACACGGCAGTCTATTGCGGCCATGAATATACGCAGAGCAATGCGCGTTTTGCCCTCACGATCGATCCCGATAATTCGGCGCTGAAAGAACGTGCTGCCGAGATTGCGCGACTACGCGCGGCTGATAAGATGACTCTACCCACAAGCATAGCGCTTGAAATGGCAACCAATCCATTTCTTCGCTGGCACGATGCCCGCATTCGCACCCGTCTTGGGATGCAGAATGCAACTGATGAAGCTGTTTTTGCGGAAATCCGTAAGCGCAAGGATTTATTCTAGGATTCTATCATGACAAAGATTTTCCCAATTAAACGCTTCCAGACCGCAGCCCTGTTGGGCCTCTCGCTTGTGATCCTGCCGCAATCCGCGAAAGTGGCTTTTGCCGAAGATATTCTGGCGATTGCGACGCCTTTGCAAACACCAGCAGAAATCAACAATTTCAAGCTCAGCGAAGACCTGCTGGACCGTATGTTGAAAATCCATAACAAGCTTGAAGACATGCAGCTTTCACCGACAGCTGAAGAAGGTCTGGATGCGCGACCTTCGATGGATTCCATGGTCAAAAGCATTGAGTCGCGCCCACAGGTCGTGGAAGTAATGAAGGCAGAAAATATTGCGCCCCGCGATTATCTGCTCGCCTATTTCGCGATGATGAGTGGGCTTGCAGCAGCGGATGCCGAAGAAGAAGACCAGCTTGTTGATGAAGTGAAACAAATCAATCCAGAGCATGTCACCTTTGCCAAGCAAAATGGTGATCGTATCCGCGAACTGATCGGCGAATAGGTTTGAAAAAACCGGCGAAGGAAACTTCGCCGGTTTTTCCTTTAAGATGGTTGCCGCAAAAGACGCAGCGCATTGATCGTGACCAGAACGGTTGCGCCCGTATCAGCCAGAATGGCTGGCCAGAGGCCGGTAATCCCAAGCACTGTCGTCACGAGAAACACAGCTTTCAGTCCAAGTGCGATTGCAATGTTCTGATGAATGTTGCGCATTGTCCGCTTGGAGAGATCGACCATCGCGGCCACATCGCCCACACGTCCATGCAGCACGGCTGCGTCCGCCGTTTCCAGCGCAACATCAGTACCGCCGCCCATGGCGATACCAACATCAGCCGCCGCAAGTGCAGGCGCATCGTTGATACCGTCGCCAACCTTGGCAACAATCTGACCTTCATTACGGAACTCGCCAACAATGCGTTGTTTGTCTTCCGGCAGTAGTTCGGCACGCACCTCAATATCGAGATCCTTGCCAATAGCTTCCGCAGTGCGACGATTATCGCCGGTCAGCATAACGGTGCGGATACCGGCAGCTTTGAGCGTCTTTAGTCCTGCAATCGCATCGGCACGCGGCTCGTCACGCATGGCGATAGCGCCTGCGATCTTGCCATCCGCTACCAGTACCGAAACTGTCTTGCCTTCATCGTTGCACGCTGCAATACGAGCAGCAAGGTCGTCCGGAATGGCAGAGATTTCATTGGCAGCCTTGCGCGAACCCAAAAAGAGCTCAATTCCGTCAGCCACGCCCGACACACCCTTACCGCCATGTGCCTTGCCGGTGGTAACAGCCGCGATTTTGAGACCCCGCACATCCGAAGCGGCAACAATCGCCAGAGCCAGCGGATGGCTGGAACCCGCATCAAGTGAAGCAGAGAGACGCAGCACCTCATCTTCCGAAAGTGCGCCAGAGAGAACATCGGTGACTTGAGGCTTGCCTTCGGTCAATGTGCCGGTCTTGTCAAAACAGGCGGTCGTGATCTTGCCGATAGTTTCCAGAACCGCACCACCTTTAAGCAGAAGCCCGCGACGCGCACCAGATGATAGCGAAGCTGCAATGGCCGCAGGGGTCGAAATGACCAGCGCACAGGGGCAGCCGATCAGCAGAATGGCCAGCCCCTTGTAAATCCACTCGCCCCATTCAGCACCCGCCACAAGCGGCGGCAAAATGGCAACGAGAGCTGCAACCACTACCACACCCGGCGTATAATAGGTCGAAAAGCGATTGATGAAACGCTCTGTGGGTGCTTTGGCTTCCTGTGCTTCTTCAACAAGCCGCACAACACGCGCAATGGTGTTGTCCTGCGCCGCTGCCGTCACTTTTACACGCAGCACGCCATCACCATTGATAGTGCCTGCAAAAACACTGTCGCCCACGGCTTTGCCAACCGGCGTGCTTTCACCCGTCACCGGCGCTTCATCGATAGCGCTTTCGCCAGCAAGAATCTCGCCATCAGCAGGCATACGGTCGCCCGGGCGCACGGCAATCACGTCACCGACTTTCAACTCTTCCGCAGATACTTCTTTGGTCCCGCCATTAATCTCAATAAAGGCGGTCTTTGGCACAAGGGCTGTGAGTGATTGAATACTGTCACGTGCTTTGCCCGCGGCCACACCTTCCAGCAATTCGCCAACCAGAAACAGGAATACGACCGCTGCCGCTTCTTCCGTCGCACCGATGATAACCGCGCCGATAGCAGCAATCGTCATCAGCATTTCTATGGAAAACGGCGTGCCATTAATCGCAGCCGAATAAGCGCGTTTTGCAATCGGTATCAAGCCGATCAGCATGGCAGCCGTGAAGGCCCACAACGCAATCGGCGGATAAAGATGGCCCACAATATAAGCCAGCACCAGACCGCCACCACAGGCAAGCATCATCTGACCCTTGTCAGTTTGCCACCACCGCTTCGGCTTTGCGCGAGCGGCTGGCTTCAGTGTCGCATCAGCAGTCGATTGCACACTGGCCTTGTAACCAAGCTGAGAGACTTTCGCCGCAATATCATCAGCCTGCGATGAGCCATCATGATTGACGATCATAGTGCCATTGGTCACGGAAACAGAAACATCCTGAACACCACCAACACGGCGAACAGCGGTATCGATCTTGGTCGCGCAGGACGCACAATCCATGCCTTCAATGCGAAAACGTAGACTATCGGCACTGGCTGCGATCGGCTTCGCTTCAGGTTCATCATGTGCGTGACCATGATCATGGTCGTGATGATGGCCGCTACAGTTAGCATGATCGTGGATATGTTCATGATCATCATGATCGTGGTGTTTTGCGCGTTCGGTATGGCTCATCATCTGCCCCAGAAAATTGCCCAGAAATGGTCTGGCACGGCTTCTCTCTTGAATTCTCTGAAACAAGGTTTACATCCTCTAGTGACTAGAGGAGCAAGAGAAAAAATGATCACTAATGTTCCGATTGGCGAGGCATCAAAAGCCAGCGGTGTAAAAGTGCCAACCATCCGTTATTATGAGCAAATCGGGCTGCTGCCAGTGCCACCACGCACGGAAGGCAATCGCCGGCTTTATGATAATGCCGATATTCAGCGGCTGCTTTTCATCCGCCATGCGCGCGATTTGGGCTTTGAGGTCGATGCAATCCGCACGCTTTTGGACCTTCAGGACAATCCCGACCAGTCCTGCTCTGCAGCTGATTCTATTGCGCGCGCGCGTCTGATCGACGTCGAACATCGCATCGCGAAACTAACATCATTGAAAACAGAACTGCTAAGGATGCTCGACTGCACGGCGCATGGCCGCATCGACCAGTGCCGGGTTATCGAGATTCTTGGCAATCATGATGAATGCCTGCATCCGAAGCATTGAAATTCAAACTTATTGCTGAATTTTCTCGAACCGCGTTGCTTCGATTTTCAGTGTCCCAAGTTGGGTGCCAATGCGCGCCACAACCGGCGCATAGATGCCGGAATTGCCAAGCGATGCAAACGAGATCGTGATCTTGCTACGATTGGCCAGATAGTCGATGGCTTTCTTGCCCTTCTGATAACCAGCGAGCGGCACAAATTTTGCCGAGCAAATCACCGATTCGCCGGTAAAGCCTTTGGTAGTGAAGGATTCGGTGCCGTTAAAACTCAAAATTATGTCAGCGCGGGTCTGGCCGTCAAAAACCCTGAGCGTTCGATTGCAGACAGCTTTTGGGTCTTTGGTTGGGATCATCAGCGCGCTGAGCGGATCGCTGACATTAACAAGGTCTTGTGGGGTTATCTCAACCCATGGATCGCGTTTTTTGACCGGCGGTACATTTTCAGACGATGTTACATTGCCGCCAGAAAAACGGATAGTCGTGCTCTTGTTCTTGCGGCCATGCTTATAGGCCAGATCAAAGGCAGAGGGCGTCACCTTGCTCTGGGTCGAACTGCCGCCAACATAAACAGTACCATCGGTATCATCAAAAATGCGGGCAATACCGGAGGTTTTAAAACGGCCATTCACGCCGTAATTGGCACCTTTAACGACTGTCTCAATCGCAGAGCGCGCAATAGAAAGCGCAAACATGGAAATATCATATTCGGTCCGATAGAGATCATCTGCCTGAGCGGAACTCATCACCGACATGCTCGCAATCGTCAGTCCGGTAAGAAATGCAAGTCTTCGCTTGACGACCCGCTTGTTAACCGGTTGCTGGAAATACGATTGCATGATCATGCCAGACTTTCCTTTCGTCTTATTGGCCTCGCATCCCCTCGCAAGAATGATGCCCGGCCACTCGACCCATGAACTGCACCTGTAACCGATTCTCTTTGTCGACAGATGCTGTGTCTTGCTTTTAAGCTTTCGACTATCAATAACTCAAAATCTGCGCCAGATTTCTAATTGATATGCTGTGTCGAACAGAAAAAGCTGGCAAAGTTATGATCGGATGGCGTGGTCTTGGCCGAAAACTGCCGGAATTGCGCGGCTTTAGGTCATGCTGACGGAATCTATCTTGACTGTAATCGCTAGTCTCACTATAGAAACGCGACTTTCCCAATAGGCCGCCTGTCCGAGATCGCGCGCCAGCAGCAGAAATACTGCTATGATTGCGTTGAATTCGGACATTCGAGTCGGGGCCTGAGAAACAAAAATTTGAAGGTGAGACCAAAATGTCCCGCGCTTGTGAATTGACCGGCACCTCGGTCCAGTACGGCAACAATGTCAGCCACGCGAACAACCGTACGCGTCGCCGCTTCCTGCCGAACCTCTGCAATGTAACGCTTATGTCCGAAGTGCTCGGCCAGAGCTACCGTCTTCGCGTTTCCGCTTCTGCTCTGCGTTCAGTTGAGCATCGCGGTGGCCTTGACGCTTTCCTTGCAAAGTCTGACGACAAAGAGCTTTCGCAGCGCGCTCGCCTGCTGAAGCGTCAGATCGCGAAGAAGCAGGCTGAAGTTGCTGCATAAGCAATCAGCTTTTTAAGTTTTGACAAAAAAGGCTGACTCGCGTCAGCCTTTTTTACTGGTGACATCACCCAGGATAAAAAAATGTTTAATACAAACCCTGCTTTGTCCCGGCTTTTGCCGGCCATATTTTGCATGTGTGCGGCTGTCGCCGCTTCCAATATCTTTGTGCAATATCCATTTGAGCATTTTGGCCTCGGCGAAATGCTGACCTATGGCGCCTTCACCTATCCGTTTGCCTTCCTCGTCAATGACCTGACAAATCGTCGCTTTGGCCCTGCGGCCGCGCGCAAAGTCGTCTATGCAGGTTTTGTGCTTGGCGTTTTCATGTCGATCTGGCTGGCAACGCCGCGTATCGCCATTGCGTCGGGCTCGGCATTCCTGATTGCCCAATTGATGGACATTACAGTCTTCAACCGTCTACGTCAGAAGACATGGTGGAAAGCACCTTTTGCAGCAGCAATGTTCGGCTCAATTGTCGATACGGTGCTGTTCTTCTCCATCGCCTTCGCTGCGCAATTTGCATGGCTCGATGCCATAACTGGCCTGCCCGACTCATCGCTAACCGAGCCCGCCGCTTTCCTTGGCCTTGGAATGCCTCTCTGGGCTTCACTGGCTATCGGTGACTTCTTTGTGAAGGTTGTGATGGGAACGCTGATGCTGGTGCCTTATGGCGCCATTCTGGCGGTTTTCGCCCCAACGCTTTATGCGCCGGATCGTGCGAAATAGATCTCCAATCACAATCCATTTATCTGAGTAAAATTCAGTTTCTTCTGGGCGCGGTAAGCTCTATGTACCGCGCTCCGATAATTTTAATGATTAACTATCCTGAATAAATTATCGGAATCGATTTTTATATTGTCTATAATTAGCAAAGGCTGTGCGGGTTTATTTCGCCCTCGGCTTTCGTGCTATTTCTAAAGATATTTATATTTAGATAGAGGTTTATTAGATGTCCGAAAATAAGGGAAAGCTGCCGCTCGTCATCATTACCGGCGCGAGTTCAGGTATTGGCGTCGCCACGGCGAAGATGTTTGCTGATCGTGGTCATCCACTGCTGCTGCTGGCTCGTCGTCTCGACGCGATGCAAAAGCTCGATCTGCCAAACACATTGTGCAAATCTGTCGACGTTACCGACCGCAAGGCTCTTTTGGCCGCCGTTCACGAAGCCGAAGCGAAATTTGGCCCTGCCGATGTAATCGTCAACAATGCCGGCGTCATGCTGCTGGGTGACGCAACAAAGCAGAACCCGGACGAATGGGACGAGATGCTTGACGTCAACGTCAAGGGCTTGCTTAATGGCATTCATGCGGTCTCCGCTGGCATGGTCGCACGCAAACACGGCACCATCATCAACATCAGCTCGGTTGCTGGCCGTAAGACATTCGCCAATCACGTTGCCTACACAGCCACGAAATTTGCGGTGCACGGCCTTTCCGAGAACCTGCGTGAAGAACTCTCACCGCATGACGTGCGCGTTGTGACGATTGCGCCGGGAGCCGTTGAAACCGAACTTCTCAGCCACACCAATGATGCAAGCATCAAGGCTGGCTATGAGGACTGGAAGAAGAGCATGGGCGCGCCTGTGCTGGCAGCCGACGACGTGGCTCGCGCTATCGTCTATGCTTATGACCAGCCACAGGGTGTGTGCATTCGCGAAATCGTGCTGGCCGCGACACGTCAACAAGCATAAAAAAGGGGCCATTCCGGCCCCTTTAATTTATTCCGATTAGCGTTTGCCTGCACGGCGTCCCCGCCCTGCCCCGCCTGCACCCTGTTCTTCAAACAGCGATGCGAGCTGCTCGGTCATCGCACCGGCCAGTTCTTCGGCATCAACAATGGTCACAGCACGCTGATAGTAGCGTGTCACATCATGACCGATACCAATCGCGATCAGTTCAACCGGCGAGCGGGTTTCAATCTCTTCGATCACCGCACGCAAATGACGTTCCAGATAATTGCCCGGATTGACCGAAAGCGTGGAATCATCCACCGGCGCACCGTCAGAAATCATCATCATGATCTTACGCTGTTCAGGACGTGCCAGCAGACGCTGATGCGCCCAGATCAGCGCTTCGCCGTCGATATTTTCCTTGAGCAGGCCTTCGCGCATCATCAGGCCGAGATTGTTGCGTGCACGGCGCCACGGCGCATCTGCGCGCTTATAAACGATATGGCGCAAATCATTCAGGCGACCCGGATTGGATGGTTTACCACGGCCAAGCCATGCCTCGCGTGATTGCCCGCCCTTCCAAGCCTTCGTGGTGAAGCCCAAAATTTCGACCTTCACGCCGCAACGCTCGAGCGTGCGTGCCAGAATATCGGCGCAAGTTGCCGCAACTGTAATTGGGCGACCGCGCATGGAGCCAGAATTATCAATGACCAGCGTCACAACCGTATCGCGGAAATCGGTATCGCGCTCCATCTTGTAGGAAAGCGGCTGCGTTGGGTCGATAACGATACGCACCAGACGCGCACTATCGAGATACCCCTCTTCCAGATCAAAGTCCCACGAGCGGTTCTGCTGCGCCATCAGGCGACGCTGCAAACGGTTAGCAAGCCTGCCAACAACACCTTGCAGATTGGCCAGTTGCTTGTCGAGAAAGCCGCGCAGACGAGCAAGTTCCGCCTCATCGCAAAGATCCGCGGCCTCAACCTCTTCATCAAACTCATGCGTGAAGACGTTGTAATCGACATGCTCCGCAAAATTGGCGAAAGGCTGGTTCTGACGGCGTGTGTCGCCCGGCGTTTCCGCGTCGACATCTTCGCTGTCATCCATATCATCGGAAGCGGCGTCAGTGGCTTCCATTTCGCCCTGTTCGCCTTCTTCGCTGGAATTGTCCGATTCGTCGCTTTCAGCGGAATCAGAGCCTTCCTGATTTTCCTCGCCGCCTTCTTCGTTTTCGTCCTGCTCCGGCGTCTGCTCGTTATCCTCGTCCTGCTCGTCGCTCTGCTGTTCCTGCGAAAGCTCCTCAGCCATATCCATCGAGGCCAGCATGTCGCGCACAGTGCGCGCAAAAGCCTGCTGGTCTTCGAGATTATCGCCAAGACGTGCGAGTTCAGGCCCAGCCTTTTGCTCGATCCATTCGCGCCAAAGATCAAGCACAGGACCAGCTTCTGCAGGTGCTTTGCGTCCGGTCAGCTTTTCACGCAAGAGAAGCGACACGGCTTCTTCAAGCGGCGCATCTTCTTTGTCAGTCACTGCGGAAAAATTGGCGCGGGCATATTTGTCAGCCAGCATTACTGAAAGGTTTTCGGCAACACCTGCCATAGCGCGCGCACCGATGGATTCGACACGCGCCTGCTCAACTGCATCATAGATCGCACGTGCCTGCTTGCCTTCCGGAGCAAGGCTTGCGTGAATGCGGGCATTATGGCGAGCCTGACGCAGTGCCATGGAATCACCAAGGCCGCGTGTGACGGCAACATCATGGGCAGTCGGGCGCTTTGGCAGATCAGGCAGGCGAGCACGGTTTCCCGTCAGCGCAGGGCGGTCATTACTGAAAGCCACTTCCAGTTCGTTCTCACCGGAAATGGCGCGCATTGTAACAGTCATCGCCCGCTTGAACGGCTCCGAATCCACTGGTCCGTTTTTGCGCTCGCGCGAATTATCGCCAATACCTGACTTCTGGCCCGACATCTGCCTATCCTGACTTCATACAGAGCACCGTCGCCCATTATGGGCGACAGGCATCATCCAGTCTTATGCCAAAACGATATTGGCAGCCGATTCTGGAAGTTCCTCACCAAAAGCGCGCTGATAGAACTCAGCCACAGTCTGGCGCTCAAGTTCATCGCACTTGTTGAGGAAAGTCAGGCGGAATGCAAAGCCGACATCGTTGAAGATCGCGGCATTTTCAGACCAGGTAATGACGGTACGCGGGCTCATCACTGTCGAAAGATCGCCATTGATGAAAGCCTGACGGGTCATGTCGGCAACGCGAACCATCTTATTGACGATCTCGCGGCCTTCAGCATTCTGATAATGCTTGGCTTTCGCGAGAATGATGTTCACTTCATTGTCGTGCGGCAGATAATTCAGCGTTGTCACGATCGACCAGCGGTCCATCTGTGCCTGATTGATCTGCTGCGTGCCATGATAAAGGCCAGTCGTATCGCCAAGACCAACGGTATTGGCGGTCGCAAACAGGCGGAACGCCGGATGCGGACGGATTACGCGGCTCTGATCGAGAAGCGTCAGACGGCCCGAGGTTTCCAGAACACGCTGGATCACGAACATAACGTCCGGACGACCGGCATCATATTCGTCGAAAACCAGCGCAACATTGTGCTGATAGGCCCAAGGCAGAATGCCGTCTTTGAATTCAGTAACCTGCATGCCGTCCTTGACGACAATTGCATCCTTACCGACGAGATCGATACGGCTGACATGGCTGTCAAGATTGATACGGACACAAGGCCAGTTGAGGCGGGCTGCGACCTGTTCGATATGGGTCGATTTACCCGTACCGTGATAACCCGAAACCATCACGCGACGATTATAGGCAAATCCTGCGAGGATCGCGAGCGTCGTGGTGCGGTCAAAAATATAATCCGGGTCTTTTTCCGGCACATAGGAATCGCCTGCCGCATAGGCTGGCACACGCATGTCGGAATCAATTCCAAACACTTCGTGCACCGAAACCGTAGTATCCGGCAAATTGGCTATATCCCGCTCAACCTTGTTCATCATGCCTCCAGAGCGACAGGACTGTCCTGCCGCGACATTCAAATTCAATCAGGAGGCCGATTTCCGGCGAGCCGGATGGCGCCCCTTGAGTTCAGTTGCGGGCATCCGTAATCGCATCTGCACGTAAGCGCAGTAGATGAATGTCCGTCAGGGCAAAGAATGCCCTGATACTCGACTTCACAAAGCCCAGACAGGCTTTAGCAAAAACCTGCCGTCTTGAGCAATTGATAAGCCTGAATGACGTCGCGAAATCTTTCTTCAGACCCGCGGTCACCACCATTTGCATCGGGATGGTGTTGCTTCACAAGTTCTTTATAGCGCGACTTAATCATATCGCTAGTCGAATTCGCATCAAGACCCAGTGTAGCAAGCGCCTTTATTTCCAAAGTACGCGGTTTGCGCTGCACAGCTTTGGCTGTACCGGGATTGCTTTTCGCATCATTCACGAAGGCAAACGGATCGCGCATGCGGTTCTGATAGGCGGCAGAACCCGAACGCCGTTTCGCCATATCGGGCGACGTGCGTGTCGATGCTGTCGGATTGGAGGTCGTCGACCATGTCGGACGATTGCCGGTAATCGCATCCTTTTGGAATTTCGAAATATCGCCGTCGTTCAGACCGGAGAAATAATTGAAATTCTTATTATATTCGCGGACGTGATCCACGCAGAAATGCAGATACTCGCCCTCACGCTCACGCCCAACCGGTGCACGATGCGTACCAGGCTTGTCGCAACCATCCCATTGGCAGCAGGGACCACTGGACTTCTTTTCCGTTTCCTTCTTAGGACGGATACGGATGCTGTCGAAAAATTTTGAGTTCGTTGTCATCGAATCGGATTATGCGGAATAAGAGTGACGAAACAAGAATTGACTTTTCGTCCTGAATGGTTTTGGCCACAAGGTCAGGGCGAAAATTTAATGCAGATTACAATTCCTGTGCGGATTTGCCCCACCGATTGTCGCCGGGGCGACGTCTATATGAAGCACAGCGTCTATATGGGGAGAACTGGCCCAAATGTCCATTCACAATAGCAAACAATCTTCGATGGAAGCAAAACTGCAAGCAGCTTTTGCCCCCGAAAAACTTGAAATCATTAATGAAAGCCATCTCCATGCCGGCCATCATCACGAAGATCGTGGCGAACATGAGGTCTATGACGGCACCGGCGAAACACATTTTCGCGTTCGCATCGTGTCTGACGCTTTCACAGGCTTAAGCCGCATTGCGCGTCATCGCGCGATCAATGATCTGCTGAAAGATGAACTCAACACCGGCGTTCATGCCCTAGCACTTGAACCTTCCGCACCCGGCGAAGCAACCCGCCGCTGATTTTACTTACGCTTGAGCCTTAAGCCATTTGCGCAGACGACCTCGCGCATTGGCGTAGGGCGAAGATGTATTGAACTGGATCATGCGCCCGAGCGTATATTTCTCATACCATTGAACAGCATAAAGCTCTGCATCGGTGCGCACAGTAATCAATGCGACCAGCGCATTCTTCGCGCTTTCAAAGCGTGACAGAAGCTCGGCAAACGGCACATCTTCATAATCGCTATAAAACTTGGCTGCGAGCGCACCAAGTTCATTCCATTTGAAACCCGTTTCCGGGAAATCAACAGCAAGCCCCTGATCCTTGCGCTCGCACCATTTCAGCACCAGCTCGTTCCAGCCAACCAAATAGGCAACCAGATCATGCACGCTCATCAGCGTGCCTTTGGCATGGCCTTCCATGGTTTTGAGCGCGTATTGTTCAGGCGACACCCGACGCAGATCAAGCGCCAGCCGTGCATAATTGGTTTCAATCGCCGCAAGCAATTCCTGTTTGTTTGCGGGAACAGCCATCAGGCGATCAGCCGTTCTTTAAGAAACTCAAGCACTGCCACTGGCGGCACATCCTTAGCAATGAATGACTGGCCTATGCCGCGTGTCAGAATGAAGGTCAGCGCCCCGCGGGAGACTTTTTTGTCCTGCGCAATGTAGTCCATAAGCTTTTCAGCGTCCGGCAGACCACCCGGTACATCTTTCAGCGATGTCGGCAAACCAACACTCTTCAGATGCGCTTCGACGCGTTCCGCGTCTTCAATGCCACATAGATTCATCTTCACCGAAAAACGATGTGCCAGCGCCATGCCAATGGCAACGCCTTCGCCATGCACCAGACGACTTGAATCATATCCTGTCGCTGTTTCCAGCGCATGGCCAAATGTATGACCGAGATTAAGCAGCGCACGATCACCATTTTCATGCTCATCGCGTGCCACAACTGCAGCCTTCGAGCGGCATGATACAGCAATGGCTTCAGTGCGTTCTGCCCCGCCTGCAAAAACCGCTTCCCAGTTTTTTTCAAGCCATGCAAAGAAATCCGGGCGATCAATCAGACCGTATTTTGCGACTTCGGCATAGCCTGCACGGAATTCGCGCGGGCTTAATGTGTCGAGCACATCGGTGTCCGCCAGCACCAGCTGCGGCTGATAGAAAACGCCAACGAGGTTCTTGCCATATTGTGTGTTGATGCCGGTTTTGCCACCAACCGACGAATCCACTTGCGCCAGCAGCGAGGTCGGCATCTGCACGAAATTCATGCCGCGACGCACGATCCCAGCAACAAAGCCCGACAAATCGCCGACTACGCCGCCGCCAAAAGCAACCACCGCGTCACCACGCTCAAGACGCGCTGCAAGCACGGCATTGGTGACAGTTTCAAGCACGGAAAACGACTTCGACTTCTCGCCCGGAGCAACGATAACCGGCGTTGATTCGATACCAGCGCGGGCAAAACTCTCTGTGAGTGCTTCAAGATGCGCTTTGGCGACATTCTCATCGGTGACGATTGCCACACGAATGCCCGGCAGACGCTTGGCAACTTCTTCGCCAGCGCGTGCAACCAGCCCCTTGCCGATCAGGATTTCATAAGATCGGTCCCCCAGCGAAACCGGAACTGTTACACTGTCGGTACTCATAGGGGCATTCATGCAAATCGTCTCCTAAATCAGTATCAGGCTTCGCCCTCGGGCAAACTTTTATCCAGATGCGCGATCAGAACATCGATCAGCTCTCCGGCAATCACTTCTTTTTTGTCGTCCCGCGTCATGGCATGCACATCAGCTAGCGCATAAACCGGATAGCGCTCATTCATCAGCCGCTGCATCACACCGCGCGGATCATCATTTTTCAGAAGCGGACGATTTTGACGGCGCGAAACGCGATCCATCAACACATCCAGCTCAGCATTGAGCCATATCGACACACCATTTGCGGCAATCGCCTCACGGGTTTCCGCGTTCATATAAGCGCCGCCACCAGTAGCGAGAACCATTGGACCGTCTTCAAGCAAACGCAGGATCACACGGCGTTCAAGATCACGAAATTCTGCCTCGCCATAAGCGTCGAACAATTCCGGGACGCTCATGCGGGCAGCCGACTCGATCTCGTTATCCGCATCTTTAAACGGCAGATTGAGCATCGTTGCCACTTTGCGGCCAACCGTCGATTTGCCTGCACCCATCAGCCCAACAAGAACAACCACTTTCGCGCCAAGAAGCTGGCGGACCATGTCCGCCTTCTCGTTAAAATCTGTTTGTTTTGCTGTACTGCTCATAGACCTCATCCATTTCCTCCGGTTCCATAGGAAAAACCATGCGGCGTCAATCGCTTTCATCCACAAAACTGAACCAATTACGGCTTTTTAGTGCCAAGCGCGGGCAGTCCTTGCTTTCGTCTCAATAGCACAGCATAAACGCTTCATGCCCACGCTGACGCGCATTCTTATTCTGCTCGCTGTGATTGCTGCCATTATTTATGGCGCAATGTTCTCACTCGCCAGTTTCGTGAAACCCACCACCCATGAAATCGCCGTCGAGATTCCATCATCAAAGTTGAAGCAGACCGTCATTGCCCCCCCGTCAAAACCAGCACCACAACCTGCACCAGTGGTGGAAGACAACACGGATAGTCAGGAATAGACATGCGGGCATCACT
>Ga0308157_10005787_pt1 | contig 15191 bp, 13 predicted proteins | sample PhyBR1_FD_201035 | JGI IMG/M metagenome (GOLD analysis project Ga0308157, IMG submission 201035) | Phyllosphere microbial communities from UC Gill Tract Community Farm, Albany, California, United States - DLSLB.R1 | ecosystem: Host-associated > Plants > Phyllosphere > Unclassified | place: USA...
GTAGCGGCCTTGCTGACCTGGACAGTTTTGCCGCTACCCATTGAACAAAGCGTTCCAGAGCCGATTATGCGGGCGGTTACAGAAACCGCGACGACAAGCGGCGCGCTGGCATTTCGGCTGTTTTTTAACGTAGACCTCCCAGAGAGTCTGACGGTGCTTCCGGCGCCCCGAGCCTGGTTTGGAAGGAGAGCCGTAGAGCGCTTGCTCCATACCTGGCCCGCGAGTATTGCGACTGCAATAACTCCTCATGCTGCAATCGAAATGTTTTTTCAGAATTGGCATTTGCAGGATCAGGCCGCACTGGTGCTGCGTAGTGATACGCTTTCCCACGAGAGCATGGACCACTTAAGGCGCGCGCGAGACTGGCGCGGTCACGCCTTTCCTGTAGATGCGCGGGTTTTGATCGCGCCGGCCGTCGATGGAGAGGGTGTCCTGTTCGTAGCTGCGGATGTGCACGAGCTTGAGGGGGTCGTGCTTGCGGTAACCGATAGGCTGAGCGCTGCGGGGCTGGTAGTAAATATTGAGCGTTGAATGGGTGTAGTTTCGAAGATTGACTCTATATCTGGTCGCAGGTCCAAGGCGTCGGCATTGCACTGGCCGCCGGGCAATCAGGCCATATCCAATAATCTCTGCGTTAAGTCCGATCAAGCTCTACTGCTCATGGCGACGTATTCTTCAGTTCAATAAAATCGACTATTTAAAATTTAACTTTAATGAGTGCAATTTTTTTTGCTTTTACTTTGCCTTGCCTTTAAACAATAATAAACAGTAACAAAAGGTGGCAACATCGCCGTCACACATTTTTTTATGACAGCGCCTTTTGCTTGGATCCGGATTTATTTATTTCAAAAGTAATTCAAGGAGAAGGCAAAGATGTGCAAAGCAAGAAGCGTATTTACATGGCTGATTTTTCGCAGTATCGCCGCCTTTACAAGCTGTTTTCTAATGGGTGCCCCGGCGTTTGCGGGCGACTGGCCAAATCAGCCAGTACGCCTGATTTCTCCTTTTCCCGCAGGCGGGACTGCAGATATTCTGTCTCGATCATTGGGCCAGGAGCTTGGTGAGCAATGGAAGCAGACGATTGTCGTGGAAAATAAGGTTGGTGCGGGTGGTGCCGTGGCTGCATCACAGGTGGCCAGGGCCCGGCCAGATGGGTACACCATGCTGATGGTTTCGGGAAGCATGCTCACGGTAAATCCCAATCTTTACAAGAATCTTCCTTATCGTGTCGATGATTTCAAGAATGTCAGCATCGTTTCCATTGGGCCATTTGTTGTGGCAGCAAACAAAAAGGTCCCCGCCAATAATCTTGTAGAGCTGCTCTCTTATATTCGGCAGAATAAGGCAGGTGTCAATTTCGGGTCATCCGGCGTGGGAAGTCAGACGCATATGGCATCCGAAATGTTGATGCATGAGACCGGCAGTAAGATGACGCACATCCCTTATAGCGGCGAAACGCTGGCGCTGACAGACCTGATTGCCGGCCAGATTCAGGTACTAACAGGAAATCTGGCTGCACTCATGCCTTTTATAAAGTCTGGTGATGTAAAGGCAATCGCCGTTACCAGCAGCGAACGATCCGCTGCGCTGGCTGACGTTCCAACGGTAAAAGAGCAGCTTGATAAGGAATTCGACGCTCAGGGATGGTTTGGTGTGGTTGTTCCGAAAGGGACGCCAGATGATATCGTGGACAAGATGGAGCAAGGCATCAAAACGGCAATGGCTTCTGAACGCATGACAAAAAAATTCCAGGATCTTGGCCTGACGGCAGCAGAGCAGGGGCAGGCGTATATGACGCAAAGGATCACGAATGAATTGGCATCCTGGAAAACAATTATCGCAGAGCAGAAAATCAATCCAAAGTGATCCGCTCAATTAAAGATAAATTGCAAGCTTGATAGCGCCGTGCCTTAAACGAGATAATCGTTGATGGCACAATGGACTAAAGTGTGACAAATTGAAGAGGGAATACGCCTTGATATCGGATATGCGAGAAACGATATTTCAGAGGCCAGGGATTTAAGATGGCCTGCCGTTGTTGGGCCGCCACCATTTAATTTTTTGAAGGTAATCGTGTTTATGCTAGGTGCTCATCTTGTTACAGACGCATTGCAACGTGCAGGTGTCAAAACGATATTCAGTCTTTCAGGCAATCAGATTATGCCCATCTACGATGCATGCATCGATGCCGGCATTCGCATTGTTCATGTGCGGCACGAAGCGGCGGCGGTTTATATGGCCGATGCGTGGGCCCAACTGACTGGCCAGATCGGTGTCGCGCTGGTCACTGCCGCGCCGGGCATTACCAATTGTTTGTCACCCGTGTTCTCAGCGCGTCTGGCTGAAAGCCCCATCTTGCTGCTCTCGGGCGATTCCCCTGTTTCGCAGGACGGCATGGGTGCATTCCAGGAGTTGGACCAAACAGAAGTGACAAAAAAACTGGTAAAAAAATCCATGCGATTCGGCCGCGCCGAACAGATTGACCGAGATATTACATCTGCAATATCTTTGGCACTGTCTGGCCGACCTGGTCCCGTTCACATTGCGATGCCGTTTGATCTCTTGCAGGAAGAGGTCGATATTGGCAAAGTACAGCGGGGACAGGTGCCCGCGCGGGTCAGCAGATCCTTGTCGCAGGCTGATGCACAGCAAATCAAGGAGCGAATCACGAAAGCAGAACGGCCATTGGTGCTGGTGGGTCCGATGAACAATGCGAGTCGTGCGCCAGATTTAGTAAAAAAAACCAGTAACGTTCTGCAGGCGCCGATTATTGCCATGGAAAGCCCTCGCGGCCTGCGCGATCCCTCTTTGGGGCATTTTCCTCAGGTCTTGAAAAAAGCGGATCTGGTCGTTCTTGTTGGCAAAACACTAGACTTCACTCTGGACTTTGGACGATCTGCAGGTATGCATCCGGATGCGGACATTATTGTGATCGATCCCGATGAAACGATGATCGACCGTGCCAAACAGTTATTGGGAGCGCGATTGTACATGCACGCGATAGCCGATTCGGACGCCGCATTACGCGAGCTGAGTGACTACACCTATCCCCGGACACGCGACGCGTGGCTACAGGAGGTCGATCACGCCATTTCAAACCGGACGCTGAAGTCGCCATCTGATGAAAACACTGCCTATCCCGGGCCACAAGCGATATGCCAGGCGGTTCAGAAAATACTGGATGAGGCGGCAGACCCCATTCTGATATCTGATGGCGGAGAGTTCGGCCAATGGGCGCAGGCATTTTGCCAGGCGCCGACTCGGATAATCAATGGTTTGTCTGGTGCGATTGGCGGTGCCTTATGTTATGCGATCGCTGCAAGTATCGCCCGACCAAATGCAACGATTATTGCCATGATGGGTGACGGGACGGTGGGCTTTCATAGTACGGAGTTTGAAACAGCGGCCCGGGAAAACGCTTCGTTTATTGCGGTTGTCGGAAACGACTCTCGCTGGAATGCGGAGTATATGATCCAATTGCGCGAGTACGGCGCTGACAGGCTGTACGGATGCACCTTGAACGACACCGCCCGTTATGACCTGCTGGCATCTGCGCTTGGCGCTCAAGGCGCTTACGCAGAGCAAGCTGAGCACCTGGATGAGATACTTAAGCAAGCGGTCGATAACCATGGCGCGACATGTATCAACGTCAGGATGGAAGGCAAAGCTGCGCCGGCTTTTTGAGCCAGATGGGGTGATCACGAGAAATCCAGTGCTCCGCCTTTGGGTACAAAGTTTGAGTGGGTATTGGGCATTGAAAGTGCATAACCGGTGTCGCCCATTCCATCATTTCATGCGGACAACTGCTGGCTTTCCCAGCGGTCAGGTAGCTCACTGCGCTAGCGGGCTTCGGCAAGGTAAGCGAGGTAGTCCGCAGTGCCGCGGCGTAGTGCCGGCAGGTTGAATTGATAGTCTTCGCCCGGTTCATCTTCGAAGCCGTACATGGCAAAAAACGGCTGGTAATCGGCACCAACGTAATTGGCGGTAATTTCGAACGGTCTGAGAATGTCTGCCAGTTTGTACTGGTAGCGGCCCTGGGGTGAATAATCATGTTCCCGTACGCCAGCCGATACGGCCAGCGCCAGCTTGCGGCCGCGCATTTTGTGTCCACTTTTCGACCCATAGGCCCAGCCATAGATAAAAACATCGTCCAGCCATTTTTTCAACAAAGGCGGGCAATTGAACCAGAATACAGGAAATTGCAAGACAACCTTGTCATGCGCTTCGATCAGCGCTTGCTCGTGGGCAACATCAAATTGCCAGTCCGGGTACTTGCCGTATAAGTCGTGAATCGTGTACAGGTCGGGGTGTTTTTTTAGCTCATCGACCCAGGCTTTGTTGACCCGTGAATTTTCCAAATTGGGGTGGGCGACAACGATCAATGTTTTCATTTCGAGCGATCCATATTGAGTGGTGACGCTACTATGATATAGATTATGGTAAAAAATAAAAGTACGCACATTTACGTTATATACTAACCTAAATGATAGCATAAAAAGGGATAATATAATGAATGCAAAACTACCTACCCGCCAAGAGCAACCCAGTTGCTTTGCCATGGAAGTTCCCCTGGAAGAGACTGGCTTTGGCTACACCCTGGCGCGGGTCAGCGGGAAGTACAAGATGACAATCATGTATTGGTTATCCGAATACAAGCCGGTGCTCAGATTCAACGAACTGCAGCGCTGCATCGGGACCATTTCATACAAGACGCTGAGCAGCACGCTCAAGGAAATGGAGCATGACGGGCTGGTTATCCGTAAGGAATATCCGCAAATTCCACCAAAAGTCGAGTACAGCCTTTCGCAGCGAGGGCAGTCCCTGCTACCTGTGATCAACCTGATGTGCACGTGGGGTGAGGCGCAACTGGCGCAACAAATGGCCAAGGCATAAGAATTGATTGACGATGAGCCAGATCAGCATGCCCCTTTTGCTTCTCGTAATTCTCGTATTCTGATACCTAACGGTCATAAAGAATTTTAAGCATATTGAGCCAGACCGTGGCCGAGAGACCAGTTTTCTTTTGCAACCTCAACTAGACTCACAAATACATCTTCTGGCCGAACACCTGGGCTTTCACTCAGCAACTGTGCGAGCCGCCGAAATAGTGCCTTTTTCTGCTCTACTGTGCGAGTGTTGCTTGCTGTAATCTGAATGAATAGAAGCGCGTCGCTTCGGGCGACATCAAGATAAGTTGAGCCGTAGCGAAAGTTTGCTGCTTCATGCTCGGTCAGTGCCATGAACTGGTCGTCTTCAGGGACATTGAATGTTTCACGCATTCCCTGATAAACACTATCGATGATTGCTTGTCTATAGGTTTGCGTCTTTCCGGTACGTAGTGAAATATGAACGAGTGGCATAGTGGTTCCTTTGCATTGTTGACTTGCTAATCTCCTGAATATATTAGGTTCAGTGAACTATTTTGATAAGATATGGATTCATATTTCAATGATAAAGATTTGAAATGACTAGACAATCCCTTGACTTAGATGCCGTCAAAGCCTTTATTCAAATCGTAGAGTTGGGTAGTTTCACCCACGCTGCCGACGCCTTGCAGACCACGCAAGCCGCGGTGAGTTTGAAGTTAAAACGGCTTGAAGACAGGCTTGGATATCGTCTGATCGAACGAACACCCAGGTATGTGGAGTTGTCCGCGGATGGTTCAGTCTTCCTTAAACATGCATATGAGCTCTTGGCCGCACATGAGCGCGCACTCGTGGTGGTTGCCGAGGCCCGGCAGCGTCTTACCATCGGGATAAGCGACCATGTCGCCGGGCCGGAACTTCCAGCACTGATCGCACGCATGAACGCGCACGATCCTGAGCTACTTATAGAAATTCGGATCGGATCGTCGGATGATCTTCTTCAGCGGTATGATCGCAGAGAGCTCGATAGCGTTATCGTTCGCTTTCACGTGGGTCGAAATGACGGAAAAGTTATTATCGAGGAGAAGTTTGGGTGGTTTGCAAGCCCGGGTTGGCAGCGCAGCGTGGGCCAGCCGTTGCCTTTGGCGACGATGGCAGAACCCTGCGGAGTGCGAGCGATGTCCACACAACTTCTGAGTGAAGCAGGGGTGTCCTGGAACGAGGTATTCGTTGGCGGGGGTGTCATGGCAGTTGCTGCGGCGGTCATGGCGGGGCTTGGCGTTGCTGCATTGTCTCCGCGTATGGTCCCGTTTGGTGCGCTTGATGTTGGTCACAGGCTGGCGCTCCCAGAATTGCCGAGAATGCCAGTCGTGTTACATACAAGAGTTAAAAACGACCGAGCACGTGAAGCTCTTGCTGCGCTGTCTGCGGCGTTTCGCAGCGCTGTACGAAGCTAATTAGTAGAAAGTACTTTTGTGGTTTGGCTTTTGTTTCCGATGGGTTCACAGTTCCCCAGCTTGTATGTGGATATTGGTGGCAATTTTTTAGGCGTTTGATAGGCTCCCTCGCTTTACGGGAAGGGGGCAACGCAATGGGCAGCCGGTGCGAAACCTTGTGCGTGGCCAGGTCGTGCCGCGAACCAACTCGTTCCTTGGCAAGAGGGAGATCTAGACGCGTTTGACACGAAAGTCTGGCCAGTTGAGGAAAAGAGTATGTTGAATCTTCACGTACCGATCGGACCAGTTCAGTTTAAGGCGGTTAATCAGGTCACGCAAAAGTCACGCAGCAATAAAAAAGCCGCTTAAAGATTTGTGGTCTTTAAACGACTTAAGTATTTGATATCACTAATGTTTTTGTGGTCGGGACAGTAAGATTCGAACTTACGACCCTCTGGTCCCAAACCAGATGCGCTACCAGGCTGCGCTATGCCCCGACGTATTCACTAAATCAGCGAAGAAAAGGATATTAACATAAACTTCGATTTAATGACAAGTGGGGTGTGCCTTAAAATCTACATTTTTACCTGCTTAGCGTCCCTGATTGTTGCGCATTTGCTCCAGTCTGCGGCTGGCGCCTTCCATGCCACGCTGAGTCTGGCGGTACGAAGAGCGGCTTGGTCTGTCGTTATCTCGCCGGTTATTCCAGTTGCTGCGATCATGATCCCGGCGCTCGCGCCAATCATTTCTGTCGCGACGGCGATCGGAATCTCGCCGTGCTTCCTGACGACGCTCCCAATCACGGCGGTCACCGCGCCTATAATCTACATTCCGGTAACCACTGCGATAACCGCTCCCGTAGTAGCTTGAACCTCCGCTGTACCCGTCATAACCGTCAGAATAACGCCCGTAACCGTCGCCAGCGTAGCCGACACAGCCGCTTAGGGCTCCCAGTGCTACCAAAAACATGACCAATATTTTTCTCATATCGACCTCCAGATTTGAAAATTCTTGTTTGTCTTGCTATGCAAAAGCATATATCCCATTTACCCATATGTAAACGAGATACCGTTACGCTGATTATCGTTCTTATTGTGTGTCCAATGTGTTTCTGAAATACGACAGATGCAAAGTATGAGGTCCGGTCTGTTACAAATTGCCTTCTATTTATGTAAGCTATTGATAACTAATAAAATAGTTCGTAATGGATCGAAATGCTTGCTGGCTGGAAAAACGGGCCCATCTAGCGGTATTGCGGCGTGTTGGTTGTCGCCAACGTACTATCCTGCATGAAGTAGTGCGCTGGCAGCCCGTAAGCGGCGCGTTGTTTGGCTACTCGTTTTGGTGACGTCCGCAACGCGTGGGGACATGTTAGGGATATCTTGCGCCGCCATCTCGATTAACATAACAAGATATTATTAAGTAGCGCGATAAGGCTTTTATGTCTATGCGAAAAAGCGTTGCGAGCGGGGCAGGGGGTGTCGCATTGAAGTCACGAATAAGTGGTGCAATGACTGGTTTGTGAGATTTTTCAGGTGAGTGTGTAGACGTCCGTAAATCAGATGTGCTATATTCTCGTTTCTCCAGTTCACGCACTCGTGGTGAAATAGGTAGACACAAGAGACTTAAAATCTCTCGGGCATTGCGCCCGTGCCGGTTCGATTCCGGCCGAGTGCACCAGAGATGGGTCTCGCATCAACAGGAAGCTTGGCAGAGCGGTTGAATGCACCGGTCTTGAAAACCGGCGAAGGGTTAAACCTTCCGTGAGTTCGAATCTCACAGCTTCCGCCAAAATTCATATGCTCAAGTTGGGCATAGTAAAAATACCCCGTTAATTCATTCATTGAATTGCGGGGTTTTTTATTGGCTTGCGTACGGTTGCGTATGGGCTGTCCCGGACAATCATCGTTAAATACGAGCGGCTAGCAGGCCTAAATAAATTCACTGCCAAGTCGATTTTTCCGTAGCCGACCCGGTAAGTAAGCGATGCTCATCGTTAATGACTTAGAATAATACGTTAATAACCAGAAATAATAACCAGCGCTGTTAGTCGGGTCATTTTGGTGATGCCGTGGCATTTCGCAGTAAGGTATGGATCTGGTCCTAATATCAAATTCACAACCGATACGATTGACATGACATCCAGCAACGCGACCATTGAAGACGCTTCTTTAATACTCCCTGAAAGCGTTCAGCGAGGCAATATCTGGCGTTTGTCCACGGCGCAGGCGCTGGCAGGCGCCAACTCGGTCGTGGTTTATGCTACCGGGGCCATTGTGGGCGAGAATCTGGCTCCGACGCCGATGCTGGCGACGTTGCCCATTTCCATCTTTGTTGTAGGCATGGCCGCATGCATTTTGCCGGTGGGCAAAATTGCCCAGCGTCATGGTCGGCGAGCCGCCTTTTTGGTGGGAACCGGCGCTGGTGTCTTGACCGGTCTGCTGGCGATGGTTGCTGTGATCCAGGCCTGGTTCTGGCTGTTTTGTCTGGCCACGTTCTTTGGTGGCAGCTATGCCGCGGTGGTATTGACGTTTCGTTTTGCCGCGGCCGATGGGGTGGAAAAGGCCCGACGTGCGCGGGCTCTTTCCCTTGTCATGGCTGGTGGGGTCGTGGCTGGTGTCATCGGTCCGCAGTTGGTGACCTGGACCATGGACATGTGGGTTCCTTATAAATTTGCCGCAACTTTCTTGGTGCAGGCTGTAGTGGCAGTGCTGTCGGCGGTGTTGTTGCTGGGCGTGCGTCTGCCAGCGCCTACGGTAAGCGAGCAGGCTGGAGGGCGTCCGCTTTCTGTTATCGCATCGCAACCGCGATTCATCGCGGCGGCCATCAGTGGCGCGGTCGCGTATATGTTGATGAATTTTCTGATGACGTCTGCTCCGCTGGCCATGCATATCAGTGGTCATTCACAGGAGTCTGCCAATCTGGGTCTGCAATGGCATGTGATTGCGATGTATGCACCCAGTTTCTTTACGGGCAATCTGATTTCCCGCTTTGGTGCTGGTCGTGTGGCTGCGGTAGGTTTGCTGCTTACCGGGCTGTCTGCCGTCGTGGGGCTGGGCGGGCTTGATGTGGGCCACTTCTGGGGAGCGCTGATCCTGCTTGGGCTAGGCTGGAACTTCGGGTTTTTGGGGGCTTCTGCGCTGGTGCTCGAATGTCACCGGCCTGAAGAGAAAACCCGTGTGCAGTCGCTCAACGATTTCATTGTTTTCGGGCTCATGGCCGTGGGCTCATTTTCATCTGGCGGGCTGCTGAGTGCTTACGGATGGAATACGGTGTTGTGGGTGTCCTTTATTCCTCTGGTGCTGGCAGTTGTCACGCTGGCGCTGGCCAGGCGAAAAAGGGCGCATGTTCTCACGGTTCAGAAGTAGGCTCAATAGTGCGCAATCCGTGTTGTGTCTAAGGCAGAGTGTCTAAGGCAAGTTTTCTGGCGGCGTGCATTGACGGCCGTCTGTTGGCTGTTTCGGTGTTTGGGGCGGGCTTATGCTAAACTTGCCGCAACCCAAATGTGGGCGATCCCGAAAACGCGGGAGCCCGGCACTATCGCCTTCTATCATTCTTCCAATAAACAGACCCATGTAATTGGTGCTTCCGACAGCAGATCTTCTGCGCGCGCTACTGTATAGCTAAAGCAGCATTGCAAAATGCTGTTTTGGACTGTCGTCTTTTTCCGTACTCAATGCCCCCGGCTTCCCGCCGCTTCAAACAAAACCTCTTCGTCTGCGGTCGATTGCAACCGACGCGCTCACGTATGTGCGAGTGGACTGTCCATTGCTGATGGGTATCAGGGGGTGTTTAAATTTTTAAAATTATGTTTACAAAAAATACTATCAAACAGGATTGGTTTTCCAATATCAGGGGCGATTTGCTGGCGGGCCTCGTTGTTGCACTTGCACTCATTCCTGAAGCCATTGCGTTTTCTATCATTGCGGGCGTAGATCCTAAAGTGGGTCTTTACGCCTCTTTCTGTATAGCAGTGGTCATCGCTTTTGCCGGCGGCAGGCCTGGCATGATTTCCGCTGCCACGGGCGCCATGGCGTTGCTGATGGTGACGCTGGTCAAGGAGCATGGCCTGCAGTATTTACTGGCAGCGACCTTGCTGACTGGTGTGCTGCAGATATTGGCTGGCGTGCTGCGCCTGGGTGCGTTGATGCGCTTTGTCTCCAGCTCCGTTGTGACCGGCTTTGTCAATGCGCTGGCCATACTGATTTTCATGGCTCAGTTGCCTGAATTGATGAATGTGACATGGGTTGTTTATGTCATGGTTGCGGCGGGTCTGCTGATTATTTACCTGTTTCCTTATATCACCAGGACGATACCGTCGCCGCTGGTGTGCATCCTGGTGTTGACGGCCATTTCATTGGTGCTGGGTCTGGATATCAGAACGGTTGGCCACATGGGGGAGCTGCCCGATAGTCTTCCTGTCTTTTTGCTGCCGGAAGTGCCGCTCAATTGGGAGACGCTGAAAATTATTTTGCCTTACTCTGCGCCAATGGCCGTCGTGGGGCTGTTGGAGTCGTTGATGACGGCAGCGATCGTGGATGGCCTGACCGATACGCCCAGCGATAAAAACCGGGAGTGTGTAGGGCAAGGCGTGGCAAACATCGCCTCTGGTTTTCTTGGAGGTATGGCTGGGTGCGCAATGATCGGGCAATCTGTCATCAATGTAAAATCCGGCGGTCGCGGACGCCTGTCCACCCTGACTGCGGGCAGTGTATTGTTGATTTTGATCGTCTTTCTGGGGGAGTGGGTCAAACAGATTCCAATGGCGGCGTTGGTGGCGGTGATGATCATGGTGTCGATTGGCGCTTTCAAATGGTCTTCGCTGCGTGATTTGACCCGCCACCCCAAAAGCTCGAGTATTGTGATGATCGCCACGGTCGTGGTGGTGGTGGCAACGCATGATCTGGCAAAAGGCGTGCTGGTGGGCGTGTTGCTAAGCGGGATATTTTTTGCTCACAAGGTGGGTCAGGTGCTTAGCGTGACTTCATTCAAAACCGGTAGCCAAGCCTCTAGAACCTATCATGTTGCAGGGCAGGTTTTCTTTGCCTCGGCGCAGGCGTTTATTTCGAAATTTGACTTCAAGGAAGTGATTGATGAGGTTACCATTGACTTGCGTTTGGCAAGGTTCTGGGACATTACCGCAATTGGGGCGCTGGATACGGTCATCCTGAAGTTCCGGCGCGAAGGCACGGTAGTCAACATTGAAGGGCTGGACCAGGCCAGTACTACGCTGGTGGATCGCTTTGGCGTTCACGATAAGCCTGACGGCACTGGCAAGCTGGCGAGCCATTAAAAAGGGAGGGGCGAATGAAAAAGATTATTGCATGCATTGATGGCGCCAGACATACGCTTGCCGTGTGTGATTATGCAATTTGGGCATCGCAGCATTTGAATATCCCCGTTGATTTTTTGCATGTATTGGACAGGCACCCGGAAAAGGCGTCAATTGTTGACTTGAGCGGAAGCATTGGTTTTGATGCCCATGATATGCTGCTGAGCCAATTGAGCGAGCTTGACGAGCAGCGCAGCAAACTGGCCCAGTTGCATGGGAAAAATATTCTGGAGGGGATTAGAAAGCGCGCCGTGGCGGCGGGCCTGACTGCGGTTGAAACGCGCCAGCGACATGGTGCATTGACGCAAAGCCTGCTGGATTTGCAGGGGGAGGCCAGGATGATTATCCTGGGACAGCACGAGCAGGCCAGGGGAGCGCATCGCAGCTATTTCGATCACAATGTAGAGAAGATCGTCAGGTCGGTTGATTTGCCGGTGCTGGTTGTTTCTGAGTCGTTTCGTGCGCCTGAGTGTTTCCTGGTTGCGTTCGATGGTAGTGATACGGCGCGTAAAATGGTTCAGCGCCTGGCCGGTAGCGCGCTGTTGGCCGATCTGCAGTGCCATGTGCTATACGTCGGTGAGGAGACGGAGCTGGTCAGAGAGCATTTGGATTGGGTGCAGTCGGCGTTGACCGCGATGCAATTTGAGCCGATGGTGAGTGTGCTGGGCGGCGAGCCCGAGGCGGTGATCGTGGATTATATATTGTCCAAGAATATCGATTTGCTGGCGATGGGTGCCTACGGACACTCGCGGATTCGCGAGCTTATTGTTGGAAGTCTGACCACTACACTATTGAGAACCAGTCCGGTGCCTGTGCTGATTATGCGATAGCACAGTGTGCCCGATGTGTCTGAGCATTATTAGCGCGCGTGGTTGATGCTGGCGAGCGTGTTTGCCGCTTTTTGGTGTCTGCCGGTCGATGCCTATATCGGGTGCATTGCTTTTTTCTGAATCCCTTCCGACAGAAAATAGCCTTTTTTCCGTGCGGTATGAATCAGATCCGGAAAAAAATCCTGATCGATTCGGCGGCGCAAACGCGCGATGTGCACATCAATGGCATTGGAGTTCAAACGCGGAGGCTGTTTGTCCAGAACGGCATTCAGTGCTGATTTGGATATGACGGTTCCTGGGTTGGCGGCCAGATACAGCAAGATGCGAAACTGGGTGACCGATAGTGTGATTTGCACGCCGGAGCGTCTGACCTGGCTGCTATGCAGGTCGATTTCCAGGTCGGCAACAATCAGTTTGTTGCGTCCATCAAATGCGGTCGATTTCTCCGGTGTTGTTTTCATAAGTTCTGTTGGGTACCTGGGCCGGCAAGCGCACATGTGCATCTGGCAACTATCTGACGCAGGTCCTTTTTATTGCCTGTTTCTCCGCGCCCTGCAATGGCCAGTAGCCGCAAGACACACCCCAATGGGGGACAGGATGTGTTGGGAAAAAAGCAGCGCATGCTCGGGCACAATCCATACCATCTGTTGGCTGCCCAACACAGGTTGCGTCCTGCAATTGCGTTCTCAAAGTGTTGCCTCACATGGGTGTAAGGCAGTTGGTACGACTTCTGGTACGGGCACGTTAAACGATGAAGATTATCACGATATTCAGTTATATGTAAGCCTGTGTTGGAGGGCAGTCTAGGGTGCGGCGTGTAGGCCGGGGCTGTTGCGAGGTCTGTATTAGACATGTGCCTGATAGGCGCAAGTTGTGTCAGGGCTCGTTTATTTCCCTGATTGACCTCGTCGCGAAGGTACGCGTGGGTTTCGACGTTAAAATCTCCTGATTGACAGTCAGGCATGGCACGCGTGCACATGACCCCCATTATTTTTGCAGGAGAAAACAGATGAAGGCAGTAGAAATTTCCACCCCAGGCGGCCCCGAAGTGTTAAAGCTGGTGGAGCGCGAAAAGCCCGTATTAAAGCAGGGCGATGTCCTGATTCGTGTGACGGCTGCCGGCATCAACCGACCTGACGTATTTCAGCGCAAAGGCGCCTACCCGCCGCCGCCCGGGGCTTCGGATCTGCCGGGGCTGGAAGTTGCCGGTGAAATCGTCGAAGGCGATCTCGCCGGCACTTCCCTGAAGATCGGTGATCGTGTGTGTGCGTTGACGCCTGGGGGCGGATACGCCGAGTACTGTGTCGCACCTGCGGGCAATTGTCTGCCTATTCCTGAAGGTTTCAGTGATGTGGAAGCGGCAGCATTGCCAGAGACATTCTTTACCGTCTGGACCAACGTGTTTGACCGTGGTGCGTTATCCGGCGAGGAAACATTGCTGGTTCATGGCGGCGCCAGTGGTATCGGAACCACAGCCATTCAAATTGCCCGGGCACTGGGGCACAAGGTTTTTGTAACGGTTGGAAGCGATGAGCGTGCGGCTGCCGTCGAGGCATTGGGGGCCAGCAAGGCGATCAATTACAAGACCCAGGATTTTGTTGAGGAAATCAAAAAGCTGACCGATGGCAAGGGCGTGGATGTGGTGCTGGACATGGTCTCTGGCGAATACATCAATCGCAATATCCAGTGTCTGGCTGATGACGGGCGCATCGTGATTATTGCCCAGTTGGGCGGAAGCAAGGCAACCATCGATACGGCGCAGGTGATGCGCCGACGCCTGACCATTACCGGTTCAACCCTGCGCCCGCGTAGTGTCGAGTTCAAAACACAAATTGCCCAGGCGCTACGGCAAAAGGTATGGCCATTGCTGGCTGCAGGCAAAATGAGGCCTGTCATTCATGCCACATTTGCCTTGGCGCAAGCCAGTGATGCCCATGCCATGATGGAAAAAGGCGAGAACATCGGGAAAATCGTCCTGACGTTTTAAGTTTCCTTTTAGAAATGAAAAGGTTATAATCTCTGGTTTTGTTAAAATCCCTTTTTACCGAGGAAAATATGAGTGTGCGTCGGCGTCTGGTCATCGGAAACTGGAAAATGAATGGCAGCAAGGCTGAAAACGAGCAACTGCTTTCGGATCTGGTCAAATTGCAGAATGCCACTGCGGCCAATCAGGCAGCAGAGCTGGCCGTATGCGCGCCTTTTCCTTACCTGCAGCAAGTGGCAGATATCCTGAAAGATAGTGCCATTAGTTGGGGCGGTCAGGACGTCAGTGAGCATGCCAAGGGAGCGTATACCGGTGAAGTGTCGGTTGCCATGCTTGCGGAGTTCGGTTGCGCCTGGGCAATTGTGGGTCATTCCGAGCGTCGGGCTTACCACGGTGAAGGCAGTGATGTCGTTGCGCGCAAGGCCGCCGCTGCAATTGCCGGCGGTATTACGCCTGTGGTGTGCGTTGGTGAAACGCAGGCCGAGCGCGAGGCGGGCAAGACGCTGCAGGTAATTAGCAGCCAGCTTGAGCCGGTGCTCGCGCTGGGTGCGGATGCGGTCACGAAAATGGTTCTGGCGTATGAGCCGGTATGGGCTATCGGTACGGGTCTTACTGCTTCGCCAGAGCAGGCGCAGGAAGTGCATGCGCACATCCGCAGCTTATTGGTTCAAGCGGATGCACCCGAGCAGCGCGTCTTGTATGGCGGCAGCGTCAAGGCTGCAAATGCAGCAAGCCTGTTTGCCA
>Ga0308157_10005788_pt1 | contig 15191 bp, 15 predicted proteins | sample PhyBR1_FD_201035 | JGI IMG/M metagenome (GOLD analysis project Ga0308157, IMG submission 201035) | Phyllosphere microbial communities from UC Gill Tract Community Farm, Albany, California, United States - DLSLB.R1 | ecosystem: Host-associated > Plants > Phyllosphere > Unclassified | place: USA...
TACGTCATCTGGAGAGCTCCGCGCCGCTACTCTCGGTCGATTGCCTGACGGCGCCCGATGCATACTGGTATGCGGTCGGGATGCTACCGCGTCTACCAGTGTTGCGGCTGCGTTTTGCCGATCCGGCACAGACTTGGTTCTATGTCGATCCCGCTACCGGGGAAGTTCTCCGGACGGTCGATGAACGACAGAGGGTGTACCGCTGGGTATTCAACCTCCTCCACAGATGGGATCTGAACACGCTGACATTGCACCGGCCGGCCTGGGATGGACTGATCTGGCTGTTCTCGATCGCCGGTGTTGTGACGTCGATAAGTGGTATCTGGCTTGGGTGGAAAAGGCTAGCACGGTAGCGGTTTTTGTAGCCAGCTTCCCGGAAACCATTCAGCGGCTGCGGCTGCCGTCCAAAATCACCCGTTTGTCGTACAGCCGTATTAGCGACCGGGTTTTCCACACATCTGACCGCTGAACGGCAATAATTGGTGGGATGCAGACCGTCCGCTATTGGGGAGGCAGATGGCGTGCGCGGACGTTCGTTCGGTAGGCAGGGCAAGAGCCGATCGGCCAATTTTTGATTGATTTGCGCCAGTCCGCTTTACAGCTAAGTTAGTGCTTTGATGCCGAGGTAGACGATTATGAGCCTCACTGTCGCATTACTGGCTGCTACCGCTCCTATTATGGTGATGTCGAACGTCGAAACGCCAGCCGTAGTTGTCCAACGTCTATTGGAAGCAAGTGCGAAGGAGGATTGGCCCACCGTACTCGCTATGCTGACAGCTGATGCTCAGCTTGGAATGGGTGATGTTGGCGGCCCACTTAATAAAGAGACTGTATCGATCCTAGGTGTACTAGAAAAGAATGGTTGCCGCATAACCAGCACGCACGAAACGGATCAACGGGATCGAGTTCAATCAGACATTCGCTTTGTCGATGTTAAGCGCATGTGTCCGTATGGCTCTGCGTCAGACCGATCCGGCGAGCACGAACTAATTTGTACGTATTTTGTAAAAGGGGAAAAAATAGCCGGTTTTTATCTTCACCTTAAAGCAGCACCACCACCCCCATAGTAGACTGAGCAATGGCGGGGCGCGTTTTGTACGCGACTGGTGGCTAGCGGAATCAGGCAAAGTCGATCTCATACGCCTCCCGTTACCCAAACGAGTTGATACGGCCACAAGGCCATCGACGAAATGCTGACTGCAATTAGGAACCATCCAGATCGTCTCACGCGTCGAGCGAACAATCCGCCCGCCACGATAAGTGCAGAAAGAACAAGCGTAGGCACCCCTACGGCCTGTAACTGATCGAAGGCTCCCATACACGCGGAGGAACACTGCGAATTATTGTTCAGGGTGCTGATGGTGATCGCGGTAAGCACCAGCCACGGCAGACTTGCCGTCAAGGGCAGAAGGTTTCCCCAGCGCATCGCCGGAGATTAGGGGCGATGTCGAATGTCCGCAATTGGGCGAAAGCGGTTATTCGATGCGATCGACTCCGGAACGTCCAGAACTGGTGGCTACCTGTCAGCAGGTTACGGGGATCGGCGGTCGATAATCGACATTTGCGCGTTGATGGTTAGCTTCGCAATGTCTTGGCATATTCGGATATTTCGACGGCGGTGCATTGCGAAGTAAATTCCTCGATTGAGGCATCGTCCTGGGTTACGATCAAATTAAGCGGAAACCAGTCCGCTGCAACTAGAAGGCGGCTTCCGTCCTCACCGGTAAGCAACAATCCAACTGAAACAATGCAAGTCGCTTCTGCCTCCTTCGGCAGATTATCTGGATCAGACCCGGACTTCCAAACAGGGTTTTCCCCTACTGCTCCTTGCAATCCTGGGTCGCTGAGTATGAATTCACCTCGCTGTAATACGTGGATAATCCCGACGTCAAATGGCATACGTTGAAAGTTGATTTCCGGGAGGGGTGTTACATATTTTGGCCATTTTATCTTGTTAATTTCCCAAGACGCAGAGACATTTTCAATGCAAAGAGAAAATACCTCAAACTGGAATTCACAATATCGGTCATCGACCACGACTGACCAAATCGTTCCTCGGGCGCCCTTGAACCAAACAAGATCGGCTCTCGGTCCGACTCTATCAGGGTTATAGTCATTGAAGAGGACAGAAATCTCGGTAAGCGATCGTGCAAATCCTTCCAAATCGCCTCTCGTGATGCTGAGTCGCTCAGGTGGATAAACTCGTGACGGGGTCATTTTAGTTATGTCCACTTCGGGGCCTACAAACGCAATGGCATTACGTCCGCTACTGGGCGTTTCCGGACGTTCGCTGGCTCAACCCGCCTTTGCGAATGAGATCTCCCCTTGTACGGCACGGTTTCACCTTACCTGAGGCGCAGCCGGAACGTCCGCTCTTGGTGGGAAGCGGACGTTCCGCTTCCGGGGCCGCACCTGAGGAAACCAGCCACCGAACGTGTGTCCCAGATGCTTTAGCCTTTTGCATCGGGGGAGCTCTGAGTTTCCCGTCATTCGGTACTCGATGCAAAGTCGTGAGTTTTGCATCAGGCTCGGTGCAGATCGGCTTACTGGGCTGCGCAGCTCAGCACGTACGGGTCGTCATCATTAGCGGCAGGGCTTTTTGTAGCCTTGGTAGACCGAGTGCGGCGCATTCTGCGGTACCCGGCACGCACGCGGCGGATCACGTTGGAAGGACGCAGCCTTGCCGCCCCTCCACTCCAGCTCGACCAAGCAAGAGTTGCGACAGCTAGAACGTCGGCAAAACTCCTGATTTCGAATGTAAGAAACCAACCTATTGTTTCAGGTCCAGCCATACCCAGCACCCGCAATGCATCGCCGGCTTCTAACCAAAGCAGCACGCTGACCAGAAGAAGCCCTCCGGCCAGCATGACGAGGGTGCTTAAAGACACACGGCTCAACCGATCAGCTGGCCATTCGACCATCTAATGAGACAGCATCCGACCAATTGGGGTTTTGGGTGCAAACCAGAGGATCAACAACAAACCAAAAAATGCTGCCACGAATGTCATTACAGCAATTCCCTCAACTCAGGAGCCGAGCTTAGCGCGCACCGCAAATATCCGCTACGGCCTATGCCGACCGCCGCTGATGAACAACTTTTGATTTTTGCGTCAAGAATGGCCTGTTTGCAAAAAATGGACCAACTGTCTTCATTAGATCGATGGAATTGACTTTGAAAAATAAGCTAGCGGCCTCGCTGGCTTTCCTACGTTTGCCTCATTGGGAAACAATAAAGTTATACGTCAGCACGTTCGACGCGTTGCCACCGCCGTAACCCATCGGGACTGCTGCAACTTTCAAGGCTTTCCTGCCGGGGTGAATGAACTGGATCCGCATATTTGTAGCATCGCGGAGTCGTTTCGCCGGGTCATCCCCAACGCGAGGAGGTTGCGTAATTTTGTAGATTGGGTCTGGCCGGGGCGTCCAATATGTTCCGGTTCCCAAATAAGCAGGTAATACGAATGCTACCGTATCACCGACCTTAACATCGATTTCCCTGCCCGCGTCGTTATAGCGGAGGGTGTGCGTGACATCGGATTTTGCAACGGTGGACGTCGACAAAGCTATAGCGATTCCGATCAGGAATTTGTTGGCGTAAAACATGTGTTTCTCCAGGTGTCATACCGGTATTGATCATGCTGCGCGCAGTCGCAAGATGGCGCAATGATAGAATGCGTGCATTTCAATCGCATCGGGCGCTTCCCGCCGTTCCTTCGCCGATGCGAAACCCGTGAGTTCTGCATCAACCTAGCTGCCGGCATGCTGGCTAGCTATTTGCCATCACGGTCGTACGCTGCCCCGATCAGGGAGTCGCAAATGAAGAACGGCAAAGCATCAGCATATGCCCGCGTGAGCGCGGGGATCACGATAGCAGTCGCAGCAATCAGCGCTCATGCGCAGTTCGTCCCGCCCGCCGGATACGGCGGCGGCGGATCACGACCAGGTGTCGCGGTGCCCTCAGATCCTAGTGCGCCGCGACTAACCCGCACCTCTGATACTGCGGTGTCGAGCCTGATCCACGTCGATCCGGCCTATAGGCGCGGCGCGGCGGTGGGCCATGCCAAAGTGGTTGGTGCATTTGCTATAGCTGAAACGAGCAAAACACACGTTGTTGCTGCGTGGTCTCCCGGTTTTCTGCCCGTCACGCTCTCATTGAACGACGGCCGCTGCTACTCGTTTCAAGCCGATTATGAGGGAGGCACACTCTTCAACGGCCGGTTGAGCAAGGTGGGATGCGAGGGACGGCGGAAGTTCGATGAGCCGCCCCTTCCAGCACCACCTTCCGGACGCTCATTACGATTGATCGGGACCGCTTGGGGCTATGGGGCTTGGGTCGATGATCGGGCAAAGACCACCATTGTTACCGCACCGGGAGCAACAACCTTCCAACCGCTTATTACGGCTCAAATGACGTCCAGCGCCATAATGGCGATGAACGGCCCTGATTGGCCGGGTGGCAACGTGACGTTGGTTGGTAAGGTCAAAGGCCGGCTGACGGTCGTGACGCTAGAAGTCGGTTACTGACGGCGACTCAAAACTTCTGATTTTTGAATCATGAATGAGCGAGTTGGCATCATCGAGATGAACGGATGTCCGCTTTCGAGACTGCGAGTTACTCACTGGAACGTCAGGGTGTGTGCGGAAGCGGACTGGCCGTAATTGGTGGTGAGCGGTCCGACCGCTTTTTGGACTTCACCTTGGGAAACCCGACGTCGGATGCCCTCGGAAAGCGCATTCGTTTTTTGCATCGGCAGGTGTGTGGTTTCCGCCGCTCTTTGGTGGATGCACAAGCTTAGGCTCACGTTGCAGCTTGTCGCCAAACGCTCACCTGATCTAGCCTTGGCTGTCAAAAACGTTGCTTGAGGAGAAGCGACAAATGAGGCTGATCGGCCAACGCTGGGAATTTCAGATCGGCAACACCGTAATCCAGGTAGATAACGCCTTCAGCTGGACGTTCTGGGGCCAGGAGCGGATGCTGGTGAACGGTGAGCAAGTTCACGCCAGCAGCGGCAGGATGCGATTCTCGCAAAAATACCAAGAGCCGTGGCTCACGTCATTCGGCGACGGTGAACTGAAAGTTTGGCTAAGAAGCACCAGCACCAAACTTCGGTGCAGCGCATCTCTAGGCGGCGAGCCAATACCTACGACTGTCATGTATGCTAAAAACTGGCAGGGACTGGCAGGCAGCTGGCCGAAAGAAGAAGAATGGCAGAAACAGCTGCCGGGGGGCGGATGGGCCGCTAGCTAAAACGATCCGCACGGCATTGCATATCATAGATATTTTATGAAAAACTCTGCGGGTTTGCATCATGGGCTCAAACTGAGGCCTGCGAGTAGCACTCGATGCCGGCATCATCTTCAAGACCGGCCAAAGCGTTTTAGAAACAGCGCATAGTTTTCTTGCGGCGTGCTATCGAAGTAGGACTTTTCCGCCACTATACCGTCTCCCTGACGCGCCGACGCACCGGCGCGCTTTGAACCATGGCAGCCCCTCTCGATGTCCACAATTGGGCGGAAGCGGAATGGCCGGGTTTGGTGGTTAGCGGACGTTCCCAACAAGCCAGCGCGGTGCTTTCTGTTGCGGGTCCACAACGCGGGTAAGCCGAACGCTTGGCCTCCCGATCGCGGTCTCTTCTACTTTTCCCTCCACCAAAGCTCGTAGAAGAGACGTTCGGGTGGAACGCTGAAATCTGCGCCCCTGTAGCCGGGAAGAGTCACACCCTCCGGCAGATCGGCGGTAACTCCTTCGTCGCAGCCGACCAGGAAGATCATCGATCGTGTATCGTATCCGGCGAGGATGAAGACACTGCCGTGGAAGCCCTCGCCCTGCTTAAAATCCGCTGCACGCCAACATGGCGGCACCTCTCTGATCGTTGATGCGCAGGCACTCAGTACAGCAAAAGCGATCAAAGCGTGAACGGATCGGTAAAGGATCATTTGGGCGACTATACGCCGGGCGTGAATGTCCGCAATTGGGCTTTTTTGGACGTTTGTTGGGAGTTGTGGTAACGCTCAACCCGCCTCCGAGAATGAGATGTCATCTCGTACGGCGTGGTTTCTTCTTTTTAAGGTGCAGCCGGAACGTCTGCTTTCTTTTTCTCGGCTTAGCCGTAGCTCTACGAGTATGTTAACACTTTTGAAATTGATAGCGGTAATACCCCCGATCGCGTCTCGATCAATGCATGGTCAGGAACGGTGATCCAGCCTTCTTCCGTTATCAGTCGATTACCATAGCCTGACGGCTGCAATCGAACGGGCAACCCCAAAAACTTCTCGATGGAGTCGGGGTAATATCCCAATACGGCTTCGGTATCGATGGCAAGCCGAACGACAAACTCGGCGTCCAAAGACCAGCTGATGGGTCGCTGATTTGTAGCGCCTGCTTTAGCAAAACACCTTTGTAAGGCATGTCTCGGGGTCAAGAAAAGGGATCCATCGCTGTTACGTTAACATCGTACTAGATATCGCGTATGTATGCCTAATCGGCCCAGCGAAGCTGTCGCGTTGCGGGTGTCATTTCTGCCAGCTCACGGTAACTTGCGGCCATGCCACGATGAATGTTAGCAATTTTCGGATCTTCAGCCAACTCCGCTAATTTAGCGGCGTCAGAAGCGCGCTGTGCGTAATATGCGCGTTCGTTTACCTCAGGCATGGTTTCGCTCCATGGCAAGCGGACATGTCGACCACGTCCATCCCTACCGTGCTTCAGACTAGTCGTAGAGATCGATTGGTTATGGCAGTTATGATGCGAGATCTCAATATATGCGTCATTAAGCCTCAGGAAGCGGCCGGTTTCGCTCGTTGCTGCGAGTTGTGATAACGCGCAACCCGCCTCTGCGAATAAGACATCCCTCGTACGGCGCGGTTTCACCTTACCTAACGCAAGGCCGGAACGTCTGCTTTTGGGTGGAAAAGCGACAGTCTGCTCCTAGCGGCGAATTGGAGAAAGCGGACGTCGCGCGGCCAGTGTGGTATGCCTGCGATCTAACTACTGAGCGAGGCACGCAATGCCAGTAAAGGATCTCGTCGGTCCGCCCCTTCCTACCTCGGAAGACAAGGCGCTGCTAATCGAACTACATAGGCGTCTCGGTATGCCGTCACAAAGACGGCCGGGATATGGTGACGAAGGCGGGCTCGAACCCGCGCCAGCGCCTTTCGGTCCAAAGCCTGCTCCTATTACAGGCGGCGCAGCAGTAGAATTTGAATGACCGCTCCCGATGCGGTCGCCAGCCTTTAAATGGCCGAGATTGGGCGGGAACGGCCCGGCAGCTTTTTTGCGCCGCGTCCTGTCAGAAAACACATGATTTCCGACGGCACCCCCGTGGCCACTGACGCAGCCATTAATTGAGGCTCAGCCTGGGCGACAAACCGTGTCGCTTTGCCCGAGTAGGCGTAAACCCGATTTCGGAGGTTTTCCGTCACTATCGATCGTTAGCGTGTAACTGGCTCCGTTCTGTGCACCGCCCCCTGTCTCCGACAACGACATCAATCTTATTTTGCACGACGAAACAGCCGGCGACACGAAGGTCGTTCAGCGGGCCGCGGCATCGACTGGGACGGCGCTACCTGATTCTTGAATCGTCGAGTTTAACCCGGACGTATTTTGGGATGACGAAGCGGTGAGCAGCCGGAGTGTCGTTGAAAGCACGAACTTTTGGTGCCACTCGCGCTATTCTCCCCAGCCCGGCGACTGACGGAATCACAAAAACCCCTCTCCAGCATGTTCGCGAAATCGCTCATGATCGCGGACATACTCGGCGACCATATCGATCGAGGCATGCCGGCTATGCTCACGCATCTTGAACAGATTGGCATTCTGCCGCCCCGCCTCCGTCAGGAACCCAGCTCGCAACGAGTGCCCAGAGAATAAGGCTGCCGGATAGCCCGCGGATCGGGCAGCGGCTTTCACGACAAGTGCCACACCCTGCGCGCTCATCGGCTGCTCGGTGAGCCGCCCTTGCGGGGTCAGCTTGCGAAACACCGGACCGCTGTCGATCGCGGCTTTCTCCAGCCAGGCACGATAATGCCGCACCGGCTCGAGGCGCCGGCCATCGGGAATGGCGACGCTATGCCCCCTGCCCTCCTGGTTGGTCTTCGACGTCGGCACGCGGACCAGCAGACCGCGTGTATCGTCCGACACCCGGCCGACGGTAATCGCCACCAACTCGGAGCGACGAAACGCCCCGGCCATCCCGATCGCCAACAGGGCCCGGTCACGGTACGACCGAAGATCCCCGCCATCGATCGTCCGCAGCATGTCACGCAACACGTCACCATCCGCAGGGCGCTTCTTACCCGACGGATCGTCGCGCTTGTCGCGCCGGATGGCACGCATGGCTTTTTCCAGCCGCGCGCCGTCTGGCTGTTGCGTCGGCGGATCGAACCCCGCTGCGCGGTGCGCAAAGACGATTGCCGATAGCCGTCGACCGATCGTTGAACGCCCGAGCGGCTTCGCCAAAGCCTCGCGCCCTCCCCGCGCCCGACGCGGCGTCCGTGGCGCAAACCCGCGCTCAGCCAGTAAGGTCAGGAAGGCGGCGACGATCGCCGGCGTCGCGGGCAGCGATTGATATCCGCTTTCCTCGCACCAGGCGCAAAAGAGCCGCCAGTCGGATTGGTAGGCGCGCAGCGTCGCTTCCGCCGACGCGCGAGCGACATAGCCATCGACCCGCTCGCGATCATCCGGTGCGAGATCGGGTAGGTATGTGGCGAGCGCGCTGACTTGATCGGCCACGACGAGGTCGCCGACCGGGCTCATGTCATTTTCGGCATCGTGTGACACATCGGTTCGCTCGATCATCAAAATGGGCCCGATGCCATATTTCGTGGCTCCTGACTGGTACGCGCTCGCCAAAATCCACGCTACACGTTTCTAGCGGGAATGGGGTTTATTGCTAGAATAGTTTGCCGAGTGTTCCGTATTTACAACCTCATTCCGTTTTTTCCACGTTCGCCGTTTTAAGGGATTTCCCGGTTTTCACATATCTTGACGGTTATCCCTGTTTTCTTTATTTCAGCGATATCGGCTTTAAGCCGGTAGTGCTTCTTCCACGATCCGCGCGTGCAGGATGAGCCCGCACTTGCGACCGAGCCCCCCGCGTACCGGCAGCAGCCGGCATGCGATCGAGATCCCGCCGCGCAAGGCAGCAGCCTGCAACGCATCCAGCACAGGAACACCCGCTCATGGCGACGAGCATGGAAATCGTACCCTCGGGCGAATTGCAAAAGCAGTTCGGCCGCTATTCCGACGAGGCGATGATCCGCCCGGTCGGCGTTAGTCGGAACGGCCGCGTGCGCTTCGTCATGGTCCCCGTCGATGAATACGAACGCCTGCGCCGTCGTGAACGCGTTGCAGGTCGCGTGGAGGATCTTGATGACGAAACCCTCGAAGCCATCCGCGGCGTCGAACCCGGCCGCGGCGCCCAAGACGCCGAAAAAAGGCTCAACGCTGCCGCAACCGGGTGAAGTCCTCAACTACAGCTATCTGTGGGAATACGAGTACGTAAACGGTCGCGATGAAGGTATAAAGGACCGGCCCGTCGCCGTAGTTCTGGTGACCCGTCAGAAGGATGGAATCGATCAGGTGCACGTCGTGCCGCTGACCACCAAAGCCCCTACCCGCGATCAGTTGGCGATCGAAGTGCCTGACGCCGTTCGGCGTGATCTGGGCCTGTCGGGCGATCGGTCGTGGATCATCATCACTGAATGGAACCGGTTTGCCTGGCCCGGCTATGACATCCGACCGATCCCGGGGCGCGAGCCCGCTGTCAGTTATGGCTACCTACCAGCGAACTTCTTTCGGCGGGTTCGTGATGCGATCGTGGCAGCTGGGATCGGGCGCCCCGTTGATCGCGACTGACGCATGGCCATTGGACTCGAGGTCTACTTGTTCACCCCACTCGTCGACAAGCTGATGCGCAAGATGATAACTGCAAGCATCGTTTCGCAACCGACCTCGACCTAATCGAAGAGGCGGTGGCCAAGCGCATCGCGAGCAAGCCTCGATCCTACGGCCCCGATCTGACACGCCGCGCAGCAGCGCCCGTCGCCGAGGAGAAGGTACTCCTCTTCGTCCACTAGCTAAGCTATTCGATCTTGAACCGCTGGATCGAGCCGGAACTGCTTGCCACGCTCGATGCGCTTGGCACCGGTTGCATTACTTTCTCACGGCTGGCTCAGGGAATGCTGACATCCAAGTATCTTGGCGGCATCCCGGCCGACGCACGCGCCAACCGAGGCGGTTCGTTGGCCCAGAATGCTTTAAGCGACCAGACCCTTGCTGCGATCCGCACGCTCAATGATATAGCAGGGCAGCGCGGCCAAGCCCTCACACAAAAGGCGATCGCGTGGGTGCTGCGTGATACGCGCATGACATCAGCGCTGATCGGTGCCCGCACCGTCGAGCAACTCGATGACTTTCTGGACGCGGTGAACAATCTAAAGTTTTCTCAGGAAAAATTGGCGTCGATTGATAGAGCTGGTGAGGATGGCGGCATCAACCTATGGACGGGATCATCCGAGAACGTGACGCTGCCAAGCCTACAAGGCGTCTTGGCCTGAACGCTTCTCCACCGATACGAAACCAGAGTAGCAGGCAAGCCACTTAGCGGCCCTCACCTGCTACTCTGGCGTTTGAGGTCAGTCGGTCGGGCTCTCAGCTGTGAAGGGGGAGCAGCACGGCTTCGTCACAGGCTGGAACTCCATCAGCTCTATCCTGGTCCCGTCCGGATCGTAGAAGTTCGCCTGCCACTTGCCGTCCAGCCCCATCTGAGGCCCGTCATGACGCGGGCTCAAACGGTTTTCGCGATACAATGTCGTCACGGCCGTCTGCATGTTCTGCACGCCGAGCGAAAGATGGTTTAGAACGCCAAACTGATTGGCATCTACCTTCTCCATCAGCACATCAGATCCTGCGCCGACCATCATGTATTCGACCCAGTCACGGCCGTTGGGAACCTGCTGCGAAATCCAGTCTATTTTGGGAGGCTTGAACGCGCCGAACCAATATGGCCGGAAGCCGAGTAACCGGCGGTAAAAGCTGTCCTGTTTGGCACGATCGTGGACCGCATAGCCGACATGAATGACACGGCCACTTATCGCGCCCGGTACGGCAGCGGCATCCGGACTGGCGGACTGAACGAACTGGACTTCGTTCCCTTCGGGATCGTGCGTCACGAACCAGCGATCACCACCTGCGACGCCCAGAACCGGGCCGAGCCTTTTCACGCCCTGCCCCGCGAGCCATGTGCGCAGGCCCCCAGCATCGGCGGTAAGATAGGCCGCGTGGGCGAGCATGCTCGCGCCCTGCCCGGCTGGCGCGGGGAGCACTTCGACGAACTGGCGAGAGCTGAAATAGAACCGAACACCGGCCGGGTTTTCCGGGTCTGCACCCTTACGTGCGCCCATCACATGCATGTAGAAGTGCTCCGACTTCGCCATGTCGCGGGAATACACTGCGAGGTGCGAAATGCCGGTAATCGCGGGGCGACTGTCAGGGCTGGTGGCCCCCACCAGGGCAGTCGCGGCGCATGCCAAGAATAGTCTTCGAGGCGTCATAGGGCCAATCCTCTCACATTCTATTCGCACGGTCATCTGCCGGCTGATCCACTGTAGGAAACGCTATAACCCTTGTCACGCGGAGCGCGCCTTCCACGACGTAAACACAAAATATTAGCAAAAAACCTGTGGGCTGAGTCGCTCGCCGACGGCAGGCTGGCATCTACGTTATTGTAGTTTCGGCGTCCCGCCGGGCTCTACGAAGATACCTACTTGCGCATCGGAGTTCGTTAAGCTGGCCCGTTTGTTAAACCCGGCAGGTTCAGCAAAGGTGTACCTTCAAAGGACCGATGTCTTTTAGCCGATTTTCGCTATCGCTCTGACAGGTTCTGGGCAGTGACGTTGATTCTTAGTATCTCGCGGGCAGGAACCCGCATCCTGCTGGTTCGGAGTTCGGGCCTTCGACGAAACCCGTTTCGGGCCGTCGCCCCAAGTCTCACTAAGACCTACTTCCGGACATTCAACGCGGGTCGGCTGTTTTTCATCTTCAGTCGTTCATTCAGTTGGAAGAGCGGCACTTCGGGCGTCATCTTGATCAACGGTGCGGGACACGCTGTAGTTCTGCGGTGAGCAAAGCTATACCATTGCAGCAGCAGCAAGCTAAAAATATCGGTAAGTGAGCCGAAGGCTTACGGTCGCTATTGGCACTCCCTTGTCATGTTCGGCCTCCGGACCGCCGAGGTGCCGCAACGTGTCGCTTCGTACGACTGCAAGCGCTTCGGCGCGGAACTGCCATCTGGCACCGCCCGCCTCGACGGGGGGTGAATTGGCGGCACCGATGCCGCCGTACGGCACGTCGGCGGTGCCCGCTTCGTAGAAATGGTCCCAGCGTATAGCCGCCAATGCAGGGAAGCTGATCGCCGGTCCGTCGTCCCGCTGCGTCAGGGGAACCGATGGCTCGATGCCGACCTGAGTGAACAGACCGCCCCGCCCTTGGGCCGCCAGGTCACGACTGTGGTCGGTGACAAGGCGCCGAGGGCCGATTCACCACCCAGCGTGCTGGTCAGGCTCATTTCATGGGGCGTGGAGGATACACCGTTCGGACTGGCCTTGATCGTGTAGACGACGCCGGTGTGCAGATCCTTTGCGGGCGACGCCACCAGTGCGATGGCGTTGTTGCTTTCATACCATGCACGCGGCGCGGTACGCTCTGCCGACACCGGGGCGTGAACACGTTCGAACCGTTGATTCCCAGAAAGAGGTCCGCTTCGTCTTGGGCGTTTCGGTGGGGTTCGGCCGCAAAGCGAAGCTGGAGATGACGGGCAATCGATCCAGGTCTGCCTCGTCGTTGTCATAATTGCCCCGCGCAAAATCACTGTTGCGCACGTCGGGCGCCATCGACGGATGCACGCGGCCGCTGCCAACTGACGCGGACACCAGCGAGGTATCCTCGGTGTCGATGGCCGGCACCTGCTGTGCGTCGGTCGGTGAGGGTACCGCCATCAGCACCTCCGTCAGCACCGCCAGCGCGGACAATCTTTGCAACAGGATGCACGACATCAGGATTCCCCGAAATGTCCCCACCCCGATCCGCTACAGCGTGCCGGCACCCGATGCAGACGACGACCGCGACGCTATGCGATTGCCGGTATAGCTGACCCGCCAGACTGTGTTGCCAACGTCATCGGCGATCAGAAGCGCGCCGGTCCGATCGATCGCTACCCCCACGGGACGGCCGTGGGCCTTGCCGTCCTTAAGGAAGCCTGTGACGAAATCCTGCGGATTGCCGGTCGGGCGCGCGTCACGGAAACCGATGAACGCGACCTTGTAGCCATGCGGATCGGTGCGGTTCCAGCTGCCGTGCTCGCCTACGAACGCACCGCCGCGGAACCGATCTGGAAAGCTGGCGCCCGTGTAGAATGTCAGCCCGAGCGCCGCGACATGCGAGCTCAACGCATAGTCGGGCCGGATCGCGCGGGTGACCAAATCGGGACGCTGCGGGCGCACGCGTGGGTCTACATGCTGGCCATAATAGCTGTAGGGCCAGCCATAGAAGCCGCCCGGACGAACCGACGTCATGTAATCGGGCACGAGGTTGGGGCCGAGCTCATCGCGCTCGTTGACTACCGTCCACAGAGTATTGGAGCCCGGATAGAAAGTGAGGCCGTTGGGGTTGCGCAGGCCGGTCGCGAACGTCTTCATAAGCCCGGTCCGCGGATCGACCGCGTGGATCGCCGCCCGATCCCGTTCGGCATCGGACCCGCGCTCCATGGCATTGCTGTTCGAACCGACGCTGACGAAGAGCCGCGATCCATCCGGGCTCGCTACGAGGCTCTTGGTCCAATGGTGGTTGATCGAGCCGGCGGGCAGATCGACCAGCTTCGTCCCGGGCGCGGTGATCCGCGTTTCGCCCGGCGTGAACGGGTAGCGGACGATCGCGTCGGTGTTCGCCACGTACAGGAAGCCGCCTAGTACCGCGATGCCGAACGGCGCGTGCAAATGATCGACGAGGACCGAGCGGAGTTCCGGCCGGCCGTCGCCGTTCGCGTCGCGGACCAACGTTATCCGGTTGCTCGCCAGCGGTGCTTGCCCGCTCTTTGTTTGTGAATGCGCCCGCGACATGATCCAGTCGCGGATCGGGTCCTTGGGCCGCTGCACCGGCTCGCCACTCTCGTTGCGCGATTCGACGATCAGCACGTCACCGTTGGGCAGCGCCAGGACGTTACGCGGATTGGACAGGTGTTGAGCAACCGCAGCAATTTGAAAGCCGACGGGCACCGTCGGCGTTTCGCCGTTTTGCCAGCCGACTGTCTCGAATACGCCTACGTCCGCCACAAGCTGCTCATGCGGCGCGGGCAGCAGCGGATTGGCGCCAAATTGGTTGTTCGGATCGATCGCCTGTCCGCTTCCGCACGCGGCAAGGGGCAGCACGCAAAAGGTCGTGATCAGAGTGCGGGTCATCGTACGATCTCCACCGAGCGGTGACGAGCAGACTGCCAAAACCAGCCGGCGAGCAGGCCGAGCACGGTAGCGACGATGGAAAGCGACAATCCCGACGGTACTACAGCGGTCCATCCGTCGCGCGCGTGGATGAACGAGTTGAAGACCTCGATCACCCAGGCGGCGAGCAGGAAAACGAAGTGTGGCAAGAGCGCGCGTCGTTCGCGCGCGCGGACCAATTCGACGATCAACAGGACACCCGCAAGGCCGCCCCCAATCAGACCCGCGAGTAGCAACCAGGACGAGAAGTCGAGCCACATCATGTCGGCACTGGCGATATAAGCTAGATCGGTGATCAGCGCGCCAACGAAGCAGAGGATCGGGACCGGCAACAGCGCCGGATACAACGGATGCGCGTTAGGCCCGAGAAGCCTGACCGAAGTTGAAGCTACGCTTCTCGCCATTGATTAGATCCTCGCCGTGAAACTGCCGGATCTACGACCGGTAGCGATGAGGGTTCCCGCACTGGCGTGATGTTAATGCATGCTCGTGCGAATCCGCTAGATCATGTTTCTACGCCCGCTGTACAGAGCGATCCGGCAAATCTGCGCTACGGCTTGTCGACGGGCTGTTGACCCACAAACAGACGCTTAGGAAGTCTTGTTCCCTCCTTGAAATCAGACGCCCGTTCAGGTTGACGCCGTGACGCTAAGCACTCGAGCAGACCGCCGCCTCGCTGTCCGCTATCGGTTCCAAGC
>Ga0308157_10005792_pt1 | contig 15187 bp, 9 predicted proteins | sample PhyBR1_FD_201035 | JGI IMG/M metagenome (GOLD analysis project Ga0308157, IMG submission 201035) | Phyllosphere microbial communities from UC Gill Tract Community Farm, Albany, California, United States - DLSLB.R1 | ecosystem: Host-associated > Plants > Phyllosphere > Unclassified | place: USA...
TTTTTCCTTTGGGTATCGAGATGATTTTTGCGATGATTATCGGCTGTATATCAATCAATGTGGCGATGTTTTTGCCGGATTTTAACCTGAACATTCTTAATCTGTTTTATAAGCCTTTAGTGGTTTTGATATTGCTCTTTATTGGGAATCATTTCCTGAGAATCTATCCGCTGGATAAGTTTATTAATAGGACTTTTATCAAGAGTTTGTTTAAGTTTTAGTCATTTTTTAAGATGCCGTTGAATTAGAAGTCTGGATTATTCTAATCAGAACTTAAATAAAATTAACCTTGCTCTCTCAGAATAACATCATACAAATCCTGCCGTCTGTCGGTCATTGTTTTTACGGCACCATTATAGTGTAGTTCTTTCAGTAAGTTCAAATCCACATCTACAATGATTGTCATCTCGGTGTTTGGCGTCGCTTCACCTTTGATGGCATTGGACGGAAACGCAAAATCCGAAGGCGTGAAAACCGTTGCCTGGCCGTATTGGATATCCATATTGTTGACGCCCGGCAAATTCCCCACGCAACCTGCAATGGCAACATAACATTCATTTTCTATAGCTCTTGCCGCAGCGCAATGGCGAACGCGCGTGTAAGCATTCTGAGTATCTGTGAGATAAGGGACAAATAGAATTTTCATTCCTTGATCCGCTAACAATCTCGGCAATTCTGGAAACTCGACATCGTAGCAAATAATCACACCGATTTTCCCACAATCTGTATCGAAAACTTTAATCTCATTTCCGCCAGTCATTCCGTAATATTTCTTTTCGTTTGGCGTGATGTGGACTTTTCTGTATTCATCGATTTTTCCGTCTCTGTGAAGCAAATAACTGACATTATAAAGCTTTCCTTCTTCCAAAATTGGCATACTCCCAGAGATGATATTCACGTTATAACTTACCGCAAACTCGGATATTTTTTCTTTAATTTCTTCGGTTATTTCGGAGAGTTTTTCCATAGATTCACGCTCATTTAGATGATTAAAAGGAGCAAGTAGAGGTGTATTAAACAACTCCGGGAACAAACAGAAGTCCGATTGATAGCCTGCAACAGCATCTACAAAGAATTCAACCTGTTTGTAAAACTCTTCAATATCTTTCAGAGGACGCATCTGCCATTGGATCAGTCCAAGACGGATGACAGAGTCCTGCATTGTATTTTTCTTAGCGGTGTAGTAGATGTTATTCCATTGCAGCAGAACGGCGTATTCTTCCGATTCAGAATCGCCTTTCAGGTAACCTTTCAGGATTTTGACAGGAGAAAAATTATTCCCGATCTGGAAACTCAGAACTGGGTCGTAGATTTCCTTATTTCTTACTTTTGTGATGTATTCTCTTGGCGATAAATCTTTGCTGTAGAGATGATAATTCGGGATTCTGCCACCAATGATGATGGATTTCAGATTCATAATTTCGCAAAGCTCTTTCCTTGCATCATACAATCTTCGTCCTAAACGCAAGGCTCGGAATTCTGGGTCAACGAAGACTTCAATTCCATAAAGTACATTTCCAATATTGCTGTGCGTGTTGAAAGTTCCGTTGCCGGTAATTTCATCATACGTATGCTGATCGCCGTAGAGCTCATAATTAACACAAATGGACAAAGCTGCTGCCGCGAGTTTTCCATCTACAATAATGCAAATTTGTCCTTCTGAAAAGATGGAAGTCAGTTTCTGGATATTTCTTTTGCTCCAGACATTATCATCGATATCTGGATAAGCTTTCTGCATTGCTTCTGCCAATTCATCATAATCATCGATGTTCAGTTTTCTGATTTCTACCTGCATTATTTATATTTTTTAATTAATATTTCCTTTAATAACTTCATCCCTTCCGTTGCTGAAGTTTTGAAATAGTTTTCATTGTTTGTAAAAGCGTTTGGATTTTCTATGTTCGGGTCTATGACAAATATCTCGCAATGCTCCGGAAGGTATCTGATGACCGAAGCCGCAGGATAAACCTGCATAGATGTTCCAATTACCAAGAATAAATCTGCTTTAGATGCTATCTCAATTGCGTTATCCATCTCAGGAACCATCTCGCCAAACCAAACGATGTGCGGACGAAGTTGCGAACCGTCTTTATGCAAATCACCAAGCTTTATATCACCAACATAATCAACAATTTCGCTGTTTTCTTTGATTGATTTTGCTTTCGTCAGTTCGCCGTGGAGATGAATGATTTTAGAAGACCCACCACGCTCATGCAAGTCATCCACATTCTGAGTAATGATATGAACATCAAAAAAATCCTCCAACTCTGCAAGCAATTTGTGCGCCGTGTTGGGTTCTACTTCGTTTAGCTGGCGTCTTCTGGCGTTATAAAAATCTAGAACCAACTGAGGATTTCTGGCAAAACCTTCGGGTGAGGCTACATCTTCTATGCGGTGATTTTCCCAAAGTCCATTGTAATCGCGGAATGTTTTAATCCCGCTTTCTGCCGAAATTCCCGCACCGGAAAGAACTACGAGTTTTTTCATTCTAATCTGAAATTTTCTTTAAATATAATGAATTTTCTATGGCAGATGTTCCCCAGGTATTATTGAACAAAATGTAGAAATCTCTATCAGCTGTTTTGATTCTATTCATAAGATTACCCAAAAATTCCTCTGAATATAATGATTTATAAAGCACGGGTTTTCCGTGTAAGCGATAATATCCGATTTCAGAATGGGTAACAATCACATCTTCCGAAAGCTTTCCGGGAAAACTTACGCCACAGAAAATCCATTGGTGTTTTTTGAATAACTCAAAAATGTCATCATTCCACCAAGAAGCGTGTCGAAATTCTACAGCAATTAAAAAATCATAAGATAAAGTTTCAGCCAGCCATTTGAGGTTGTTTTCTGTGTAATGAAAGGATGCTGGAAACTGAATCAAAAATCCGGCTAACTTAGACTCAAGATGATAAGTGATATAATGACAAAAATTCTCAAATTCCTCCTTTTTACTTTCAGAATAGCCAAAATGGGAAATGGTTTTCGGGATTTTGATAAAGAATCTGAAATCATCCGGCGTTTCCTCTTTCCATTTTTGAAGGGTTTTTGCTGTAGGTTTTCTGTAAAACGTACTGTTGATTTCGACGGTATCAAAAGTTTGGGAATATAATTTCAGGAAATCCTTATTCTGAGAATCAACAGGATAAAGTGAACCTTTCCAGTCAGTATTGTAGAAACCTGAACAGCCGATATGGTATTTTTTCTTGATTGTCTTCATTTTATTTCATCATTAATTTCTGTGCCAATATTCATCAAATCAGTAAGTTGATGTTTTGTTAAAATCAATATGATATTTATCATACCAAATTAGTATGAAATAAATTTGGTTGAATAAAAGATTTGAAGCTACATTTGCACTGTGAACATCAATTGCTGTCATACTTATTAAGAAAGACCGAGGGAACTGACCCTGTGAAGTCTTGACAACCTGCTTCTTTGTAAGGTGTTACATTCAGCCTTTGAAAAAAGGAAAGATAAGTGGAAAAAGTTTTTATTAGTTGGACTAAATCGTTCCTTATATAGCTTCTTTCAGATTTATCTGAAGGAAGTTTTTTTTGTTATAAACGTAAAATTTAAAAAATATGAATTCTAAAATTATTATTAATTCCAGAAAAGGATTGGTGCTTTCCGCCGCTGTTATTTTCTTTTCGGGTATTTCTCTGGCTCAAGCTCAGGAAACCAAACCGGTACAAGATACAGTCTCGAACAAAGAAATAGAAGAAGTAGTTCTCGTTGGTTCCAGAAGTGGCGGACGTTCAAAAGCCGACAGCCCGGTTCCGGTAGATGTCTTCAACCTGAAAGATATTCAGCAGAGTTTGCCTCAAACTAATATTAATCAAATCCTTAATACGATTGCTCCCTCTTTTACATCAACAATCCAAACCAATGCGGATGGTTCTGACCACTCAGACCCTGCACAATTGAGAGGTTTGGGACCAGATCAGACTTTGGTTAATGGAAAAAGAAGACATTCCTCTGCTTTGGTGAATGTCAACGGTGCTCCGGGAAGAGGAACGGTTGGAACGGATTTGAACGCAATCCCTGCTTTTGCACTTTCCAGGATCGAGGTTTTGAGAGATGGCGCTTCTGCACAATATGGTTCTGACGCAATTGCCGGCGTTATGAATCTTCAGTTGAAAAGAGACACTGGAAGATTGACAGGACAATTGAATTACGGTGGTTATCTGACAAATGCTGCGAAAGATCACACAGGAAATTATGACGGTCAGCAATATCAATTAGACTTAAACTACGGAAATAAAATTGGGACTAAAGGTGGTTTTTATAACATAACCTGGTCATCCCAATTCCGTGATCCGACCAGAAGAGCTGGAACTGAAAGTGGAAATATCTATAATGCGTATAATGCTATCGAGAAAAGAGCAGCTGAAAATGGTGTGAATCTTTCTTCTTATTTTAACAACATTAATAATCTGAAAGGAACTGCAGGAGAGCAGGATTTTGTGAATTTGATTCACCAATATTCTCAAGGCGTCAATTATTTTGATTCCGGGTTCCAGTCAAGTATTCAAAATGCTTCAACAATTGCAACCTTGCAAGGACTGTTGGGAGCGAATGTTACGGATAACGAATTGGCGTACAGAGGACAAACCAGAAAAGATTTTAACCAGCAGGTTGGCCAGTCTAAACTCAGTAATCATCAATTATTTTTGAATGCAGAAGTGCCATTGAATGACGATTGGAAAGTTTACACATTTGGCGGTTATTCGATTAGAGACGGGCAGTCCGGAGGATTCTACAGAAGACCAAGAGAAGCCAGAACTTTTACAGGACTTCATATTGATGGATATCTGCCGGAAATCCATACTTTGATTCAGGATGTTTCCTTAGCGGCTGGTGTGAAAGGTCAGTGGGATGGATGGAATGTAGATTTTAGCAACACTTTCGGGCAGAATAGTTTTGATTACACGATTGAGAATACGGGAAATACAAGTTTGAGATTCAACTCTCCAAATTCTTTCAAAGCAGGTGGATTGCAGTTTTTGCAGAATACCATCAATTTAGATTTCAGCAAAAAATTTGATTTGTTACAGGGCGTGAATGTCGCATTCGGAGCAGAACAACGTCACGAGAATTTTAAAGAGAATCCTGGTGAGGAAGCGTCTTACACAGCTTATGATGTGAATGGAAACATACGGACAGCAACTTCTGTGAATCCAACGGACTTTTTTGGTGCAACATTACCAGGCAGTTCTCAGGTTTTTGCAGGTTTCCGAGAAGAAAATAAGGTCAATAAAAGCAGAAATGCTTATGCTGCTTATGGCGATGTAGAATTTAATTTTACCAATTGGTTATTGGTAGATGCGGCAATTAGGTATGAGAATTATTCGGATTTTGGTTCGACTTTCAATTATAAATTAGCTTCAAGAATCAAATTGTCAGACGACCTGAATTTCAGATTTGCAGGTTCCACAGGTTTCCGTGCTCCGTCTATACATCAGATTTATTACAATACAACTTCTACTTTATTTACCTCACTTCCTGGAGATTTAGAGCCAAGATTGGTAGAAGTAGGAACTTTCAGTAATGATTCTGATATTGCAAAAGGTTTCGGAATTAATAAACTGAAACAAGAGACATCAAAATCTGTAAGTACTGGTTTCACATACAAAATTCCTTCTTTGAATTTGAATATTACAGCCGATGCTTATTTCATCAGAATTGATGACAGAATTGTTTTGACAGACCAATTCAGCCGATTTGCTAATCCAGTCACTCCAGCACAGGAATTGGTAAATACTGAGTTTACAAAGGCTAATGTAAATGCAGCACAATTTTTTGCCAATTCTATCGATACAGAAACGAAAGGTCTGGATGTGGTCATCAGCCATAATTACAGAACAGGCGCTATAAAATTAAATAATGATTTTGCTATTAACTTTAATAAAACCAAAAAAGTTGGCGATATCCACGCATCTGATTTGTTAAAAAATGCAGGATTAGAAACTACCTATTTCGGTGAAAAATCAAGAGTTTACTTAGAAGATTCTGTCCCAAAAATCAAAGCGAGTTTTTCAAATAATATAAAATGGAATGATTTCAATATTTACTTGAGAAATACTTATTACGGAAAAGTTTATGGTGCGGATGGTCTCAATGGAAATTTATACGAGCATCAATTAATTTCGGATAAAATCATTACAGATTTATCGATTGGTTATGACATCAATAAGAATTTCAATTTGACTCTCGGGACTAATAACTTGTTCGATATTTACCCGACTAAAAACGTAACAGCTTCTACGAATAATGACCAGTTCATCTATTCACGTTCCACATCTCAGTTCGGACAAAACGGACGATATGTGTTCAGCAAGCTGACCGTTTCTTTTTAACTAGACGATTTTAAGGTTTTTATATTTGTTTTGAAATGGCATCGGGGTTTTCCTCGGTGCCGTTTTGCTTTTAACCACAAAAGTCACAAAAGAAGATTCTGAAAATCAATCTAAAAAGTTCAAAAAAGAAATTATTAATCCTTTTTTGAGCTTTTTGTTTTCGTAGAAATAAACTATAAACTTTTGTGCCTTTTGTGGTTTAGATCAAACATCCAACTTCGCATTATTTAATCTTAAGGAATTCAAAATCACAGAAACCGAACTGAAACTCATTGCCGCGGCCGCAATCATTGGGCTCAACAAAATGCCGAAGAAAGGGTAGAGCAGTCCAGCCGCTAACGGAATTCCCAAAACGTTGTAGATAAAGGCGAAGAACAGATTTTCTTTGATGTTTCTCAATAACTTTTCACTTAAGATTTTCGCTTTCGCAACGCCGAGAATATCGCCTTTTAATAATGTGATTTCTGCACTTTCTATCGCGACATCCGTTCCTGTTCCCATTGCGATTCCGATGTTGGCTTGTGCTAAAGCTGGCGCATCATTGATTCCGTCGCCTGTCATTGCAACGATTTTCCCTTCGCATTGAAGTTTTTTGATTTCGTTCATTTTATCTTCGGGAAGACAATTAGCTTTGAAATTTTTGATTCCGAGTTGTTCGGCAACAGCTTTTGCCGTATTTTCGTTATCGCCTGTCATCATTATCACTTCGATGTTTTGACTTTGCAGAAGTTCAATTGCTTGTTTTGAAGTCGGTTTAATGTTGTCAGAAAAACTTAAAAATCCAAGAACTTTTCCAGCTTTTGCGAGATAGGAAATAGTTTTAGCTTCGTTTTGTTTTTCATTAATTTTTACCTTCAGATTTTCTGGAATATTAATATTAAAATGTTTCAGCAAAGATTCATTTCCTAACAGTATTTCTTCTTGATTAATGATTCCTTTCACGCCTTTTCCGGAAATATTTTCGAAGCTTTCTACTTTTTCAAATCTGTCATCCTGAGCGGAGTCGAATGATTTTTTGAATTCATTCAAAACTGCGTTCGACAAAGGATGTTCGGAATTTTGGTTTAATGAACCTGCTAGTTTTAATATTTCATTTTTATCAATATTTTCTAATGTTTCAATATGGTCTAGACTTGGTTTTCCTTCGGTTAAAGTTCCGGTTTTATCCGTAATCAACACATTGGTTTTGTGCATTTCTTCCAAGGCTTCGGCGTTCTTAATCAAAATTCCGTTTTGTGCACCTTTCCCGATTCCGACCATCAAACTCATTGGTGTTGCTAAACCAAGAGCACACGGACAAGCAACAATCAAAACGGCGACAGCGTTCACAAAAGCATAAATCAACTTATTTTCACCACCGAAAATATACCATAAAACAAATGTCAGAATAGAAATCGCAATCACAGTCGGAACAAAAATCTTTGCAATTTTATCTGCCAATTTCTGAATCGGTGCTTTGCTTCTGCTGGCTTCATTTACCATTTTGATGATTTGAGAAAGTAAAGTTTCATCGCCCACTTTTTCGGTTGTCATCAGGAAACTTCCGTTGCTGTTGATGGTTCCGGATATAACTTTATCCCCCGATTTTTTCTCAATAGGAACAGGTTCACCAGTAATCATAGATTCATCGATGTTGGAATTTCCTTCGATAATTTTTCCGTCAACCGGAATTTTTTCGCCTGGTTTTACTCTTAGAATATCATTGATTTTAATTTCAGAGAGTGCGACTTTTTTCTCAGTTCCATCAATAACTAAATTGGCTGTTTCCGGAGAAAGATTCATCAAGGCTTCTATGGCTTTTCCTGTTTTCTGGTGCGCTCTGGCTTCCATCATTTGTCCCATTATCACCAAAGTCAAAATCACACAGACGGATTCAAAATAGAGTGGAACGCTTCCGCCGTGAGCCAGCTCGTGGGGTAAAATATCGGAAACAAATAAAGCAATTAAGCTAAAAATCATTGCTGAAGCTACACCCAAAGCAATCAATGAAAACATATTGAGATTCCACGTTTTGAAGGAAATCCAACCGCGTTTCATCACAAACCAACCTGCATAAAACAGAACCGGCAATGTTAGAATCAATTCCAAAATCCCTTGAATCTGATGAGAAAATGGCCAATCGATGAACATTCCACCCATCGAAAGAATAAAAACGGGAACAGTAAACCCTAAGGCTATCCAGAATTTTCTTCGTAAAGTCTGATAAGTTTTGTCTTCGTGTTTTTCACCTTTTATCGGAATCATCACCAAATCCATCCCGCAAACCGGGCAACCAACATTGGAATCGTAAACCTTGTCACCTTCGCAGAACATTGGGCAGTAAAACTTTCCTTGGTTGTCGGTTGATGGTTGATGATTGATGGTTTTATGATTTTCCTTATGATTATCAACTATCGACTCAGCATTATCAACCAAATCCTGCGTGATTTCTTCCAAATGCATATGACAAACGGGACAACCGGAATCCGATTCGTAGGTTTTGTCGCTTTCACAAAACATCGGGCAGAAGTATTCTCCTATTTTATCTTTGAAACTCTCTGGGAGATTCGTTTTAGAATAGGTCTGCGGTTTGTTTTTGTGGTCTTCACGCTCTTCTATCGGAACCAGAAACATATTACAAACCGGACATCTTCCTTGCTTGAAATACAGTTTCTCGCCTTCGCATTCCATCGGACAATAATAGACGGAACTTGGCGAAATTCTTTGATTCGGATGGAGGTTGTCGTGCGTATGATGATTGTGATTTTCCATTTTATAGTATTTAACATTGCAAATTTCTGAAAAATAGATGCCAATCAGTTATAAATAAATGGAAAGATGTTATATGCTGTTTTAAATTAATGTCCTAAAAAACGCTTCGTTCGGTCAATTGAATGGTTTTTTGAAACTTCATAATTGAAATCAATCTAATTTTAATATGAGATTTTTATCTGGAGTTTTGTCGGCATTCAATGCGTGATTTGGTGCTGTCATCCATCTGGTTTTATTAATTACAAACTTGAATTGGTATTCTTTTCCTTTCTCAAATTGTGATTTTGGGATGGCCAATTCAAAAGTGTCAGCATTTTTTCTGATCATTTGAAATGATTTATTATCCGCATTCCAATCGTTGAATGTACCTGCGACTGCAATACTTTTTACCAGATTTCCATCTAATTTTTTATCGTGCAGATAACTGAAAATCACTTTATCATCGGTTAATCTATAACCGTAAATATTTTTGTTTTTATTATCAATCAAAAGATCATTGGCAATGTCAAATGTAGAATTGCTGAGAATCTCGCCAGTTTCTGGTCCGCTGATATTGACCATTACACAAATACCCATATTCTGCTCAGGAAATACTGAAAACATCACCTGATTGCCATAGGCTCCGCCGTGCTTGAAAGCATACTTACCGAATTCTGAAACATAAATTCGGTCCCAAAAATAGCCATACCAATCTTGATTGCTGTTTGTAATATTTCGTTGTGATTCCTGAACTGTTTTGTTTTCACTGTCTAATTCGAACTTTAAAAACTTCATCAAATCTCCTAAAGTGGATTTGGCTCTCAAGCCTGATGAACCCGATAATTGACTTACAAAATGTGGCATCAAAACGTGATTGGAATTATAGCCGTTGCCAAGCTTTTCGTTGGCATTTAATGTAAATTTCGTCTGGTTCATATTCAGTTTTGACCACAGATTTTTCTCTACTAATTTCTCAAAAGGTTTGTTGTAGATATTCTCAAGCATCAATCCAGTCATCTCAAGACTTGGATTGCTGTAAAGGTATTTTGTTCCAGGTAGCGTGTCTAGTTTTACAGTTTTTAGGTCACGCAAAAAATCAGATTTAGTATAGTTTTTATAAAGTTCTACCAGCTTGAATGTGGTTTGGTCGTCAAATGTTTTCATAATTTCTCTGTCATCTGGCAAAACACTTGGTATGGCAGATTTATAAGAAATCAAATCTTTGATTGTGACTGGTTTACCATCGTACTGCAGATTGGGATAATCACCTTTGAGATATTTTCTTATGTCATCATCTAGTTTCACTTTCTTTTCCAGAACAGCTTGTGCCAGCAGATAGCCGGTCATCACTTTTGTAACGGAAGCAATTTCGAAATAGGTATTGTCGCTTGCTTTATTGCCTTTTCCTTTATCGATTTCGCCGTAATGTTTGGTGTAAATCTTTCCATCTTTTACAATACCAACGGAGACTGAATATGCCTTTGAGTTTTTAAACAATATCTCAGCATTTTTATCCATTATGGAATCAATAGAATTGTGCTGATTGGTTTTAATTTGACTGAAAATTGAAATGCTGATTAGCATTGAGAAGAAAAAGATGAGTTTACCCATAATATGAGATTATTTTTTTAAATTAAGTTTCAATAATCAGACAAGCGACAATGTATTTTTGTTACATCATTTAAAAATAAAAACCCTCCAGAAATGTCTGAAGGGTTCTTGATTTATTTTTTTATAATCTTTTTCAAGATTTCGGAATCTTTTAATTTTAGTTTGACAAAGTAGATACCAGGGATTAAAGACGGTAGTGTTATTTTACTTTTGTAAGGAGTTGTGAGAATCGTCTTGCCGGATGAGTCCAAAATTGTGACAGATTGTACAGTCTCGGAACCATTTAATTTAAAGTTAATTTCATCGACAACAGGGTTCGGATAAATGTTGATTTCTACTTTTTCAATTTCTTTTGTTGATAAGAGATTTTTATCAAACTTCCAAAAGCCATTTTTAGAGTAGTATAAGTCATTTTTATAAGATGTGAAAAACATTATATTATCTAATACCGGCAGATTCTCCGTTTTGGAAGGCGTAGTTATCCAGCCTGTTTGCATATAATCGTCAGTCATTGCAGATGTTGTGAAATAAAAATTATCATCGATTTTAGAAATTATGTTAACATTTACAATAAAATCGAAGGAGAAAGGTTTTTGCGCTGTGGATGATATTTCTTTCAAATAATTAAGTGAATAATTTTGCAGGTCCAAGTACGCCAATGATGTTCCACCAGAATCGTTGCCAGTCGTAAAAATCAAATTACCATTATAATCAGCTAGATTAGAAGGTGAGAAATAGTTTACTCCTCTCTTGTAGTATATCTGTTTAAGCCCAGATAAATTACTTTCCATCTCCTGAATTATTAATGTACTGGTTTCTACAGAAAAATAAAGAAAATATAGTTTGTTATTAATTGCAATGACATCACTGTGTCTGATTGTTGATTCGCCAATATCAGATATATTGTAAGGTGTTTTTCTTGTATTAATAAGTGTTCCGTCAGTTTCGTAAATGTAGAATCGACTAACAAAGTACAATTTTTGATTATGTTCTATATATTGAGATAATAAAGATGTACCACCATAACCACCATCATTTCCGGAACCGTTTCCGTCAATTTCTTCCGTGATTGGAAAAGTACCATCAGATGTACCATCACTTCTCCAGACTTTTACATTACCCGTGGTACCAGCTGTAAAGATGAAGGTGTTACCTGCTTTACCCTCGAAACTTGCCCTGCTTGAAGTTTGAATATCAGATTTCACCAACACAGTTCCATTTTCTGTACCATCTGATTTCCAAACCTGTATAGATTGACCAGCGGGTTGTACAAGAAAGAAGATTTGATTGCCAACTAAAGTAATTTTTGAAACATTCCCATTAATAAAATGAGTAATCTTTTTTGTCCCTGTTTCAGTACCATCAGTCTTCCAAAGTTCACGACCTGATTCCGAATCGCTAGCCAGAAAATAAATGTCATTTTTCAATTCTACTGCATCAATATTATAATACCAAAATGCACCATCATTTGCTCCAGAGAATATATCTTTAACAAGTGATGTTCCTGCTTGCGTTCCGTCACTTTTCCAAAGTTCTTTGCCCAATCCTTCTTTATAACCGGTAAAAAAGAGTTGTTCTTTTAGAGTTGAAAATCTACTAGGTTGGACATCAGATATTTTTATCTGTGCGTTAACAGCATTGATTATGTAAAGGGTGAATAAAAATAGTAATCTTATTTTCATTGTAATTAGTTTTTGAGTAATGCGCAAATATAATATTAAAAAGTAAATGGTGTTCAATTAAAAACCTTCAGAAAAGTCTGAAGGTTCATTTATAAAGTCAAAGATTAAAACTTTTATTTTCTCGGTTTCAAAGAAAGATTATCCAAGTAAACAGCCTGATGTACGCCATTCAGCATCACTTTCAAACCCAAGTTGCTATCCTTTTTTAATGAGATATTGAAGACTTTTTTGTCTTTCCCGATTTTTACAGGTTTTGCAATAGTTGCAAAAGTTTTTGGATTCGCTGTATTTTGGATAGACAAGATTTCTAGCGTTGTTTCTCCGCCGTTATCCGTCACATCCAAACTCAAAGTATAGTTTCCCGCTTTGATTTTTGGTGTTACCAGATACATATTTTCCTTCGGATTCGTCATCGAGTAAAATATGATTTTGTTTTCGCTGGCGTAGAGCATTGCTTCGCCTTTTTGGATAGACCAGCATTTGTTGATTTCTTTCCAGTTGTCAAAATTTTCTGTGAGTGTGTTAACTGTTTTGCACTGTGCATTAGCAGTTACCAATCCACCAAAAGCTAAGATTCCTCCGAATATTATTTTTCTCATTTTTAATTAAATATTATGAGGTAAAAATAGTTAAAAAAGAGATTGTTACAAATTTATTTTTAATGAATCTAAATAGCGGTTCAATTATAGCTGCCATTAGCCTTAAAAAACTTAACCGCTTCCAGAACATTCTCATCCAACAACAAATTGTCAAAATTATCTTTTTTAGAAACAAAAATATCTGGGGTAATTTGCTCATGATAATTACCATTTCTGTCGCTGTCATAACCAATGGTAATCGCCATCATGGTGTCAAAAGGTAAAGGATATTGAGTATTGGTAGTTGTTGCACCATAGGTTTTTTCACCAATGAAAATAGTATTCGCCCTTCCTTTAAAAGCTAAGGCGGTTACTTCACCGGAGCTTCCGGTAAAAGGTCCTGTGATTACTGCGACTTTTGCGTTGCCCATCAATTCGCCTTTTGGATTGATGAATGCTGGTTTTTTAGAACCATCCAGATATTTTCCTTTTTCAAGTTTTATTTTAGAAATTATCTTTTTATTGCTGTCCAAAGTTCCCCAAACAACATTATCTCCCAACAAGTCGTATAGTGCCAGAAGCATTGGCGTAGAATTTCCGCCAGTATTGAATCTCAGGTCAAGAATCCAGCCTTCGGGTTTATTTTTGGATTTGATTTCTGCAATCTGATCGTATAGTGGCTGCGCCAGTCTATGGACATTCTCCGGACTAACGTCAAAAAATAACATAGCAGGAATCAGAATATAGCCGTATTTTTCGTCAATTGTTTTAGCCTCGAAAGCCGGTTTGGTATCGAATTTCTTTTTCCATTGTTCGGAATAATCATCTTTTGTGATTTTTTTCCCTGTCCCAGAATATTTTTTGTTTTTATAGAAAATAATACAATGATTTGCATTGATTTTATCGAACAAAGGCCTGATTTCGGCTAATGATTTTTCAAAATTATCGTGGTTTTTTAGGCTGGTTTTAGTTTCTGATTCGATGGTTTTCCAATCGACAGCTTTTCTGTTCAGATAGCTGTTTTCCAGAACGGTAAATAGTTCGTTGTAAAAAACTTTGATGCTGTCTTGTGATGTTTTTTGTTTTTGTGCACTCAAAACCAATGACAGACTGAAAATAGAAAATATGGTTAATACTTTTTTCATAGTTGTAATTAGAATTATTTCTTCAGAAAATTCAGAATCGTATCGTTCAGTTTTTCTGGTTGCTCAAAAGGAACATAATGCGTAGAATCCGGAATAATTGCCAGTTCAGAATCCTTAATGAACGATTGTATAAGATTGGTATGTTCCAACTTGATGACATCATTGCTACCGGCAATTACTAAAACCGGATTTTTAATATTCGCAAGTTCTTTGTAGTTGATGTTTGGATGATTCAGCATTAGTTTTATCAATCTTTGATTTCCGGTATTTTCAGTGATTTGCTGTCGGAATGTTTTGATGAGGTTTTCATCCACTCCGGAAGGATCAAGATTGGCGCCGATGGTTACGAGTTTGTTGACCAATTCCGGATGTTCCAGATTGAATGTCAACCCTGTATTTCCTCCATCACTCCAGCCGATGATATTCACTTTGTCGAGTTTCAGATTTTGAATGATTTTGTATAGATCAGAAGCGAATTTATCATAAGAATAATCATCCGTTGTGAGATCCGTGCTTCTGCCTTGCCCGCGCGTATCTATGGCAATCACACGATAATGTTTTGAGAAAAAAGGAATCTGTTTGTAGAAATCGGAAATACTTCCGTTATTACCATGAAGCAATAAAAGCGGTTCACCTTTTCCATATTCTTCGTAATAGATTTTGGTATCATTCAAATCGATGAATTGTCCGTTTTTATTTTTTCCGAATTCAGTTTTATTGGCCTTTTCCTTATTCTCATAATAAACGATAAGCTGATTGGTTTTGAAATCATTTTCAGAATTGTTTTCAATTTCAGAAATCTCTTTTTCGTTCTTTGTTTTGTTATAGCTGATGTCTATGTTCGAGATAAAACTGCCATCATAAGTTTCCCAATTTCCCTGACTTTGATATCTGAACAAAAGGTCTTTGGACAAAGTTTTCTTTGCAGAAATTCCGAAGACAAAATCGGTGTTTTCCAGAGCTTTGTAATCTACCAATTGCAGGGTAATCGCAATTTTATCAACATTATTGAACATCAACCTATAACTTGATAAATCGATGTTTTGCCAGCCTGTTGTTGAGGTTTTGTAAATGATGTT
>Ga0308157_10005793_pt1 | contig 15185 bp, 11 predicted proteins | sample PhyBR1_FD_201035 | JGI IMG/M metagenome (GOLD analysis project Ga0308157, IMG submission 201035) | Phyllosphere microbial communities from UC Gill Tract Community Farm, Albany, California, United States - DLSLB.R1 | ecosystem: Host-associated > Plants > Phyllosphere > Unclassified | place: USA...
TTCGGATTTTCATGAACGTAATGCATCTCGATGTCATACACTACGTCGAGCCCGACCTGATCCATCATTTGGAAAGGACCAAAGTCGCCACCAAAATTTGCTTTAAAAATACCATCTACATCTTCAACCGTGGCTACACCCGTAGCGACAACATCAAGACACTCGCGTTTGATGCTCGCCCAAATTCGGTTGAAAATAAATCCGGTGCTTTCTTTGCGGACCAGAAATGGGATCAGTGCATACTGCGGGAATATCCGCATTAGCCCATCAATCACCGCGGCGTCTGTAAACCCGCAGCTGGCGATTTCCACGGCATTTTGTTTCGGCGGCATGTAGAAGTGCGTATTAACAACCCGCTTTCGCGCTTCTTCGGAAACATCATCGATGAACTTACTCGCAGAAAAGGATGAGGAATTGCTAGCCAAAATAGCATCCTTGGGCGCCATCTTCCCGAGATCACCAAATAATTCGATTTTTAAATCAAGAATCTCTGGAACTGCTTCAAATACAATCCAGCAATTTGCGAGCGTCTCGCCGAGAGAGTTGGTCGCAACAATCCTTCCAGCCTTCGCGTCGGATATCTCGACCAGGGCTGGCATCTCTGTTTTCACGTATTCTACTGCTGCTTGTCGGACAGATTCGTTCCGGTCATAAATCCGAACTTCGCCGCCCTGCAGGGTCATCATCAAAGCAATACGACGCCCTAAGGTGCCTCCACCGATGACCGCTACTGGTCGCTTAATATCGAGCGAGATCATTTCTCTGTCTCCAGCTACACTATTATTTGCATTATTGCGTTAAGGAGCTGCGATCTTCCGTCGGAAGCCAGTCGGGAAGACCAACAGCATTCGCGGCTTTCAGTGCAGCTATCTGCAAAGAATTGAATCCCAATTCCGCGAGGATAGTGTCTGCATCACTGCCAGGCCGCCCTGGTTCGCTCGTGGGAACAAGCGGGAGACCATCAAATTCGATCCAGGTCGGTTCGAGCAAGGTTGCGTATAAACCATCCTTGCGCGTCTTACGGAACCGTATGGTTTTTCCGGGTTTTTCGATAAATGCAGCTCTCAGTGCTGCGATCGTTGTTACCTGAACCGCACGCGCTCCATTTTGATGGGCATGTTTTATGGCATCGGAAACAGATAATCCATTGAAACCCATCCATACGGATTTTTCCGCCTCAGCAAATATCCATCCGTCGCTCTGTTGCCACAACCTGGCATTCTCGCCTGGGCCCGTCGCGTTTGGTCCAGTCATCGATGTGGAAGCGGGCATCCATTGATATGGAAGCTGAATGAGAGACGCTGCCGCTGCCAGCGAGGTTTCTGCCCAATCGCCAACACTATCGGCGCGCCGCTCCCGAGCTTGAAGCGCTGCGAGTGCTCCAAAAGCTCCCAGATATCCGGTAAGGTAGTCGACACAGGATGCGATACCATGGATTAGCGGAAGTCCCGGCGATCCAAACCTTGTCATAATGCCTGTGACGGCCTGAAGCAATGGATCGTAACCTGGGCGGTTGTCGTCAAATCCTGGAAGCTCACCTTTGAAAGCGCTAATCTGGGTGACTACGGCAGCAGGGTTGAGCCGCTTAATCGTATTGATACCAAGATCGAGATGCTGCACTCCGCCATCAGGCTCATTCATTATGACTATATCAGAGTTTGATATCAGCTTCTCCAGAACGAGTCGCCCCTCCGTGAGGTTGAGATCAAGTAAGATTCCACGCTTACCCTGATTAGCTTCAGCGCCCCATTCCACCGTTACCAGAGGAACGTGGTTAGGGCGCGTTGTATCGACTTTAATCACGCTGGCACCGAGTTCACCGAGCAGTCTGCCGCACGCTGGGCCAGCAATGACGTTGGACAGATCAAGTACCCGATAACCTTCGAGCGGCTTTTTACCCTTTTGTTGCGGAACGACAGTCAAAACTTGACGTTCTGCTGCAGAAGTGGCCGATTCCATACCTTTAGCAGAATGCAAAGGAGGATACGGTCTTGCTGAAGCCAGGTTCACGACTCTGCCAATCTGTGGTTTGGCCAGGCCATCAGGGATGACAACCAACCCCGCTGTGCGGGCGTGGGTCGAAACCATCCATTCTTCAAACGTGGCAACGGTACCAAACGGAACGCCAGCCGTTGCGAACGCGTCTTCCCATTGCTGTGCCGTTCTGGTAGCAAAGATCTCTCCCAGACGACAGGCAAGTTGAGTATTTATATCAGAGCGGATCCCAGCGGGCAGAGCCAAATTGTGGTTACTCAGGAAAACATTTGTAGGCTTATAGACGGTTTCATCTACCAGCCCCCATTCCCGCGCTTCATCGGTGAGACCAACAACTCGCAGCATTTGGCGCATCAGTCGGCGATTGACCGTTGCAACGGGCATCACAAACCGATCGTCCAACGTCCTATAGATACCATTTGCAGGACTCAACCTATTGATCAGAGTGAGCATCTTGTCAGCGTTTTCGCGAGCTGCAGGAATCTCACCCACTAAATCAGGGGGTAAGTTCATGAGGCCAGGCGATTTCAGATGAGGCTCAATTCCTTCGAGTTGCATGGCCAGAACCCCAACTGCAGATAGTCCAGCAGCAAGGCGCGGCACATTCACCGTTGCCCCGTTACCCGTTCGTTGCCTTGAGATAAGAGCCGCACTTATAGCACATACGGCTAAGACGGCCGCATAAACCGAGCATAAGGGTAACGGTGTGTAAATAACCTCGCGACCCAGCAATCGACTGGTTATGCCGAGGTCAGTGTAGAAACCAATCAACCCGTTCAACAGATCATCGCTGGCGTCGTCCGGCAGGTCAAAACTATCGTCCCCGGAAGCTAGTGCGGGAAATCCCAAAACGATTTGACCCGAGGTTCGGAATGCTTCCGCTCTACCATCGATTATCACAATATCCGCACCAGAGAGGCTGTTGAATTCATTTGAAGGCAGCAGCGTTTTGCCACGATCAAGAAAATCATCCACACCTTCGGTATCGCCGGTACGTCGGTCGGGCGCATACACTCTCGCGCCCTGATCTGCCAGAAGCATAGCGGACAAACGGCTGGACAGCATAAAACCTGTTTGTTTTACGATAAGTCCCGTAAAAGGAGATTTTGTCATTGGAAATCAATCAAAGTTCAAGAACAGAATCAAAGCAGAGCCCCGTTATTGGCCCCTCAAAGCGATGAACAATCGATAACTCACCGCTATCCATCGACATAGATCGCAAAGTACCACTTAAATCTCCGACGAACAGGCGCCGTTGAACAACGTCCAGCGCCAAGCCAATGCCTTCGTCAAGGCCCGTTGCTAGCACCTGGTGATTGCAAAGTCCCTCTGGAGTGATATCTGCCCTGTTAACGCTATTACCACCATGCGCCGTGTCACCCCGGTCAGTCCAATAAATCTGAGCCCGCCGATGATCTATTTCGAGATCGATTGGTTCTGGTAAATGATCGAGCATTACGACAACGTCATTGCGGTTGGACGTATCAACTCCCTGAGGAATATCCAAACTCATCCTGAGAATCCGTCCCATTCCGCCTTTAGCTGGTCCCTTCTGGGTCCAATAAAGATACCGATTGTTCTTATCTACGGCGATGCCGACACAATGTCGCGAAGCATCGTCCATATCTTCTGGGTAATTTCCGCTCCTGAACAACTCAGTGATTTCACTGCCATTGGTACGGCACCGAAAGATCGCCATCCCCTCACGATCGCACCAGTAAAGGAAGTCTTCTTCGCGGTCTAACTGCAGCTGCTTGGGCGTTACGATTTGGCGATCGTCCGCAATTACCGAATGGCCCGATCCATCAAGATGACACTTCTCGATTTTGCCATCATTATCGAAGAAACCTTCACCTGAAACAGGCAACGCTCCCATACAGGTCCAGTAAATGGCGTTCGCCGCACTATCCACTTGAATGCCATCTGGTGCGCCAACAGCGTCGATAATAGTACGCACAGCACCATTGTCAGTGTTGAACGCCATAATTACCGGTGGGTGAACCTGGAGGACATAAAGTTCGCTAAGCGTGCGGTCCTGAAAGTCCGCGTCTGACGCAACTTCCCACGGTCTGAATCCAGTAGGCATACAATTGCCGTCCTTTAATATAACAAGATATAATTCTATCTCTTTTTTATAAGAATATTACAAATAAGAGGATTATTTCTTGTAATTTACATTACCGATTTTGTTTTGCGCTCTGGAGCACAAATTCATTCGACTAAACATCAAACATTGTCTGGTTCAAATTACGGTTAAATTGTCACAACAGAAAATGTGGAAAAAGATCCGCGTTTCGATCAGTTTTCCAGATCGAACTAATAACGGGAGAAACTACTTCGATTAATCTTTGATAATTTGCAGAAAGGAGATAGGAAGATGGCCTTGCGGCCACCCACTGACTACTTTACGCTCAATTCCGGAACGGTCGTTACGGCCGTTGGTATTTTGATGGTCATTATTTGTTTGGCGTCCAGGTCAAGATCTTTCAAAGACACGCCACGCAATACCTGCTCTTCATAGGTTTTGACATAGTAGATGTCATTTTTCATATCCGCCACTGTCGACCACTGTGTGTAGTCAACGGCTTCTTGTTGTTCGTTTGGCGCATTCTGGATAACGCCGACAGGAATATCAAAACCGTTGAGAATGTGTTCGGCCAGACGCACACTTTCGATGCCGCTTGGCACTTTACGGGCCGACATAATATTGGCGCTGGCGCGCACAAAACGGGAAGGCGGGGTTGCATCTCCTGGCACGCCCATCATTCCGGAACCTTCACCTATTTGTGTTATCGTCGCATCGTTGATTTTTAGCGGCTCCACATTTGTCGGACGTAGATGCACATAATTGCGCAGATTCGTCATATGCCAATCGAAGGAGGGGGAGTTGGTCAACACGCTGAGCGGATTGTCATAGACTTTAAGTTTGCCGTCGATCGGTTCGATCACGATCGATGCGCCCGTTGTATCGTGCAAGGTATAATGCACGCCTGGTGTGAAGCCCATGTCAGCTTGTTTCACACCAACAACAGTAACCGTTTCAAGTGCAGCTTTTACTTCTGCCACCGTCGAAAAATTGCCGAGAGCCCAGCTCAGGAAATCCCAAGGAGTAAGGCTGTCTTCCGGCTTTACCGATGAGGAGGCAGGATATTGGGCGAAATCCGGGAAATAGAGAATTCCGCCTGCCAGCCCCTTTTCGTTCATGCCGTCAATCAGTGCAGGAAGGTCAAAAGCGTTCATACCGATAGCGGCATATTTGGCCTTCCACTTCTTGCCTACCGTGTCAGCGGAAAGCTGCGAAGTCATTTCGAAATTGCGCGGAATCATGATCATTTTGGAATCGATCTTGAAGCCGAACTCCATCGTGCGTCCATAAACGAAGCCACCGTCGGTCGATGGCAGGATGAAGCTGGTGCATGCATTCGCTGCCTGCGGGACAATCAATCCAGCGGCAACTAAAGTCACCGCGGCGCTGCGCGCTAAGATTTGACGGGACAATTTCCAGATAGAGTTGCTTCGAGACATGCTCTCTCCTTGCGCGAAATGCGCCAATTGAATAAAATGGCTTCAGTAAGGTTGGGCGAATAACTATATCTTAAGTTTCTATCACTATGAGAACAGATATATACGCCTTATAAATTAGTTAGGCAAGAAACTATTAAGTAACTGTTTTGTGTACTCACTGTGATTATAGTATATCAGTATATAATAATAGTTCCCAAAGGCTTGCCAATCAAACAAGTTAGCATATCATTCTTTTGTCTGACTGGAAAAAGTTCCGGCTCAGCTGCCCGGCCAGTGCAATCCCGTTTCTTTGAAACATACGCCGATGCTTTTTGGTGGTGGCATAGCACTACAACCATAGATAAGATAAACCGGAACAGATCATAAATAATATACCCTTCCTGATGCCCCCGCGATCAGGAAGGGCTATGCCGATCAGAATATAAATTTGGTAAAATATTATCGACCTCGGCGCTTAAGCAAAATAGCAAATTTTGGCTGTTGCGTTAGGGTGTTCTAATGGTGATTTGTCCCATTTGATTTGGAACTTCGTCCCAATAAAGCTGAAATTATCGCTATGCCAAAGGCCGATGCCAGCAATCGCATTATTACCAACAGAAGTTGGAAACTGCTCTGCGCCTGATTTGCAATTAACTTTCTAATGGAAAACCCATAGGGTGAAACGAAAGCTCGCTAACTGACAGAGCGGGAATTGCTGGTGGCAAAGGAGGTCTGGACAGGCGTTTCTGCGTTCCGGCTTTCGTCATTCTCGCCCATATACATATTTGAGAGCGCGGTCAGCATGAGCTCGATAGATGGCGAAGCCACTTGATAAATGATGTGCTTAGCCTGTTGCTGCCTGGACACGATGCCGCGATTTACCAAAACACCGAGGTGCTGGGAAATTGCTGAATGGGTGAGCCTCGTGGCTATGGCCAACGCGCCGGCGGACATCTCCTGGTTAAGGAGCGTGTACAGAATCCGTAAGCGCTTGGCATTGGAAAGTGTCGACAAGATTAACCTCACCTCATCAATATTATCGATCAGGTTCTGCCAGGAATTTTTGGGATGCATGGCTTTCGCCTCCTTTTTGTTTGGGTCGCGCCGGAGGACCGCTGCGATCGCAGGGCTACAGATTAGAGCCCTGCGCCTCTGTAGGTCTTACGCGCGTGGGATGAGTATGGATTTCACCTGCGGGTGCGCAGCATAAGTGCGTCAGGAAATAAGCACTTCTTTATATGCTGAGATAATTGCAACACAACCACAGTGTACCCTAAATAATCTCGATGGTTGGCTCATGGACGCTATAATCAGGCTCCTCGATTCGGAACCAGGCGACATACAAAGCCGGTAAGAAGAGAAGCGTGATTACCGTACCGGCAACAATACCACCCATCATCGCGTATGCCATGGGCCCCCAGAAGACTTCACGAGCTATGGGGATTAGCGCCAGACTCGCCGCCGCGGCCGTTAACGCAATGGGTCGCATTCGGTGCTGGCTCGCTTTCATTACGGCATCCCAGGGGTGCAATCCTCCCAGAATATCTTCCTCAACCTGCACGATCAGGATAACCGAGTTTCGAATGAGAATGCCGACCAATGCCAGCACACCAAGGATCGCCACGAAACCGAGTGGCTTGCCGCTCGGCAACAGAGCTGCCACCACGCCGATCAACCCAAGCGGCGCCACGGCCACCACTAGGAATAAGCGCTGGAAACTCTGAAGCTGGATCATCAGAATTGTAGCCATGACGAACAACATCAGCGGAACAACGGCCACTATCGGCCCCTGGCTTTTGCCGCTTTCCTCAACTGAGCCTGCCGTTTGAATATAATATCCCGATGGCAATTTGTCGGCGAACGTCTTGATTGCAGGCGTCAAATCCCTCACGATTGTGTCCGGCATCGTCTTGTCGATGATACCGGCGGCCACGGTAATCGTCGGAATGCGTGAACGGCGATAAATAACCGGCTGTTCAAGTTCGTATCGGAAATTTGCAATTGCTGCCAAGGGCACCGATGTCCCATTGCCGGTTGCGATCTGGAGGCTTTGGAGGGTGTCGATCGAATCTCGTTCCTGCTTTTGCGCCCGTGCGATGACGTTGATCAGATAAATCGAATCCCGCACTTGGGTGACGGTGATACCGCCGACAATACCATTGAGCGTCGTTGCAATATCCTTTGAGGAAATACCGAGCTTTCTTGCCTTATCCTGCATTACATCGACGCGAATGACACGACCCGGTTCGTTCCAGTTATAATTGACGACACCGAGCCGCTTGTCTGCACTCAGGATACCGGCAAAGTCCTGCGTGATACTGCGCAACTTCTGAATGTCCGGTCCGGAAATTCGATACTGCACAGGACGACCAACCGGCGGTCCAAGTTCCAGATATTTCACATAGACGTCGGTCCCGACGTAATCTTTGCGCAGTACCTCATTGAATTTGGTCCGAAGCCTGTCACGAGATTCTAGATCTTTCGCCACGATGACCATTTGTCCGAAGTAGGGATTTGCTGGTTGCACATCGTAAGAAAGAATGAAGCGGATAGCACCTTCTCCGATATAGGTACTCCAATGATCCACGTCAGGATTATCCTTGAGCAACGTTGCTTCGAACTTTTTCATCTGTGCCGTGGTGTCGGTGATAGAACTGTTTTGCGGCAGCGTCCAGTCAAGCACCAATTCCGGACGGTCTGATGCCGGAAAGAACTGCCGTTCTATGAAACCCATGCCAAAAACCGACACGACAAAAAGTATAATGGTCGTAATTATCGTGATCCATTTATGGCGCATGGATGCGAGCAAAACCTCAGAGAATATGTTGAAGAGGCGACTGTGTTTTTCTTCATGAGATTGCATTTTCTTTGGCAGAAAGGTAACACCCAACAGCGGCGCGAACAGAACAGCCACGACCCATGAAACAAGCAGCGAAACCGCAATCACCACAAACAGTGTATAGGTATATTCGCCGGCCTGGCTGTTGTTCAGCCCAATTGGGATAAAGCCGGAAATCGTAACCAGCGTACCCGTCAGCATTGGAAAAGCGGTACTCGTGTAGACGTAGGTCGCTGCCTTATGGATCGGGTCACCCGCCTCCAGTCGTGCTACCATCATTTCCACGGCGATCATCGCATCGTCGACCAGAAGGCCAAGAGCGATGATGAGCGCACCAAGTGATATGCGCTGCAGTGAAATATCCATGATGGACATCACCAAGAACGTAATTGCCAACACTAGCGGAATCGAAAGCGAGACGACAAAACCAGCTCGTACACCCAGACTGACAAAACTTACGGCCAGAACGATGATCACCGCTTCAAAGAGCGCTTCAGTAAAGCCTGAAACAGCTTCCGTCACGACTTGGGGTTGATCGGCTACCTTTGTAACCTGAACCCCGACGGGCAACTCAGTGATGACTTGCTGCATCATCTTGTCGAGCGCAGCACCAAATTTGAGCAAATTGCCATTCGGCTTCATGCCTATGCCGAGGCCGATTGCATCATGTCCATTTACGCGAAAAATCGATACCGGTGGATCGACATAACCACGAATAATCGTCGCCACGTCGGATAGGCGAAAGTAGCGATCATTCACGCGCAGGTTCACGTCAAGTAGATCAGCTTCTGAATTAAACTGTCCACTAACACGGACGCTGATGCGCTCCGGGCCGCCTTCCACCACTCCGGATGGAGTGATCGCATTTTGATCCTGCAAGGCCTTCAGGATAGCTTGTTTATCCAAACCGAGAGCGGCGATCTGACGAGTTGAAAATTCCAGATAAATCGCTTCGTCCTGCGTGCCAATCAATTCAACCTTGCCAGCATCGGGGAGTGTAAGAATTTTCGTCCGCGTGTTCTCTGTATAATCCCGCAGTTGTCGCATGGAAAGACCATCGGACGTAAAGGCATAAACATTCCCATAAACGTCACCGAACTGGTCGTTAAAGTATGGTCCTTGAACACCCTGCGGTAACGTATTCTGGATATCATTCAGAAAATGACGCACGTCCGTCCAGGACGTTTTGACTTGTTCTTTCCGGGTCGTATCCTTGAGATAAATGAATACGACCGACTTGCCCGCCGTCGTCACACTTTTGGTATAGTCGAGCGTATCGAGTTCTTCGAGCTTTTTTTCCAGCCGGTCCGTGACCTGGTTGAGCGTTTCTTCAACGGATGCTCCGGGCCAGTCGGCCTGCACGACCATCGTTTTGACAGTGAACTCCGGATCTTCCTGGCGTCCGAGGTGGAAATAGGAAATCAACCCAGTCACCAGGAATACGAACATGAAGTACCAGACCAGAGATCGGTGTTTTAAAGCCCATTCGGACAGATTGAATCCCTTCTTCACAGGCCTATTCCTTTCTGGTTCAGGCGGACTTTCTGTCCTTCCTTCAACTCGTGAACACCGGCAATCGCCACAAAGGCTCCGACATTCACGCCACCGGCAACAAAACGGTTGCCGCGCTTTTCGATAACCTGCACTTCATGAAGAGAAGCGGTCATGGTACGCGGTTCAATTATCCAGATGCTGGTTTTGCCTTTTTCTTCGAGCAAAGCCTGGATCGGTATCGTTACGAGATTCTGTTGCGGAAGGACCATCTCGGCCCGAATTGTCGCACCCAGGCGAAGGCCATCTGGTGTTTTGTCAAGTGCAATGCGGACACGCCTTGAACGCGTTTGTGCGTCCGCCTGCGGGGCCACTTCACGCACCTTTCCCTTCCCGGTGACGCTGGGATCAGCCTGTAGCTGCACAGAGAACGGCGTACCCGGTGTAAGATATTGCGTCAGACTATCGGGAATATCGAGGACGGCTTCCCGAATATCAGGACGTGCAACTGTCAATACAGTCTGTCCTGTCGCAACCACCTGTCCCACTTCAGCGTTGGTCGCGGAAATGACACCGTCAAAATCTGGATGCAAAGTTGTATAGCTGCGTTGATCCTCTGCCGACTTCAGGCGGGCACGCGCCTTTTCAAGGCCGGCACTAGCACTGGCGAGGACCTGCTTGGCAGCATCGTAATCGGCTTGTGAGACATTCTTGCCTCTTAGTAGAATATGTTGGCGTTCTTCGTTCGACTGCGCATTTGTATATTGCGCCTGAGCACTGGCGAGATCTGCGTGCGCAGACTGAACTGCCAAATCGAACGTTGACGGATCGATCATCGCAACCATTTCGCCCTTTTGAACGCGATCACCAACTTGCACGGGGCGGCTAACGATACGCCCGAGCACTCGGAAAGCGAGATCAGTCGAGTAACGGGCTTCAATTGTACCGGCGAAACCAGTTTGTGTATCCGGCTTTGCCTCAGCGACAATGTAAAGAACAGACCGAACAGACTCGGCATCAGCCCTGTCGCCCTGGTCGCAAGCGGTAAGCCCAAGCGCGGCAAAAATAGCTGCGACAATGCTTATAGCCCTGATGACAGGCCGCTTCCTGCAAAAATTGCCAACCCACGTCAGAAAGTGAATGCTTAGAAAAATAGAGCCAGGGTGGGGCAAGTCTGATTTGGCTGGAACTGCTTCAAAATGGTATGATGCGTTCATTGTACGACGAGCCCTTCATGTTCCAAAATTACTTCGGTCCGCTCGCCAGTACGCAGCATCTGCGATCCTTTAGTCACGATCAACTCGCCTTCCTGCAATCCGCTCTCGACGATTAATCGTTCTTTTTCGTAAGCAAGTATTTTGATCGGAACGAGTGTTGCCACTTTGGATTCTCGGGCTATTCGCCAGACGGCTGGACGCCCCCCATCTGACGTCATTGAACTCCAGGGCAGAACAACGACCTTTGCGCCCATCATATGAATCGTTCCAGTCACCGTAGCGCCGAGTGCCATCTGCGGCGGGGTACGTGCTAACCCCACTTTAACTCTAACGGTCCCAGTGGATGAATCGACCACTGGTGAAATTTCGCGAATCTGGCCTTCAGCAGTTACTGAAGCATCGGAGAGAAGAGTAAGTGTGACGCTCATACCGGGCTTGGCATGATTGACAAGTGTTTCCTGCACGTCGAACACAGCATCGCGCATGCCATCTTCGGCAATGGAAAAGGCCGTCTGTGCAGCTTGAACGACCTGACCAGACTCGATACTACGATCAGTTATCACGCCTGTAACGGGCGCTTGCAGCGTCGTATAGGATAGCTGCTCAAGGGCATCTTTGAGTTCACTTTGCGCACTCGCAAGAGTGCTTTTAGCGGTCTCCAGGTTTTGGTTTGCTTGATCAAATGTGCTGCGCGTCGTAAATCCTTGCGCCAGCAGCGCCTTCTGACGTTTGAAATTGGCTTGGGTTTGAACGAGTTGCGCTTGTGCGGCGTCTTTTGACGCCTCAGCGACGCGGAGATTGGCTTGTTGCTCAACATTATCGATAAGTGCCAGGGATTGGCCTGTTTCCACATGCTGCCCCACCTCTGCTTTACGCTCAATTACCTGCCCGTTCAGGCGAAAAGATACGTTGATGAGTGAGCGCGCGGCTATCGCACCCGATAAGACAACAGGTGGGCTATAGGTCGTTGTGGCAACCGATATAACCGACACTGGCACAGCGTATGAGCTAAGTTGATCAGCGTTCGCGCATTGCTCACCCGCCATATACAGAGCCGGAATTGAAAAAACCGCTGTATATATGCGAAGGCGAGAAAAAAATGATAGCTTCTCTGACATATGCATTCTTTTCTGGCTCATCATTCACAAAAGGAATCCGGCCCATAGGAATATATTATCCAATATTATTGTATTTAATTGAATAATTTCATATTATTATAACTGTAAGAAATGCAATATTTACTGTTATTTACTAACAGAATATAATATTACAAATTAAATCATTACAAAATGAATTATCAATTAAATAACTATTACCATATTGATATATTGTAATAATCATATATATGGTTTTTATATTCATACATAATGATAGATATTATTTGGTTTTTGATATAGTGCCTGAATTTTAATATGCAAGCTTAATCTACACGCCTCACACTGCTGTGATCGGTCCACCGGATACCTATTATAATTTCCAAGGTGACTGTTAGAGTCCTTTTTGCAAAATTGCTGGATGAGCAACTCACCTGATGAGAAGCGCGCCGAGTACGATGTAGATCATGTCTTCGGAGACTTCTATGCGTTGCTCGTAGTCCGGTATGAGGCGTCTCCATCGCATCATGCAGTCAAAAATTCTTTCCACGATCAATCGGTGGTCTTTTCCTGATCTTGCAGGCCTTGAACCGGCCGGCTATCGCACGCATCATGGTTTCTGTATCGCGTCGCAAAAGCGAGGTGAACAACCGGAATCAGCAATGGAATACCACTGGTATAAACCAGCCAATACCAGTTTGCTTCTGGCGGGAATTTATTGGGAAGAATGATGTAAACCGCCATGGGAAGCGCGGAAGACCGCAATCCAGTCCGGAATTGGCGGCGATGTCCTGGCGTTCGAATGTTTTTGCCAAACAGATGGCTGCCAGACAATGATGCAAAATTCCAGATGGCAATCACCGCTGCTGCGGCCAGTGGCACGAGAGCGGCAAAAAAGAAGAGTTGTCCCGCACTGAGGTCACCGCCACCTGTTGCGATTTCACCTACAGTATAGATCACACCGATAAATGCCATGAAGACGAGAAGGCCGATTGCGGGCGCAAGCGCCACAAAAGTCGGAACGGCGAGACCGATCATTTCTGCCGCGTAAAGGCATCGGAATCCGGCATTGCTTGCTGACATATCCTGATTGACGTCCTTGGCTATGGAGAACAAGGCATATCCCACAGACATCTATCTGCGATAGATACCTGCGAGTGAGGCCAGTATACGTTTTACACGGGGTGACCAGAGACTGTAGAACACAGTTGCCCCTTCACACCTTGCTGTTATGAGCTTTTTGGCTTTGAGTGCGTTGATATGGGTTGATATGCCTGGTTGGGAAATACCAAGCTCTTTTGTCCGAGTTCCGACGCATCTTTCCCGTCTGGCAAGCTTGCGCAGCGTAAGCAAACGTTGTCTGTTAGCGAATACCGAAACGAGGTCTGCTGCATCGTCTGCGTTGTCTATGAGGCCGCGAAGATCGGGGCTGTGCGCCATGTTCACTCCGTTCTACAAAGCGCGTCTGACGCGCCGGTTTGACAGACGCGCCCTGTTGGCTGCAAATTGTTCGCACCTGCCCCTAACTCAGTTAATTGCCAGCTTTGCCTTTGATGTCTCACGCAACTGCTCGATCTGGGTGGTGATCTTGTGAAGATCGACATTGAGGAAATCCTGCTCGCGCTGGCGCCTCCATTGATCAAGCTCGGGCTTTGTGGCTTGTGCTGTTGCGGCATTCTTCAAGAGCATTGGGAAGGTTTCCCTCAGAAACTTGTCCTTTGCTTCACCCTTTTTGTCATGCATGGTGCAGACAAGCGAGATCGCGGCATGGACATTGCTTTCTATGCTGCCAGTTATCCCATCAATGGCGCTGATCTGCAGAATGCCGGCTGTCCGGTCGAACTGGGTGCATGGTCAAACATCTGGCTTCACATTGATCATCCAGGGGATTCCAAACTTATCCCTCAAAGTTCCAAATCCGGGTGACCAGAAGGTATCGGAAAAGGGTACGATCTGTTCGCCGCCTGCGGACAGCTCATGATACCATCTTTCGCCCAGAACCAGATCAGCCGTCTGCAAGGTCACATCGAAACCGTTTTTAGGCTTGCCAATATTGGGTGCCCATTGATGATCCATGTCTGCGCCGATCAGCGCCTGATCTCCGACCTGTAGCCAGCAATGCATCAGCCAGCCCTTATAGGTATCGATGGTTGCAGGCATGCCCGACAGGACATCATTATAGGGAAGAGCTGTGATGATCTCGCCACCCAGAACCCGCGCGTAAAATTCGAACGCTTCCCGGCACTGCCCCTGAAAGCTCAAGCTTGTTATGATCTGCATACTATCACCGTGCTATTATAATTTGATGAAATAAGGTCTGTGACGCAATATAGTCCTTGTTTAAGAAAAAGCCCCCGGTTCAAAACCGGGGGCAAGTTTTTGGGAGGTTATGCTTTATGCGTTAGGCCTTACCACTTCACTTTGAAGCCGAGATTACCCTTGATTGCATAGCTGTCGGCGAAGTGGTTGAGGGATGTGTTGATGGAGCCTTCGCCATAGATGGCGTATTTGTTGTCGGCCCAGGCGTAAGTGCCGCCAGCACCGATGCCGCCCCATGTGCCGTCACTGTCGGTGGCCATGTGCGTACCGGCATAGTTCATGCGGGCGTCACCCAGAAACTCCTGATAGAGATTGGCAATGCCATAGACCGATGTATTGACCATCAGGCCGTCATTGCCCTTCCAGTTGCTGGCATAGCTGGCAGCAAGGCCAAGCCGTCCGGTCAGGCTGTCGCCATCGCGGTTGGAGATGCGCGCACCATAGGTGTCCCTGAACGTGTCGAAATCGACGGACGAGAACATCAGCTGTGCCTGTGGCGTCAGCGACCAGTTCTGGTCGATGGCAAAGCGCTGGCCTGCTTCAAGGCTCAAGGCATAGCCAAAGCCTTTGTTGCCGTTCTTGAGCGTGGAATTGACCGCATCGACACCCAGATCGCTGTCATACCAGTTGGCCTGTGCCTGCACATCGAGGTAGAAGCCCGAATTGCTATACCATGTGGCTGTCGCGCCAAGACCCCAGCCCTGCGTGTCGATGCTGCCCGCACCG
>Ga0308157_10005795_pt1 | contig 15180 bp, 14 predicted proteins | sample PhyBR1_FD_201035 | JGI IMG/M metagenome (GOLD analysis project Ga0308157, IMG submission 201035) | Phyllosphere microbial communities from UC Gill Tract Community Farm, Albany, California, United States - DLSLB.R1 | ecosystem: Host-associated > Plants > Phyllosphere > Unclassified | place: USA...
TTACATTGCCTACATTAACAGAAGACAGCCGTATTGTTGATTATGATGCTTTTGAAAAAACACATGCCAATGCGATTTATATGCTGCAATGGTTTGAACCTTTTTTTATAGCCACATTAGGCAGTCCCGATATTATGGGGGTCATAAGTGAAAAATACACTCTTGATAAAAAGTTCACCCTGGGTTCTATGAGAAATGCTATGTCACGCTATATTGGTGTGGGTACTTATCATAAGTCAATGCCAAAAGGAAAAATACTCACTTATAAAGTAGAGGATTTCAGAAAATTGCTAAAATTTTCAAAGCAGGAAAATATTTGGTGGCGTGATCAGATTGAAACCTATATGGGATATGAGCTGCTATCTGAAGTAGGTCTCGACTTCAATCAGGAGAAAATGTATCAAAGTGGTTTTGAATTCAGAAGTTTGGATGAGTTTCCTGAACAGAATCTAAAAGATGTACTGTATGCACTTATTCTGATCTGCGAACATTCTTTAAACATTGCAGATGTATCCTGGGGACATGACAGTGAGGTTTGGAATAATCTCGTTTTTAAAGCGCTGAAATCAGGTTATTTAACTGAAATCAATGAAGAAGAAAAAAGAGAAATCCTGAACTTATTACAAATTGCCGATGCGTCAGAAAAAGTTTTACATACAGAATTTGAAGCTATCACAAAACTGGATGCCTTTTTCTTTAAAATACTGAAGGTCCTATACACAAAATATAAAGACAATAATAAGTGTCTGGATGCCATGTATGGAGAGAAGAGAAGTAGTGCACCTTATTGGGATAATTTTAATGAATATCAGATCAACAGGCATTTAGAGCAAATAGAAGGATATAATGAATTTTCTGTTTTGGATGCGGTTTAGTCAGCAAATAGCAGCTAAATGAAATCCATTTTGAGATATAATAAAAATAACATACAATAATTTTACCTTATGAAAAAAATTTTACTATTAGCCGTTTTATGTTCAGGATATTGTTTTGGACAAGATTTGAATTTTGATACACGCTTTTTTGATGCGGTTGACAAATGGGTAGCTTTTGAAAAAAATGGTGATCAGAAAGAATATGGATACGGATTTATTTATATTGACGAGGATGCGGGATTTACGTTTGATTATACCTCTGATTTTAAAATTACAGATGAAGGTTTCGAAAATATCCCACGCGAATTTCAGGGAATGTTCAAATCCAGACTTACTGCAAATACAGCTAATGTACACATCCTTACAGATAAACAAATTGCTAATTTACAATTACCTGCTCAACCCGAATGGTTAGAGGTATATAAAAGAAATGAAAATGAGCTGTCTTATCTTGTGAAAATAGGTTCAAGTTATAATCATGTTGGCGCGAGTATAAATGCTCTTAAACCGCTTTCGCAAGTCTATGCCGTCAATCCACATTATGAAGGAGTTGAGTTTGAACTGGCGTATGCTTACAATGCCACGGAAAACTATGAAAAAGCATTTGAAGTATTGACAAAAGCGATCAGCAAAGACCCGAAAAACTCTTTATTTTGTAAAGAGCTTGGATTTACCTTATTGGGTATGGGGGAGATAGAAAAGGCAGAGGAAACCTATAAAAAAGGAATAGCTCTTACTAAAGATAATCAGCAAAAATCAGAGATGGCTTTGAACATGACACATTCCTATTTTCTTCTAAAAAACAGAGCCAAATTCGATGAATGGGAGAAGATAACTAAAAAATATATGGAAAAGGATTCACAATTCAATCAATACCTTGATTATTTTAAAGAAAATTGGGGAAAACAGTAGGTTTTCAGACTCATTTTTCAGTTTAGAATATTAATAGAAAGCCCTTGTAATTCCAGAAATATATTTTTAAGTTTAGAAGATAATTGATAAGATGGATATAAGAAAACAATTTCCGGTATTGGATCAGTTTACCTATCTCAATACTGCAAGTTCAGGCTTGTTGACCAAAGCTGCCCAGCAATGGAGAAACAGTCATGATATCTGGTTTTTAGAACAAGGCAGTAATTTTAGATTACATCAGGCGGCTTTTCTGCAGGATGTTAGAGTACAGCTGGCAAAGTTTTTTCATACAGGTGCCGAAAATACGTTTCTCATCCCCAATTTTTCTTTCGGCTTTACTACATTATTACAGGGACTTCCAAAGAAAACTTCCTTTCTCCTAATTGAAGATGATTATCCATCGTTGACTTTTCCTGTATTAAACGGAGGTTTTGCTTATGAATATGTAACTTTTGACGAACATATCGAAGAAAAAATTATCGATAAAATAAAAACATCGCAACCTGCTGTATTTGCTTTCAGCATTGTTCAGTATATATCAGGACTCCAAATCAATCTTGAATTTATCAAACGCTTAAAACAAGAATTTCCACAGCTCATTCTTATTGCAGACGGAACACAATTTTGCGGTACACAGGATTTTAATTTTGATACTTCCGGTCTCGATGTGCTTGTTGGCAGTAATTACAAATGGATGTTGGGAGGCTATGGCAACGGATACATCTTGATAAAAGAAGAAATTAAAGACCAATTATTCAACAATACAGCGACAGTATCGCTACCCGATGTGCCGTTTTTAAAAGAGCGCAGTTTGTTGTCTCTTTCTTTTGAACCCGGGCATTTAGATACGCTGAATTTCGGCACTTTATTGCAGTCGTTGTATTTTTTTGAGCAACATGGATTTGAAAAAATCGAACAGCAAATTAAAAAGATCAGCACAACAGCTAAAAAAGAATTGGGCAACAGAGGGCTTCTGTCAGATGTGCGAATGACGCAACAGGATAACAGCACTATTTTTAATATTCCGGCTCAGGAAAAGCTTATTCAGAAGCTGCATGATGCCAATATATTGTTTTCTCCGAGAGGTGGTGGTATCAGATTCTCTTTTCACTTTTACAATTCCCAAGCTGATCTCGAAAAGCTTTTAGATGTAATAGATTCAAAATAGCTAATATATTCTGATAAATAAATAACCCGGCATTGACCGGGTTTCTTTTTTACACAATAGAATCGTTTTTTTTTAGTCATTTATATATCTGCTCACTACTTAAAAGCAATATCAATTGCTAAAAAGAGTAGTAGATTCTCTATATTATAACCTTTGAATTCTACATTTTTTGTTGTCATATTCTACACAATGCGGTCATGAAATAGTGAAAAAGCACGTTTTTTGGGTTCAAAACGCATGGCATAATAGTTGAAAAACTATAGTAGAATAAAAATAGTATAAAGTAATTTATATGCCTATAGTAAGATGATAAATAGAGAATACAAAACCGAAAATTTAATAGAAACATTGGAATCGCCAGATTTGAATGTAAAGAAACAACAGATTCAGGAAAACAAATTCATGAATCGTATAAAAAGAAACTCCTTAACCACTTTAGATTATACCATTCTCATCAGTGCTTTTTTAGTGTTGGTAGCAGGAGTATTTCTTGTATATCAGTTACAACCGCAATTTGAGGCAATTCATTTAGAAAGAATGAAAACCTTCTGGGGTTCAGCGCTTGCCGGCATTGGAGTGGTTTTATTAGTAATACAGGTAGCTTTTTTGCTTTATATGGTATTTCTGTATATAAAATACAAACCTGTAAAATCAGTATCAGACGAATTATTACCAACCTGTACTGTCATTGTTCCTGCTTATAATGAAGGAAAACTTGTTTGGGAAACTTTACGGAGTCTGGCAGCGAGTGATTATCCGGACCAAAAAGTACAGATCATTTCTATCGATGACGGAAGTCAGGATGATACGTGGTATTGGATGCAAAAAGCGAAAGAGCAGTTGGGAGACCGTTTGTCAATTTTCCAACAGCCTGAAAACAAAGGGAAAAGACATGCCCTTTATAGAGGATTCAAAATGGCTACGGGAGAGGTATTCATTACTGTTGACAGTGATTCTATTGTTAAAGCAGATACGCTGAGAAATCTGGTAAGTCCGTTTGTTGGCAACGATAAATGTGGCGCTGTAGCCGGAAACGTTAGGGTATTAAATGATAAATCAGCCATTATTCCAAGAATGCTGAATGTAAGTTTTGTCTTCAGTTTTGAATTCATGCGGTCTGCGCAAAGTTCTATAGGTACCGTTTTATGTACACCCGGAGCTTTGGCTGCTTACAAAAAAGAGGCTGTTATGAATTGTCTTGACGAATGGATGAATCAGACTTTTATGGGACAGCCAACAGATATTGGTGAAGACCGTGCCATGACCAATATGATATTAAAACAGGGATATCATGTACTGTTTCAGAAAAATGCTTATGTATTGACTAATATTCCTGAAAAATATAAAAGTCTTTATAAGATGTTTATACGATGGGAACGAAGCAATGTGCGTGAAAATATTATGATGAGCAAATTCGCTTTTACAAAATTCCGTAAAGAATCGACTGCCGGTCCCCGAATATTATTGCTTAACCAATGGTTAAATGTGATTTTGGCATATCCGTTCACATTGCTTATGCTGATTTTTATTGTAACACAACCCGTATTATTCCTTAGTGCAACTTTGTTGAGTATTTTTATCTTTTCAAGCATACAGGTATTCTTTTATGCCAAAATACACAACTTGTCAGAGTCATTCTGGGCGTATCCGTATAGTATATTTTATGCCTTTACCTTATTTTGGATTACACCGTATGCAATAGCTACGGCTGGAAGGAGAGGATGGCTGACACGTGGTTTATCCGAGAAAAAATAACATTAAAATAAAAAAACCAACCGTAAAGGTTGGTTTTTTTATATGAGATATCAAGGGTAATGCAGTGATATGATAAAGCTATACTTTGTTTTTGAAACGGAAGAATCTTTTTATAGTCATTTATCTATTAAAATAAAAAGGAGACAATTATATATTGTCTCCTCTTGTAAAAAGCGTTATATGCCAATTGTCAGTTGCGTTTGGCTTTAATAGCCTCATGCCTACAAATTTAAATCAAGATGATAGATATATTTAAACCCCAATTGTATCTGACAAGATGTGCAAAAACGATTCTTAATTTATTATTACTATACATAATAGAATAATCATACCAATAGCGGTAAATAGTGAAATATAAGTATTAACTTATTGATTTTTAATTACTTATTTTTTATTTTGTTTTGAGCATAAATGGGGAATTCCCCATTCAATTGGGGAATCCGTTCTTAATTTATAAAATAAATAAAAGTATAAAGATTCAGAAAAAGTTATTTTTTCTGAAAATTGCAGTCCTCCTTTTCAAGTAATAATAATCCCCAATCATTGAGTTTCCATAGAACCTCAACTAATTTTCCCCCTAATTCAGTAAGAGAATATTCTACACGTGGAGGAAGTTCAGGAAATGCTTCTTTTGTCAGAATCCCGTCCTGTATCATTTCATTAAGTTGCTGGTTGAGAACTCTGCGATCAACGGTACCAATACCTCTTAAAAATTCACTTGGTCTTTTTTTTCCTTCATTTATTTGCCACACAATGGGAATTTTCCATTTACCGCTAATGGTATTCACAGCAAATTCAAGTGGACATATTTTATTTTCTGTCGTCTTTTCCTTAGTATTCATAATATTGACTTTTTTGTCACTATGGGATAAAAAACTGCGTTATTGTATATATCATGCCTATTAATCACCTTTGTAAAAATACTTAAAATATATAGAAATGGATAATTTGACAGATCAAATAAAAATACTTGAGGAAAGCATTACAAAACAATTACCTTTGGAAACTCAGCAAGCCTTTGCCACATCAATTCTTGATTTAAAAAAAAGAATGATTGAGCATAACAGTATCAAAACAGGCGATAAAATGCCGGATTTTATATTGAAAGACTCAAATGGAAATGAAGTCAATTCTAAGGATGTTCTTAAAAATGGTAAGATGTTACTTACTTTTTTCAGAGGAAGCTGGTGTCCGTACTGCAATCTCGAATTACAATACCTTCAGAAGCATCTTCAATTGTTACATGAAAAAAAAGTAACCGTAGTAGCGGTTTCTCCTCAGAAAGCAGAGCACAGCCAATCACTTGCAGCACAACACAATCTTTCTTTTACCGTAGTAACTGATGTTAACAACAAACTGGCAAAACAATTAGGAATCCGTTTTTCTTTACAGGACTTTGTACAATCACATTATAAAGAATTGGGAATTGACCTTCATCATTTTAATGGCAATGATGAAAATACCTTGCCGGTTCCGGCGGTATACGTAGTTAATTCAGATGGAATCATTAGTTACAGCTTTATTGATGCTGATTATACCAATCGGTTCGACATTCAGCAACTTTTAAAAACATTGTAATGGAATTCGAAAGAAAAGGAGCAAGGTCTTTAAAGGATATTCCGAATGATGTGTTACAACACTTAAATCAAGGAAAAATTTCAAGTGTAAATCTAACGGAGTGGTTAGCGGTAGACCAGACACTATTACTGAAAAATATTTTAAAAGAGCATAGTCGGGAATCTTATTTGAAACCCGTATTAAGTGCAGTAGAATCATTAAAAAATCAGACCGTAAATACGGTTAATAAAGCAATCGGCGCACAACTTTACAGAGAAAGCATCAACTCAAATGATGAAGCATTTTTTGAAATACTGTCACAACATACCTCTGATATGGTGCGTTGCTGGGCTGTTTATACGATTATAAATAAGCCTTTTAAAAGCGTTTCTGAAACATTACATTTTATTCAGGTATTTGCAGCCGATCAGCATTTCGGAGTAAGAGAGATTGCCTGGATGGCGGTCAGACCCTTAGTGGCAGCCCATTTGGAGGAAGCACTTTTAATTTTAGAAAACTGGACCATACATGAAGATGAAAACGTACGGCGTTTTGCGACAGAAGTTACAAGACCCAGAGGAGTTTGGTGTGAACATATTGAAGAGTTAAAACAAACACCAGAAATGGCCGTTGCTATTTTAGAAGCCTTGAGGGCTGATTCTTCGCTTTATGTACAAAACAGTGTAGCAAACTGGCTCAACGATGCCAGTAAAACCAGACCGGATTTCGTACAGACCATTTGTGAGCGATGGAATAATGAAAGTCCTGTAAAAGCAACGGCTTATATTGTAAAAAGAGCCTTGCGAACTCTTCATAAAAAGTAATTATACAGGTTGGTATTATCCTAAGACCGACTCTTTGCGGTCTTAGGAGTTTTTTTTATTGCAGTTTGTAAGCCGTAATATAGGTTTTGCCCGAGTCGTCTTTCCAAAACGGACCTTCTACTGTAATAGTTTCACCTACATCATATTTTTTATAGTTCTGACCTCTTTTATTGAGGTTCACAATGCTTATTGTGGCTGTATACTCCTTATTATCATTTGTTAACAAAGTAGCCATATAGCCATCTTTTCCATTTTCGATATGAATTATTTTTCCGTTAACACGTAAATTTTCATTTTCAATTTGGGCTACATCATTTGCCTTAACAGTTTTACAGCTTGAAAATGTGAGTGCCGTTACACTAAAAAGCGCGGTAATAAATAAGTATTTCATGGATATTAATTTTTTTTGGGTCTCTATCAGAGAGCGGTTACTATTCTTAATTTTGTTTCAGTAAAATCATTTCGTCTGTGTAATTCAGTGTATTGATATCTTTAAACAATACTTTTCCTTCTTTCTCTTCGACGGCACCGTAACCTTCCACAACACCTTTATCTGTAAATTTAAAAGCTACCTGTCTGACGGATGTTGTGCCTTCTGATTGAAAGGTATACAAAGCGATTATTATATTGTCTTTAATCTCACCTTCAATAGTGCCTGTATTTGCATCTTTCTCTTTTAATTTATAAACCAACTCTCCGGTTGCTTTGCTATCTTTCACCTGTAACTGTAAAGATATGGTATCGCCTTCTTTTTGATACAGATATTTTCCGCTCTCCATAGCAGAAGCTTCAATTCGGGTAGTATCGGTTCGCGAGCCGATAAGGTTTTCAGTATTTTTTGCTTCTTTCTGACAGGAAAGCATTAAAACCGCTGCCATGAGCCAAACACCTTTCCTGATATAATTGTAATAGGTCATATCAATTTTTTTATAGTTTATACAGATGACTTTGCAAACGCTGTACCAAAGGGATTCGTTTTTTATAATACCGATGCGTTACACAATAAAATAGTTGGTATCATAAGAAATAGTGTTGTGTTTTATTTGTTAAAATAATATATATTATTTGTTGTATTATGAAATATGTTATTTTTATATAGGTAAACTATTGATTGTATTTTTATAAATACATACAAATCATCATTATTATCGTATTTAGCAAATTTTATATGGAAAAAAACTACTGCCTCAACTGTAATGCCCATTTATCAGGGAAGTATTGCTCCAATTGTGGACAAAAGTCAGATACACATCGTATTTCTTTCAAACATTTTATTACGCATGACGTATTGCACGGTACCTTTCATATTGAAAGGGGGATGCTTTATACGGCAAAACAAGCTATTGTACGGCCGGGAAAAGCAGCTTTGGAATATATAGCAGGCAAAAGAGTGGTGTACTATAACGTCTTTTATTTTATTTTGCTATTAATTGGGTTGAATATATTTTTGAAGCACTACTATGACGGATGGGCTGTAAAGCTATACGGACATCAAACCGGACCTGCTATGAATAAGGCAGGGGAGAAGATAGATTACTTTCTCTCTGCTTATAATAAACTCATTATTTTTTCATTTGTTCCGTTGACGGCTTTGAACAGCTATTTGATTTTTAAAAGACGTAAATTAAATTTTAGTGAACATTGTATGGTTTCAGGAATACTGTTGTTAGGCATTCTTATTCTGTTTACTTTAAGAACTCTATTGAGTTATCTGGATTTTTCTCCCTTTTTGGAACCTGTTGGAGAAATTTTCTACTTTGTCATTCCTGTTTTTATGTTGGCATATATCATTTTTGGTTATTATGGTGCTTTTAGAAACGATTATACATTAGGTGGATTTGCCTTGCGGATGTTTGTCTTTTTTATACTGTTTTTCGTAGCGTTCTTATTACTTTTTATGTTTATATTGCTGATGGCCACGAACGGGGAGGGTGGTGAAGTCAAATATGTTCTTTAAGCCGGTCTGTGATGGCAATAGATATTCATAAAATATAAAACAATACAAAAATAGAGGAATATGAAATTAGGCGCTTTTTCAATAAGTTTGAGTGTGAACGATCTTATGGTTTCTAAACAGTTTTACGAAACTCTGGGATTTACTGCATGGGCAGGAAGTGTAGATCAAAATTATCTTATCATGAAAAGTGGAACTACGCTTATTGGTATTTTTCAAAACATGTTTGAAGGAAATCTGCTTACATTTAATCCGGGATGGGATCAGGATGCCCAGCTGGTTGAAGGTTTTGAAGACATAAGAACCATACAAGAGACACTACAGAACAACAATATTGAGTTATTGGCTTCAGTAGCCGAAAATACATCAGGTCCTGCCAGTCTTATGGTAAAAGATCCCGATGGTAACATTATACTTATCGATCAGCATGTAGGGTGATAAAAAAGAGCCGTTTATAAAATAAACGGCTCTTTTATAATCGTATTTTGCTCTTATTTTTTATAAAAATGAGCGCGGTTGTATTCATAATTCATGCGGGCAATGTTGAGTACAGAAATGCCTTGCGGACACTCAACTTCACAGGCTTCTGTATTGGAACAATGACCAAATAGTTCCTGATCCATTTGATAAACCATATCCAAAACTCTTTTCTGACGCTCTTCTTTTCCCTGAGGCAGCAATACCATATGGTTTATTTTTGCTGATGTAAAAAGAGCTGCACTACCATTTTTACATGTAGCTACACAGGCTCCGCAACCGATACACGCAGCCGAATCGAATGCGGCTTCGGTTACCTGATGGGTTATGGGAATGGTTAATGCTTCCGGAGCCTGTCCGGTATTTACAGATACATAACCTCCTGAAGAAATAATACGGTCAAAAGCTGACCGGTCTATTTTCAGATCTTTTTTAATGGGAAAAGCTTCTGAACGAAAAGGCTCAATAAAAATGACCTCTTCCTCTTTAAAAGAACGCAGATGCAGTTGACAGGTTGTAGTATGTTTAAGCGGACCATGAGCCACTCCATTGATCATCACTCCACATTGACCACAAATTCCTTCACGGCAATCATGATCAAATTCTACCGGTCTTTCATCAGTCATGATCAACTGCTCATTAAGTGTATCCAGCATTTCCAGAAAAGACATATTCGGATTGAGATTATCAAGGGTATAATCCACTAATTTACCTTCTGTATTTTTGCTTTCCTGACGCCATATTTTCAGATGTAATTTCATAATTTTATGTTTACTATTATTTATAGCTGCGTACTATAGGTTGCAGCACTTCAAATGACAATGGTTCTTTGTGAAGAACAGGAGTATTGCCCGAATTCCATTCCCATGCAGAAATAAACTGGTAATCAGCATCGTTTCGTTTCGCTTCTCCTTCTTCGGTCTGATATTCTTCCCTGAAATGAGCTCCACATGATTCATTACGAGTAAGTGCATCATAGCACATGAGTTCGCCTATTTCCAGATAATCAGCAACTCTTCCGGCTTTTTCTATTTCAGTATTCATACTTGCCTCATTCCCGGGAATGTGCACATTCTGATAAAATTCATCCCGTAATTTTCTTATTTCGCTGATGGCAAGTTGTAATCCCTTTTCATTACGTGCCAAGCCACAATGGTCGTATAAAATTTTTCCCAGTGTTTTGTGGTAATAATCAACTGTTTTAGTTCCTTTACAATTACTAAAGCGTGCCAGTTGTTCTCTTACCTGCATTTCTGCTTTTTCAAATTCAGGATGTTCCGTAGATATTTTTCCGGTATGTATGTCTCCGGAAAGATAATTAGCCATAGTATAGGGAGCAATAAAATATCCGTCAACAGAGGCTTGTAAAAGAGAATTAGCTCCGAGACGATTGGCTCCGTGATCACCAAAGTTGGCTTCACCTAAAGCAAATAAGCCCGGAATTGTAGTCATCAACTCATAATCTACCCACAGACCGCCCATTGAAAAGTGGGCTGAGGGCGAAATCATCATAGGTACTTTATAAGCGTTGTATCCGGTGATTTTCTCATACATATCAAATAAATTACCATATTTTTCTTTAATTTTTTCTATTCCCTGTTCTTTTATTGCTTTTGAGAAGTCAAGATAAACAGCATTTTTTAAGGGACCAATTGCATAGCCTGCATCAATTCTTTCTTTTGCCGCACGCGAAGAAATATCTCTTGGTGCAAGATTTCCAAAGGCAGGATATCTGCGTTCTAAATAGTAATCTCTTTCCGACTCGGGAATTTCATTAGCAGACCGGGTCTCATTTTTTGTGAGCGGAACCCATATACGACCATCATTTCGCAATGATTCGGACATCAGGGTTAATTTTGATTGATAATCTCCTGATTGCGGTAAAGAAGTCGGATGTATTTGTATCCAGCTTGGACTTGCCATTAAAGCCCCTTTTTTATGAGCGCGCCAGATAGCAGATCCATTGCATCCCATAGCCAGAGTGGAAAGGTAATAGATCTTGCCATAACCTCCTGTCGCCAATACTACCGCATGGGCTCCGTGACGTTCAATAGCCCCTGTATCGAGATTTCTGATGATAACGCCACGGGCTTTACCGTCGATAACGACTACATCGAGCATCTCATGACGCGTAAATAGTTCAACTGTTTTTTTACCAACCTGTCGCATCAGAGCCTGATACGATCCCAGAAGTAATTGCTGTCCTGTCTGACCGCGCGCATAGAAGGTACGGCTGACCTGAACGCCGCCAAAGGAACGGTTGTTTAAATAGCCTCCGTATTCCCTGCCAAACGGTACGCCCTGAGCAACGGCCTGATCAATCAAATTAAGGGAGCATTCTGCCATACGGTATACATTGGCTTCCCTTGCCCGAAAATCACCTCCTTTCAGCGTGTCAGCAAACATACGATACACACTGTCACCATCATTTTTGTAATTTTTAGCTGCATTAACACCTCCCTGTGCTGCTACAGAATGAGCGCGACGGGGACTGTCCTGAAAGCAAAAAGACTTTACATTATATCCCATTTCTCCCAGTGAAGCAGCAAGTGAACTGCCCGCCAATCCGGTACCAATAACAATAACATCTATTTTTTTACGATTGGCAGGATTGACCAATTTCGCTGTTTTTTTATAGTTTTCCCATTTCTTTTCCAATGGACCTTCAGGGATTTTTGCATTTAAATTCATCTTGTTACAATATAAAGGTTATCCTGTTGTATAAAGTAGATATAGAGGGGCATCATGGCGAACCCGGCGCTGATGATTACGGCATATAAAATACCGGAAATCTTAATCCATCGAACATATTTAGGATGAAAAAGTCCCAATGTACGGGCTGCACTGTGTACACCATGTATGAGATGGTAGCATAAGGCTGCCATGGAAAGTACGTAAAGGAGTACATACCATCCTTCTTTAAAGGTAGTAACTACCAGAATGTATAAATCTTTGTGACCGTCTGCATCGAGTGGAAGAGAACCGAATTTATAGACATACCAAAAGTTTTTAAAGTGGATGACAAGAAAAATTAAAATCAGCGTTCCCAGCAATCCCATATTACGGCTGTACCATTTGCTGGCTCTTTTACGACGGTCATGTCTGTACGGTTTTGCTGCTTTTTTGTTTTTAAGGGTAATAAACAAGGCATCTACTGCATGCAATATCAGACAGCTGTAAAGAATATAAGAAACTATTTTGATCAGTATATTACCGGATAAAAAATGTGAATATGCATTGAATTTTGTATGTGCTTCTGCAGCAGGAAGGAATAATTGTAAATTTCCTAAAAAATGAATGATAAGAAAAAAACAAAGAAACAAGCCTGTGAGGCACATTATTAGCTTTCGTGTAAGGGTCGTAAACATAAGCAACAGTTTAATAATATCCGATTATTTTCATCCATAAACCTCCGATACCCATATAGATGAGCAACAGCAGAATACCAATTTCGAAGCCTTTTGTCCACCAAGATTTCAGATCTACGTAGCCGCTACCAAAATATACAGGTGCGGGACCGTGTCCGTAATGGGTAAGTACTCCATATATAGAACCTATAAAACCAAGCATCATAGCAAGTAACATGCCGGGTATTCCTAAAGAAACTCCTACGCCCAGCATTGCTGCATACATTGCCGCCACATGAGCAGTAGCACTCGCAAAAATATAATGGCTGTAAAAGTAGACCAGAATGATGACCGGAAAAGCAACCATCCAGTTGAGTCCACCAATCTGTACTTTTATCAAATCACTAAACCAGCCTATAAAACCGAGCTCATTTAAAGAGCTTGCCATCATTACCAGTACCGCAAACCATACAATAGTATCCCAAGCTCCTTTTTCAGATTTTATATCTTCCCAGGTGAGTACAGAAGTCAGTAATAAAAGGGTAAGTCCGATAAATGCAGTTGTTGTTGCGTCGATAGACAGAGAACCTCCGAAAATCCATAAGGCTAAAAGGATAAAAAAGGCCAAAAGCATCAGCCATTCTTCTTTTTTTATCGCTCCCATTTCTTTCAGTTTCTGTGCTGCCATTTTTGGTGCATCTCCTGTTTTTTTTAACTCCGGCGGATACAGTCTGTACAATACGAGTGGTACAGTAAAAAAAGCTACCAGACCGGGTACAAATCCTGCTGCTGCCCATGACATCCACGTAATATTAATCCCCAGATCGGCCGCAAATTTCTGACACATAGGGTTACTTGCTGTTCCGGTAAGGAACATGGAAGAAGCAATCAGATTCATATAATAACTGTTAAGCGTCAGATAAGAACCAATTTTTTTATGGGTAGAAATATCTTCAGGCATGGAACCGAAGCTGATGGCCATGGATTTCATAATAGGATAAATAATACCGCCACCGCGTGCTGTATTGCTCGGAATAGCAGGAGCAAGACATACATCTGCAAGACCAAGTCCGTATGCCAGTCCTAAAGAACTCTTACCGAATATTCTTATAAACATAAAAGCAATTCTGTTGCCCAGACCTGTCTTGATAAAACCTCTGGCAATAAAAAAGGAGATCCCAATAAGCCAGATCACTTTGTCACCAAAGCCACTTAGCGATTTAGTAACAGACAGCGCCGCATTACCCGGTGCCAGAACCTGTGTCAGGGCAGTGAAGCCAATAGCAAGCATACACATAGTACCCATAGGTGCTGCTTTGAGAATAATACCCAGAATAGTGGCTGCGAAAATGGCAAATAAATGCCAGGCATTATCTGTTACACCTTGCGGAACCGGTATAAACCAGATGATTAATGCAAAAGCAAAAGTAATTGCCATCTTCTTGATGTTTACTTCTTTCATAATTAGAATTTTTAGTTTATAGTCGGCTCTGAACCTGTAAAATAAACAGGTTACCATTATATTTGTTTGTATTTTCGATCTGATGTTTGTAATAGTCTATCTGCATTCCCATCTGTATTCTGGCACCATAGTTTTTTAAAAATTCCAAACTGATCATAGGAATCAGGGATTGTCTTGGATTGGAATTTTGTCTGAAATCTGTATCGAGATATTCATATCTGCAGGAAAATTCAATTGCTTTGAGGTTTTTATAATCGATTTCATATCGCATATTAGGTAAAAAATATACTCCGCGCATTTGATATTCATTAATATCTGGCAAACGGTCTGTTTCTTCGATTCCAAAATACAGGTTATGATTTACTGCCTGTTTGGCTTCTATCTGAATATCCAGATTCCATTTTGGAGCCAATTCAATATCTGTGGCTAGATCAACTCCCAAAGCATATACGCCTTTTTTAAAAACCTTACCGGCACCTCCGTTGATTCCGATATTCAACCCATATTTCTTTGATACATCAAATACAAGTCTTGTCAGAAATTGTTTGCCATTGTCCTTATCGGATACCTGATTTTTTCCGTTTCCGTTTACTACAGAAACAGCATATTGCATGGGAACTATTCCAAGAGGCAGAGTACCTCCAACAGATGCACCGATCTGAAAGCTTGTCCATCCATTTTTTCCAAATTCAGTATATTGATTAGACCATTCAAGAGATTTAATAATATCTACAGGATACGTTTCTTCAATACCAAACCAGGGACGAAACTGTCCTACCGTAATGGCTACTTTCTGATTGAAGGAATATCTGAGATAGGCATTTTCCAAAACACGGGTTTTGGGTTCGT
>Ga0308157_10005797_pt1 | contig 15176 bp, 8 predicted proteins | sample PhyBR1_FD_201035 | JGI IMG/M metagenome (GOLD analysis project Ga0308157, IMG submission 201035) | Phyllosphere microbial communities from UC Gill Tract Community Farm, Albany, California, United States - DLSLB.R1 | ecosystem: Host-associated > Plants > Phyllosphere > Unclassified | place: USA...
CTATAACCTGGTGTTTTCTGGTACCACCATCAGCGCTGGCAGCGGTAAAGGCGTGGTGATTGCAACTGGCGCGGATACCGAGCTGGGTAAAATCAATCATATGATGGCCGATATCAAACAGCATCGTACCCCGCTACTGGTGCAGATGGATAAACTGGGCAAAGCAATTTTCGCCATTATCCTGGCGATGATGGCCGCACTGTTTGTGTTTATGCTGCTGTTACGCGATATGCCAATGGGTGAACTGCTGCTGTCCTTGATTGGCCTGGCGGTCGCGGCGGTGCCGGAAGGCTTGCCGGCAATTATCTCGATCATCCTGTCACTGGGCGTGCAGGCGATGGCAGGTAAAAAAGCCATTATTCGTAAACTGCCAACCGTCGAAACGCTGGGCGCAATGACGGTGGTCTGCTCCGATAAAACCGGTACGCTGACCATGAATGAGATGACGGTGAAAGCGGTCATCCTCGCTGATAAAAACTTCCGCGTGGAAGGTAACAGCTACCAGCCAACCGGCAACATTCTTGCAGAACATGACGATGTGGTCATCGATGCAACGCAGAATGCCGTTCTCAGCCACTTCTTGCGGGTCATCGACCTGTGTAACGAAAGCACCGTATTTAAAGATGAACAGGGCCATTGGGGCATTACCGGTGGGCCAACCGGCGGCGCGTTAAAAGTGCTGGCGGGAAAAGTCAGCCTGCCACCGCAGCCCTGTGCCCAGTTGGATAAAATCCCGTTCGACTCAGAATGGAAATACATGGCGACGCTGCACCAGATCGGCGCGGCGACCAACTTACTGATGACCGGCGCACCGGATGTGCTGATGAAGCACTGCCGCTACCAGCTGAGTGAAAACGGTATCGAGCCGTTAAACATCGCCCACTGGGAAGCCGAAATTGCCCGCTATGCACGCGAAGGTTTGCGTATGGTCGCAGCGGCCAGCCGTAAAGTGGATGCGCGTCAGACGCTGAGTCATGAAGCTCTGGGCGAAGAGATGGTGTTTGTTGGCATTGCCGGCATGATGGATCCACCACGTCCGGAAGCGGTGACCGCGATTGCTGAATGTCATCAGGCCGGGATTCGCGTCAAAATGATCACCGGTGACCATCAGGAAACCGCGATGGCGATTGGCCGTATGCTGGGTATCGGCGACGGTAGTCGCGCGCTGACCGGCTACGCGCTGGAGCATATGGATGACGAACAGCTGGCCGACGCCGCCCAGCAGTATGACATCTTTGCCCGTACCAGCCCGGAGCATAAACTGCGCCTGGTGAAAGCGCTGCAAAGCCGCAATGAAATTGTTGGCATGACCGGTGACGGGGTCAATGACGCACCGGCGCTGAAGCAGGCGGATGTTGGCATTGCGATGGGAATCAAAGGTACTGAAGTTACGAAAGAGGCGGCGGACATGGTTCTGACCGACGACAACTTCGCCACCATTGCCAATGCAGTAAAAGAAGGGCGTCGCGTTTACGACAACCTGAAAAAAACCATCCTGTTTATTATGCCAACCAACCTGGCGCAGGGTCTGTTGATTATTATCGCCATGCTGATGGGCAACCTGCTGCCGCTGACGCCGGTACAGATTTTATGGATGAATATGGCCACTTCCGCCACTCTCTCCTTCGGTCTGGCATTTGAAGCGGCAGAGAAGAATGCCATGCGTCGCCCACCGCGCAATGCGCGTCAGCACGTAATGGATGGTTATGCGGTCTGGCGCGTGGCGTTTGTCGGCACGCTGATTGCCATCAGCGCCTTCGCGCTGGAAGCCTGGTTGCAGCCACGCGGTTACAGCGCCGAGTTTATCCGTACCGTGCTGTTGCAGACGCTGGTCACCGCACAGTGGGCCTATATGCTGAACTGTCGTAAAACCGATGGCTTCTCACTGACGGCTGGCGTGCTGCGCAATCGTGGAATCTGGCTGGTCACCGGCGTGCTGGTGCTGTTACAGGCGGCGATTATCTATCTGCCACTGATGAACCGTCTGTTTGGTACTACCCCACTGCCAGTGCTGTTCTGGATCGTGCCGTTACTGGTCGCAGCGATGGTATTTATCATCGTTGAGATTGAAAAACCGCTGACCCGGAAATGGCGTAAAGCATAAGTATCACCAGGGCGGCGTTCTCGCCGCCCAAATCAATGATTCGCACTCTGCATACCCCCCCTACGATATAACGCTCCGCAAATCCCCCGCCCCATTTTTGCTCAACCCATGCTCAGATAACGTGCACCCTCACAACACTTCACTTATTAAAGCCATAAAATTTAATGAGTTAAATTTTGGCACGCGCTTTGCTCTGTTGAATTCCATCTTGTATACCAGATGGAATTCAGACTATGACATCAATCACAGGGTTTACGCTGCAGCAGTGGCAGCAACACTATCAGCACGATGCTGAAGCCATCAGCGACACGCTGGAAAATCTGCTGGCAACGCTGTCCACCGACGATACCGCCTGGCTCTGTCTGGCGACTCCGGCGCAACTGCGCGCACAGATCGCGCCGCTGCTGGCGGCTTATCGCAAAGACCCCGCCGCTTTGCCACTGTTTGGCGTGCCGTTTGCGGTTAAAGACAACATTGATGTCGCCGGCTGGCCAACCTCAGCTGCCTGTCCGGCGTTTACTTATCAGGCAGAAACCGATGCCGTTGCCGTTGCCCGCCTGAAAGCCGCCGGTGCGGTGGTGTTGGGCAAAACCAATCTTGACCAGTACGCCACTGGACTGGTTGGCTGCCGTTCGCCGTTTGGCGCCGTTCCCAACACCTTCGATGCGGCTTACGTCAGCGGCGGCTCCAGCTCCGGCTCGGCCTCGGTGCTGGCCCGCGGTCTGGTAGGATTTTCACTCGGCACGGATACCGCCGGATCGGGGCGCGTACCCGCTGGTTTTAACAATGTGGTCGGGCTGAAGCCGACCAAAGGCTGGCTCTCCGCCAGCGGCGTGGTTCCCGCCTGCCGCCTTAATGACACCATTTCCGTCTTTGCACTGACGGTGGAAGATGCGTGGACAGTTGCGGATATCGCAGGCGGCTATGACGAAAGCGATGCCTATTCGCGCCGCAATCCGGCGCTGGCACCAGCAGCCATGCCCGCCGCTGCGCGCTTCGCCATTCCGGCCAGCCCAACTTTCTTTGACGATCGGCAGGCCGAAGCCGCCTGGGAAACGGCGCTGGCGGCGCTGCGCGCGACCGGGGCCAGCCTGCATCCGATCGATTTTACCGCTTTTCATCAGTTGGCCGACCAGCTCTACGACGGCCCCTGGGTGGCAGAACGCACCGTAGCCGTCGGCGAAATGCTGCAACATCCGGAAAATATGGATCCGGTGGTATATGACATCGTCGCCAGCGGCGAGAAATACAGCGCGGTGGAGACCTTTAAAGCCGAATACCAGCGGGCCGAACTGACACGCCAGATTCAGCAAACCCTGAGCCAGTTTGATGCTTTGGTTGTACCCACGTCACCGACCATTCATACCCTCGAAGAGATGAAGCAGGAACCGGTGCGCTACAACTCACAGTTTGGCACCTACACCAACTTTACCAATCTCGCCGACCTCTCGGCACTGGCGCTGCCAGGCCCGTTTCGCGCCGATGGCCTGCCAGCAGGCATCACGCTGATCGCGCCCGCCTGGCACGATCGGGCGCTGGCAACCTTTGGCCAGCGCTGGCAGCAGCAGCAAGCGCTGACGCTGGGCGCCACCGGGAAACCTCAGCCTGCCCATCACCTCTCCCTGCACGATTCCGCGCGGCATGTGCGGGTAGCGGTGGTCGGTGCTCATCTCAGCGGTATGCCGCTCAATCATCAGTTAACCACGCGTCACGCGGTGCTGGTGGAAGAGACGCAAACTGCGGCCTGCTATCGCCTCTGGGCGCTGGCGAATACCCAGCCGCCAAAGCCCGGCCTGGCGAAGGCGGAGGGTGGCAAAGCGATTACCGTCGAGCTGTGGGATATCCCGCTGGCGCGCTTTGGCGAATTTGTTGCAGAAATTCCTGCCCCTCTGGGTATCGGCACCCTGACGCTGGCTGATGGCCGGTCAGTGAAGGGCTTTATTTGTGAACCGGCGGCGCTCAACGACGCCACGGAAATCACCGAGTTTGGTGGCTGGCGTAACTGGCTGGCGCGCAAGGAGACAACCCATGTTTAAAACCGTTCTGGTGGCTAACCGTGGCGAAATTGCCTGCCGTGCTATCAGCACGCTGAAACGTCTGGGGATGACCAGCGTCGCGGTCTATTCCGCTGCCGATAAAAATGCACAGCACGTGAAAGATGCGGATATCGCTATCGCCCTCGGTGGCGATAAGCCGGGCGACAGCTATCTACGCATAGATAAAATTCTTGCTGCCGCACAGCAGACCGGCAGTGAAGCGATCTGGCCGGGCTACGGCTTCCTGTCGGAAAGCCTGCCGTTTGCTGAGGCCTGCGAAACGGCCGGTATCGCTTTTGTTGGCCCCACCGCCGAGCAAATTGGTGAGTTTGGCCTGAAGCATCGCGCGCGTGAACTGGCGGCCGCCGCTGGCGTACCGATGACGCCCGGTACGCCATTACTCGCTTCGCTGCAGGAAGCGCTGAGCGCCGCCGACCGAATTGGCTATCCGGTGATGTTGAAAAGCACCGCCGGCGGTGGTGGCATCGGCCTGACCCGCTGCGCCGACGCCGCGGCGTTGAGCGCCGCGTGGGAAAGCGTACGCCGGCTTGGCGAACAGTTTTTCAGTGATGCTGGGGTATTTCTTGAGCGCTGCATTGATCGCGCCCGCCACGTTGAAGTGCAGATCTTTGGCGATGGCAAAGGTCGGGTGATCGCGCTGGGTGAACGCGACTGCTCGCTGCAGCGCCGCAATCAGAAAGTGGTGGAAGAGACTCCGGCCCCTAATTTGCCGCAGTCTACCCGCGCCGCGCTGCTCGACTCAGCGGTTAAACTGGGGGAACTCGTGAACTATCGCAGTGCCGGTACGGTGGAATATATCTACGATGCCGAACGCGATGAATTTTTCTTTCTGGAAGTGAACACGCGTTTGCAGGTCGAGCATCCGGTTACCGAATGCGTGACCGGGCTGGATCTGGTGGAGTGCATGCTGCGCGTGGCCGCCGGTGATCCACTCGACTGGCAGGCGATGAGCGCTGCGCCGCAAGGGGCGTCGCTGGAAGTGCGTATTTACGCCGAAGATCCGTTAAAAAACTTTCTGCCCAGTCCGGGCGTGTTAACCGAAGTCTGCTTTCCGCAGGATGTGCGCGTCGACGGCTGGATCAGCACCGGCACCGAGGTTTCCGCCTTCTACGATCCGATGATCGCCAAATTGATCGTCCACGCCGACAACCGCGCAGCAGCGCTGGCAAAAATGCAGCAAGCGCTGAATGAAACCCGACTGCACGGCATTGCCACCAATCTCGACTATCTGCGTCAGATTATTGCCACCGAAGCGTTTCGAGCCGGAAATGTCTGGACCCGCATGCTGGACAGTTTTACCCCGCAAGCCAGAGTGATTGAAGTCATACAGCCAGGCACCTGGAGCAGCATTCAGGACTATCCCGGCCGCCTCGGCTACTGGGATATCGGCGTACCGCCATCTGGCCCAATGGATGATTTCTCTTTCCGCCTGGCGAACCGCATTGTCGGCAATGCTGAAGAAGCCGCCGGGCTGGAATTTACTCTGCAAGGCCCGACGCTGCGCTTTCACAGCGATAGCATTATTGCCCTGACCGGTGCCGCCTGCCCTGCTGATATCGACGGTATGGCGGTTGATTTCTGGCAACCGCTGACGATAAAAGCCGGGCAAACCCTGACGCTTGGCCGTGCGCAGAACGGTTGCCGCACCTATCTGGCGGTACGCAATGGTTTTGATGTGCCGGAATATCTCGGCAGTCGTTCTACTTTCGCGCTCGGTCAGTTTGGCGGCCATGCCGGGCGCACGCTGCGTGTCGCCGATATGCTGGCCATTTCACAGCCAGAGCTGGATGCCTGCACCACGCCAGCGCCGGTCAGCGAGCCGCAAGCAATGGATCCTGCACTGGTGCCGGAATATGGTGATGAATGGCGCATCGGCGTGCTGTACGGGCCGCACGGTGCACCAGACTTCTTCAGCCACGCCTCCATCGACGAATTTTTTGCCAGCGAATGGCAGGTGCACTACAACTCTAACCGCCTTGGCGTGCGCCTGGTGGGGCCGAAACCGGTCTGGGCACGTGCCAACGGCGGCGAAGCCGGTCTGCATCCATCAAACGTACACGACTGTGAATACGCCATCGGCGCGGTGAACTTTACCGGCGACTTTCCGGTGATCCTGACGCGTGACGGGCCGAGCCTCGGCGGCTTTGTCTGCCCGGTGACTATCGCCAAAGCAGAACTGTGGAAAGTGGGCCAGGTGAAACCCGGCGATCGTATTCGTTTTCATCCGATTAGCATCGAAGAAGCGCTGGCGCTGGAAAAAGCCCAGACCAGCACAGTTGAACGTTTAGCGCCAACGGCTTTGCCCACGTTTGCCCTGCCCTCGCTGGCAGAGACCACCCAGGGGTCGGCCACTCTGCTGGCGGCGCTTGAGGCTACCGCCACAACCCCATCTGCGGTTTATCGTCAGGCTGGCGATAACTACGTTCTGATTGAGTATGGCGACAACGTGCTGGACCTGGCGCTACGCCTGCGCGTTCATCTGTTGATGAGTGCCATTCAGGCCAGCGCGCAGCCGGGCATTGAAGAGCTTTCGCCGGGCGTGCGTTCGCTGCAAATTCGCTATGACAGCCGGATTCTTGGTCAGAAACCGCTGATTAGCATGCTGCTGACGCTGGAACAGCAACTCGGCGATGTCAGCGAGATGAAAGTGCCGTCACGCATTGTCTGGCTGCCGATGGCGTTTGAAGACGGCGCCACGCTGAGCGCGGTGGAACGTTACCAGGAAACTGTTTGCAGCACTGCGCCATGGTTGCCAAATAATGTTGATTTTATCCAGCGAATTAACGGGTTATCGCGCCGTGAACAGGTCAGCGAGATGATATTTGCTGCCAGCTATCTGATTTTGGGACTCGGCGATGTCTATCTTGGCGCACCGTGCGCGGTGCCGATCGATCCACGCCATCGCCTGCTCAGCTCGAAATATAATCCGGCACGAACCTTCACCGCTGAAGGCACCGTCGGCATCGGCGGTATGTATATGTGCATCTACGGCATGGATTCGCCCGGCGGCTATCAGCTGGTGGGCCGCACTCTGCCAATCTGGAATAAATTCCTGAAAAACGACCAGTTTACCGCCGGTGAACCCTGGCTGCTGCGCTTCTTTGATCAGGTACGTTTCTACCCGGTCAGCGAAGCCGAACTGGACGTGCTGCGTGAAGATTTCCGCGAGGGCCGCGCCCAGATCGCTGTCGAACAGACAACGTTTGATTTCGCCGAACATCGGCAATTCCTTGCCAACAACGCGCAGGCGATTACCGATTTCCGTCAGCATCAGGCCCGTGCTTTTGAGGCTGAGGTCTCCCTGTGGCAGCAGGAAGGAGAAGCTGCGCCGCTGACCAGCGAAGAGAATCTCTACCCGCCACCAGCCGATGACGGTGCGCTGCCGATCAGCGCCGATATGAACGGCAATATCTGGAAAGTACTGGTGAAACCAGGTGATGAAGTGGCAGAAGGCCAGCCGCTGATTGTCGTCGAAGCGATGAAAATGGAACTGGCAATTCATGCACCGCAGGCAGGTCGCGTGACGCGTATTGCCTGCCAGCCTGGTCGTCCGGTTAGCCCGGGTGACGCCCTGCTGTGGCTGGAATAAGGAGCGAATGATGCAACAGGCCAGCTTTCACCAGAAGCGCGGTAAAGGTCGCCCGGAAGTGCTGGCCGAGCGTATTTACCAGACGATCAAAAATGACATTTTCGACTTTCGTCTAATGCCAGGCGACCGCTTTAGCGAAAGCGAGATCGCGCAACGCATGGCGGTCAGCCGCACGCCGGTGCGCCAGGCGTTGTTCTGGCTGGAACGTGAAGGCTATGTCGAAGTGTGGTTTCGCAGCGGCTGGCAGGTGCGGCCGTTCGATTTTGAATATTTCGAAGAACTGTATGACTTGCGCATCGTGCTGGAGCGCGAAGCGGTGCGCCGCCTGTGCGGAATGCCGCCGGGGCGCTGCGCGGAACGGCTGGCGGATCTGAAAACATTCTGGATCGACCAGCCACGGCTGGAAGAGGGAAAAGCCGTCTCACTGCATGATGAAAGCTTTCATATGGCAATCGTCAGTGCCGCAGGTAACAGTGAAATGGCGCGCATTCATGCCGAATTAACCGAAAAAATTCGCATTATTCGCCGCCTCGACTTTACCCGTGAGGATCGGGTTGATGCCACTTATCGCGAGCACGCCGCCATTTTGCTGGCGGTGTTAACCCAACAAACCGAGGAGGCGCAACGCATCCTGACCGCTCACATTTCAGTCAGTAAAGCCGAGGTCAGGAAAATCACCTTACATATGCTTCAGCAGGCCAGGCGGCAAACCGCATCACCAGAATAATTCTAACCACTACTTTATAAGGGTTTTGTGAGATGAAAAGACGTTCACTGTTAAAAGCATTCGCACTTTCCGCCACGGTAGTCAGCATGGGGATGGCATGGGCAGCTCAGGCGGCAGAGACGATTAAAGTCGGCATCATGCACTCTCTCTCCGGCACCATGGCGATATCGGAAACGCCGCTGAAAGATGTCGCCTTGATGCCGATTGATGAAATCAACGCCAAAGGCGGTGTGCTGGGCAAACAGCTGGAACCGGTGGTAGTTGATCCGGCCTCAAACTGGCCACTTTTTGCAGAAAAAGCACGCCAGTTACTGACACAGGATAAAGCGGCGGTGGTGTTTGGCTGCTGGACGTCGGTATCGCGCAAATCGGTACTGCCGGTGTTTGAGGAGCTGAACGGCCTGCTGTTCTATCCGGTGCAGTATGAAGGTGAAGAGATGTCGCCAAATGTGTTCTATACCGGCGCGGCACCGAATCAGCAGGCGATTCCGGCGGTGGAATACCTGATGAGTGAAGACGGCGGCGAAGCGAAGCGCTTCTTCCTGCTCGACACCGATTATGTTTATCCGCGCACCACCAACAAGATTCTGCGCGCCTTCCTGCACAGCAAAGGCATTAAGGACGAGGATATCAAAGAGGTCTATACGCCGTTTGGTTACAGCGATTATCAGACCATTGTTGCCGATATCAAAAAATTCTCAGCGGGCGGCAAAACTGCGGTGGTCTCGACCATTAACGGCGATTCCAATGTGCCTTTCTACAAAGAGCTGGCGAATCAGGGAATTAAAGCTACCGACGTGCCGGTTGTCGCGTTTTCGGTCGGTGAAGAGGAGTTACGCGGCATCGACACTAAACCACTGGTCGGAAACCTGGCCGCCTGGAACTACTTCCAGTCGCTGGATAACCCCACCAACGCCAAATTCGTCGCCGATTATCGCGCCTGGGCCAAAGCACGTAAGTTGCCGAATGCCGACACCGTGGTGACCAATGATCCGATGGAAGCTACCTATGTTGGCATTCATATGTGGGCACAGGCGGCAGAGAAAGCCGGCACTACCGAGGTAGATAAAGTGCGCGCCGCGATGGCCGGGCAGACTTTCGTCGCGCCGGATGGCTACACCCTGACCATGGATAAAACCAACCACCATCTGCACAAACCGGTGATGATTGGCGAAATCGAAGATAACGGGCAGTTCAACGTGGTGTGGCAGACCGAACAGCCGGTTCGCGCCCAGCCGTGGAGCCCGTACATCGCCGGTAACGACAAGAAGCCCGATCATCCGGTGAAATCAGGACAGTAACCCTGGCACAACGCCCCTCCCCGCATTAAGGGGATGGGGTTCAAAGAGTGGTAATTATCATGACGCGAATACTTTTAATGCTGGTGCTGCTGATCGGCACGCCATTCGCCGCTCAAGCTGGCCCGGCGGCTGACTACGCTGCTGCCAGCCGCAGCGAACAGGCAAAACTGTTACAGCAATGGGCGGCTACGCCTGACGCCAGCCGCCTGCCGCTGCTGGAGGCATTACGCGCAGAGTCGGTGGTCATCGATCAGCATAAACAGCCGTTCAGTACTCTCAATGGTCAGCTGACGCCGCTTGAAGGCGATGCGAAACCCAGTGGAAACACTAAAAAACTGTTCACCAATAACCGGTTGCGCGTATTAACGATAAACGCGCTGGCTTCACACCAGTTAGTCAGTGATGACGCTGCCACACGCCTGCGCGCCGCACGCGCATTGCAAAATGATGCGGTCGCCGATCAGTTACCGCTACTGAGCCAGCGGCTGGCAGCAGAACAAAATGCTGATGTTCACACTGAGCTGGCGATAGCGCTGGCTAATCTGCAACTGAGCGACGGCAATCCGCAGGTACGACTTAACGCGGTAAAACTGCTGGGTGAAAGCAGCGATCCGCAACGACAGGCCAGCCTGCAACGGCTTACTCAGCCTGGGAATGAAGCCAGTGCCGAGGTGCGCGCCGCCGCCGCTGCCAGCCTGCAGCAAATTAAACAGCGTCTGATGTGGGGCGATTTACTCGGCCAGGCGTTTACCGGCCTGTCGCTGGGTTCGATTTTATTGCTGGCGGCGTTAGGACTGGCGATCACCTATGGCCTGCTCGGGGTGATCAATATGGCGCATGGCGAAATGCTGATGCTCGGTGCCTATGCCACCTGGCTGGTGCAGTCGATGTTCCAGCGTTTCGCGCCGGAGTGGCTGGCTTACTATCCGCTGCTGGCGTTGCCGGTAGCATTCTTTCTGACCGCCAGCATCGGCATGCTGCTGGAACGCACGGTGATTCGTCATCTCTATGGTCGCCCGCTGGAAACGCTGCTCGCCACCTGGGGCATCAGCCTGATGTTAATTCAGCTGGTACGGGTGCTGTTTGGCGCACAAAACCTGGAAGTGGCTAATCCGGCGTGGCTGTCAGGCGGCCTGCAATTACTGCCCAATCTGGTACTGCCCTACAACCGTATCGCGGTGATTCTGTTTGTCGCAGGGGTGCTGATCCTCACTTGGCTACTGCTGAACAAAACCCGCCTTGGCATGAATGTACGTGCGGTCACGCAGAATCGCGCAATGGCCGACTGCTGCGGCGTGCCAACCGGACGCGTCGATATGCTGGCATTCGGCCTGGGATCGGGCATTGCCGGGCTGGGCGGCGTGGCGCTGTCGCAGCTGGGCAATGTCGGCCCGGAGCTGGGCCAGGGTTATATCATCGACTCCTTCCTGGTGGTGGTTCTGGGTGGTGTCGGCCAGCTGGCAGGCACGGTAGTGGCTGCGTTTGGCCTCGGCATCCTGAACAAGGTGCTGGAGCCGCAAATCGGTGCGGTACTCGGCAAGATCCTGATTCTGGTGCTGATCATTCTGTTTATTCAGAAACGACCGCAGGGGCTGTTTGCATTTAAAGGACGGGTAACTGACTGATGACACAACCCATCACACTGAGCGTGGCGCAAAAAGCACCGCGGCTGACCATCGGGATCGGCACTGTCTTGCTGCTGGCGCTATTGATCCTGCCGTTTTTCGCTTTGTTGCCCGCGAATAATCCACTGGCCATCTCCACCTATACCCTGACGCTGATCGGCAAGATCCTCTGCTATGCGATTGTCGCCGTCGCGCTGGATCTGGTCTGGGGCTACGCCGGTTTACTGTCGCTCGGCCACGGCTTGTTTTTTGCGCTTGGCGGTTACGCGATGGGCATGTACCTGATGCGCCAGGCGGCGGGCGATGGCTTACCGGCGTTTATGTCTTTTTTGTCGTGGAGCGAACTGCCGTGGTTTTGGGCGGGCACCCAGCATTTTGCCTGGGCGCTGTGTCTGATCATGCTGGTGCCCGGTCTGCTGGCGCTGATCTTCGGCTGGTTTGCTTTCCGCTCAAAGATCAAAGGCGTGTACTTCTCGATCATGACCCAGGCGCTGACTTATGCTGGCATGTTGCTGTTTTTTCGCAATGAAACCGGCTTCGGCGGTAACAATGGCTTTACCGGCTTTACCACCCTGCTTGGCTTTCCGGTCACCGCCACCAGCACCCGCATCGGGCTGTTTATCGCCAGCGTACTGCTGCTGATAATCAGCCTCGGCATCGGTTTTGCGCTGGCACGCAGTAAGTTTGGCCGGGTGCTGACAGCGGTGCGCGATGGCGAAAACCGTCTGATGTTCTGCGGTTACGACCCAAAAGGTTTTAAGCTGTTTGTCTGGACGCTGTCAGCCGTACTGTGCGGCCTCGCAGGGGCGCTGTATGTGCCGCAGGTCGGAATTATTAACCCGGGTGAGATGTCGCCAACTAACTCTATTGAAGCCGCCATCTGGGTTGCATTGGGCGGGCGCGGCACCCTGATTGGGCCACTGTTCGGTACCGCTATCGTCAACGGTGCCAAAAGCTGGTTCACCATGGCTTTCCCTGAATACTGGCTGTTTTTCCTCGGCCTGATGTTTATTCTTGTCACGCTGTTTCTGCCGCGTGGTGTTATCGGGCTGATACGCCGGAGGAAGCATGACTGATCGGCTGTTTACTCAAACCCACCCGGCGGATCGCTTCCGCCAGCACAGCGATCCGCTGCTGCAACTGAGCAATATCAATGTCTCATTTGATGGCTTTCGTGCGCTGACCGACCTGTCACTAAATATTGGCGTTGGCGAACTGCGTTGCATAATCGGCCCAAACGGTGCCGGAAAAACTACGCTAATGGATGTGATTACCGGCAAAACCCGACCAGATAACGGCAAGATCACTTACGATCAGGACACCGATCTCACTACCCTGTCGCCGGTAGAGATTGCCCGCATCGGTATTGGCCGTAAATTCCAGAAGCCAACGGTATTTGAAGCGCTGTCGGTGTTTGAAAACCTGGAAATTGCGCTAAAAACCGATAAATCAGTCTGGGCTTGTCTGCGCGCCTGGCTCAGCAGCGAACAGCGCGATCGTATTGATGAAGTGCTGAAACTGTTGCGTCTTGGCGCTGAACGCGCACGCCCGGCCGGGCTGCTATCCCACGGACAAAAACAGTTTCTGGAAATTGGCATGCTGCTGGTGCAGGAGCCTCATCTGCTGCTGCTTGACGAACCGGCGGCCGGTATGACCGATGCCGAAACTGACTATACCGCCGAGCTGTTTCGCAGCCTGGCCGGCAAGCATTCGCTGATGGTGATAGAGCACGATATGGGCTTTGTTGAAACCATCGCCGATCACGTTACGGTGCTGCATCAGGGCCAGGTACTGGCTGAAGGTTCATTGCGCGAAGTGCAAGCCAATGAACAGGTTATCGACGTTTATTTGGGGCGCTGAAATGTTACAGGTATCTGAACTGAATCAATATTATGGCGGCAGCCATATTTTGCGCGGGCTGTCATTTGAAACTCGTCTGGGTGAAGTGACCTGCCTGCTGGGGCGTAATGGCGTCGGCAAAACCACCCTGCTGAAGTGTCTGATGGGCTTAATTCCGGCAAAATCCGGCACCATCAGCTGGAATGATAAGGTGATTAACACACGTAAACCTCATCAGCGCGTACAGGCTGGTATCGCTTATGTGCCGCAAGGACGAGAGATTTTTCCGCGCCTTACGGTAGAGGAAAATCTGCTGATGGGGCTGGCGCGATTTTCAGGTAACGAAGCCAGACAGGTGCCCGACGAGATTTATCAACTGTTCCCGGTGCTGCAAGAGATGAAATCCCGGCGCGGCGGCGATCTCTCCGGTGGTCAACAGCAGCAGTTAGCGATTGGCCGTGCGCTGGCCTGCAAGCCACAGCTGCTGATCCTTGATGAGCCAACTGAGGGCATTCAGCCTTCGGTGATTAAACAAATCGGTGCGGTGATCCGCCAGCTGGCACAGCGCGGTGATATGTCGATTCTGTTGGTGGAACAATTTTATGATTTCGCCGCCGAACTGGCCGACAGCTATCTGGTGATGTCGCGTGGTGAAATAGTGCAACGCGGGCGCGGTGACACAATGGAAGCCGACGGCGTACGTGGATTAGTAGCGATTTAAGGTTATTAATAGTGGCGTAAAATGATTCCACACATTTACGCCATATTTATCTTGCCGATATCGGTGAATCAAAAATAGATTGCGGTATTAAATAGAGATAAACATATCTGATAAAATAATATAATTATCGATATCAAGTAATTTATTATTTATTAAAAAATTATACTATTTCATCTCATCTCTGCTAATTATTTATATACTTAATTTCTTTCACCGAAAATTCCCTCTGCCTTGACTGGAGGCGCACGCATGTCTGTGTATCCGTTAACTACCGTACAGCAAGCCGTTTGGATCGATCAACTGCTGACGCCCGCTACCCCTTGCTATAATATTGGCTGCGTCTGGCAGATCCCTCATCAGGTTGAACTAAAGTTATTTCAGCAGGCCATCGCGGAAATAATGCAGCAGTATGACGTATTGAAATTTATTTTATCCGAGACGGAACAGGGCACCGTTCAGAGTATCAGCCATATTCATCAGATGACATTCAGCCATCATGATTTCAGCCTCGCAGAAGAGGCGTTAAACAGTAGCTGGAAGAAAATCCGTCAGCTATTTATTCAGCCTTTTCCCCTCTATGATTGCCTGCTGTGGCGCTGCCACCTGATTAAGGTCAGCAATAATTTATCGCTGTGGCTGCTTAATGGCCATCATCTTATTGCCGACGGCTCCTCCATTGCTCTGCTCAGTCGACTGATTCTCGAGCGCTATCAACAGCTACTGAGCGGCGAACCATTGACTGCGCTGCCAATCGCCAGTTACAGCGATTTTATTGAGCATGACCGGCAGTATCTTGCCTCGCCGCGTTATCAGCTGGATCGCGATTTCTGGCTCAGTCGCTTTGCCGATGTTCCGCCCTCGGCGCTGGAGCGACGTCAGGAGTACAGCGAGGAGATGACCTGGCCCAGCAGCCAGATTAGCCGAAGTTTGCCGCTGGCGCGCTACCAACAACTCGGCGACTACGCCGAGCGGCACGGCGCTTCGGTGATGCACTTTATGACCGCACTGCTCGCCTGTTGCATGGGGAGATTATGGCAGGTTGAGGATCTTACCATCGGGCTGCCCATTCATAATCGTAACGGCGCACGGTTTAAACAGACGCTGGGCATGTTCTCGTCGATGATCCCGCTACGGCTAAAGCTGGACGATCATCACCTCTTTCCGGCGCTGATGCAGCAGGTTGCCACTGAGCTGCGCCGTAGCTACCGCCATC